>Ga0209342_10006918_pt1 | contig 11435 bp, 6 predicted proteins | sample RifCSP16_2_FD_184023 | JGI IMG/M metagenome (GOLD analysis project Ga0209342, IMG submission 184023) | Soil microbial communities from Rifle, Colorado - Rifle CSP2_sed 16_2 (SPAdes) (version 2) | ecosystem: Environmental > Terrestrial > Deep subsurface > Rock core/Sediment | place: Rifle... | reverse complement strand
CAAACATACACCGCGACGATAACGGAGCTCAGGACAACGGCCCCGATGAGTGCCTGATGAGAATAGCGCCTGACGAGTTCCTCCTGCGATCCGATAAAATAGCCGATCAGCGTCAGCACGGTCACCCATATTCCCGCGCCGAGCAGGGTGTAGAGAGAAAATCTTACATGGTTCATGCCCGAAAGACCCGCCGGAAGCGAGATAAGATGGCGCACTACCGGAAGGAGTCTGCCGATGAATGTCGACACCTCCCCATGATTTTTAAAAAAGGTCTCGACCTTCGAGAATTTCTCCTCGGTGATCCAGACATATTTGCCATATTTCAACAGGAGCGGCCTGCCGAGATGACGGGCGGCGAAATAATTGGCATAGGCGCCCGCGAGGCTCCCGGCCGTGCCGCAGAGAATGGCAATTGTCATGTTCATCTCACCCTTATGGGCAAGAAACCCCGCGGGCGTCATAATGAGCTCGCTCGGGATGGGGATGACCGAACTCTCCATGGCCATGAGGATGAAGATGCCCGGATAGCCCAGGGCGCCGATGGTCGTGACCAGCCAGGTTATGAGTTCATGCATGGTAGTAAATCCTCGCAAAGAGAAGGTCACGGCAACGAGGCCCGTATCGTGGAGATGCAACGGTTACGTAAAGCGGTAACGAAGCCCGTATCGTCAGTCGGTAACGTGGAGCGTCAAACACGAATGACTCAAGACGTGGCCGTAGCCGAAACGGGCGTCGTGGCCGTTACCGTTCGACGTGATTTTCAACGAAAACGGACATCCTTACCGTTATCGGTCTACTTTTTATCTCCCGCTATCCCCAGGTCCTTCAGCATGCGATCGTCCTCGCGCCAGTCCTTTTTTACCTTTACCCAGAGCTGAAGGAATATCTTTGTTCCGAGCAGCTTCTCCGCGTCCTGTCTCGCCAGCGTTCCGATCCGCTTGAGCATGGCCCCGCCCTTGCCGATGAGAATGCCCTTCTGGGAGTCACGCTCAACGTAGATAATGGCGGTGATGCGGGTGATCTCCGGCTCTTCTTTCATGTCTTCGATGACCACTGCGGAGGAATAGGGTATCTCCTCCTTGGTGAGGACAAAGATCTTTTCACGGATGAGCTCGGAAACGACAAACCGCTCCGGCTGGTCCGTAAGCTGGTCCTCGGGAAAATATTTTGGACCCCCGGAAAGACGCTTGATAATGGCGTCAAGCAGGCCGCCTGCGTCTCCGCGAAGCGCGGACACCGGGATGATCTCCGCAAAGGCATGGAGCTTGCTGTACTCATCGATCAGCGGCAGGAGCGTGTCTTTCTTTATCAGGTCGACCTTGTTGATAAGGAGAAAGACCGGCGTCGTGACCTTTTTGAGCGTTTCAATGATGAATTTGTCCCCCGCTCCGGGAGGCTCGGTGGCCTCAACGAGCAGGAGGATCACGTCCACTTCATTATAGGTCGCGAGCGCGGTGTTCACCATGTGCTCGTTCATTTTGTGCTGGGGTTTGTGGATACCGGGAGTGTCGATGAACACGAGCTGGGCGTTGGGCGGGTTCACGATGCCGAGGATCCTGTTCCGCGTGGTCTGGGGCTTGTCGGAGATGATGGCGATCTTTTCGCCGAGCAAATGGTTGAGGAGTGTGGACTTGCCGACATTCGGACGGCCGATGATCGCGATGAAGCCTGATTTGAACTGCTGTTCTTCCGCCATGGAGGTAGAATACCCGAAAAGTGCGCCCCGCGCAAGATTAAATACGAAGTCATGGTGCGGGCCGCGCACGGCGCGGAGAGCATGGGGCATGGGGCTTAAAACGAGCGCCTGATATATTTGTCTCTGCTCTCTGCTCTCTGCGCTCTGCCCTATGCACTATGCGTCATATCTTAAATTCCATTTGACAACCGGTTGCTATTATCGGTATTATCATCTCACGTATGACAACGAATAAGACAGATGTTTCCGCCCTTCGCGATAAGATCCTGAAGCTCAAAAAAGACCTCAACGCGATCATCCTTGCCCACAATTATCAGCGGGCCGAAGTGCAGGACATCGCGGACATTACCGGGGACTCGCTTGAGCTTTCGCGGGCCGCGGCAAAGACGGATTACAAGGTGATCGTGTTCTGCGGCGTGCACTTTATGGCGGAGAGCGCCTCTATCCTCTCTCCGGACAAGACCGTGCTTTTGCCCGAGATCGCCGCGGGCTGCCCCATGGCGGACATGGTCACCGTCACCGGTCCCCGCAAAACAAGGAGGGAATTCTACATTGATGTTCTGGGCTTGACCTTCGAATTTGCCGACGATTTCACGCTCCGCGACATGAAGAATAAATATCCCGGCGTACCCGTGGTTGCTTATGTGAACACCTCGGCGGCCGTCAAGGCGGAAAGCGACATCTGCTGCACCTCGTCGAATGTGGTCAAGGTCGTTGAGTCCTTGAAAGAAGACACGGTGATCTGCATACCGGACCGGAACCTGTCGGCCTATGCCGCCAAAAGGACGAGAAAGAAGATCATTGCCTGGGACGGGTTTTGCAACGTGCATGCACGTCTTGACATTGACGATGTGAATAAGGCAAAAGAGGAACACCCGGGAGCCCTGCTCGTCGTGCATCCCGAATGTCCGCCCGAGGTCCAGGACAGGGCGGACCATATCACAAGCACGTCGGGAATGCTTCGGTTTTGCAGGGAATCGAAGCACAAGGAATTCATCATCGGCACCGAAGAAGGCCTGCTTCACCGGCTCAGGAAAGACAGCCCGGATAAACAGTTTTACGTTCTTTCGAGCGAGATGGTCTGCCCGAACATGAAGCGGACGAAGATCGAGAGCGTGCTCCGAGCCATGCAGAAGAGGGAGCACGTGATCAAAGTACCGGAAGAGATCCGGGTGCCTGCAAAAAGGGCGCTGGATAGAATGCTGGAAATTAAGTGAGCTTTTTCACCGCAGGACGCAGAGAAAAGCAAATCCTTATGAGCCTCTTGCAAAACTGTTTGTCATCCCCGAATGCCTCTATCGGGGATATGGTTTTTCAAACAGTTAGAACCAGATTCCCGCTCAGAAGCGCTGCGGGAATGACGGAATTGGGACTTTTGCTAGAGCCTCTTATATCCACGGATTTCACAGATTAGCACAGATTTTTAAATCAGAAGACCATCTTTCTTTTTTCGTCACTATTCAGCACTTCTAAACCAAGACTCGAGTGACGGCGGATAACATTTTTACCTGAATTACAAGGTTTTTTTACCACGGAAAAGGCCACTGAATTTCACGGAAAAGATAGAAACACATTGATTGCCGTATGAAGGCCTTGGGCTGCATCTCTCCGTGTGCTTCCGTGAAATTCCGTGGTGAACAGTTACTTTTTATCAATCTTTGAAATCAGCGTAATCTGCGGACAAAGACTTTGTCCGTGTCCATCTGTAGATAGAGGTCCTCATGCAAACCGCAATTCTCATACTTCTGGCGCTGATACTCCTGGTCCTTCTCTGGTTCATCGTTCAATCCCAGAAGAAGACCGCTGACCCCGCGATGACCCTCATGCAGCAGGAGGTGCAGTCCCTCCGCGGCCAGCTTACGGACGCCATGCAGAGGAGCCAGGAAACGGTGAACCAGCAGCTCAATCAGGTGACCCAGCAGCTCCAGAAATCGACCGGCGACCTGAACTCCCGGCTCGACAACGCCGCGCGGGTCGTGCAGGAAGTGAGCAAGGGCCTCGGCAGCCTTGGCGAGGCGACGCAGAAGATCTTTTTGGTGGGCAAAGACATAGCAGGCCTGCAGGAGATCCTTCGCTCACCCAAGCTGCGCGGCGGGCTCGGAGAGCTTTTTCTGGGCGACCTCCTTGCCCAGATATTTCCGCCGGCGCATTACACCCTGCAGTATCGGTTCAAGAGCGGCGAAGCCGTGGACGCGGCCATCAGGATCGGACAGAACCTGGTCCCGGTGGACGCGAAGTTCCCGCTCGAAAACTTCAGACGCATTGTTGTGACCGCATCCGAAGATGAACAGAAGGCGGCAAAAAGAAAGTTCATTTCCGATGTAAAAAAGCATATTGACGCCATCGCAGCAAAGTATATTCTTCCCGATGAAGGAACCTTCGACTTCGCGCTCATGTATATCCCGGCCGAGAACGTGTACTATGAGCTCATCATCAAGGACGAAGTTGCGGACACGGACAAGAGCCTGCTTAACTATTCCTTTACCAAACGGGTCATTCCCGTGTCACCGAACAGTTTCTATGCATATCTTCAGACCATTCTCCTCGGGCTCAAGGGCATGCACATCGAGGAGCGCGCTCAGGAGATCCTGCGCAGCCTCGCGAGACTTTCGGGAGACTTCAAGAGGTTTCAGGAGGAGTTCGAGCTCGTTGGGAAACACCTGACGAATACCAAGATGAGATACGAAGAAGCAGACAAGAGGCTTGAGAAGTTCGGCGACAAGCTCCAATCCCTGAGCGGCGCCGAGCCCGGTGCGCTCCTTGATGATGAGACCAAGAAACTTCCTTTATAGTAAACCCCGTTAGAGAAACATGTCTTTTAATGTCAGCAGATTGTGACTTTATACTACATTGTAATTGTACTGTGCGAACGGGTAAATCCTGCCATTAGAGTCATATTCATATTTGCATATTTTCCCCGATAGTTGTGAAACTTTTTTAAAATATATAATACTTTAGTTATATTGACATTATGTCGTTAAGTGATATATATAAATTAAAAAGGTGTTATCTTCTCAAACCAAATCATGTCGTTTCAAACCAAAACACTTGTTCTTGCCGTTTCACAAAATATTTAACATTTACAAAACAAAATCAAAAGTTCGCTGAATAGGTATTTTTTGTTAAATATTTTCCTTCCATATTTTGTTTAACATCCGCATGCTATTTTTTGGGTTAATTGTCAATTTAATGTCAAAAGAAACAGTCGAGACGGAGAATCATGTCACGGCTCGCTTCACAGATGCATGCTCAAGTCTATGAACCGGCATAAAACGATACTACAGATCGAAGAATCAAAGGCATGGACTCGAAGGGAGGTGGAATAAAGAGTCGCCGAATGCGGAATAGACTTTGCAATTAACCTTAAACAAAAAGGAGGAACTTATGAAATCGCAAAGTAAGTTTTTATTGACGCTGACAGTCCTGGTCGTTGCTGTCCTGTTTGCCGGCACAGTCTTTGCTCAAGCGCTGCCGGGCGGGACGCTCAATCCTACCACAATTCCGAAGTACGTGACGCCGCTGGTCATTCCGCCGGTGATGAAAAACGCCGGAACGGCCAATGCTTACGACATCGCGGTAAGACAGTTCCAGCAGCAGATACTGCCGGCCGGTCTTCCCGCCACAACGATCTGGAGCTACGGCCCCGCGGCTGACCCGGTCCCCTCCGTAGCGCCGGCGGCTAACTCGCAGTTCAACTATCCCGCCTATACCATCGAAACGACAGCGGGCACGCCGATCAGCGTCAAGTGGCGCAACGAGCTGGTGACGATTAATCCGACTACAGGGTTCCCGTATCCTGCCGGGGATCCGAACCGTTTGTCCCTGCCGCATCTGCTCCCGGTTGATCAAACGCTTCACTGGGCAAATCCGCCCGCAACGGGATGCGTGATGGGTGACCCGAACATGACGGACTGCGCCACTAACAATCCGTTTCCGTACAAGGGTCCCGTGCCGATCGTGACGCATGTTCACGGCGCCCACGTGGACCCGCACAGCGATGGATATCCCGAGGCATGGTGGCTTCCCGCAGCCAGCAATGTACTGTGTAAGGAAATTGACCCGGTTAACGGCAATTACGATTGCGGCGGCAGATTATTCGATGATGCCAATGGTCAGGCACCGGGCAACTCGGGCTTCGCCGACTATCTTTATCGCAACGATCAGCCAGCCACAACGCTCTGGTACCATGATCACAGCCTGGGGATGACCCGGAGTAATGTGTATGCCGGGCCGGCGGGCTTCTGGCTCGTCCGGGGCGGCGTGTATGACGGCGCCACTAACGGAGTTACCGGACTACCTGCCGTGCTTCCGGGACCCGCGCCGTTAGCGGGGCAGACCGTTCTTCAGCTCAACGTGCCGGGCGATCCGGTCAGGAATGCGGTCCGCGAGATCCCGATCGCGATCCAGGACCGGTCGTTCAACGCAGACGGTTCGCTCTTCTATCCGGACACGAGGGCCTTCTTCGACGCAATCACCGGGCCGTACATTCCCGATCGGGTCCTGAACTTTTCCACGATCTTCAGCGACATATCTCCGATCTGGAACCCGGAGGCCTTTTTCAACACCATGGTGGTCAACGGCAGTACCTGGCCGAAACTGGAGGTCGCTCCTGCGCTCTACCGTTTACGGCTCCTGAACGGCTGCAACTCCCGGTTCCTGAATCTGGCTCTGTTCAAGCTGCACCCGAAGAAAGGCACCTTTACCGGACAGGTTCCCTTCTTTCAGCTCGGCGCCGAGCAGGGGTTCCTGCCGCAGGTCGTGAGGATCGCAAAGGGAGAAGCTACTCCGCTGCCGGGTAGCGGCGTCATCCCGCTCCCTGTCAAGACCAATCAGCAGCAGGCCCTTCTCATAGGGCTGGCAGAGCGTGCGGATGTGATCGTGGACTTCCGCAATCTCCTCAATGGGACGGTCATCCGGATGGTGAACACTGCTCCGGACGCCCCCTTCGGCGGATTCCCGGACATCCCGGCTGACCCTGCTACCACCGGACAGGTGATGCAGTTTGTCGTGAACTCCGCCCTCGCCGGTTCGAGCCCCACCGATCCTGTTTTGGCGGACGGAGTGACGCCTAACCCGAACGCCTCGACCGATCCGTACAGCCTTGTCATGAATGCCGAAGCCGCACTCGGCGCTTCCACCGTGACCCGGCAGGTCTCGCTCAATGAGGAGATGTCGATGACGGTGTGCGTGGACGCCACGAATACGGTCATCCCCGATGTCCTGCCGCCTCTCTGCGGCGGTCTCGGGGTGCCGGCTGGGCCGAAGGCGGCCCTGCTCGGCAAGGTCGACCTTACGAATCCGGTCATGCCCATGGGGGTCCCGCTCAAGTGGACCGATGAGTCCGGCGTGAGCATTCCGACCCAGGTAACCCTCGCGAGCGGCGCTGTACTGACGGTCAACGTCACGGAGACCCCGACCGTAGGCGACACCGAGACGTGGGAAATGTATAACTTCACGGTGGATGCCCATCCGATCCATCTTCACCTCGTGCGCTTTGAGGTCGTGAACCGCGAGATCTTCGATCCGCTGTTCGGCATACCCGGCACGATCACCCCGCCTGAAGCTGGAGAGACGGGCTACAAGGACACGGTCATTGCCTATCCAGGCCAGATCACGCGGGTCAAGGCAACGTTCGACATCGCCGGCCTGTATGTATGGCACTGCCACATTGTCGAGCACGAAGACAACGAGATGATGCGGCCGTACGTAGTTCTGCCATAGCTGTTCTGATATGCGTCGGGGGCCGAAAGGCCCCCGCTTTTTTTTAAGCCGCATCATTGTGAATAAGCCGCCTAAAGGGCCCGGCATGCAGCGGACCGATCTCATTCCCAGGAAAAGACCGATGAAGATAAAACAACGCTGTTATGAATGGCCGATCAAAAAAAGCTCGCGAAAAAAACGAGGTATCAACCATGAAGAAAATTACCAGAAGGGAATTTATTAAATACGCTTCTCTCGGGGTTGCCGGCGGTTACGTTGCCCTCAAAGCGCCGGCGTTGAACGCCCAGATGATAGGCGGCGGGGGGAGGGGTGGCGGGACCAGCGTTATTGATCCGCCTCCCGGGGAACTTTTCAAAGACCCCGTGCTCATGCCCAATATCAGCATTACTCCCGGTATTGTTGAAGTGAACATGGAAGCAATGCCGGCTTCAGTGAACGTCAACGGGACTATCGCAAACCTTCTTACGTACAACGGCGCATATCCTGCTCCAACCATCAGAGTCAAAAAAGGCGATATCCTCAAAGTTCATTTCAAGAACTCCCTGCCCATGATGGGGCAGAACATCCTCGGCCATGACCGGGACATGACGAACCTCCACACCCACGGCCTGCATGTGTCCCCTTCCGGGAATTCGGACAATGCCATGCTGATGTTCATGTCCGGTGATACCTTCGATTACGAATATGACCTGTCGAAGCAGGATCCAGGCACGCTCAACTTTTATCATCCCCACAGCCATGGCACGGTAGCCGAGCAGTACTGGGGCGGTATGGCAGGCGCGCTCGTGGTCGAGGACGACATCAGCGTCCTATCGGCTTACGAGACGCACCTGATGGTCATCAAGGACATCACCCTGAGCGGAACGGAACCGGCCCCGTACACGTCACTCATGGATTATACGCACGGCAAAGAGGGCGATATGGTGATGGTGAACGGACAGGTGAACCCTGTTCTGTCCATACGTCCGGGACAGGTCCAGCGGTGGAGGATCGTGAATGCATGCAATGCACGGTTCTGCAAAATCAGTCTCGAGGGCCACAGCCTTTCTGTAATAGGGACCGAGGGAGGTCTGCTTGACAAACCCTATGCCGTGAGTTCCATCCTTCTCTCGCCGGGAGAACGTCTGGATGTCCTTGTGAAGGCGAATCAGACGGCGAAGAATTACCGCTTCCTCTCCCTGCCCTATAACCGGGGCGGCGGAAGCATGGGGCAACAGGTGACGCTCATGACCGTTTCCTATAAAGGGTCAGGCGTCAACGACTCACTTCCCTCGGCGATCAACCCCGATGCAAAGAGGATAAACGTAACTCCCGCAAAGACCGAAAAAATCGTTCTGAGCATGGGCCAGGGAAAAGGATATATCAACGGCATCTCCTTTACCATGGAGAATTACTTCGCCATCCATTCTCAGCTCGGCACGTACGAGGTATGGGAGATCGTGAACCAGAGCGGCATGGACCACCCCTTCCACCAGCACGTGAACCCCTGCCAGGTGCTCTCGATAACCGGCGGAGATCCCGCGTATGCGTCATTTTTGACCCAAGCGCCGGCGTGGAAGGACACCGTGCTGGTCCCGAAGTGGGGCAGCGTTAAGATACTCATTCCTGTCATGGATTATCCCGGAATGGCCATGTTCCATTGCCACATTATTGAACATGAGGACATCGGCATGATGGGCGTATGGCATATCATGGACATGATGATGTAGCGCTGCTTGATCAAGAGGACCACTATTATAAAGGGGAAACGTTCGACTGTTTCCCCTATTTTTCTTTCTTCGCAGTAATGGCCCGCTATTCTCCTTTTCAATCTTACCGTTTTTTGATACTATACGGCCATAGCGTTCAGGAGAGATATGTCCGGAATTACAGCATCGGGTGAAAACAAAGCATGGGAAATTCTGGCAACGCTGCACCCGCAGGACGTCTGCAAGGCGGCAGCCGTCTTGTATGACCCCGCGTCAGGCAGCTATCTGGTAAAATCATACGGCATGGATTTTCGCGTCTCTTCGGGCGAGAAAACGATTTTCAGCCATGACCCGGCGAGCGGCGTGCTGCTGCAGAGACTGGGGGATTTCTTCAGGCTTTCGATGCTCTGGTATCTGGTGAACGCAAAGGACGTTCCCTGCACGGGCAGGCCCGTGAAGCTTCAGAATATCAAGGGCGGAGATATCTTTACGAAGGGGTCGCATGTCCTGCCGCTCGAAAAAGTCGCTCAGAAATACGGGAATGATAAAAATAGGTTTATCGAGAAAGGAAAGAAACTCGGTGGAGTAGTTCTGGAGAAATACGGTGACGCTTCCGTGAGGCTTTTGCCATTTCCGAAACTCCCGATCATTATAACGCTCTGGACCGCGGATGAGGAATTTCCTGCGCATGCGGACCTGATGTTTGATTCCACCTGCGAGCTGCAGTTGCCCACGGACATCATCTGGTCCATCGCCATGATGACGGTGCTGATACTACTCTAACTTATAACTAATAACTTGTAACCGATAACCGTGATGCAGTTGTAAAAAGTCCCGTCATTCCCGTGGAAACGGGAATCCAGTCTTTCGGTCGCTTCCTTGGGTTCTGGATACCCGCTTTCGCGGGCATGACGAAACCATCAAAGAACGGAAAATCGTCAAGAAATATATCGTTACCTGTTATCAGTTGTTAGTCAGCGCTGAAAGCGCTCACATCTCGATCCTCGTGACCACCCCGTGAAGCTTGTTCGCGGGAAGTTTGTAGAACTGGACGATGTTCGGAGTAAGCTTCTTAATGATGACAAAGATCTTCCAGATGATGTTTCCGGCAATGATGTCCTCGACCCCATAGAATATGGTCTTTTCCCGTATGTTCGCCTCGCGCAGTATGTCCTCGACATCCACGACTTCCATGTATCCGATCTGTATCTCTAACGATCTGAGCCCGGGCGCAAGGTCGGCTTTAAAAACGCCGGCCACGCCGAACGGGTCGATCCGCTTGATGATGGAAACAATAACGTTGTCTTCGTAAACAATGTGGTTCTTGAACATGGTGTGAACGATATAGGGGGGGATCTCTTTCGCGTCTTTTGCGAAAAAGAGGGCCGTGCCCTTGATCTTGTTCACGCTCTGGTATATCTGGTTGTAGCTGATGAGAAAGACGTCGAGCGGCAGAGGCCTGAGAGAGCGGTACAGCCTCTTTTGTCCGGTTGTATAAAGCAGGATCATGCTGAGCGGGATAGCCGCGATGACGAGCGACCAGTAGCCGCCGTGGGGTATCTTCACGGTGTTCGACAGGAGGTAAGCAAGCGAGATAGCCGTAACGATTATCGATAACGCCGCCCTTACCCATGCATGACGGCGGGCGTAGATCCAGGACATGAAGATGCCGGAGATGAACATCGTCCCGGTCACGGCCAGGCCGTAGGCAACGGCAAGGCGGCTCGAAGCGCCGAACTCGATCATGATAAAGAGAACAGCGAGGAGCAGTGTCCAGTTGACGAATCCGATGTATATTTGCGACTGCCTCTCCGTAGACGTATACTCGACCCTGAAGATCGGCATGATCCGCGTGGTGATCCCCTGATAGACGAGCGAGAACATTCCGCTGATCATTGCCTGGGAGGCGATGACCGTAGCGGCAACGTTCTGTTCGAGGAACGGGATATAGAGGAACCGCGCCTGGTGGAATATCATCTCGAACAGAACGTTTTTTGCTTCGGGGTGAGCGACAATGAACGCGCCCTGTCCGAAATAGTTCAGGACGAGGGCGGCGAAGACGAATACCCAGCCTTTTATGATGGGCTCGCGTCCAAGATGGCCCATATCCGCATAGAGCGCTTCGCCCCCCGTAGCGCAGAGGATCACTTCGGAGAGGATGAAAAAGCCGGCCACGCCGTTGCTTATCAGAAATGAGATGCCGTAGAAGGGGCTGAACGCCTTCAGCACGCCCGGTATCTGGACGATTGCCGCAATTCCCGACACCGTGAGCGCCACAAACCATACCGCCATAATGGGCCCGAAGGCGCTTGCGACCTTGTCCGTTCCTT
>Ga0209342_10006913_pt1 | contig 11438 bp, 8 predicted proteins | sample RifCSP16_2_FD_184023 | JGI IMG/M metagenome (GOLD analysis project Ga0209342, IMG submission 184023) | Soil microbial communities from Rifle, Colorado - Rifle CSP2_sed 16_2 (SPAdes) (version 2) | ecosystem: Environmental > Terrestrial > Deep subsurface > Rock core/Sediment | place: Rifle... | reverse complement strand
TTCACGAAGACGCCGCGGCCATAGAGCATCGTGCCCATCGCCCCGTCGAAGACGACGGTGCCCCGGCCGAGCCGCTCGAGGAATCGCATCAGGTGAGTGTAACTCACTGTCCCACGTGGCCTCCGGCGACCCCCACTGTGAGCGGGCTCATTGCGGACCGTGGACCTCAAGTGATACTTGAGGTAAAATGCCCGGCCCGCGACTTGCCGCATCCGTCGTCGCCGCGGTGAAGTGCAACGAGGAGGCCCGATGAAGCGCGTCGCCATGATGCTCGTCGCCACGGGGATCGCTGGAGCCGCGACGGCGCACAACGACCGTCCGGCGCCGAACGGGTGCTCCGCGATCGAGGTCACGGCCCCCGGAGTGAAAAAGCAGCCCCGTGACGGGCGCTTCTCGACGCTGAAGATACTCGACCTCGACTTCGAGACACGTCTCGAGCGGCCCGTCTACGGCGAGCACGTGCTCCGCTTCAAGGTGTTCACCCCCAGCGGCTTCCTTTACCAGGAGCTGAACGCCCCGTTCACCTGGCCCAAGCCCCGGCACGGCCGCAGGGGCGACACGAACGAAACGCAGGTCGAGCCGGTGGCCGTGAGCTACCCCAAAGGCCTGCCGGTCCAGGTGCTGGGCGACGTGGACGCCCGCGGGCGACAGCGTCGGGACACGCTGCGCGCGCGGCTGCCGGTCGCGGGCACCTCGATCACGATGAGCACGCTCTACGGACGCTGGACCGTCCAGGCGTTCCTGGACGACAAGACGCGCCCGTGCAGCCCGCTGCGCCGCTTCACGATTCACTCGAAGTAACAGCCGGATGCGGTCACCCGCTGAAGGAGAACACCGAATGAGCCGCCGACCGCTCTCCTTTCGAAAGGCGCTCGCGGCGCTCGCCTGCGCCGCCCCGCTGCTTTCACCGCCTCCAGCCCACTCTGACACCTGCACAGGCCTGAGCCTGGCCACGCTCACTCCGGCCGCGGCCGGCACGACGCCGAACGCTGTCGCCGTGGGCGACTTTGATCGCGACGGGCGGATGGACGTGGCCGTGGCCAACAGCGGCAGCAACGAGGTGAGCATCCTGCTCGGCGACGGGGCCGGCGGCTTCACGGCCGGGCCTAACTCCCCGATAGCAACCGGGGCGACGAGCCCAATCGACATCGCGGCCGGCGACCTTGACCGCGACGGCATCCTGGACCTCGTCGTGGGGTTCAGCAGCGGCCCGGCACGTGCGGAGGTCTTGAGAGGACTGGGAGGCATCGACGCCGGCAAGTTCACCGCCAGCGGTCCGTTCCCGCTCGTAGCCATACCGACCAGGATCCACCTCGCCGACATCACGAACGACGCTGAGCTCGATCTCGTCGTCCTGCGGGAGACCCTCCCGCAGCGGCTCATGGTCTACCGCGGTATTGCGGGAGCCGCCTTCGCGCCAACGCCCCAGTCGGACTTCGACCTCTCGGTCGTCACCGAGGAGCCGTCTGGCGCGGTACCCGTCGACTTCAACCGCGACGGGAACACGGACCTCGCGGTTGTCATGCGCAACCGCGACTGGGTCCGGGTGTACCAAGGCTTCGGTGCCAACGGGCTCGGCGCGTCGCCAGTGACGCTGACCCTGGCGAGCACGGGCGACGCGCCTAGCGACGTGGCGACCGGTGACATCAACCGCGACGGCTGGCCGGACCTCGTGACCGCGGACAGCGCAGCGGCGACCGCCTCGGTTCTCTTCAACGCCGCCGGGTCCTCGCTCTCGCCACAGCCCTCGGTCCCGGTCGGCGGTGTTCCCCTTCGCGTCGCGCTCGTCGACCTCGACCACGACGGAGTGCTCGACCTGGCGGCGCTCGACGACTCGGCCACGCCTCGCCTCTCGGCCTTTCAAGGGCTGAAGGTCGGCTCGCCCTGGTTCGACTCCGCGGCGGTCGCCGCCGCCCTGCCGGCCGGGGGCGTGCGGGGCCTCGCCGTCGGCCGCTTCACAGCGGACAGCCGCGCGGACCTCGTGACGTCGCTCGCGTCACCGGGGCGGGCTGTGGTGGTGGAGAACCGGTCGGGCACGCCGTGCGCGCGCTCGTCCTTCGCAGGCGCGCCGCGATCCTACCCCGCGGGCAGCGGCCCGGTGTCGACGGCCGCCGCCGACCTCGACAAGGACGGACGCCAAGACCTGGTCGTGGCTTCTTCGTTCGATGCGAGCCTGCGCGTGCTCAAGAACGCCAACGGCGGCTTCACGGCCGGCGTGCCCATCCCTCTTTTCCCCGCTCCCCGCGCGGTCGCGGTCGCCGACATGAACGTGGACGGGAACATGGACGTGGTAGTGGCCCAGGGCGCCTCCGGCTCCGGCAGGGTGCAGGTGTTCCTGGCCGACTTCGCTGGAACGCTGACGCCCAGCGGGACGCAGGCCGCGGGCGACAACCTGTCGTCCCTCGTGGTGGGCGACTTCAACGGCGACGGGGCACCGGACGTCGTCGCAGCCAGCGAAGGAACGGGGCAGGTGTTCGCGTTCCTCGGCGACGGGCTCGGCGGCCTGGGTTCAGGCACGCCGTTTGCCGTCGGCAGCGGGCCGCGCGCGCTGGTTGCGGGCTTCCTCGACGCCAACGCCACGCTGGACGTGGCCGTCGCCAACTTCCTCGGCGATAGCGTCACGGTCCTGTCTGGAAACGGAACCGGAGGGTTCGGCGCGCCGCTGACGCTGACCCTTGCCGCCGGCAGCAACCCCCGGGGGATCGCGACTGCCGACGTGGACGGGGACGGCCGGCTGGACCTCGTCACCGCCGACTCGGGCTTGGGCCAGGTTTCCGTGATTCGTCGGGACGGTGTCGGCAACTTCCTGGCACCCGTGGTCTACCCGGTGGGTACCAACCCCTCGGCCGTCGCACTGGTTCAGCTCGAAGGCGATTCGAAGCCCGAGATCGTGGTAACCGCCTCGACTGCCTTGTTGGAGCAGATGCTCACGGTCCTGGCCAACAACGGTGGCCTGTTCACGCCTCCCCTTCCTGGGGACCGGCACGCCGTCCGGCAGGCACCCCAGGCGATCACGCCCTTCGACGCAGACGGCGACGGCCTCGTCGACCTCGCCGTTCCGTGCCGAGACGGGGGAAGCGTGGTGATCCTACTCGGCCGCCCACCGACACTGGAGGCGGCCCCCCGCGTGACGGTGGGCGACAAGCCGCGCGCCGCCGCGGTCGGCGACTTCGACGGCGACGGGAAGCTCGACCTGGCGGTGGCCAACAGCGGCGACAACAGCGTCTCGCTCCTGGCAGGCGACGGCGCTGGAGGCCTGTCCGCCTACGGCACGCTGACAGCGGCGGCGCCGGAGGCGATCGTGTCGGGCGACTTCAACCGCGACGGCAGGCTCGACCTCGGTGTCAGCGTGCGCGGGGCTACGCCTTCCGTGGCAATCTTCCTCGGGACCGGCGGTGGAGCCTTTTCTCTACCGACGACCGTGAACGTCGGCGCTGAACCGGACGACCTCGTGACGGGCGACTTCGACCTGGACGGGGACCTCGACATCGCCGTCTGCGACAAGGTGTCCCCGACGGGCAGCGTCAGGATCCTGGGGAACAACGGGCTCGGCGTGTTCAGCGCCGTCGGCGGAGTCAGCGTCGGTGACAAGCCGACATCGATCGTCGCGGCGGATTTCGACCGTGACGGCGACCTCGACCTGGCCGTGGCCAACGACCTCTCCGATAACGTGATGATCCTGACCTACGCGACCGGTAGCTTCGCGGTGACGCAAACGCTCCCGCTTGCGGGTGGGGACACCTCGCCGGTGTCACTCGCGGTGGGCGATTTCGACGGCAACGCAACCATCGACCTCGTCGCTGCAGCGTTCGGCAACTTCAGTAGGCTGCACGTGTATCGGAATCAGACGCCCTCCACGCCTCTCTTCATCACGCCGCCGGTCCCCTACGACGCTCCGTACGCGCTCCAGGTCGTGGCAGCGGGCGACCTCAACCTGGACGCCAGGCCTGACCTCGTCGCCCTGGCCGACGGCGTGTCGATCCTCCGAAGCCTTGGTGGGATGAACTTCGATCCTCCTCAGACCGTGGTCGCGCGCTACTTGCCCTCGGCGGCGCTGATCGCGGACTTCAACCGCGACGGCCGCCCGGATATCGCGGTCGTGAACGAGGGCTCGGACGACGTGTCGCTGCTGCTGAGCACGGCGTGCCAGGCGCAGCAGCTCGAGCTGTCGATCCAGCCGAACGCTTGCCAGCTGGGCGCTCCACTGTTCTTCCTCGACGCGCAGGTGAAGGCGTTCGACGACGGCGGCAACCTGGCGAGCTGCGCCACCAACACGGTGACGCCCTCGATCGTGCCGGGCACCGGCGGAGGCGGCGTGCTCTCCGATCCCGTGCCGCCCGACGTCGTCGCCGTCGGCCTGGCGCTCGCTGGCGGCGTGGCATCGTTCACGGGCAACGACACGCTCGCGATCAACGCGCCCGGCCGGCGCTACCGCCTCCAGTTCCAGGCGGGCGGGCTCGCCCCGGTGCACAGCCGCAGCTTCACGCTCGGCGTGGACGCGACGCAGATCGTGGGCCCGACGTCGGTGTGTCCGTCGAGCTCCGGCGTCTACTCGCTCGTTCCCGACCCGGGCTACGACAGCTACTCCTGGTTGCTCGATGGATTGCCCCACAGCTTCACGCCCACCGCCACGCTCACTAACCCGCCGATCGTGCTCGACCAGCTCCACACGCTCGGCGTGACGGCCCGCGTGGACGCGTGCACGGTGACGCCCTCGAACCTCGACGTCTACTTCGGCACCTTGGCGAGCGTGACGCTCGACATCCAGGGAGCGAGCACGGTCTGCGTGGACTGCATCGGCGGCTCGGCCAAGGCGATCGAGACCGGTGGAGGCCTGGTCGTCTCGCGAGAGTGGGGCTACCGCACGGTATCGCTCGGACCGATCACGGCGTTCCCCGGCGAGACCGGCGAGACCTACGTTCTCAAGGGCGCGAGCTTCCCCAGCCCCGGCACCTACATCGTGGTGGTCACCACCACCGCGACCTGCGGCTCGACGACCTCGAGCGAGTGGACGGTCACGGTCAGCGACCTGGTCTCCGGCGAGGCCCGCTACCTCGCGGCTTCGTCGCGTGGCGGCGCCTCGACCGGCGAGAACCGGCTGCTGTGGGTGAACACGGCGGCCCCGCTGGAGATCCGGATCCGCTGGAACAAGGCCCCGGACGGGACGAACGACTGCCTGCCGCCGAGTGACCTCACCACGCCGCCCAACAACCCGCCCGTGACCGACGAATTCAGCAACAATTCTCCCACGGCCGACGCCAAGGACACCTTCCTGCACACCGGCCTGGTGCTCAACACGGCCTACTGCTACAGCGTCTTCGTGAGGGACGGCACGGGGTGGTCGCCCGGGCGCACGGTGAAGGCGCGGCCCTTCGATTCGGCGGGGCCCGTCAAGTGGGCTTACGCGACGGGCGGCAGCGCCGTCGCCCCGCCGACGGTGAGCGGTGATGCGATCCTCGCGATGTCGAACGACCGCACGGTCCACGCCCTCACGCGCGGCAGCGCCGGCGGGGTGTGGCCGACGGCCTGGATGCCGGCCGAGCTCGCGGGCGTCGCGCACTCGCGCTCGCCGGTCGTGCCGTTCCCGCTCCTGCTCAACGGGGCGAGCAACGTGCTGTTCGTGGCCGACGACTCGCTGACGGGCCTGCTCCACGCGGTCAACACCGGCACGGGCGGCCCCGTCTGGGCCGACCAGCCGCAGGGCAAGCCCGTGACGGGCGCTCCCGGCGGGATGTTCGGCCAGTTCGCCGGAGTGCGCGACGCGCTCTTCGTGGGAACGCGCGACAACGTGAGCCCCAACCAGTTCCGGGCCCTGAGCGTGGCGGACGGCAGCCTGATCGAGGCCTACGCGGGGGCGGGCAGCGGCAGCCAGATCGGCCCGATCAACGGTGGCCCCGCGATCGACTACGCGAACCAGCGGGTCTACTTCGCCTCGCGCCGCCACCTCGGCTCGGGGAAGACGCTGTGGTGCCTCGACATCCTGCCGAGCGGCCCGGTGGTCTTCAGCCACAACTGGTCGCGCGATCTCGGCGACATCGTCGGCAGCCCCGTCCTGCGCGGCACGCGTGTCTACGTCGGGACGGAGTCGGGCACGATCTACTCGCTCGACGCGGCGAGCGGGGGTGACGACCACATTTTCACACCCTCGCCGGCCGACGGGCCGGTCAAGGGCTTCCTGTTCCCCGACCGCCGCAACGACGACATGATCTTCGCGACCACGTCCAAGGTCTGGAGCATCTCGGACGACGCCGATCCGATGACCAAGAACTGGGAGTGGGCGCCGGGCGGGCCGACCCCGAACCCCTCGATCGTGCTCTACCGACCGCAGACGAATCTCGTCTACGTTGGAGCCGCGAACGGCGAGCTCTACGAGCTCGACTTCACGAGCGCGAGCCCTTCGACGGCCCCGGCCCAGAACCTGCAGATCCTCGGCGGGGGGCAGGGCCAGGTGGGAGCGCCCTCGCTCGACCTCGGGCCACCGCCGCTGCTGATCGTCGGTAGCGAGCCTGGCGTGCTGTACGCGGTGGAGGTTCCGTTCCCCTGAGGTGGGCGCAGTGCTTCTCAGCGGGCACGCGTCCGGTTACACTCTAGCCAGCTTCTGGAGGGGAACAGGATGGGGGACGGCGAGGACCGTGCGGCAGGGCCGGCCAGCCTCCGTCCGGACGGACGCCTGCCGTACGAGAAGCCGTCCGTTGCCTGGGAGCAGCCCCTCGAGGCGCAGCCCAGCCTGATGGCCGGCTGCCAGAAGACGCCCGGAGGCGGCGTCGACTGCACCGCCGTCGGCCCGGTCTCGAGCTGAGATGGCGCTGCGCCGCCATCCGGACGTGGCTTGGCAGCAGATCGGCGACGAGGCGGTGGTGATGAGCCTCGGCGAAGGCCGCGTGCTCGGGCTCAACCCGACCGGGACGCTGCTCTGGTCGCTCGTCGAGGAACGAGACGAGGACGGCCTCGTCGCGGCGCTGGTGGAGCGCTTCGCGACCGACGCGGGCCAGGCGCGCGAGGACGTGCGCGGCTTCCTGACGCTGCTGCGCGAGCGCGGGCTGGTGGGCGAGGCCTAGTGGCCCTCGCCTGGACGCCTTCCGCGCGGCTCAAGCAGCTGGCCCTCGAGCGGGCGCAGCCGCTCTCCGCGAGCCTCGAGCTCAGCTACCGCTGCAACTGGCGCTGCGTCTTCTGCTACAACCCGCGCCACAACGACCTGCGCGGCCTGCCTACGGAGCGCTGGCTCGGCGTGCTCGACGAGCTGCGCGAGCTCGGCACGCTCTACGTCGCGCTCACGGGCGGCGAGCCGCTCACGCACCCGGACTTCCTGGCGCTGGCGCGCGGCGTGCGCGAGCGCGCGCTCGCGTTGCGCATCCTCACGAACGGGGCGCTCGTGACCGAGGCGCTCGCCGCCGAGATCGCGGCGCTCTTGCCGATGGCGGTCGAGCTGAGCATCCACGGAGCCTGCGCCGCGACCCACGACCGCGCGACCGCGACGCCCGGCTCGTTCGAGGCGATGCTGCGCGGGATGGACCGGCTGCTGCGGAAGCGGGTCTCGGTGGTGCTCAAGGCGCCTCTCACGCGGCTCAACGAGGACGAGATGGTGGAGATGCAGCGGATCGCGGCCGAGCGAGGCGTGCCGCTGCGGCTCGACCCGGTGCTGACGCCGAGAGACGACGGCGACCCGGGGCCGCTCGCCTACCGCGCCTCGCCCGCTGCCGTCGAGCGGATGTTCCTGGCGCTCGGCGCCCAGGGCCAGATCCCCCTGGAGGACCGCGTCGGCGGCGGAGTCAACTGCGGGCTCGGCCGCACCACTCTCGCGATCGACCCGGAGGGGAACGTGTTCCCCTGCCTGCAGTGGCGCCGGGCGCCGCTCGGCAACGTGCGCGACGCCTCGCTGGTGACCACCTGGCGCGAATCGGAGGAGCGCGTGGCCGCGGCGGCCGTGGCCCGCGCGGCGAACGAGCGCATGCGCGGCGCCGGCCGCACGCTCGCGGCGTTCCCGTTCTGCCCGGCGCTCGCGCTTCAGCGGACGGGCGACGCGCTTCAGCCGGACGAGACCCACGTCGAGCAGGCCGAAGCCGCCGCGCGCGCCCGCCTCGCGTCCCAGTGAGGTTCGGCGCCGGGGGCCTGCGCTTCTCGGCGGGGCCCGACGACGCGCTTTTTCCGAGCGAGCGTGAGGCGCTCGCGCGCCTCGAGCCAGAGCCAAGCGGTCCGCAGCCGCCCTTCGCGATCGAGCTCGTGGAGGCGCCCCCCTGGACCAGCGACGACCCCGCGCTCTTCCCGCAGTGGGAGCCGGCGGTGCAGCGCTTCGTGGGCGACCGGCTACTGGCGAGCCACAAGAGCTTCACGGCCGAGATCGACCCCTTCGCTTCGCGAGCGCGGCTGCAGCGGCGCGAGGAGCGCGCCTACCCGCTCGAGACGGTGATCCGCACGTCGATGATGGCTCGCCTGCCACTCGTCGGCGGCATCCCCCTCCACGCGGCCGGCATGGTGCTGGCCGGTCGGGGCGTGGCGTTCTTCGGTGCCTCTGGCGCGGGCAAGACGACGCTGGCGGCGACGTCGCCCGTGCCCGTGCTCTCCGACGAGCTCGTGGCCATCGGGCCGGGGCGGCCGTTCTCGCTCGTCCGCTCGGGCTTCTGGGGCGAGGGGCGCCCGCAGGCAGGCGCTTCGAGCGCCCCGCTCGGCCTGCTCGTGGACCTCGCGAAGGGACCCGCGTTTCAGTTCGAGCGGCTCAGCCCCCCGGTCGCTGCGGGCCGGGTGCTGGCATCCGTTCCCGTCCCTCACGCTCCGGCTCTCTGGCGACGAGCCCTCGCCGTGGTCGCGGAGCTGGTCTCGCACGTGACGGTCGTGCGGATGGAGTGGTCGCCTCGGGAGCCGCCGTGGCCGGCGCTCGCACGGCTCCTCGACGAGGCCTAGCCCGCCCCAGGGGCGTATACATAATACGGTCCCACTATTCCTCTTGAATCGGATAAGCGAAGTCCATACAATCTGCCTCACGCACTAGCTGGACTTGCCGATGTCGGGAGCGGGCGGCTCACCCAGGGCAGGCCTTCCTCAGCATCGGCCGGAAAATTAAGCACCAAAAGTACTTAGCTGATTCACTTTGACATCCTCAGCTGAGCACGCTGGAGGTTTGTCGATCAACCCGCAAGGCGGGTAGTCGAAACGTGTGCTTATTTTCCGTATTGATGTAGCGGAAACGACCATCTACACTCTCCCCCGGGTCGCAATGAGTCGGGCCGGCACCGTGCCCCCCACGGAGCCAGTCAGGACTCGGGAGGAGGGTCCAGATGGACCGCGTAGTCGGGGGTCGCAAGGGTTCGCGGACGGCGCTCGCTCTCGCAGCAGCGCTCGCTCTTGGAGCTTCTGCAGCTCCCGCGAACGCTCAGACGTCGAGCTACTCGATCGTCGAGCTGGCAGGCGTCCCTCAGCGCATCAACAACAACGGGCAGATCGCGGGCTGGGTCTTCGTCGGACCCGACGCCCACGCAGCCATCTACAGCAACGGCGCCTGGGTGGACCTGGGCGTCCCAGCCGGCGACCAGCTGAGCACGCTCTTCGGCATCAACAGCTCGGGAGCGGCGGTGGGCTTCTCCTTCGTGTCGCTCCCCGGGCCGGACAATCGCTGGCAGGCCATCCTGGCCCCGGCGAACGCCACGACCGTCCAGGCCCTGAGCGTGCTCGCCCCGGACTCGTTCGCGTACGCGATCAACGACGGCGGAGCCGTCGTGGGCTGCCTCAACCGCTACGACGACGTCTTCCCCGACCCGCACCGCGCCTTCCTGCACGCGAACGGCAGCGTGACGGACCTGCATGCGCTGCTGGCGACGAACCCGGCCATGGACTTCACCTGCGCGCGCGACGTCAACAACGCGGGCGTCGTCGTCGGCGAGTTCCAGTCGTCGACCGCCCCGCAGCGCGGCTTCCTCTACCAAAACGGCACTGTCACGCTGCTGGCGCAGAGCGCGACCGCCTACCTCAGCAACGCCAGGGCGGTCAACGACACGGGCAAGGTCGTCGGCGAGGGGCGCCTCGCGGGCTTCACCGCGGACCATGCCCTCGTCTACGACGTCGCGACGGGGGTGATCTCGAGCCTCGGCCTCGAGACGACCGGTGCCTTCAACAGCCGGCCGAACGACGTGAACGGCTCGGGTGCCGTGGTCGGGATGATGTTCCTGGCTGTGGGGGAGCACGCGTTCCTGGCCTCCGGCGGCCAGGTCCTCGACCTCAACGACCTGCTCCCGGCCGGAACCGAGTGGGTGCTGCAGGAGGCGATGTCGATCAACGACGGCGGGCAGATCGTCGGGCGCGGCTACCTGGCGTCCTCGCCCACCGTCACGCGCTACTTCCTGATGCAGGCCACGGCGGGTGCGGCCTCGATCGGCGATCTGATCGCCCAGGTGCGCGCGCTCCAGGCCGCCGGCTTGCTGACCCGTGGCACCGCGAACGGCCTCGTGGCCGAGCTCACGGTGGCCGAGCGGCACCTGCGCGGGCGCTGCAGCCGGCTCTCGGTGCTCGCGCTCGAGCTCTTCGTGCGGCACGTGGACCTGCTGATCCGCAAGGGCCGCCTGGCGGCGATCCATGGCGAGCCGCTGATCGCCGAGGCCAACCGCATCATCGACGGCCTGCTCGCGGGCACCCATGCGTCGACGAAGCCGCCGAAGTCCAAGGCGAAGAAGTGCTTCCATCCGAAGGGGAAGAACTCGAAGCACCGCTGCTGATCCAACGGGACGGACACAGACAGAAACGGACAACAGACCAGGGGCAAAGCGGCCTGGACTGAGCTAGAGGGGGGGCAGCTCGCCTCCCCTAACCCCCCGAGAGAAGACCCAGGATCGCGGGGTCCAGGCGGAGGAGGCCGTCGCGGGCCTTCTCGTCCAGGATCTTCCGGACCGTCCCGTACTCCGCCGCGGGGACCGGGAGCTTGAAGGGGGCGGCCGCCCGGCGCGGGGTGAGCAGCAGCACGATCTCAGGCGCCTCGACGAAGGCGATCCGGGCGACCTCGGGCCAGGGCAGGAATCCGCGGTGACCCCAGACGCCGTCGCGATACAGCCCCAGGCGGATGCGCCGCGCGAGCGGCACCAGGCACAGGAAGTAGACGGCCATCAGCGCGAGGCCGCCGACGTGAGAAAGAGGCCGGTGCATCCACGCGTTGAAGGCCGCGGTCACGGCGCCGGTCGCCCCCAGCAGGAAGAGCCAGGGTAGCTGCGCCGGCACGGGCGCCGGCCAGGTCACGAGCGCGGTGGGCTCGATCCGGCGGTAGCGCAGGTAGCCTCTGACTCCGCGGCCGAGCTGCACGGCGAAGTAGAGCCCGAGCCCGACGAGCCCGAGGCCGACGAGCTGCTGCAGCAGTGGAGGCAGCAGCGGCTGCATCAGCCGGCGAGCGCCTGCTCGAGATCGGCCACGAGATCGGCCTCGTCCTCGACGCCGATCGACAGCCGCACCAGCCCCGGCTC
>Ga0209342_10006911_pt1 | contig 11440 bp, 11 predicted proteins | sample RifCSP16_2_FD_184023 | JGI IMG/M metagenome (GOLD analysis project Ga0209342, IMG submission 184023) | Soil microbial communities from Rifle, Colorado - Rifle CSP2_sed 16_2 (SPAdes) (version 2) | ecosystem: Environmental > Terrestrial > Deep subsurface > Rock core/Sediment | place: Rifle... | reverse complement strand
CGGCGCGTCCGCCGGCAGCACGCGGATGACGACCTGGGCATAGTCGCTCTCCTGCAGCAGGGCCTCGAGATGCGCGATGCACGCCGCCTCGAGCCGCTCCCGGGGGTCGCGCTTGCGGGAGATCGCTCCGGTGACCGCTTCCGAGATGCGCCGCACGCCTTCGGCGTAGACCGCGGCGAGCAGCGCCTCCTTGGTCGGGAAGTGGTAGTAGAGCGAGCCCGGCAGCATGTCCACGGCCCGCACGATGTCCCGGACCGAGGTGCCGTGAAAGCCCTGCGCGCGGAAGAGGCGCGCGGCTTCGTCGAGGATCAGCGGCAGTCGGTTGTCGGCGCGGGGGAGACGCGCCGGGCGGGCGGCGAGCGGCATGGGTACAAACCAAACGAGTGTTTGTTTTGTACCACGCCGGCCGCCGGCCGGTCAAGGCAGTGCGCCGGCCGCCGCAGCGTCTGGCTACGCCGCCCGTCCGGGCTTCGATCGACCGCTGCGGACCGGCCCACGCCGCCGGTCGGCATCCGCGGCGTCGGCGCGCCAGCCGAGCTGCTCGGACAGCGCCCGCGTGAGCTCGGCGAGCGGCGCGCGCAGGTCGCGCAGCTTCTGGTGCGTCATGCGGCTCTTCGGCCCGACCGCGCACATCGAGGCGACCACCTGGCCCGCGTGCCCGAACACCGGCATCGCGATGCAGCGGATGCCCTCCAGGTGCTCCTCATCGTCCAGCGCGTAGCCCGCCGTGCGGATGCGGCGCAGCTCCGCCTCGAACCCGGCGCGCGTCGTGATCGTCTTCGGCGCGTGCCGCTCGAAGCGCACGCGCGCGAGCAGCCCCGCGAGCTCGGCCGGCGGCAGCCACGGAACGATCGCCTTCGCGACTGCCGTGCAGTGGATCGGCCGCTGGGCGCCGACGTCCTGGACCACGCGCACCGGGCCGTCGTGCTCGCGCTTCGCGACCACGGTCACCGCGCCGTCGCGGTACGCCGCGAGGCTCGCGCCCTCGCCGGTGCGGCGCGCGAGCTCGGCGAGGAACGGCTGGCCGATCCGCGCGAGCTGGTCCGGCGACCACGTCCGGCCGGTGAGCAGGAACGGCTTCGCGGCGAGCTCGTAGCTGCGCGACTCCGGGTCCTGGCGCAGGTACTCCAGGCCGACGAGGGTCTGCAGGAGATGGTGCGCGGTGCTGCGGTGCAGCCCGGTGCGGCGCGCCGCCTCGGCGAGGCTGATCGCCCCGCCGTTGAGGGCAACCGTCTCGACCAGGCGCAGGCCCCGCGCGAGCGACAGGTGGGTCGCGCTGCCCGGCTCCCCGTCCGGGCCGTTGCGGCGTTTCATCTTGTGAGATTGCCCCTGCGGCCGTGTTTCAGCAATCAGAATACGCCGCCGATTGCCGCTGTCAAGGCAGCGCGCCGCCGTCGCGGCGCCGATGTCGCCGCCGCGCGCTAGGTGCTCTGCCAGTCGAGCTGGAACTCGAGCGGCGGCGGGGTCCAGGCCGCCATCGCGTCGAGCAGACGCTCGGGATCGGGCGCGTCGACGACCAGTCCACGGTGCGACGCTCGCAGCAAGCCCTCCGCCACCGCGCGGTCGAACTGTGCGAGCAGGCCGTCGAAGAAGCCGTCGACGTTCACCAGGCCGCACGGCTTGCGGTGGATGCCGAGCTGCGCCCAGGTGATCATCTCGCAGATCTCCTCGAACGTGCCGTAGCCGCCGGGCAGCGCGGCGAACCCGTCGGCGAGCTCGGCCATGCGGGCCTTCCGCTCGTGCATCGAGCGGACGACGACGAGCTCGGTGAGATCCGCGCCCTCGTACGCGAGCTCCTTCCGCTGCAGCGCCGCCGGGATCACGCCGATCACGCGGCCCCGCGCGCCGCGCGCGGCCGCGGACACCGCCCCCATCAGCCCGACGCGGCCACCGCCGAAGACGAGCGTGATCCCGCGCCGCGCGAGCGCCTCGCCCATCCGGTGCGCGGATTCGGCGAAGACCGGCCGGTCGCCGGCGTTCGCGCCGCAGAAGACGCAGAGGGATTTCAACTTGAACGAATCTCGTTAGAACTCGCCGCTCGACAGCCAGCGGTCGATCTGGTCGAACCGGTCGACGCCCCAGAACGGCTCGCCGTCGACCACGACGTACGGCGAGCCGAACGCGCCGAGCGCGATTGCCTTGTCGACCTCGACCTTCGCCAGGTCCTTCACCGCCTGGTCGCCGATCCCGGCGCGCACCTCGTCGGCCGGCAGGCCGAGCTTTGCGGCGACGGCGACGGTGTTCTCGGCCTGCGACGTGTCGATGTCCTCGAGGAAGTAAGCCGCGTACAGCGCCCGGGCGAGCTCCTTCGCGCGCCGCGGGTCCTTGGCGTTCAACCAGTAGAACGCGCGCGTGGGCGCGACCGAGGCGATCGGGAAGTTGGTGGGATGCCGGTACGGCACACCGTGGAAGCGCGCGCTCCGCAGGAAGTCGCGCTTCGCGTAGTCGCCCTTGAGCGGGATCGACGGCAGCGGCTGCTGGCCGGTCACCTTCATCACCGCCCCGAGCAGGTAGGGGCGCCAACGCGCCTCGCGTCCGTGCTTCGCCGCGAGCGCGTCGATCTTGTGGCTCGCGAGGTAGCCGTAGGGCGAGGAGAAATCGAAATAGAAGTCGATCGGCGCGGGCACTGCGGGTCCTCCTCGTGGCTGGCACGGCGTGGTCACGCGGCGCGGCGCGCGATCACTTCCATGCCGCAGACGTAGCGGCGGCTGACACCGTACCACACGGGTGCGAAGCCGGCCTCCTGCAGCAGCGCGTACAGTCGTCTGCGGCTGAAGTTGTGGTAGTGCTCGATCTCGGCCCAGTAGGGGTTGCGCCGGTCGTGGTCGAGCGCGCGCCAGCTCACCGTGTCCATGTTCGGCGTCGATACGAACAGCAGCCCGTCGCCCTCGAGCAGGCGGTGCGCGGCGGCGAGCGCCGGCTCGGGAAACGGCATGTGCTCGAGCACGTCCGCCATCGAGATCACGCTGAACGCGCCGGGCTCGTCGAGCGCTTCCAGCGCGACGCAGCGTCCGGGCACTCCGAGCGCCGCGAGCTTTTCCACCGCCGCGCGCCGGAGGTCGATGCCGAGCGGCTCGTAGCCCCATTCCTGCGCCGTGCAGAGCAGCGCCCCGTCGCCGAAGCCGACGTCGAGCCAGCGGCCGAGCGGCTGCGCGCGGGCCCACGCCGCGACCGCCCCGTCGCCGGGCACGAGGAGCCGCCCGCCGCGGATTGCCGTGGCGCGCTCGACGATGCTCGCCCAGGTGAAGCGCCCGCGATCGGGGTCGTGGCCCGGCTGCTGGGACTCATTCGCCGAAGAGAGGAGTACCTCGAGCGCCGCCGGCCCGAAGTAGCCGTCGGTGAAGACGTGCTTGCACTCGAAGCACTCGCACCAGCGCATCTCCCGCGGGAGCTGCGGCTTGTACAGCGGATGCTTCGAGCAGTCGTGGGCGGCGAGGTCGGTGATCGCCTCCGAGCCGCAGAGCGGACAGGCGTCGTACGGCACCCGCTCTAAGGTCATCGGCGCTCCGCCGACATCATTCGTTGGCGATCGCCCGGCCGATCACCAGCCGCTGGATGTCGTTGGCGCCCTCGTAGATCTGGCACACGCGCACGTCGCGATAGATGCGCTCGACCGGGAAGTCGGTCACGTAGCCGTAGCCGCCATGGATCTGGATCGCGTCCGAGCACACCCGCTCGGCCATCTCGGCGGCGAAGAGCTTCGCCATCGATGCCTCCTTGAGGCAGGGCCGCTTGGCGTCCCGGAGGCTCGCGGCGTGCAGCACCATTTGCCGCGCGACCTCGATCTGCGTCGCCATGTCGGCGAGGCGGAAGCTCACCGCCTGGTGCTCGATGATGGGCTTCCCGAACGCCTCGCGGCTCTTCGCATACGCGAGCGCCGCCTCGTACGCGGCCCGCGCCATTCCCACCGCCTGCGCACCGACGCCGATCCGACCGCCCTCGAGGTTCGAGAGCGCGATGCGATACCCGTCGCCCTCGGTGCCGAGCAGGTTCTCGCGCGGGATGCGGCAGGCTTCGAGCGCGACCTGCGCCGTGTCGGAGGCGCGCTGCCCGAGCTTGTGCTCGACGCGGTTCACGACGTAGCCCTTGCTGTCGGTCGGCACGATGAACGCGCTGATGCCTTTCTTGCCGGCCTTCTTGTTGGTGACCGCAAAGACGATCGCGACGTTCGCGTTCTTGCCGGTCGTGATGAACTGCTTGACGCCGGTGAGGACCCACTCGTCGCCCACGAGATCGGCGCGGGTGCGGATGGCGGCCGCGTCCGAGCCCACGTGCGGCTCGCTCAGGCAGAAACAGCCGAGGAGCTCGCCGCGCGCGAACTGCGTGAGCCACCAGTTCTTCTGGCTCTCGCTCCCGAAGTTGAGGATCGGCCCGCAGACGACCGCGTTCTGCACGCTCATGATCGTCGAGCAGGAGCCGTCGCCGGCGGCGATCTCCTCGAGCGCGAGCGCGAGCGAGACGTGGTCGAGCCCCGCACCGCCCCAGCGCTCCGGCACGCACACGCCGAACAGGCCGAGACCGGCCATTTGGTTGAGCGCCTGCCGCGGGAACGTCGCATTCCGGTCCCACTCCGCGGCGTTCGGCGCGAGGCGCTCGCGCGCAAAGGCGTGGACCGAGTCGCGGAGCATCTCCTGCTCGGGCGTCAGCAGCATCGGGCGCTCTCCTTCAGGCGGCGGCCGCTGCGCGCTTCTGCAGCATGCGCAGGTGGCCGCCCAGGAGCGCGGCGGGCACGACGGCGAGGTCGCCGGCGAGGCGCAGCCAGAGCGGCAGCTCCTGCGAGAAGACGATGAGCACCGCCTCGCCGAACACGAGCGACGCCACGCCGACGGCGAAGGCGTTCGCGTACTCCGAGTGGTTGGCGAAGCGCGCGGCGACGTACCCGCCGAGCACGGTGCAGCAGAGCCCCCCCAGCATGCCGATGAGCAGCCAGCCGGCGGTACGGTCGATCAACGCGGCGGCCTCCTCGGGCGAGCTCCCGCCCGCCGCCAGGCTGACCCCCGCGACGACCGAGAGGAGGGTCGAGACGACCATCGTCGCGAGGATGTCGACCCCGAACCCCAGGGCGATTGCGCCGAGCGAGGAGCGCCGCCGGGCGTTCGGCGGATCCTTGACCGGCGAGCCGGGCGGGGTATAGGGGTTGGGCATGGCCGGGCGATCGGTTGCCTACGCGAGCTCCAACGCCACTGCGGTCGCCTCGCCGCCGCCGATGCACAGGCTCGCGATCCCGCGCTTGCCGCCGTACTTCCGCAGCGCGCCGAGCAGCGTGACCATGATGCGCGCACCGGACGCGCCGATCGGGTGCCCGAGCGCGCACGCTCCGCCGTGGACGTTGACCTTCGCGTGCGGCAGCCCGTGCTCTTTCATCGCCGCGAGGGTCACGACCGCGAACGCCTCGTTGATCTCGTAGAGATCGACGTCGCGCGGCTTCCAGCCGGTCTGGTCGTAGAGCTTCTTCATGGCGCCGACCGGCGCGGTCGTGAACCACGCCGGCTCCTGCGCGTGGGTCGAGTGCGCGACGATGACCGCGAGCGGCTTGAGCCCCAGTTGCTCGGCCGTGGAGCGGCGCATCAGCACCATCGCCGCCGCGCCGTCGGAGATCGAGGACGAGTTCGCCGCCGTCACCGTGCCGTCCTTGCGGAACGCGGGCTTCAGCGTCGGGATCTTCTCGAAGTTCGCCTTGAACGGCTGCTCGTCCGCCTCGACGAACCGCTCGTCCTTGCCGACCTTGATCGCGATCGGCGTCGTCTCCCACGCGAACCAGCCCTCGCGGTTCGCGGTCTGCGCGCGCTCGAGCGAGGCGATCGCGAACCGGTCCTGCTCGTCGCGCGTGAACTGGTACTTCGACGCACAGTCCTCGGCGAACGTGCCCATCAGCCGGCCGGTCCCGTTATCGTCCCGGGTGTAGGCGTCTTCCAGGCCGTCCCAGAACATGTGGTCGATCACCTGCTGGTGACCCATCCGGTAGCCCGCGCGCGCCTTGGGCAGCAGATAGGGCGCGTTGGTCATGGACTCCATGCCGCCGGCGACCATGATTTCGTTGGTGCCCGCGGCGAGGAGATCGTGCGCGAGCATCGCCGCCTTCATCCCGGAGCCGCACATCTTGTTGACGGTCGTGCAGCCGGTCGCGAGCGGAAGCCCCGCGCCGATCGAGGCCTGCCGCGCCGGCGCCTGGCCCTGTCCGGCGGGCAGGACGCAGCCCATGATGACCTCCTGCACCTGCTCGGGCTTGACCCTGGCGCGCTCGACCGCGGCGCGGATGGCCGCTGCGCCGAGCTCGGGCGCGGCGAACCCCTTGAGCTCGCCCTGGAACGCGCCCATCGGCGTGCGGGCGACGGAGACGATCACGATCGGGTCGTTCGGCATGGGGCACCTCCAGCGTACGGCCGTGGCCGGCCGGCACGAGTGGAATTTATACGGCTTTGCGGTCCAGCGCGAGCCAGGCGGCCAGCGCCCCGAAGGCGCCGCCGAGGAACCAGCGCTGTGCCTTCAGCCAGACCGGCCGGCGCGCGAACCACAGCGCGACGAACCCGGCGGCAGTCACGACCGAAAGGTCGACCGCCGCCGCGGTCGCGAGCTGGATCGCGCCGAGCGCGAGGCTCTGCGCCAGGACCGAGCCCGCAGCGGGATCGACGAACTGCGGGAAGAGCGACAGGTAGAAGACCGCCACCTTGGGGTTGAGGAACGCCGCGACGAACGCCTGACGAAGCAGCGCGCCGTCGGCGGCGGGGGGAAGCGGCCGGGCCTCGAAGCTCAGGCCATCGCCGCGGATCGTGGTCCAGGCGAGCCACAGCAGATAGGCGGCGCCGGCGAGCCTGATCAGGTCGAAGGCGAACGGGATCGCGAGCAGGACGACCGACAGCCCGAGCGCCGCGACGAGCGCGTGCACCGCCAGCCCCGCCGTGACGCCGAGCATCGAGAAGTAGCCCGCCCGCCGGCCCTGCGCGAGGGTGCGCGAGATCAGGTAGAGCCAGACCGGTCCGGGTGTCAGCGCCAGGACGAGCGATGCGATCGCGAAGAGGGCGAGTGTCCGGGCGTCGAACATCTCAGCTCGTCTCGCCGAACAGCTCCCGCCCGATCAGCCACCGCCGGATCTCCGAAGTACCGGCCCCGATCTCGTACAGCTTCGCGTCGCGCCAGAGGCGCCCGGTCGCGTACTCGTTGATGTAACCGTTGCCGCCGAGGCACTGGATCGCCTCGCCGGCCATCCACGTCGCCTTCTCCGCGGCGTACAGGATGGCGCCGGCGGCGTCCTTGCGGGCGCTTGTTCCGACAGAGTCGCCCCGGTCGAGCATTTGGCCGACGGCGTAGACGTACGAACGGCACGCGGAAAACGTCGCGTACATGTCGGCGAGCTTGCCCTGCATGAGCTGGAACTCGCCGATCGGCTGCCCGAACTGCTTCCGGTCGTGCACGTACGGGATCACGACGTCGAGGCACGCAGCCATGATGCCGAGCGGCCCGCCGGCGAGCACCGCGCGCTCGTAGTCGAGGCCGCTCATGAGCACGTTGGCGCCCTTGTTGAACGCGCCGAGCACGTTCTCCTCGGGGACCTCGCAGTCCTGGAACACGAGCTCGCAGGTGTTCGATCCGCGCATCCCGAGCTTGTCGAGCTTCTGCGCGGTGAAGAAGCCTTTCATTCCTCTCTCGATGACGAACGCGGTGATGCCGCGCGGCCCGGCGTCGGCGTCGGTCTTGCCGTAGACCACCAGCACGTCGGCGTCGGGGCCGTTGGTGATCCACATCTTGTTGCCGTTGAGGACGTACTTCCCGTTGCGGTACTCGGCGCGCAGGCGCATGCCGACCACGTCCGAGCCGGCGCCCGGCTCGCTCATCGCGAGCGCGCCGACGTGGTCGCCGGAGACGAGCTTCGGCAGGTACCTGCGCCGCTGCGCGTCCGAGCCGTTGCGGCGGATCTGGTTCACGCAGAGGTTGGAATGCGCACCGTACGACAGTCCCACCGAGGCCGAGGCGCGGCTGATCTCCTCCATCGCGATGATGTGCGCGAGATACCCCATGCTCGTTCCGCCGTACTCCTCCTCGACCGTGATGCCGAGGAGCCCGAGCGCGCCCATCTTGGGCCAGAGGTCCATCGGGAAGCTGTTCGAGCGGTCGATCTCGGCCGCGCGCGGCGCGATCTGGCGGTGAGCGAACTCGCGCACCGTTCGCCGGAGCATGTCGATCGTCTCGCCGTGGTCGAACCGGAGCTGCGGGAAGTCGATCATCGGGACGGCGGAAGCGACGTGCTGAGATCGGTCCATGGACCCTCCTCGAGACGATGCGGCGGTGCAGCGTCGTCTATAATGCAGCGCGACATTCTAGCCCCTCCGTTCCCGAATGACCCCCGAGCAGGTCCTCGATTACCCGCACGCCGCATCGCCCCCGCCGGGGGAGACGCGCGAGGTCGCCCCGGGCGTGCACTGGTTGCGGATGCCGCTGCCGTTCGCGCTCGATCACATCAACCTCTGGCTGCTCGAGGACGGGGACGGGCTCGCCATGATCGATTGCGGCCTCGGCGATCCGGCGACGCGGGAGTTGTGGCAGCGCATCTTCGACGGGTTCTTCGCCGGCCGGGCCGCGAGCCGGGTCATCGCGACCCACCTGCACCCGGACCACGCCGGCAACGCCGGCTGGCTCACGCAGCGGTTCGGCGTGCCGCTCTGGATGTCGCAGGCGGACTTCCTCATGGCGCACGCGTGGCGCGACGGCGCGGCCGGCTACTCGACCGATGCATTGGTCGCGCACCTGGCGTGCAACGGGCTCGCCGGCGAGCGCCTGGACGCGCTCGCGAACCGCGGCAACAGCTACGCGCGTGTGGTGCCGGAGTTCCCGCGCACCTATCGCCGGATCATGGAGGGCGACGAGCTCGCGATCGGCGGCCGCGCCTGGCGCGTGATCATGGGTTACGGCCACGCCCCCGAGCACGCGTCGCTCCACTGCGCGGAGCTCGGCGTCCTCATCTCGGGCGACATGCTGCTGCCGAGAATTTCGACCAACATCAGCGTCCAGCAGGTCGACCCCGACGCGAACCCGCTCGCGTTGTTCCTCGGGAGCCTGCGGCGGATCACCGAGCGCGTGCCGGCGGGGACGCTCGTGCTGCCCTCGCACGGGCTGCCGTTCCGCGGCATGCGGGAGCGCGTGGCGCAGCTCGAGGAGCACCATCGCCTGCGGCTCGGGGAGCTCGAGGACGCGTGCGGCGAGCCGAAGTCCGCGGCCGACGTGATCGGCACGCTCTTCCGCCGCAAGCTCGACGTGCATCAGACGCTGTTCGCGATGGGCGAGGCGCTCGCCCATCTCAACTTCCTCATGTACGACGGTGTGCTCGCGCGCGTCGCCGACGCCGACGGCAACGTGCGGTTCGTCAGGAAGTAGGGAACGGCCGGGGGAGGGACGATGGCCCAGGACACCGAGCAGGCACCCGACCCGGTCGAGGTCGCCAAGATCTTCGGCGAGGTCGCCGAGCGCTCGTCGAACGTGCTCGGCGACTTCGTCAAGCGCCACGCCAACGGCAAGGGCGTGGCGTTCACCGACGAGTTCGGCATCGCGCGCGCGTTCATGGACATGTGGGCGAAGCTCGCCGCCAACCCGATGGCGCTCGCGCAGGCGCAGATGAACATGTACTTCGACTACCTGCGCCTGTGGCAGGCCTCCTGGCTGAAGCTCATCGGGGGGAAGCCCGAGCCGGTGGCCGAGCCGGCCTCGGGCGACGCGCGCTTCAAGGACGAGGAATGGCAGTCGAACTTCGTCTTCGACTACCTCAAGCAGAGCTACCTCATCGCCGCGCGCCACATCCACGACGCCGTCTCGGGCGTCGAGGGACTCCCCGAGGACTCGAAGCGGAAGGTCGACTTCTTCACCCGCCAGTACATCGACGCGCTCGCGCCGTCCAACTTCGCGCTCACCAACCCCCAGGTGGTGCGCGAGACGATGAAGAGCGGCGGCACGAATCTCGTGAAGGGGCTCAAGAACCTGCTCGAGGATCTCGACGAGGGCGACGGGCAGCTCAAGATCAAGATGACCGACGCCGCGGCGTTCAAGGTCGGCCAGAACGTCGCCACGACGCCCGGGAAGGTCGTCTTCCAGAACGAGCTGCTGCAGCTGATCCAGTACCAGCCGGCGACCGACACCGTTTACAAGCGGCCGCTCCTCATCATCCCGCCGTGGATCAACAAGTTCTACATCCTCGATCTCCGCGAGAAGAACTCGTTCATCCGATGGGCCGTGCAGCAGGGGCATACCGTGTTCGTGGTCTCGTGGGTGAACCCGGACGCGCGGCTCGCCGACAAGGACTTCGAGGACTACATGTTCGAGGGGCCGCTCGCCGCGCTGGCGGCGATCGAGCAGGCGACCGGGGAGCGCGAGGCGAACGCGATCGGCTACTGCCTCGGCGGCACGCTGCTCGGCGCGACGCTTGGCTACATGGCGGCGAAGAAGGACGACCGGATCAAGGCCGCGACGTTCTTCGTCGCGCTGCTCGACTTCGCGATCCCGGGAGAGCTCGGCGTGTTCATCGACGAGAGGCAGATCGAGAACCTCGAGCGTCGCATGAACGAGCGGGGATATCTCGAAGGCTCGGAGATGGCGCAGACGTTCAACATGCTGCGCTCGAACGACCTCATCTGGTCGTTCGTCATCAACAACTATCTCCTCGGCAAGGAGCCGTTCCCGTTCGACCTCCTGTACTGGAACTCGGACTCGACGCGCATGCCGGCGAAGATGCATAGCTTCTACCTGCGCAACATGTACCTCAAGAATGCGCTCAAGGAGCCGGGGGGCATCCGGCTGGGCGGTGTCCCGATCGATCTCCGCAAGATCAAGGTGCCGGCGTACTTCATCTCCACCGCCGAGGACCACATCGCGCCGTGGAAATCGACTTATCTCGGCGCCCGCATCCTCGGCGGGCCGGTGCGGTTCGTGAACGGCGGCTCGGGGCACATCGCCGGCATCATCAACCCGCCGGCGGCCAACAAGTACTGCTACTGGACGAACGACGCGCTCCCGCGCACCCCCGAGGCATGGGAGGCCGCCGCGACGCGCCACGACGGCTCGTGGTGGACCGACTGGCAGCGCTGGATCGACGCGCAGAACGCCGGTGAACGAGTGCCGGCACGCATCCCGGGCGAAGGCAAGCTCAAGGCCCTCGAAGACGCGCCGGGCTCGTACGTGGCGGTGAGGCTCGACGGCGAGAAAAGCACGGCGTGACGTCCGGGGTTTCGTGACCGAAACCACCGCGACGCTGCCGGGCGCCCGTCCGCTCGGCCTCTACGCCAAGCTCACCCTCGTCGCCGTCTTCTGGGGCGGGATGTACACCGCCGGCCGGATCCTCGCCCAGCTCCTCCCGCACTTCACCGCCGCGACGCTCCGATTCGCGGTGGCTTCGGTCATCCTGATCGCGCTGACCCGGGCGCGCGAAGGCGGGTTGCCGCGGCTCGACCGGCGCGGG
>Ga0209342_10006910_pt1 | contig 11440 bp, 6 predicted proteins | sample RifCSP16_2_FD_184023 | JGI IMG/M metagenome (GOLD analysis project Ga0209342, IMG submission 184023) | Soil microbial communities from Rifle, Colorado - Rifle CSP2_sed 16_2 (SPAdes) (version 2) | ecosystem: Environmental > Terrestrial > Deep subsurface > Rock core/Sediment | place: Rifle... | reverse complement strand
GCTTCGCCTCTCTGCCGCCCTGCAGTGCCGCCAGCGGTAGAGAGGCGAAGCCGAGAGCGTGGGCCGAGTGGTAGGTGGCCCCGGCAAGCGGAAGCGGCGCATTACGGAGTCGCAGAACGGCGAAAAGGCCATAGTGCAACCAGGACCAGGCGCCGAGGCCCACCGCGTAGGCCCAGGGCCGACCCCAGGACTGGAGCAGGACCATCAGCAAGGCCCCGCCGGCGAGGTTGGCGAGCACCACGCTCGCGAAGAGCAGACCGCGCTCAACCCGATTGGGCGCCGGGTCCAGCGCCCGAACCAGCCAGCACGTGAGGAGCCAGCAGCCGACCCACAAGGTCAGAAACACCCAGGGCGAAGGGCCGCCGGCGATCGCCTCGGCGAGACCCGCGGCGGCTCCCGCCAGCGCCGCGGCCGCCAGGGTGGCCGGCCGTTTGCGGGTGGTCTCGGCCGCTGCGGACAGCCCGACCAGCGACAGAAGGAGCAGGGCCAGCAAGGCGAGGGGCACCATGCCTAGCGGGTTCCCCGGAGAGCTGAGCAGCAGGCCGCAGCCCAGGCCGGACACCAGGAACGCGAGGTGCGGCCGTAAGGAGGTCTCTCTCGAGGCGCGCCAGAGGCAGGCGAGGGCGAGCGCCGCCAACAGGAAGGCCGCTCCCTCCCGGCTGCCCCGCGCGTTCCACAGGGCGACCGCCAGCACCAGCGAGCCAGCAGTGTCGAGCCCCGGGCGCGGCAGCCACCGGCTCGCCGCCCTGGAGGTCAGCAAGCAACCAATACCCAGAGCCGCGGGAGCGAGGACCAGCAGGCCCGCGGAGGTCGCTAGGGCTGCGCAGAGGCCCAGCAGCACGAAGAGCGGGCCCGCGTAGGAGAGGAGACCGGTGACCATCGCCCCGGCCACAAACCCGGCCCGGGTGAAAGCGATGGTCGGGTAACGCCCCCGCCAGAAGGCGGAGGTGAGCAACGCCAGGCCGACGCCCAGGAAGGACGAGGCCATGAGTCCAGGCGTCACCTCGGGGGCAACCAACGCGTTAGGAACAGAGGCCAGCGGGCCGGAAAGGCCAACCCTGGCCAGGGTGGCGGGAGCCAGCAGCAACCCCAGTCCCAAGCCCAGCAGAAGAGAGAGCCAGGCGGCGCCGTCCTTGAGCCCGCCAGCACGCTCGGTTGGCAGCAGCACGCCCCATGCGGTCAGCGTCATCACCCAGGCGGTGGTGGCGATCAGGTAGGCCCAGAACGGCGCGGACAGGAAGAAGAGGCCGGTGGTGCAGGCGGTGGTGAGCAGAGCCCAGCCGAGAAGCCCGGCAACCCGCCCGGCCACGCCCAACGCGTCGCTGCTCAGACTGAGACGCAGGGTCAGGGCGGCGGAGATCGGGAACAGCAGCAGCGAGGTTGGGTTGGGGCGGGCGGCGAAGGAGGGCAGCAGGCTGGCGGTGGCGGTCACCGCCAGCAGTGCGGCTCCGATCCGGTAGGGACCACCGCCCTGAGCCCGGCCGCGGGCCAACCAGTGAAAGCCCTCAGCGAGAGCCAGCAGCAGCGTCGCCGTTAGGGGCGGCGGGAGCTGGACGGCGTGACCGAGGGCCAACACCAAGCCGCCGCTCAAGGCGGCGAAAAGGCAGGGATAGAGCCCCGCCGGCAACGGCGGTGGGCTGGCTCGCCGGTAGCAGGCGGCGTGGTAGGCCAGGCCGATCGCCAGCACCGCCGAGGCGGCGAGCGGGACCCGGCCCGCGAGCAGCGGCACCCAGGTCAGGGCTGGTGCGTAGAGGCTCACCGGCACCAGCAGGTTGCCCAGGGCGAGCAGGCTCTCGGCCAGGGGCCGGTACTCCTCCCGGTGGCGCAGAGCGCCACCCACCGCCAGAGCCAGACCGCAGAGCGACAGGAAGCAAAGACTCAGCAGAGCGCTGGCCGCGGCGCCATCCACCGAAAGGCGGACGGCGTAGGCGGTCGCCACCAGAACGGCGACGGCGATGCCTGAGATGGCGGCAACCTTGAGACTACCCAAGGCGGGGCTCCTGGTGCTAGGCGGAAACGACCTCGGTCACTTCGATCTCGCAGCGGGGGTCGCCGCAGGCGTGGCACCTGGTCTCCTCGGTGGTGACCTGAATGCCCAGATGACGCTCGGCGAACTCGGCGATGACACCCTGATTCAGAAAGCAGAAGGGCGACTCCCGCTTGAGGTCCCGGCACTCCGGGCAGTCGTCAATCGAGATCACCAGGGTCTTGGGGTTCTTCATCGAAGCGCGCACGACACCGGGCGCGTCCCGGGCCGCCAGCACCGCGGCCTGGCCTATCACCGGCAGCTTGGTGGCGGCTCGCTCAAACTGCTCCAGCAATCGCTTGACGTCCTTCGCCCTCTCCGGGGGCAGGTTCCGGACCAGCAGCCGGCCGGTCTCGTAGGCGGTTGCGCAGAAGCCCGGGCCCAGGAAATCCAGGGCCACGTTTCGATAGTGAAGGTAGCGACTGAGGGGCACACGATCGACGCCCTCGGCAAGGTCGGGCGTGCCCGCTTGAGAGAGCAGGATCTGGACCAGCGCCTCTCCTCCCACCTCTCTGACCGCGTCCAGCCCGGCGAGCACGAAAGCCCTCTCCAGAGTCTCGTTCTTGCCCACGCTTGACCTCCCGCGAACGGCGCCAACCCGACGCTACGCTCGGTGACACCTGGCGTCAAGATCCCAGTGCGTTCCAGCGCTGGACTCCTCCGCATCGCGAAGCGTCCTTGACAGGCTGGGGGGCGCGCCCCATATTGGAAGTAGACGGGGCGCTTGCAGATGACCCCGTTGAAAGGAGCGGAGTCCCAAGCTGAGGATGTGAAGACGTAGGCATGAGTTGACGTTCAGTTCGTGACTCGATCTTCTAACGACCGAGGGACGCCTATGGAGGATCCGCCGGGCCGAGCGCGGGCCTGAGGAGCCCGTCCTCAGCCGTAAACTCTCAAGAGCGCACCTCTCTGGTGTGCTGGGGCGAATGAGCCCCGAAGTTGGACCCGGGACGCAATGTCCCGGGTCCTTTTCTTAGGGACGCCCAGGGCGCAGTCTGCCGCGCTCGCCGGCGTGCCTAACTAGCGACCCATCTCGGGCAGCAGGATGCGCAGCGGGCCGTCTTCGGTTTCCAGTTGCACGTCGGTCGACTCCACGCTCGCCAGCATGCCATCCCCCAGTCGGTCGCCGGCCCGGTAGGCGTAGAGGGTTCCGGTGGGGGAATAGGCCAGGGCCAGCCAGCCGCTCTCCCCGTGTACCAGCCCGGCCAGGGCGAACTCGCCGACCGCCAGGTCCTGAGGGCGGAGCACCAGCTTACGTCCCGGGGCGGGCTCGCGGTCGGCGTCGTTGCCGGGGGGAGGCTCCACCCGGAGCTCGCTCAAGCCGCTGGCCGTCAACACCGCCGACTTCAGGTCAGCCACCGTCAGGTTCCTCGCCCACAGGCTGGCCCGGCCCGCCGGCGAACCCTCAAAGCCGAAGCCGGGGTCCGCCTCCTTGAGCACCGCCAGCAGCTCGCCAAGCGGCGCTCGCTTCACCGCAAAGCTGGCCCGCGGGCCCTCACCGCCGGTGGCCGGCGACGAAGGCGGCGGGCTCGGCCTCCGCCACACCCGTCGCACCGCCCCTGTCTCCGAGATGCGCACGCCTAACTGCTTCTCCAAGAGCGCCAGCACCTCCCTGAGCTCCAGGCGGCTCATCTCCAGGCTGACCCGGCCGGTCACCTCCTCGTCGACCAGGAAGCCCTGCCCGGTCAGCAGCTCCAGGACCTGGAACACGTCGGCCGCGTCCAGCTCCCGAAGCCGGAGGGTGAGCGGCCCCTTGCTCGGCGTCCGGCCGCTGGGCCCTCGCGCCTTGAGCCCCCGGCCGGTGGGGTCGCGGTCCACCCGACAGGACGCCTCGTCCTGGCGGAAAGGATCCTCGCTGGGCAGCGGGATCTCGGCCTCGATGCCGACCACCGGGCTCTTCCCCCGCGCCTCGAAACGGTGACAGGCGCCCTGGCGCACCACCAGGACCTCGGCGATCCGGAAGAAGCCACGCTCCAGGCGGCTCTCCAGCGCCCGCAGGGAGGCCTCGCCTACCGTGAGCCCGGCGATGCTGAAGTCCTCGGCCAGGCTGGCCCGCTGGATCACCACCGGCCGCTCGCGAACGATGGAGGACAGCTCGGAGAAGAAGACCCGCGGGTTGCGGCGGGCGCGCCGCAATTGGGCGATGGTCTCCGACTTGGCCAGGGCCAGGGCCAGATCGTGGTTGAAGCTCTCGAGCTCGGCCCGGGACGCCCCCAGCGGGCGCGAACCCTCAGGCGGCGCCGGCAGCGGGGCCCGCAGCGGTCGATAGGGGAGGCGGAGCAGAGCCGCGAAGCGGACCCGTTCCTCCCGTTCGGCTATAAGCGTTAGGCTCTCGACGTCCATCAAGCGATGGGATAGCGCCACCTGGCGAAAGAAGCGGTCGATCTCCTCGAAGCGACCCACCCCCACCACCTCGACCGGCACGTCACCGCGATGGCCGGTCTCCAGCGCCGCCCGAGGTGTGACCTCGAGGCCGGTAAGCGCGAGCGGCCGGGCCAGCTCCTTGACCACCGCCAGGTCGGAAGCTGGGTTGGGACCGTCGGGCAGGATGCGGCGCAGCGTCTCCAGCCGTCCGTCCAGCAGCCGCCGTTCGTCGGCGAAGGGCCGGGGGGGCTGGGCCACGCCCAGGAGGAAGACCAGGGCCAGAATCACAGGGGCGAATCTTACCAGAGCGGGAACCAGTGCCAGGCCGCCTCAGTACAGCCGCCGCCAGATCAGGAGCTCCGCGTCCTTGTCCGCCTTGTTCACCCGCCGGTAGTGGGGGTTCCCGACCAGCGCCAGGCGCAGCGGGCTTACCCGGTGGATCACCAGGAAATCGAAGGGGATGGCGCGCTCCAGACGGCTCAGCTCCTGCTGGTCCCGGGGCAGGGACCAGACCACCTCCACCGGGTAGTGGCTGAGACCGTAGAGGAAATTGCGAGCCACCACCCGCCGGGGCCGAAAGGGGTCGACCGAGCGCTCGATCAGGCGCGCCTGACGATCCTGGTCCTCGTGGTCGGCGGCCTTGTAGCGGTAGAAGAAGTCCAGATGGCGGCGGTCGACGTGGACGAAAGCGGCAACCAGCGCCGCCAACAGCGCCGCCCTCCCCCAGGCCGCACGCAGCCTGACCAGGGGAGCCAGCGCGAAACACAACAACAGGGGAGCCCATCCCATGTAGGCGCGCACGCCTCCCCACACGCCTCCCCGCTGGCGCACCACGTAGACGGCCAACACCGCGGCGGTCAGCAGGCCCAGCGAGCAGAGGGTGGCGGCGGCCAGCCGGCGGGCCGCCGGGGTGAGCGTGCCCCAGGCGAGAAGCGGCGCCAGCGCCAGCAGGGCCAGCATCGCTAGCGTTAGGTCTTCGGCGCTCTCCCAGGGTCGGGCCTGAGCCGCCAGCCGCAGGTTGGCGGCGACGTTGCCCGCGACCACGGAGACGAGAGAGGTGAAGGGCGAGGCGGAGCGGAGCGCCTCTTCGACCAGGCTGGGATAAAGCGCGTTAGGGTGAACCGCGCGGTTCCGCGAAAGAGGGGCTACCACCAACAACAAGGTGGCCAACGCCGCCGGCGCGAAACCGCGAAGCCACTGGCGCCGGGGCAACCTCGCCAGGTAGAGCGGCCAGGCGAAGAGCAGCGTCTCCCGGAAGAGCGCGCCCAGGGCGAAGAGGACACCGGCCAAGGGCGCGTGCCACCCTCCACGACCGTGGAACAGCCAGGCCAGCCCCGCCAGGAACACGAAGGCCACCGCCAGTTCGGGATAGACGACGTAGAGGTAGCCCGGGAAGGGCGGGAGCAGGGTGAAGAGAGCGGCGGCGACCAGCGCGCCGGTCCGGTCGGGGAGCACGGCCCGAGCCACCAGGAACACCAGAGGAATGGAGGCCAGAAAGAGCAGCAGATTGAGGGCGACGCCTGCGGTGAGGGTGGCTCCGAGCGCGCCCACCAAGGGCGCGAGCGCCAGCAGGTAGCCTGGGAGGTGCACGTCGCGATGCGGGTAGCCGCGCACCAGCAGGCTGTGGGTGAGGTAGAAGTGGGTATCCAGGCTGCCGCGCTCCATCAGATTGCGCGCACCAACAAGGTAGATGCATTCGTCTGGCCAGGCGACCTGGTGAAACGAGCGCCTCCAGGCCAGGTCGGCCACCAGCAGGCCCAGCAGCCCGATGGCGAGCAGCCAGGCCGCGGTCCTTGGGGCGGGAACTCTCAGCGTTCGCGCTCCGGGATCAGAGCTTGCCCCGGAGGGCAAGCGCGCTCAATCGAAGGTAGGACAGCGAGGTGCGCAGGATCCGCATCTTGCTCCGGCCCACCCGCCGGCTGTTGTCGAGGACCATCGGCACCTCCGAGATAGGCAGCCGAAGCCGGGCCGCGCGGTACAGGATCTCGACCTGGCATTCGAACCCCGGCGAGCGGATGAAGGCATCACCCCAGCGCTCGTGCATTCGGCGCACGGCCTCCAGGGAGTAGAGTCGATAGAAGCTGCTGAGCGTCGAGAGCCCGCTGAGCCCCAGCGTCTTCTTCATCAAGCCGTTCGCCAGGTGGCTGAGGCCCACCCGGTGCAGGTCGGTCCCCACGATGCCGCCGCCATAGAGGTAGCAGGAAGCCAGCACCACCAGGTCCCCCTCCTCGCGGGCCCGCCGCAGCATCCGGGGCAGGATCGAGAGGTCGCTGGTGCCATCGCCCTCCAGCGTCAGCATCAGATCGCCGGCCTCGCCTCGATCGAGGACGCGCAGGAAGCCGGTGCGAAAGGCGGCTCCCGGGCCCAGGTTCCGGGGGTGAGAGACCACCTCGATCGGTAGGCGGGCCGAGGAGGCCTGCCGGCAGATGTCCGCGGTGGCGTCGGTCGAGCCGTCGTCGACGGCGATCAGGCGGGCCGGGCAGGCAAGCGCCTCCAGTCGCCCCCGCAGGTTCTCGATGAACTGCGAGACGCCGCCCTCCTCGTTGAGGAGCGGCACCACCACGTGAATCACAGGAGCCCGTCCTCCTGCATGGCCTGCCGCTGCCAGGCGATGGTGGGCGGCAGCCCCTGGCTGAGGCTCACCCGGGGCTGGTGCCCCAGGACCTCGGTGGCCAGGCGGTTGTCGGGGACCCGCCGTCTCACGTCCTCGTAGCGGCCGAAGCTGGTGAGCGGCACCAAACGCAATCGAGGCTGGTCGTCGCGCACCAGCTTCCAGCACAGCTCGGCCAGCCCCTGGATGGTGATCTCCTGATCGATGCCCACGTTCAACACCTTCCCGTCGGCGGCGGGGGCATCGAGCGCCCGCACGAAGCACTCGACGGTGTCTTCCACGTAGGTGAAGCTCCGGGTCTGCTGCCCGTCGTCGTGGATCTCCATCTCCTGGCCGCGGAGCGCCGCCGCGATGAAGACCGACTGGGGCCCCCCCCACCAGGTGGGGTTCTGGCGTGGGCCGTAGACCCCGAACAGCCGGAGCGCCACCGCTTCCAGGCCGTGGCGTTCGCGAAAGGCGAAGAGCAGCTGCTCCTCGAACATCTTGGAGATCGCATAACTCCAGCGACGAACCAACGGAGATCCGATCACGGAAACGCTCTCCTCGGAGAACGGCACCTCCGGGTTGCGCCCGTAGCAGTCGGAGGTGGAGGCCAACACCATGCGCCGCACCCGGTGGTCGACCGCGGCCCTGAGCACCGAGAACCCGCCCTCGCCGTTGGTGGTCAGGGTGTCGAGCGCGTCCTGGTAGCGGGGGATCTTGCCGGCGGCGAGATGGACCACCGCCTGGCAACCCGGGAAGACATCGTCGAGCGCAGCACGGTCGAGAATCGATCCCTGTCGAAAGCGGAACCGCGGGTGGGCCACGATGCCCTGCAGGTTGCGCAGGATCCCGTGCGACAGGTCATCCAGTCCCTGGACCTCGTCGCCGCGCTCCAGGAGACGGACCGCCAGATTCGAGCCGATGAACCCGGCCACGCCGGTTATCGCGATCCTCACCGCCTTCATCCTCCCCCGGCCTTCCGCGGCGTCAAAGCCCCAGTGTGTTTGCGTGGAACGAATAGTCCCGAGCGTGCAGCCACAGGCCCGCACCCAGCGCCAGCATGGTGAGCAGCCATCGCAACCAGGCCACCTGTGTCCGACCGGCCGCGCCCGCAATCATGAGGCATAGCAGCGGCGAAAGGAACTGGTCCTCCTTGGCCCAGCGCAGGAGCTTCGAAAGCGCGGGCAGCTCCTTGAGCAGCATGAACAGGCCCCACGCCCCTAGCCAAGACACAAGCAGAGGGCGGACGCGGGCGGAGGCGCTCTTGAGGGCGAACGGCGCGGCCAGCAAGCCGGCGGCCAACGGGATCCAGAAGCCAGCCCACCAGACCCGGAGCGCCTGACGTGACTCGTTGCGGAAGACGAAGAAGCTCCGCCCGGGAAAGGGATCCGCGTCAGCGGCCATGCCACGCACGCCGCCCAGCATTCCCGGCAGGTAGTGGAAGTAGAACAGGCTCCCGGCGACCAACCCGCCCAGGACCACGGCCATCGTCAGGCGCTGGCGTACCGCCGCTTCCTGGGTCCGGGTCTCGATCAGCAGGCAGACGAGCCAGAGCCCGGCGAACAGGCCAAAGAGGGGCAGCGACGCCGAGTACCCGAGCAGGGCCAGGGCCACCAGAGTGGTCGCCAGCGGCAGCCCGGTGGGTGTACCGCTGGCCGCGACCTCCCGGAGCAGAAACAGCATGGCGGCCAGGGTCAAGACGCCGCCCACCACCGCCGGGGCGTGCGAACGGCCCAGGTGATGCCAGACCGCCAGGTCGACCCAGTAGAGGAGGGCCGCCAGCCATCCCGCCCAGGCCCCCCAGACCAGCCGCGCCACGCCGAACATGGCCAGGCCCATCAGCGAGACGACCGCCGCGTTAGCCGCGGTCATCGCCCAGGCCAGGTCCAGGCCGAGGAGGTGCAGGGCGAAGTAGCCCAGATAGGGGAGCGGGGAGTAGGGGATGCGCATGCGGGCGCCCAGCGCCTCGGTGGCTTCGCCTCGGTCCTGGGACGGCGTCGGGAAGTGGGAGCCGTAGGTGAGAAGGCCGTCGTAGCTCACGGGGACGCGGGACAGATCCAGCGTCCGCTGCTGATGAATGTAGATGTCGGGCGGCAGATGGCCGGGCAGAAAGACCCAGGCGCCGTGCACCACGATGCTGGCGAAGACCAGCAAGGCCAGGGAGCGAGCCGTCACCTCCTCCACCCGTCTCTTCGTTATGCGATACCCCAGCAGGCCGGCCAGCAACGCAAGAGGCAGGAGGCGCGGCACGGCGAGCAGCACCGGAACCGGATCCAGCCTCACAAGCGCCAGCCCCGCCAGCGCACTCGCGCCGGCGAGGATCGAGCTGGCCCTGGCCGAGAGGCCGATCAGCCAGGCGAAGGCGAAGACCGCCACGGGAATGGCGGCTATGAGCAGGCGACCGCCCCAGGCAAGGGTGAGGCCCGTCTTCGCTTCCAGCTCCAGGTAGTCGACCAGCATCTCGGGTCGCTCCACGTCGCGACCCCGCACCTCCGGCCTCTGTCTCATGGCCAGGCTCAGGCCGAGGCCCGGCCCGCACGACCCTTCCTGGACGAGGGCCGCCCGGTGGCGGTGCCATTTCATCGGCTTGACGGGCAGCGTCTGCCGGCGATCGCCACCGAGGTACACGTCAACCAGCGTAAACACCCGCGTGTAGCTGCGCAGCGTCAGTGAGATCGCTCCGTCCCGCGAGCACAGGGGGAGAGCCAGATGAAGCGCCGCCAGCACGGGCCGAACCGTGAAGTCCGTGCGCCCGTCGGTGGTGTCCTCCACGCCGGTTGTGACACGTTCGGCGGCCCCCAGGGTGCCGGAGAGAAACCGCCCGCGGAAGGGCTCGACCTCGATCAAGTAGCGCGTTCGGTGGAGATCCCCCGCAGCCAGCGCGGTCAGCAGAACCACGAAGAGCAGGGCAAGCAGGGAGGCTGGGCGCGACCTGGCGCCCGGTGGCGCGGGGCACTCCTGAGGCGCGCCCGCAGCCGTCACTTACCGCCCCCGCCCCTTGGCCGCCGGCTCGGGGTTCGCCGCGTTGGGTGCAGCCACCGGGTCCTCTTCGCGCCACCGGGCCTGGTAGACGGCCCAGACGTCGTTGCGGTAGGCGAGCACCAGACCCCGGCGCACCGGCTGGCGAGGTAGAACGATGTAGGAGGCGCCGTAGCGACGGGCGATGGTCAGCAGGTCGCGCCCGGGGGTCTTGGTGTAGGCGTCGACACCTACCGCCTCCATGCGCCGATTCCATTCCAGGGCGAACCCGTCATCGAAGTACTGCTGGGTCCCGTCCTTCCACTCGCCCACGATGCCCCGCTCGGAGAAGACGCGAAAGCCGGCTTCTCGGGGCGGTGTCAAGAGCACCGCGTCCTTCGGCGTGGTGAGGGCCACCCACCTCTGCACGTCATGCCACGGCGAGGCGTCCGCGCGCCAGCGCCGGCTGGCGTTGCCATAGGCTTCCGGGCCCAGCCGGAGCAGAGCGAATGCCGCCACCGCCGTCACCGCGAAGGCGCGCACGCGGCCGCCAGACTGCCGAGCCGCCACCAGCAGGAGCGCGAGGGCCGCGGCCGCCATCACCGCATCGTTGGTCAGCCGCCGAACGATGGCATCGACCTCAGGCAGGGGCTCCACCGCCTGCGACCCCCAGCCCGACACCCCCAAGAAGGCCGCCGCCGCCAGCGCGCGAGCCCACGCCGGGGGCGCGGGTCGGGCGAAGAACGCGAGAAGCGCGACCGCCACCGGGACCAGTGGCGTTAGGCCCGGAAGCAGCAGGGTGAGGCCCACCAACGCCGAAAGGACCCGGGCCACCCCGCCCCGGCGGAAGTCGGTGACCACCTGGGCGCTCACCACCGCCCACAGCAACACCACCACGAAGCGCCAGCATCGGTGGGGCTGGTACTGGAGCACCAGCCGGACGGGAAGGAACTCCGAGAACACCGTGCCCAGCACGAAGTGCAGCGCGGTCGCGGCCAGAAAGGCGGCCGTGAGCCGCTGCTTGTCACGGCTCAGGCCGGGAAAGGCGAAGCTGGCCAGGACCAGCAGCGCCGCCACCCCCGGCAGGTCCTCACCAAACGCGCTGGGGAAGCTGTGGTGCGCCGACCGCAGCCGGAGCACCGTCAGCCAGTCGGACGACAAGGGCGCCGAGTGCCCAAGGCCCCAGGCCAGGAGCGGCAGCCAGGGCAGGGATGCGGCGGCGAGCAGCAACGCGGTGCGTTGGGCGCCAGCCTGGCGGCTCTCCCACAGCACCAGCACCAGCATCGGCGCCAGGACGTAGGCGGAGTAGAGCGCGTGGTTGTAGGCGGCCAGGGACAAGACCAGGATCGGCAGCAGCCGGCGTCCCCCCAGGAACCACACGATCGCCCACAGCGCCAGCGCGGAGGCGGTGTGGGAGTGGCTGAAGGCCACCCGGTAGAGCGCTTCCCCCGCCAGGCCGATGCGGACCGGAAACGCGATCAGCAGGGTCAGGGCGCCAG
>Ga0209342_10006902_pt1 | contig 11448 bp, 9 predicted proteins | sample RifCSP16_2_FD_184023 | JGI IMG/M metagenome (GOLD analysis project Ga0209342, IMG submission 184023) | Soil microbial communities from Rifle, Colorado - Rifle CSP2_sed 16_2 (SPAdes) (version 2) | ecosystem: Environmental > Terrestrial > Deep subsurface > Rock core/Sediment | place: Rifle... | reverse complement strand
CTCCAACGGCCATGTGTTGAAGAGCGGCGATTTGGGCGAGCGCCGTGTTACAGGTCGCCAGTGTCTCCGCGACCTTGCTCTGGAGGTTCAGAAGCTCGTCGCGCTGCTTTCGATACGGTTCTTGCGCGGCCTGAATCGCCGCGAGGGTACGATTGATCTGCTGCCGGATCGGATCCGGCCCGCTTACAGCTTCCTCGGTGTCACGAGGTCTGGTCCAGACGTCGTGCAATTTTCTTAGTTCGGTCAGTGCCACCTGTAACTTCGCGGTGCGAGCTGTGAGGACGTTTAGCCATTCTCTCAATTGCAGCTGTCTCTGCTGCCACATCTCCTCCTGCGATTGAAGCGTCTCCGGAGCAGGCTGCTCTTTCAGGATGGCAGTGGTGCTTTTGAGTTCCAGGGCTAAATTCGCGCGCACCTGGGGAAGAAATTTCTCTATGCTCTCGAATCCCTCGGTGTCGGCGAGATTTGTAGCGAAGCCGCGGATCACGTTGTCAACCTGCATCGCCTGGCGCGCCACTTCTTCCAGCGGGATCGCCGCTGGTCGCTCCGGCGTTGTCATTGAACTCGGTATGCCGGCAGTTTTGGATGGCTTGGCCGTTCGTTGTTCCGCGGTGTTGCCACGGAGACTTGAGGCTAAAAGGAACAGGACAACTACAATCAGTTGTACCCAAAGAAAATGGGTTACCTTCACTCTCATCGAACGAATTGGATGTGATGACCGATCGTGTCCAACAATTATAAATTCGACGTTACTAGGAACACGTCGCTTCGATTGCGCAATGTAAATGCCAATCGCAAACGGTTGATATTTCAATGAGCACGCAAGCGGAGGATGGCGAAGGACTCGTAAATTTACGAGTTTCGTGAAAAATGATTTGCTGGCGCATGGAGAATTAAGCCGGCTTCCGCAGCTCGCTATAACTGAGGAGTCCCGGGGATCAGTCAAACCGGGAAAGAGTTAAAAACCGTTGCCCGGCGAAGCAACGCAAGGGCGAACACGGACGTTGACCTCTGACGGTTTGATCGGCTTGAACTGCTGAAACGGCTGGAACCTACTAGTTTAATCGAGGGATTTGAAGCGATGCTTGTTAATCTTCAATGATCGGATTCGTGATTCCAGAGTCGTTGACGGAATCCCGAGTTTTCTTGCCGCACCGGAATATCCCGATACTCGCCCTCGAGTTTCAGAAAGGGCGGCTTCGATGACCTTTTTCTCCTGATCCCGCGGTATTTTGGAAAACCCCCCGCTTGCCGGTGCGGCCGCGGCAGACTCGCTGGACAACCAACTCTCGTCGATCGACAGAACCTCGGTTTCGGCAACGATCAAGGCCCGTTCAATCACATTCTGTAGTTCGCGAATATTACCCGGCCAGATGTAGGACCGAAGTAACTGCAACGACTTCTGGTTGATGCCCCCGATTTTTTTGCCCATCTTGCTGGCATAACGATCGATGAAGTATTCGACGAGCAGGGGAATATCTTCTTTTCGCTCCCGCAGTGGACGGATATCGATGGGAAACACCTGAAGCCGATAGTAGAGATCGCTCCGAAACGTCCCGTTCATCATGGCACCTTTCAAGTCACGGTTCGTGGCTGCAATCACACGAACATCAGCGCGGATGGTTTGAGTTCCACCGACACGCTCGAATTCCCGCTCCTGAAGAACACGCAGAAGAGCGGTTTGCGTTTCCGGCGGAACCTCGCCGATCTCATCGAGGAAGATCGTCCCTCCCTCGGCCAGTTCAAACCGGCCCAGACGACGCTGCAGCGCCCCCGTAAACGCTCCTTTTTCGTGTCCAAAAAGTTCCGAGCCGATCAGGGCCGGCGCTATCGCTGCGCAGTTCACGGTGACAAAAGCCTTTGCGGAGCGCCGTGACCGTTTGTGGATCGCACGAGCGATGAGCTCCTTTCCGGTCCCGGTTTCTCCGGTGAGAAGGACCGTCGCGTCTGTCGGCGCGACTTTGGATACGCGAGAAAGCACCTCTTTCAGGGCGGCGGAAGAGCCGACGATTTCCTCGAACATCGAGGCTTTGTCGATTTCTTCGCGCAATGCGACGTTTTCTTTTTGAACCCGCTCTTCGGCCCGCTTTCGATCGTCAATATCGGTCGCCGTTGCGTAGCGTCGGATGACCTTTCCCTGTTCGTCTTGCAGCGGGTTGGAACGAATCAAAAACCACCGGTACTCTCCATCTTTGCGCCGTAAGCGCAGCTCTCCTTCCCATGCGGCACGACGAGCTACGGCACGCTCGCGTTCCTCTAACACGCCACTCGCCACATCCTCCGGATGAACAAATTTCGTATAGAAATACTTGGCCGGAATGTTCTCCAAGCTTGTCCCGAAATATTCCCGCATCGCCTCATTTTCGTACAGCCGATTGCCATTAGCATCCATGACGAGAACGTGCTCCGGAACAAAGTCGATCATCTGGCGAAGCTCTGCCTCATCCTGTTTGAGTTTCTGTTCCGCAATCTTTGCCGCCGTGACGTCTCTCACTGCTCCAATGAATTCGAGATTTCCGGAATCATCGATACGCCGGTGGGCCATGACATGCAGATATTTGATGTTTTGGTCCGGCATAAGTAATCGATATTCGACATCAAAATCATTTCCGTCCTGGGCCGCGCGATCGATCACCCGCCGCACAAAAGCTTTGTCCTCCGGATGTATCCGCTGGAGTACGAGTTCTACCGTTGGTTGCGTCGCAGGCTCGTATTCAAAAATCCGAAACGTTTCCTCAGACCAGAAGATTTGCCCGGTGGATACAACCCAGCCGAAACTGCCCGTATGACTCAAACTCTGCGCTTCAGCCAGATAAGCCTCGCTGCGCTTGAGTTCCTGCGTGAGCTTTTCTTCTTCGGTGATATCCATGATCGTACCGGCGAAACGCGTTAGTACTCCGTCCTCGAACACGGGAAAGCCCACGCTGCGCTCGAATCGAACCCCGCGTTGCGGGTGCAGGATCCGAAACTTTCCGTCGCACCCTTCACCTTTCGCCACCATTCTCTCGATCTCGCCTTTGACGTATTCGCGATCGTCAGGATGCACATTGTTGTTCAGAAACTCCAGAATCGGGGGTACGCCACGAGCTGGGTCACAACCGAGGATGTTGAAATGCTCGGCGGACCAGTATTCGCGTTTTCCATCGGCCGTAAAAGACCAACTCCCCACATGCGCCAGCCGCTGGGCCTCGGCGAGATAGAACTCGCTTCGCCTCAATTCCTCTATGCGCTGCTCCCGCTCACGTTTGGTGGCGAGGTCGAGATCCTCGGAACTCATTTCGTATCTTTCCAGGGGAAATTAGGATATAGACGTTAGCACACATGATTTCGCTTAGGCAATCGACATACCAGAACATGACAAAACAAGCACATCGCTGTTGGTAAGAGTTTTCTCCTCGGAACAGCAGCAGGGATAGAGAAAAACGGAAGGACAAGGAGAATTCGTAGCAACTTCCTGATCGTTATCGTCGCAATATTGCGAAGAGATCGGATGGCTTTTTGCGAGCCTAAGAAAGCCGGCTGCCTGCGAATGAAGTTGAAACAGTCTTGATCAGCGCGAATGCATTGAAAGTTATTGTAAAAGTGTCGATTAAGTCGTGGCATGTTTATTGCCTGAAAATCGACCATGAAAAACAAGGTTATCAGCAGGGGAACACGTAGCGTGCACGATCATGCCATCTTACGCTTATGAGCAGCGTATCCGAGCTTATCGTTCTTCCGTCGGTTCAAGCCATATCGCGGGCGGACGGTCGCCAGCAAGTCCAGCCGGAAACCAGTCGAAAAGTCTTTCAACCATGACGTAGGGAGGCCTGTCGTTATGGCCCGTTCACCTGACAGCGTAGCGATTTTGTTGCCTCTCGGCGTGGCCGTGACACTGACCTTCTGCACGGTCATCATTCATGCGTTGCTCCTGACCCAAATCCTCCACTTCGTCCGCCACGAGTTAAGACATGCTCGCGCAGGCGTCTTATTCTGGAGGGACGTGGGATAGTAGCCGGAGCCACGCTGGTCGCATTCGCCGCGCATTTGGTCGCGGTAGCCATGTGGGGCTTGGTGTTGACCTTATGCGGCGAATTTTCCCAACTTCCAGTGGCTCTTTATCATTCGGGAATGAACTATACGACACTCGGTGATTTCGATAACGTCATGTCGCCCTCGTGGAGGTTGTTGGCACCTCTCGAAGCGGCAAACGGCCTGCTGATGTTTGGCGTGTCAACCGCTTTGCTGTTCGCGATAGTTCAGCGAATATTCCAGACCAGATTCAAGGATTGACAGACACCTGGTGCCAATCAGACTTTCCCTCAACTCAACTGCGGACATGGTCAACAGCGGCGTGATAGATTTACGAGAGAAATTGGAGCGGGCGACGGGGATCGAACCCGTGACGTCCAGCTTGGGAAGCTGGCATTCTACCGCTGAATTACGCCCGCTCAGGACAGGGTAGAGATGCGCTTAGAATGTATGGAATAGTTTCTCCCTTGTCAATGTAAGACTTGGCGTGCTTGCATGATCGGACTTGCTTAAATAAGGTATGCGCCGTGGGGGGAAGCACAACATGAAATACAAAACTTTGGGACGGACCGGTTTGCAGGTGAGCGTCATCGGTCTCGGCACGATGGTCCACGCGGGCCACTTCGGAGCGATGAAGGACGAGGAGTCGCTCGCCGCCATCGACGCGGCGCTCGAATTGGGAGTCAACTTCATCGACACTTCGGACGCCTACGGCGCGGGCTACTCGGAGACGCTTCTCGGCAAGGCCCTCAAAGGCCGGCGCGACAAAGTCATCCTCGCCAGCAAGGGCGGCAACGTCATGGTCGGGCCCAATAAGGGCAAGAGAATTTTTACGCCGGACTATATCGACGACGTGCTACACGGCAGCTTGAAGCGGCTGCAGACCGACTGGATCGATCTTTATCAGTTACATAATCCGGACCTCGAAGTCATCGAGCGCGGCGAGGTTTGGGAGGTGCTCGAAAAGCGCCAGAAGGAAGGAAAGATTCGCCACCTAGGCGTGTCGATCAACACCATGGCCGAGGGCATCGCGGCGGCCAAGGGCGGGCGCGCCGAGACAATTCAGGTGGAATACAGCCTGCTCCAACAAGAACCCGCGCGGGAGATGTTTCCCCTCGCTCAAGCCGCCAACGTCGGCATCATCGCGCGCCTGCCGCTCAAGCGCGGCATTCTCACCGGCAAGTTGACTCAGGCCGACGAGCAAAGGTTCCAAGGCGAAGACGTCCGCGCGCGCAGCTTCAAGGGAGAAGCCTTTGCCAAGGAATTGGCGAAGGCGGAAAAACTGCGCTTTCTCGTCCACGGTCCGGTCAAGACTTTAGGTCAAGCGGCGTTGGCGTTCTGCGTCGCCCATCCGGCGGTAACCATCGCGATTCCCGGGGCGCGCAACGCACAGCAGATGCGTGAAAACGCCGCGGCCGGAGATGTGACTCTCCCGCCCGAAGACTTCGCCAGAATCGCCGAGCTTTGGCGCAGCGGTTTCACCGCTTCGTGAGCGGCCGGTCCAGGAGCCTGCATGGAAAAAACCGCTTTGCGCTGGCCCGACGATCAGCGCATGGCCCTGATGGTCACGGTCATGTTCGAAGTCTGGTCCGAAGGCAAGGCGCCGCCCTACTCGCCGATGACGACCTCGCTCAAGCCGGGGACGCCGGATCTGCTGGCCATTTCCTGGTCGCAGTACGGCGGCAAAACCGGCATCTGGCGCTTGATGAAAATTTTGCACGAAACCGAAATCAAGGCGACGATTTGCCTGAACACCAAAGGCGCCGAGCTTTTTCCTGAAGCGGTCAAAGCGCTGCATGGCCGCGGCCATGAAATCGCCGGCCACTCTTATACCCAGGACTTGATCCTGCCCTATCTTGCTCCGGATGAAGAGAAGGAAGTGATCCAAAAATGCGCCCGGATCATCGAGCATACCGTAGGCACTCGACCCGTCGGTTGGTTTAGTCCCGTGGCGGCTCCGACACTTCACACCGCGGAGTTTCTCGCCGAAGCCGGTTTTCTCTGGCATGGAGACTACAATGATACCGACCTCCCCTACCTGGTCGAAACGGCCAAGGGGAAACTCGTCGCCATCGCCCATAGCGATTTTACCGACAACCGCACGCTGCGGTCGAGCCCGCGGGATTTTTATAATGTGTATAAAGACACCTTCGACTATCTTTACAAAAACGAGTCGCCGTCGTTGATCAATCTGACCGTGCACGCGCACTTCGGCGGACGACCGTTGATGTCGGCGATGCTGCATGAACTGCTGCGCTACATGAAAGGTTTTTCGGGAGTCTGGTTCGCGCGCCACGACGAAGTCGCGCGCTGGCTGCTGGACGCCTGCCGTTGAAGTTGCGCGCCTGAAGTTTCGCTTCCCCAACTTGAAACGCAAGGCCCAACCCCTCAGTCCATATGATGCTTAGTCGATAGCGAGCGAGGCCAAACCCTTCCGGGAGAAGGCAATGGGTTCGTGCCTTGAAGGGGATGGCGAACCTCTCAGCTTGGGCAAACAACAGCGGGAAGAAGTCGCCCCCGCGACCAAGTACGATACAAGTCACCGCAGCTGTGTGTTCGGATGCCTTCTCCCTCCAGGCTTTACCCTCGCTCGCTAACAGGGTGTTGTCGCTTTGGCTTGACCATGCATAAGCCGGGCTAGCGGGCGCGCCTAGAACTCGCCGCGGAAAACGCCGCGCTGGCCGCGCGCTTCCTCGACGGCGACTTCCATCCGGCGGATTTTCGCCCGCGGAAATTCCTCTCTGACCCGGCGCTGGATTTGCTTGGCGACATACTCGGCCAGCAACTCGGTGCTGGTGTTTTTCAGCGGCAGCAGAATCACATCGCGGCGCGGCAGGAGCAATCGTTGTTTGCGGTAGAGGATCTCGACGTCTTTGGGCCGCCGGCGGACCTGGATAACGTCGCTTTTGGTCTGGATCAACGTCCGGTGATCCAAACCGTCGCAAACCCGTTTGACCAGCGGTTTGAAACTGATGAAATCCAAAACCACGCCGGCGCGATCCAACTCGCCCTCCACGCCGACCGACACCTGATAGTTGTGACCGTGCAGCGACTCGCGCCGGCCGTCGGCGAAAATCAAAAAATGGGCCGATGCGAAGTTGAAATAGTCCTTGGCGACCTCGATGCTGAAACGACGGGGCATGCGCCGGACGTTACCCAAAAGCTCCGGCTGTTTCAAGGCGACCGTCGCAAAGCGCCTCTCAAGCTCCAATATTTCTTTAAAAATGCCAATGATTCCCTTGCAACTTGAATGCGAAAGCGTTAGGGGAGAGGGCCATGCGCTTTAGAAATCTCTTGGCTGGCGGCTGCGACGCGGCGACGACTGAACGAGGATAAAGCAGCCGCACTCGTCAGCAAGTGTTGGAACGATCAAGATGGTCTCCGCCGTCGTTTTCGCCGCGGGCAGCTCCGAAAGGGTCGCCGAGCAAAACTCACTCCTGCCGCTCGGCGGCAAACCGGCGCTGCAGTGGATTCTGGAGGGCGCGTTGGCGTCCGACCTACGGGAAGTCATTTGCGTGGTGCGGGACTTGAATGCCGCGCGGCGGCATATTTCACTGACCGACGATCGACTTTTCTGGCTGGTCAATTACGGCGCCGACGGTGCCCAAAGCAGCTCGCTCGGCGCCGGCCTTTGGGCCATCGACCCGAACAGCGACGGCGCCCTTCTTCTCGCCGGCGACCAACCCTTCGTTCGCGGCGAACTCATCGACGCCCTCATCGAGCGCTTTGAAAACAGCGCGGCGCTGATCGTCGCGCCCACGCATCGGGGACAAACCAGAAATCCGGTGCTGGTTCGGCGGGAGCTGTTTCCCGAGCTGCTTAAACTTACCGGCGAACAGGGCGGCCGGGCCTTGATCGAGAAACACCGCGAGCAAACCGAACTCATCCCCTGGCAGGACGAGGCTCCGTTCCAGGAGATCGACGCGCGCGGCCTCCAAGAGCTGGAGAAAGAGCCGGCTTAGCGCGCTACGCCCCGCCCCACGCCGACCGCGTCGGAGATATGTTTAAATCCGTCGCGCTCGAGCAAGCGCAGCAACCCTCGATTGATCCGCTGCACCGCCCCCGGCCCCTCATAGATCCAGCCGGTGTAGATCTGCACCGCATTGGCGCCGGCTTTGATTTTATCGTAAGCATCGGCGGCGTTGAAAATACCGCCGACGCCGATGATCGGCAGCCGGCCCCGCGTAATGGCAAAAATATGCGCGATGAATTTCGTCACCATCGCCGTAATCGGCCGGCCGCTGAGTCCGCCGGGCTGCGGGCCATGCGCCGACTTCAAGCCCTCGCGCATGAACGCCGTCGCGTTGGTGGCGACAAGGCCCGTCAGTTTTTCCTGCTCGACCACTTCAAGGATCTCGTCGACTTGGGAAATCTCCATGTCCGGGGCGATTTTCACGAACACCGGTTTCAAACCGATCTGAGCGCGCGCCGCCAGCTGGCGATTTTTTTCCTGCACCGCCGAGAGTAGATCGCGCAGCAAGGCCTTTCCCTGCAAATCGCGCAGGTTCGGCGTGTTCGGCGAGCTGACGTTGAGGGTGAAAAAGTCGCCATGGGGAAAAAGCTGCTCGAAGCAGGCGAGAAAATCAACCACCGCATCCCTGGTCTCGACGATCTTGGTCCGGCCGATGTTGATGCCCAGGGGGATCTTCGGCCAACCGCCGCGCGCCCGCAAACGGTCGAGCTTGGCGGCGATCGCCGCCGCGCCTTCATTGTTGAAACCCAGACGGTTGATCAACGCCTCATCTTCCGGCAAACGGTACAGCCGCGGCATGGGATTGCCCGGCTGCGCCTGCGCGGTGATCGCGCCGACCTCCATGAAGCCGAAGCCGAAGCTGGAAATCATTTTCGGCGCCAGCGCATTCTTGTCGAAACCGGCGGCGAGTCCGACGGGGTTGGGAAAGATCAGCGGCCCGATCTTGACGGCTAAACGTTCATCTTCGACTTTGTAAAAATCCTCCAGCGTTCGATAGAGAAACTCCAGGCGCGCCAACAAACGCAAGACTCGCTCGTGGCTTTTTTCCGGGTCGCCGCGAAACAGCAGGGGTCGTACGATCGCTTTGTAAAACATAGCATCTCAAGCGGCATGGGAAAAAAGACAACGGATCACCTATAGAGTTCTTTCAGCAGACCGCTTTTTTCCAGGTTGTCGAGGAATCGCGTATCAATGAACTGTTCCGGTTTGGCCTCTTTTGCCGCCGGCAAGGTTTTCGCCAGATCGTCCAGGGCATTCTGCATTCCCACCATATTCACATACGGGGCTTTTTCTAAAACCTTGCCAATGTAGAGATCGTAGGCTTTCTGCAGAAACACGGGATCTTCAATCTTGCTGTATCTCGATATCGACTTCATGGTGAGGCCTTTGTCCGTCCTGGCCCGGTGGATGCCGCGGACATAGGCGCGCATGAACTTCTCGACTATTTCGGGCCGGTTTTTCAGTATGCCGCCCTGGACAATCAAGGAGGGATTGGGAAAAGCGAGGTCCATATCGGTGATATTGATGAGCTCTTTGAAACCGAGCTTATCGACGGCAAACAGGGTTGGCGGAGAAACCACGCCCGCGTCGATCGAACCGCCCTGCAATCCGCCCATGATCGAGGTAATCGAGCCCATCTGCAGTATGGCAACGTCCTTTTCCGGTTGGAGTTTGTGCTTTCTCAAGGCGTAGCGAGCAGAAATGTCCGTGCTCGAACCAAAACGGGTGACGCCAAGTTTCTTTCCCTTGAGCCCCTCGATCGTTTTGATCTCAGGTTTGGCGTAGATGGAAAAGATCATCTTGTTGACCGTGTTGCCGATGATCTTGATGTCGGCGCCGTTGAGGGAGGCCGCCATCGCCGAGCTGCCGTTAAACGAGCCAACTTCGACCTCTCCGGCAACCGTGACCTGGGCGAGCTGACTGCCGCTGGGAATGAGAATAATCTGGTCTTCGAGCCCTTCCTTGGTGAACAGTCCGGCATCGTGAGCGACCCATATGCCGATGTAAGAGCCGCTGATGGAACTGTAGCCGATGCGGATGCGCTCGGCGCCCCAAGAAACGGAAACCAGCAACAGAGTCAGCAAGATCGTATGAGTGATTGTTTTCATCTCTTCGTCTCCTGAAACAAGCGTTGTAATTTCTATCTTTGTTTTCTATTTAAACGGCGCACAGGCGGAGGGAACCATCAGCATGTTTTCCTGCGCGAGCAGGAATTCTCTGGTCGGCGGCGGCCAGCCCTCCACGGTTTTGGTTGCTTCGGCGCGCAGCCGCTCGCGCTCGCCGGCATCCTTATACACCCAAACATGTACGTACTGATTGAGCGGGCCGATGATCGTCTGCCCGGCGAAAACCAGCGGCGATATCTTCGTGCGCGCCGGCATGACCTTGCCGAACCGCTCCAGCACCGCCGGCATCGTTCCCGGCTGGTAGGTATAGGTGCGAAATTCATAAAGATTTCCCTGCTTGCCCTCGGGCAGCGGCGGCGAGAAAGGCGCCGGCTGGATGATCTTGTTGTCCTGCGTAACGATGAACTCCTGAGTCTTTGGCGGCCACTTGCCGGTCTTGCGCGCCTCGGCGCCGATGCGCTCGCGCTCCTCAAAGCTCTCATAGGGCCAAACATGAACCACCCGGTTGAGACCTCCCACCTCGGCTTGCCACAGGCCCAAGAGCTTGGAAAACTGTAACCGCGCGGTCAGCCCTTCGGCGAAACGCTGCACGAAGTCGTTGGTCTTGCCTGGCTTCAACACATAGGTCCGCATCTCGAGAAACATAAGCATTCCTCCTTTGCGATACTTTCTTAACCTTTCCCACAAACCCAGTGACGATTGCAACTTCCCGTTACCATCCGGCAAGTCGTTCCCAAACGGCGCAGAATTTGTTAAAGGCCACATTACTGCGCGCGGGGCCTGAGTCAAGGCTCACATTGAATGGGTAAGGGAGGCGCTATGAAATCGCGGGCCGCCGTCGCCTGGGAAGCGGGCAAACCGTTAGTCATCGAGGAAGTTGAGGTCGCCGGGCCGAAGAGTGGCGAGCTGCTGGTGCAGCTCAAAGCCACCGGCGTCTGCCACACCGATGCCTACACTTTATCGGGCAAAGACCCCGAAGGGTTATTTCCCGCGATTATGGGCCACGAAGGCGGGGCGGTGGTCATGGAAGTCGGCGGCGGGGTGACTTCCGTCAAAGCGGGCGATCATGTCATACCGCTTTATATTCCCGAATGCGGCGAGTGTAAGTTCTGCAAGTCCGGCCGCACCAATCTTTGCGGCGCCATCCGCGCCACCCAGGGCAAGGGTGTGATGCCCGACGGCTCATCTCGTTTTTCGCTCCGGGGCAAAACCCTGTACCACTATATGGGAACCTCGACCTTTTCCGAGTACACGGTCCTCCCCGAGATTGCCGTCGCGAAAATCAACCCGGCCGCGCCGCTGGACAAAGTCTGCCTGCTCGGCTGCGGCATCACGACC
>Ga0209342_10006901_pt1 | contig 11449 bp, 10 predicted proteins | sample RifCSP16_2_FD_184023 | JGI IMG/M metagenome (GOLD analysis project Ga0209342, IMG submission 184023) | Soil microbial communities from Rifle, Colorado - Rifle CSP2_sed 16_2 (SPAdes) (version 2) | ecosystem: Environmental > Terrestrial > Deep subsurface > Rock core/Sediment | place: Rifle... | reverse complement strand
TACAACAAAAGGGAGTCTCAGGGCAAAGGCTTTTTGGGAATGTAGGGGCAGGTCTCGCACCTGCCCTGCACCAGAACGGTACAGGGCCTGCCCAATTTCCAGGGCAATCCGCCTCAAGCGGAGAAGAGCAGGCCAGGGCAGGGCGTAGGGGCGTATTGCCGTGCCTAAGGCAGATTCGCCGTGGCGAACAATACGCCCCTACAACTGGTACGTTTTCCTTCTGCTAGTTCAATCTTTCAGATTGAACCATCGGGCGGGAGTTGAACCAGCGGGACGACTGAATTGGGAATTTCAAAATTTAAAATTTACAATTTCCAATTTACAATGTATTTTATTCCTACCCCCTACCCCCTACCCCCTACTCCCTATCCCCTGTCTTTAGAGGGTATGGAGATAGGCAACAAGTGACCTCGTGTGCTCTTCCCCAAGGGTCTTTCCCCAGGGTGGGCACAAGGGTGTACCCCCTACGCTGGCTGAGCCATTTGAAATAACGTTAAAGAGGTGTTCGTCCCCCTTCTTCTTGACCGCGGCAAGGTCGGCTGGTCTCGGGTTCAGGTTGAATGCATTAAAGCCATCACCAGCCCCCCTCTCCCCATGACACACCATGCAATACGCCTCGTAGTACTGTTTACCTACTAACTCTACGTTGCTCAGCCCATTAGCTGTCTTTTCCAGGGCACTCCTCAAGGGGTCTGGGTGTTCCTCTGGCAGTGCGGCCCTCTTTATCTCTACCGGGGAAAAGACCTTCATCCCCCATAGGAAGGCACCTATGGATATTACAAAGGTCACGGACAAAAAGACCACCATAGGGATTATGGACATCCTATCCTCCTTCACGCCCAACCCCTCCTTGCTGGTACCCGCTTACCTTCTCTACGCGCCCTTTGTCTTTGAGCGTCATCAGATAGGCAGTAAGTTCTCTGGCCTCCTGGTCGGTAAGGCCATAATCGGGCTGTATAGCCCAGGGTTCGTAACGCTGTGGGTCTTTTAGGAAGGCATACGTCCAGCCTGCCGTCAACCTGTCCCCCACTTTGTCCAATGCAGCTCCCACGAAACCACCCCGGCCCCCCACGATATGACACGCCCCACAACCCTTTTTTACGAACAAACCCTTCCCCCTCTGGGCCTCCTCTACCGTAAGGGACGAACCCAGGGTTGGGGAGATGGAGTTATCCAGACTCACCGCCTTAAAGAACTCCGTAAAGAATTTTGGCTCTTCAGGTTCCATCTTCAGATTCAGCATCCTCTCCTTTAGTATGGGCCTGAGACTATAGGGCATGTCAAAGTAGTGTCTTAGCCACTCCTCCTGGACTTGAGAGCCTTCCATATCCAGTGGGTGGGTAGATACCCAGCCGCCTTTACCAAAGACCACATGGCAACTGCGACAACGATACCTGTCTACCAGCCTACCAAACTCCCCGGGAGGTTCCGGATATTCTTTCACCGTCTGGGCCTCTACCCCCTGGACGCCTCCGTACGGTAGAGGGTAGGGCGGTCTTGGGTAGCGGCTGGACTTCTCCTCCACCAGATACTGTGGAGGTATCTTGTCGCCTGTGTCGCTCAACAGGGCCAGGGCAACCAGGGCCGCCTCCGCCTCCGTGAGGGAGAAGTGGGGCATCTTGCCCTCCGGGGCTAGGTCCCTGGGGTTCAAGAGCCTCATGTATACCCAGTTCCCTACGTAGGGTTCTATCTTGAACCTGTCTATCTTCCCCCAATCCAGGGTCTCCTCGTCCATCTGTGCAAACTTCTCCAGGGGTCGGCCTGTCTTGCCCTCATGCTCCATACCGGAGCGTGGATGACAACCAGCGCACCCCTTGTCCGAAAATAGTTTTTTCCCCCTGGTCATCCGTTCCTCAGTGGAGAGTTTAAGGGCCTCCTCAGCCTCCTGGAAGCCTTCTGGAGGCTTCAGCGGGTCTGCCCCAAACTCCTCCCACAGGTGGTCTACCACGTCTACTGCCTGCTCCTGAGTGAAGTCAAACTGGGGCATCTTGGTCTTGGGGTCAAAGTAATGGGTCTTTATTAGCCAGTTGTAGGCCCACTTGCGGCTAGTCTTGGTAGTAATCTGTTCCAACTCCGGCCCTATATATCCGCCCTTATTTCCAACGGTATGGCAGGTGACACAACGTATCTCTCGGAAGAGTAACCCACCACTCTCTGGGTTCCCTTTCGCAGGGGGTTCCTCCAGGGACTGCTCGTCCTTAGAACTCATCAGGAACTCTGTCAGGCAGAGGATATCCTCCTTGTTAAGGTCAAACCTCGGCATCCTGGACCTTACTAGCCCCTCACCAGTCGCAGGGGCGTACTCTCTGGGGTCGTTAAGCCAGTGGAGGAGCCAGGCCCTGTCCACTTTGCTACCCAGTCTGTCCAGAGTAGGGGCTATTTTCTCCTGGTCTTCATAGAGACGTATCTGATGGCAACCATAACAGCCCGCCTTCTCTATTAACCCCCTCCCCTTGGTGAGTAACGGGGCATAGGGGACGTCTTTGGTGAGGTGACACTTCCCACATGAGGACTGCAGGAGATATTTGGTCTGTACCCCCCTCGGCCAGGGCCTCTCCCGTTCACTGCCATGGATCCTGATGGCCTTATGGGCGGCCTGCATGTAATCCGTAGAAAGCCCCTGCCCCTCGTGACAGATGGTACAGCCAAAATCCTGTACCTCGTGCCAATCAAGGAACGCCCCGGGATGACCACCGTAGGGCTGGGGCTGGCCCACCATCCCCTTGTCCTCTGCGGTAAAGTGGCAGGTAGTACAGCGGTCAACCTTCTTAAATTGCTCTAATTGTATCTGCTGTATCTGTCTAGGTGTAGCCTTCACCTGGGCATAGACCATGCTAAGCACCCTCCGCCTCTCCTCCAGCCTCTTCTTCTGCTCGCCCTCTGCACGGCTAGCCTCAGAGGCCAGGGCGTCCATCCGTGACTCCAGCGACTTCAGCTGGAGGCGTTTGGCAATGGCCTGATGGTCTTTCCATACCCTTAAATATTCATGTATAAATAAGACACCTATGGACAGCACCAGGGCCGTCCCCACCCCGGCAAACCATACGTAATTAGCAAAACTCATTGATGAACGTCCCATGTCTACCTATTACCTGTGCCTTATCTCTTTAGACCTTCAGATGCTGAACCACGTGGTCTTTATGATGTATTTGATGCTGAACAACAACCGGAGGGGTATCTTGGCAATAAACCCAAACATACAGAGTACAAAAAACATGGTGACAAAATACCTGGTGGGTCCCAGACTTTGATAGAACCTTCTGACAAAGATTATGGGAAGCCCCATGCCCAGGCCGAAGTAGACCGCTATCGCAGTTGCCCCTATGTACAGAGGAAAGACAAGCCCGCCGGGAGAGAGTAACGGCTTATGCACGTCCCATGATTCCCAGGGCATGTACACCAGCCAGGCAGGCCCGCGGAACATGTAACCGAATATTATAAGTGCAAACCAGACAAATACCCCTATACTGAATATGGTCACGGCAAATGGCCTATGCTTTATCCCTGACCAACCACCTGCCCCCCTTGGATTCCTATCTACGTAGGGTATAACACAAAGACCTATTATTATTAGCGTTGGGGCCGCCACCCCGGCAATCCACGGGTCAAAGTACACCAGCATCTCCTGGAGGCCACAAAAGTACCACGGGGCCTTGGAGGGGTTAGGGGTCTTGCTAGGATTGGCCTCTTCCTCCAGGGGGGCATTGAGGACTATTGAGGCTATTATAAGTAATAGACTCATCAACATCAGGGCGATGAATTCCTTTAATACCAGGTGTGGGAAAGTGAGGCGCTTATCAGGCTCTGGCCCCTCTTCTTCCTCTTCCCTCCCTTTGGGTGAGAGGGCCTCCAGCCTGGCCTTTGCCGATGGTACCCCTGTCTCCCTGGGGGCTACCTTTTTTGACTTAGTCTTCAACTCTTGCATGCTCTTCAGTTTGCCCCATCTCTCTCAACGACTACAACGGCCCAGATACGCCCCCGTCCTTTCTTATCCTCCAGAAATGCACACCCATGAGCGCAGACGCCGACAGGGGCAGGAATATGCAGTGGAGTACATAAAACCTCAAGAGGGTATTCCCACTTATATCCTCCGAACCCCTGAGATAAAAGCAGATGTCGGTATTAGCCGGCAATACGGCAAAAGGTCCCTCAGCCCCTATTACGGGCGTAGCCTTAGCCATATTAGTGCCAACGGTTACCGCCCAATAGGCCAGCTGATCCCACGGCAACAGGTACCCAGTAAAGCTCAAAAGCAGTGTAATCACCAGCAGTTGTACCCCTATGACCCAGTTGAACTCCCTGGGGGGTTTATAAGAACCCGTGTAAAAGACCCGGCACATGTGGAGTATAACGGTGAGGACCATGAGGTGGGCGGCCCAACGGTGCATATTCCTCAGGAAGAGCCCAAAGGTCACCGTGAACTCCAGGTCCTTCATGTCCTGGTAGGCATATTCCAGGGTGGGCCTGTAATAGTACATCAGGAGCAACCCGGTGATGGTCTCTATTACAAACATAAACAACGTTGCCCCACCCAGGCAGAAGGTGTATCTGATTTTGAGGGCGTGGGTCTTTACTTTAATGGGGTGAAGGTGGAGGAGGAGGGTGTTTATCGTGGTTAAGACCCTATTCCTCTCTGTGGTGGGCCAACCCTGGCGGAATATGGAACGCCAGACCTGTGTATGAACTACCTTATCTTTTGCTCTCTTTAGTTTTTCTTCCATCCCCGGCCCATTTTTCTATCTGAGGTGACGAAGGCACCGAAGAATCTCAGCTAAATAACGAGATTCTTCGCTTCGCTCAGAATGACACATTGACAACGATTCTCGCCAAGCCACAGCCTAAACTGGTAAAATAAACTTGCCCTTTTCTCTTACGCCAACCCTATCTTCCTTAACGGACTTGTCCACTACAACCTGACCATCAGGAGACAGGCTTACCCCCACCCTCCAGAGGGGCCTGGGTGCAGGGCCACCCACCACATCACCCTCTATGTTAAAGTTAGAACCGTGGCAGGGACATTTAAAGAGCTGTTCTTCCGGTACCCACCTTGGGGTACAGCCCAGGTGTCTGCATATACCCAGGAAGGCATATATCCCCTCTTTAGCCCTCACCAGCCACACCCTTTGCTCGGCCATCCACCTGGTGCTGACCTCACCCACCGGGTATTCCTCCGGATAGCCAGCCTTGAACCTCATGGCGGGACCAAAAATGACCTTAGGCTTATAAAAATCTATGAAGGTCAGCAGGGTCGTGATTCCAGCAACAAACAAAAACCCCGCCCAGCCTATTATCAGCAGTAACCATCGCCTGGACAGGAAGTCCATAATGGTTATGACGACCCGTTTCTCCCTGTCAGATTCTCTTATTTCTCTGTCGGACCCGGACTCCCTTAGTGGTCCTTTTAGTGCTATCCTTGGCATACTCCTACCTCAACTTGCTTACTTCTTCAAATTAAAATTCACCTGGACCGTCCCCCCATCTTTCACCTCTACCTTCTGCGGTTCGGCCTGGAGTTTCTTGTTCCATACCTTCAGGGTGTAAGAGCCGGGAGGGACGTCCTTGATGGCATAATTGCCTTCTGCATCGGTCAGGGCAAAGAAGGGATTCTGGAAGACTACCACGTAACCCTCCATCTCCGTGTGGACGTTACAGAGGAGGGGGGCAGAACCTACCTTTGCAAAGGTATAGGTCTTTATCTCCCCTGGGGGCCATGTGCCCAGGTTAAATTTATCTGCTATGTCGCTGGGGGAAAATACGTTGTGGAGGACGTTGTCCTCATTTAAAAAGTTTACCGTTGTACCCACTACTACTGGCAATACGTGGGGGTAAAACACAAGACCCTTCTGGTTTATCTCGGCCCCCTGGGTGGGTGGCCACTGGCCGGCGGCATTATCCACATAAACCACACAGTTCTTCTTGAGCTTAGACTGCAGGGCGGAGACCGAACCACTAATGGTACCCCCCGCCAATGCCTCTGCTCCCATAGAAAGGACAAAGAAGGCCGCAACCAACGTCCCTAAAAGGCTCATATTCTTTTTGGTAAGCATTAGTGTCTATTCCTCCGTATGGCAGAATTAGGGTTTATTTTAATATCCTCAACTATCTTGCAATCCCTTTACCCATCCCTCAATTGGTAAGCCATCAGTTAACCGTGGCACGGCCGGTGTCTACGGCCTTAGGGGTACAAGTCTTCCCGGCCTGGACAAGGACGTCTGGATCCATCTTCATCCTCCTTATCCAGGAATCCTCCCCGGGGGGCCTCCAGAAGAGCTTGTAATCCCCCTCAGGTATATCTTGAAAGACGTACTTGCCGTCCCTATCAGTCTCTGCCTCAAACTCAGGTGCATCACTCTTGGCAGTGAATTTACCGAATAAGGCCCCTCCCCTTTTCACCATCAGGACAATCTTGACCTTACAACCAGGCAGGGGGTTTCCACCACGGGTTATCCTCCCCTCCACCCTCCCCGTAGTCGCCGCAATGATAATCTTTTCTTCCTGCTTCTTCTCTACGCCCATCTCCTCCCTTAATTCCCTCTTGAGCTCCTCTTTGAGTTCCTGGAGGGAGGTAGATCCAAGTGCGGCCTCCGCCTTTGACTGGCCCGACCCATCATCCGCCTTAGGCGGAGAGGATGAGGCCGTCTTAGTCCCCTGCTCCTTCTGGAAAGAGACCCTCACGGAGGCAATCGCCTCCCTGGGTATCCCCACTACCATGGTGCTCTCACCCATGTCCATAACCTTGCAGGCTATCTCCACCGGACCGAAGGAGACCTTGTCAAGATACCCCTCCTTGTCCTCCATAGAGTAGCTGGCAGAGGTTACCTCCTCTTTAGAAATAATGGCAGTAACGTGGTCGGGTCTTAATTCTGTCACCTTTGCCCTTATCTCCTTTACGACGCCGCCAGGGCCTTGACCTTTAAGAAGGATGGAATCCTCAAGTAAGGCCAGGGGGGCGGCCCAGGTTATCCCTAGGATAATGGCAGGCCAAAAGGGTACTGCAAGCCTACAGAACCAGAGGCAGTTTTTCAAAGCCTTCATCATTGCGGCCCCGTACCGGATAAGGTGCGAGGCAAGGGGACTGACCCCGAAATAATCACTTCTCATTATCCGGGGATTACCTCGCTCCTCTCGCAATGACAGAACTGATACAACTACCCTATACCCACAAAAACGGGCAGGTAGGGCGACTGAATTGAGTAATAGCGAAAGGAGGCCACTCATACCTGCCCGTTATACTAAACCAATCTCCCCAGAAAAACAAGTCTGGGATACTGACCTTCAGACACAAGTTCGGACATCGTCTAACTGCCTTTACTACTTATTTTCCCTCCCCCTTGAGGGGGGAGGGAAGGGTGGGGGTGTATCCCCCTCCCCCTTCCCCCTCCCACCAGGGGAGGGGGTTTCCTTACCCAAAGTTCAATGGGATACAACCATTTCTACACTGTTCCACAAGCTTGATACGTAGGGGCACTGCGCGCCGTGCCCCTACAAAGCCCAATTGACTAGAAGTCAAACTGCAACCCTAGATTATAACTGTTGTCCAGGGCAGGTATCCTTTCTCCCTCTTGATTACCAACGAAGACGCCAGAGAAGGTTACCTTGACGTTGGCCCTGACCAATGCACTTACCAGCGCCGAGTAGCGGTTGAAACTCTTCCAATCCGCCACGTCGTAGTCGGGGTTCACGTTCTCAAACCTGAAGGACGGTACCAGCCACGGCAGGGCCACGTAGTCCAGCTTGGCGGTGTAGATGTTAGTGTCAAAATCCCAACCCTGCACCCTCGTCCCATCCCTATTAAGCGCCCACACACCTCCCTGGACCTTGTCCCTGTAGAGGGTGGCCGCACCGGTTAGCTGTAAGTTCCACCAGTTTCCAGTGATTTCACCACCGTAGCGCCAGAAACGGTTGCTGTTCTTGCCGTAATTAGCCCCAGCACCACTAAATACAGGAGCAGTAATGTCATCAAAGGCCCCGGTAACACCCCTGTAGAAGAACGTACCAAAGGTTACGGAGGGGTCCTGCCAGTTCTGGGCCATCTTGAGGGAGGCCTCCTGGCTGGAACTACCCAGTACACCCATGCCACCAAGCTTATACTGCAGTCGGGCATAGTAGTCCTTTGAACCATTCACGTCCATCTTGCCAGTAAATGCCGACTCAACGCCGTCCTTAATGGCCGACATGTTCATCAGGCTACCCACCCTGGGATAGGTGGAACTCGTGAAATTATCAACGGCCATGTCAGTGGGCGAACCGTTTACCACACCTGCGGCCCAACTGAGGCCGCCCTTCCCACCCGGTCCGTTCCATCCACCAAAGAGTTCTATACCCTGTTGGCTCGGGAAGAAGGCGGTATAGTTACTGGCCGGCACCACTGCCCAGGTATTGGCCAGGTCGGGGGAGACGCCACTGGTCATCAGGTCCACGTGGTCTCTAAATGGCGCCGCACGGGGTTCAAAACGACCCACCTGGAAGTTGACGTGATGGGCTAGGCCACGGAATTGCGGGCTATAGATGAAGAACATCCTCTCCAACTCTGTACGGCTGGGCGTAAAGTCGTTCCTCCCATAAAGTCCCCGGGCACCAAAGAAGCTCAGGCTCTCACCATAGGTGCCGGAGGTCAAGAGTTCTACCTCCCCTATACCATCAAAACCGGTCTCCCCTGTGTGCGTACGACGATGGGGATTATAAGTGAAATTAGAGAACGCAACAATGCTCAATGGTGGTAGGCCTGGCATATCACTTGGCCAGACGGCGTGGGGGAACAACTTCTTCCAGGGCTCTACCCCCATGCTTACTGGGGTATCCTTCACGTATACCTCGTCATCAGGAGGTATCCTATAGCCCCTGTCCCTAAAGGCATTGCCAAAGGCATTCAACTGGGGGAAGGCCGCATAGTGACAGGTGGTGCAGGCGGTCTGGTACTTCCTGGCAAAGACCGGTATGGCCCCTGCATCACTGGATAGCAGCGCAATGGGTAATGCCACCACTACCGCAAAAACGAACCGGAGAAATAACGGCATCTCCATCTCCTTTCTGGCCTTTATCGGGCCACGGATACCCTCCCTACTGGAGGGAATCTATCCACTGGGTTTCTCTATCTACAAAATCTGTAAAACATTACGTTTGCTACGGTTAAAGAAGCCCTGGTGGCGGAGCACCAGGGCTATAGCATTGGGGCTCTGCCCCCAATGCTTATTAAAATTGTCCGGATAATAAGAGGTTAGGCATTCAGGCGTTGAGAAAATGGTTGTGCAGGTAACGCTGAAATTTAGGTGAGAAAGATATAGGCATGAGGGTCCCAGCCCCTCGGAAGAGCTACTCTTATTTTTTACGCAACACTTTACTCTAGCAAAAGTCCCCATGTAGCTGGAGCATCCCCTTTTACGTTAGTAAGCCCGTCAACGGGAATAACTCTCCCGTGAAAACAACACTTCCCTTCTAACGTATCCCCAGCCGGGGAGGAGTATACAAAATTTTAATTGTTTGTCAAGAGGAAAATTTTTGGCAAGTACGTAGGGGCACGGCGCGCCGTGCCCCTACTCAATGCGTAAGTACACGGTACTGCAAAGGCGGTTATATGACGTCCGAACTTGTGTCTGAAGGTCAGCCTTTCTGGTAGGTTATTTGGCCCCAATCTGCCCGGGGGCAGGGATTGGGGATTGTAGAACTGAAGAGAGGAGATTGAAAATTGTAAATTTAAAATTTACAATTTCCAGTTTACAATATCGTTTTTCCCCTATCCCCTGACCCCTGGCCCTAATGGGCACGGTGCGCCGTGCCCCTACGCCTGGAGGGTAATGGGACCGCCTGTAAAGGTTCCGCCCCCTTCCAAATCTGCGCGGGCCCTGACGTCACCGTTGGTGAGGAGTTCTATGAAGGTAGGTTTTTCTATCTTCCCCACCATTACCGTATCGGACAGGTTGACTTCCAGCTTTGCAGGTTCTGTACATATCTCAATACCACTGACACTTACAAAGGGCATAAACCAGAGTTTCATCTTTATGTTGGGCAATTTTACCCTTAACCCTGGCAGCCCTATGGTAATCTTGCCGTTGGGTTGCAGCTTCAACTCAGTGGGTTGTACATTAACTGCACTCTTTAGATTAAGTGTTGTAGTAGCGTCTGTGAATCCCTTTACAGGCATGGGTATCTTCTCCTCTTGGTTTCTCTGACTAAGGCAAAAAAACTACAAAATTCTTGGGCTGGTTCTAGTATCTTTAGAGTTCATTGTATCTATAACGTCTACAAAATCCACAAGATTTTGTACATGACACCCCTTTTTATACCTCAACCTTGAGGGGGACTGTATTGACCACCAGACGATGGGCAGGTGCAAGACCTGCCCCTACTATACTATACTTCCAGCTTGAATGGGCCTGTATTGACCTCCCCAGTCCCTTCCAGGGTAGCATTGGCCTTGATTTCTCCGCTGGCAATGACCTGTAACTGCCCGGCCCTCTCCAGGCGGGTCTGTATGATGGTGTCCGTGAAGTTCACCTCCAATTTGGCAGACTCTGTGGTTATCTCAAAGCCGCCCAGGCGGAGGAGGGGCAGGAATAACAATCCGATACCTATTTCTGACAATCTTATTTTTAGACCTGGGAGGGTAACGACTATCTTGCCTCGGGGGCTCAGGGAGAGTTCGGTTGGCCTGAGCTCTACGGAGACCTTCAGGTTTATAGAGGCAACGGTACCTGTCTGTCCGCTTATCGGCATAAAAATCCCCTTCCTCTTCCTTCACCAAACATCTTATTATTACAGGCAGTCCTTTTTGATGTTATTCCGGATAGGTACAGGCGATAACACCCAATTTCCAGGACATCCGCACAAGTATAATGCGGTAGGCATGCGGATTATACCTGTTATGCAAGATGAAATTCCAGGAAAAAACGGGAAAATAAATGGGTCGTCCGCCGGAGGCGGACGACCCAAGAAAGACCACTAACTACTTCCTGTGTAAACCGTCCGTGTAAAGAGGAGTATTGCCGTAGATCATCTTGTCGCTGGGCAGTGTTCCATCTGACTTTATCCCAGCCTTGTCCTCTAGGGCCTTTATCCTCCTCAACTGAACAGCCCAGTCCTGAACCTTGGCCTGGTTCTGGATCATAGGCGCCCAACCATACCACCAGGAGTAATCCTGCTGGGCATGGGCCGTACCCTTGTAACCCCTCAGGAAGGCCCCGAACCACTGCTCTTCCAGCAGTAATTCAACATTGTTGGGCCTGCCAGGACCTGTAACGTAATGATGTCCTGTCCCCAGAATGGGACCATACAGCGGGAAGTAGCCCTTCTTCTCATTGAATAAGGGATACAGGACGGGTCCTAATGCCTCCGGACCAAGTATACCCGCTATCTTGTCCCCAATCCAGAATGGGTCACGGTTATCTGGGCCTGGGACTATGCAGTTATCCTTGAAAAGACCGTCTACCACCGCCATAGTTGCATCGGTCTT
>Ga0209342_10006899_pt1 | contig 11449 bp, 9 predicted proteins | sample RifCSP16_2_FD_184023 | JGI IMG/M metagenome (GOLD analysis project Ga0209342, IMG submission 184023) | Soil microbial communities from Rifle, Colorado - Rifle CSP2_sed 16_2 (SPAdes) (version 2) | ecosystem: Environmental > Terrestrial > Deep subsurface > Rock core/Sediment | place: Rifle... | reverse complement strand
CTATTGTTTGACTTCTTCATAAAGTTTCCTCTCCGAGGGAGTTGCCTTTCGGCAACTGACTATACGTATGTTCGAACCGCGTTCGGTATAGACCACTACCAACACACGGCCCTTGTCAGAACTGCCGATGTCTACATACCGTTGTTCATCCGCTGAGTGGTCAGGGTCATGTATGGTTATTGAAAAGGGATCGGTGAAAACCGTTGTGCCTTCGTCGAAACCAACTCTGTGTTTCTTGAGATTTGCTTTCGCTTTCGCTTCGTCCCACTCAAAGCCCAGTTTCATTATCGCTCCTCTTAACCAGAGCGTATCATTATCAAGGAAGTAAGCCTAACGGGAGAAAACGGGAAGGGGACCTTTCCCTGCAATCGGACCGATTTTCGTGGCAGCTTTTTTGCTCGAACCCAATGGTCAGGTCGGGTTTGTCTGTATGATCGCCGGCGACTTGTTGAGGGTGAGTTTCTTGAGGTCAACCTTTTGGCTGGCATTATCGATGTCGATGCCGACCAAACTACCTTCGGCGTCGTAATCAAGGACAGCCCCCTCGTGATCGCTCTACCCTTCGACTGGAGCCCCCGGGAAAGACCCGTAATCCGACTCAGAATTCCGCCGCACTGGTTTCCCCGCTGGGCTCCCCTCTCGACGCGGGGCTCCATAGAGATTGTGGGTTCCGACCCCGGCGATTGCCCTATTGCATAGCGTCTCGTAAAATTGTCCGGCCCGCTTCATCCGAGCGGCCGTGAATGGAGGACCCCATGCTCGAGAGAGATGAATACGGTTACGTCGTCAAGATCGTCTCGAATTTTCCCTACCATCCGTGGTGGAAATTAACCGCCCAACTGGTGGAAGGATTTCGCGATAAGAAGAAAACCGGTCTGGTTTCGTCCGTCGGCATCTATTCGCCAAAATTCGGCCTGGGCTCTTTCGAGAATCCGAAAATGATCGGCCGGGGCGAAGTCGACGCGGGAATCATTAATCCGCCGGTGACGGCGAAATTGGCGATGGAAGGAAAAGGCCCGTACAAAGAGCGCGTCGGCGAGTTGCGCGCGATCGCGCGCTTCCCCGAGCCCGATTATATATTCTGGCTGGTCGCGGAAGAACTCGGCATCGGTTCCTTCGAAGAAATGGCCAAGAAAAAACCACCGATGATACTCGTCTCGGGCCGAAGCGGCCCCACCGGACCCGATACGATCACCTGGGCTATCGAACAGGTGCTCAAGCAGTACGGCATGAGCTATCGGGACATCGAGTCCTGGGGCGGCAAAGTTTTATTTCCCGGCCCCGCCGTCGTCGGCGTCCCGTTGGTGCGCGGCGGCCAGGCGAACGCGATTTTTCAAGAGGGCGTTCATCATCCGATGTGGGAGCAACTCGCCGCGGCGCGGTCGCTGCGTTGTCTCTCGCTCGGCCGTTCGGTTGTCGACTATATGAAGGAAACCTACAGCTTCAGCGAAGCGATCGTGCCGAAGGGACGGCTCAATTGCGTCAAGGAGGATCTGCTCACACTCGACTATGGCGGCTGGCTGCTCGCCTGCCGCGAGGACATGCCGGAAGAACTGGCGTATGTGCTCGCCCAGGTATCCACCGACCAGCGCGACGCCATCGCCGCGCCGTACAAAGATAATCCGAAGCACCTTCAGAGCTTCGAGATTCCGATCACGCCGCAGCATCTCTGTACCAAGTGCGTGATCCCATTGCACAAGGGCGCGGAGAAATACTATCGGGAGATCGGCGCTCTGTGAATATATGGCCGCGCGTCTCCACGACTCCCCAATGAGGAGATTCGAAAAATAAACCCGCGCCAGTCAAGGATCGCCAGGCCGCGAGTTTCAAACCTGCTCGCAATCCTTATTTCAGCGCCTTCTTGAGGGCGCGTACGGCGTTGTCCGCGTCCGCGCCGCTGTCGAAACCGAAATAGGTCACCGCGCGCCGGCCCAGCGCCGCGCCGGATACGCCGCGCAGATTAATACCCGCATCGGCGAGGGCGCGGGTCATTTTCGCGCCGAGCCCAGCCCGGTCCGGACCTTCGACGCGCACCGAGCGCAGATTGTCGGACGTGCTTAGGCCCGCCCCTTGGGCGGCAGATTTCTGTTTCGCCCCCTTGATCGGCGTCACGAAGACCACGCCGCTGCCCGGCTTGTCGGGAGCCCGGCGAGCAATGAGAAACTCCAGGTTCGCTCCGGCGTTGCTCAACGCCGCGATCGTGCCCGCAAGTCCGCCCGGACGATCGGCGACTTCCCCCGCCCAAACGTCGACTTTCCTAATTGAATACGCCATGGTCGACCTCCTTCGATGGTTTGCTGTCACCTATATCGCTTTTTTGGTCAGTGCGCTTCGCTGAGGTTTTTTGCAGCTCTGTTTTCAAAATCCCCAGGCGCCTCAGCCCGGCTGGAGAACCCAGTCCCGGCTGACGGGAAACGCACCGACGCCGCTACCGGCTCATCAATACCGCCAGCCGTTCATCGGCTCTCCGGCAGCGAATATTTAGTACAGTGGGTCGCAGCCGTCAAGGGAAGATTTTGCCCTGTAATGTAGCGAGAGCTTTTTCGAGGTTCATAGCTTACGCCGAGCCGCGCTGATAGATCGGCGGGCTGCCTTCAAAACTCTCTGTATTCGGAGTAAAGAAGTGTGACGTGGTTCGCTGCGGGCGCAGCGTCAAAAGAAAGATCGTTGTGGAATGGCTCAACGTGTTAGAGATCTTGTGAGGGAATATATGTCTTACACGCTTGCCCTGCTGCTGGTCATGCTTCTTGGCGGCATTTCCCAGGCGACAGAATTGACGATCGGCCTGATTCCCGAGCGCAACGTTTTCGAGCAGAAAGCTAAATACCGACCGCTTCAGGAGTACGTCGCGAAAAAAACCGGATTCAAAATTAACCTGACCATGCTCTCAAGATATGGCAACATCATCGACAGTTTTACCGAAGGCAAATTGGATGGGGCTTTTTGGGGGAGCTTTACCGGAGCCATGGCGATCAAGAAACTGAGGGTGGAGCCGATAGCTAGGCCGGTGGAGCCGGACGGGACTTCCACCTATCATGGTTACATCTTCGTCAAACAAAGCAGCAGGATAACAAATGTCGCGGCCATGCGCGGCAAGACGGTCGCGTTTGTCGAAAAGGCGACAACCGCGGGTTACGTATTTCCTGTCGCTTATTTCCGCGAGAACGGCGTTAAAGACCTGGATACATATTTCAAGGAATACTTTTTTACCGGCAGTCATGACGCGGCGATTCGCGCCGTCCTTGACGGAAAGGCAGACATCGGAGCCGCTAGAAACACCATATACGATCTGCTGACTCGACAAGATCCGCGGGTAAAAAAGGATTTGATGATACTCGCTGAATCACCCAAGGTGCCGTCCAATGGTCTCGGTATGAGAAAAACTATCGATGCCGCGATCAAGGGGCGGCTCAAGGATGTTCTGCTCGGAATGGACCGGGAGACCGATGGCCAAGTCGTTCTCAGACAATTTGGCGCCATCAGGTTTATCAAAACCGTGACAGAGGATTATAACCCAGTGTTTGAAATTGCCCGGAAAGCCGGCATTGACGTCGAGCGGTATAGCTACGTCAACAAATGAGATGGGTATCGGGCGATGAGGCGGAAAATTATTCTTTCTCTTTTTGCGCTGTTCGTCTTTTTACCACCGCGACACTGATTGCCACCTTCTACATTACAAACACAGCCGAAGACTTATTGGGCCTCATCAGACTCCATCAAATTGAGAATATTAGGCGTACCTTGATCATAAGCATTCAAACGGTCCAATCCGATCTGTACACGGTTCATACCCTTCTGAGTCGCAAACTGTATGCCATCATTGATAATGTTTCAGACCTGGACCGATCCGCTGGGCGATGCCTCTCTTGCCATCACCAGGAATCCATCTACCAGCAGATCCAAAATGTGCGATCGCTCATTGAAGACTACAAGAACGCGTTGAGCTATTACATCACCGCATCGGCCAACAAAAATCGAATCGACAGTATTCAATCGGAGGCGGCAAGAATCGGCGATCAACTTCTACGCCGAACGGAGGATATGTCCACATCTGCGACTAACAGACTCGCGGTAAAGACGGTGGTTGCCACAAAAAATGTGCGCTACGCCAGAACGGTCATTTTTGTTATGCTCATGACTTCCCTCATTCTCGGTGTCTTCGTATCCGTAAACCTGACACGATCGATTACCAAACCCATTGGAGAGCTGGTCGGCGCGACGAAAATCATTGCCGCGGGATCGCTCGGCCATATCATAGCCGACAATGACAAGACGGAATTCGGAGAGCTGGCGAGAAATTTTAACGCGATGAGTCTTACTCTCAAAGACGGATACGATCGCCTCGAAGCAGCCAATCGGGAACTGCAACGACAAATCACGGAGCGTAAACGGATGGAGGAAAGGCTTCGCCAATCCCAGAAAATGGAAGCTATCGGCACGTTGGCGGGCGGCATCGCTCATGATTTCAACAACATCTTGGTGACCATGATCAACTACACCGAACTGGCCATGAACAACGTGCCGAGCGCCAGTCCGGAGTGGCACTATCTGCAGAAAGTCCTCATGGGCGGAGAACGCGCCAAAGATTTGGTGCGGCAAATTCTCTTTTTTAGCCGCCAAAGCGAACGGGAACTCAAACCGGTCCAGATCTACCGGCTTGTCAACGACCTCATGCCGTTGCTCCGCGCGTCGTTGCCGTCCACCGTCGATGTACAGCAGAAGATCAAAGAGGATGCGGGGACCGTCCTGGGCGATTCCACGCAATTGGACGAAGTGTTGATGAATCTCTGCGCCAACGCTGAATATGCCATGCGTGAGAAAGGCGGAGTGCTGGAGTTATGCGCGGACGCGGTGGATGTCGATGAAACTTTAGCGGCGCTCTACCCTGATTTGCACCCTGGGCCGTATGTGCGCCTATCGGTTCGAGACAACGGTGATGGAATGAAGCCGGAGGTCGTGGAGCGGGTTTTCGAGCCGTTCTTCACGACCAAGGAGGCCGGGCAGGGCACCGGCATGGGACTGGCGGTGGTCCACGGCATCATTGCGAACCACGGCGGCACCGTTACCGTGGAGAGTGCTCCAGAGGAGGGTACGACCTTTACTATTTGCCACGGATCAACCGATTGGCTGAAGCTGAAAGCCGGACAGAAGAGCCGATCCTGTATGGCACGGAGCGGATTCTCTATGTGGATGACGAAGAAGATCTTCTGGATGCGATCGAGAAGACTTTAGCGGACCTGGGTTATAAGGTCATCGGAAAAAACAGCGGCGCCGGGGCGCTGGCAGCATTCCGGGCCGCGCCGGACTCTTTTGACCTGATTATCACGGACCAAACCATGCCCGATATTAGGGGCGACGCGTTGGTGGAAGAATTCCGGCGCATCCGTTCCGACATACCGATCATTCTCTGTACCGGTTTCAGCTCCGTCATAGACGCCGACGAAGCTAAAAGATGGGCATTGACGCTTTCTGTCTAAACCCCATGGTCGCTCGGGAACTTGGCCTCACCATTCGCCGCGTCATGGGGCGACGGACGTCTTGACTCGGACCCTGTGGTGGGCCGGCCAAACCGGAGGAGGTAAATGCCGGCGAGTCTTTTCGCGGTTGCGCGCTCTTCACCCTGATCGAGCCGTTTGAGTCTCCGGTGGCCGAACCCTGTCCGTGGATAGTCTTTCGAATTAAAAGCGCGGCTCTGCGGGTATGACGATCGTGGAAAATTATTTTTCGATGCCGCTTCCCCTGACGCGCTATGATTTAGACATACAGAACCGAGCGCCGAACGATAGAAAGTCAATTCGAATACCTGGCACGCTTGCCATTTGTTGCGCCATTCTGGTTGCGCGTAAGCAAGGGAACTAAAACTTCGCGGGTGACAAGTTGACTGAAGTATGTTTGCCCGTCCGCCGTGATGTAGTATCGGGCCTGAAAGAGATGGTCCGGCACGCGGTGGCGAAAATCGAAAAACTCCACGGCATATTTCTCTCGGAGGCGCCGCATATAACTCATAAAAGCTGCTTCGATGGGCGGCAGATATTCGTTGCGGTACTGCGTGGGAACGGGAATGGCGAGCAAGACGACGCTCGTTCCGACCTCGCGAAAGCGCGCAATGAGATCTTCCAGCGATTCGGCGGCGAGCCCGCTGATGTGAAAGTTGCGGGTGCGTTTTTGCGCGGTGAGCGTCCTCGCTTTGGGTAAATCGAGCGAGCTGGTATCAGCTTGCTCCGTCGTCGTCCGCGCGCGTTTGTTTCGAAAATTCCCCATCTTAAGGTTCAGATGAAGCCTCTGCTGCGCCCATTGCTGAAACTCGCTTCGGAACAAATAGAGCGGCACGATGCGGGAGGACAGCAGGTGAGCCAGTTCGCTCGATTGCCAAGCGTCGGATATCGACTTCCATACGTCGGGCCAATAAAATTGACGTACGAGATGGAATCGTAACCAGGCATTGCGCCGAGACACGGTTTCGGGCAGAACCTCAATGACGGCGATGGTGGGTCGGACGCCTGCGGCGAGTAATTTGTCCGTGAGGAATTTAAAGGCGACGGCATCGCCTGCCGTGACCGACGCATTGAATACCGAAATGGAGTCATCGATATGTCCATCTCGTAACGCCTGGGCCACGGTCGGAGCGCCAATGTCGGTCCTCAACCGGGAGCTGCCGAAGAACAATATCTTCTTGGCGCCGTCGAGCTGCTGCACGGAACTGATAACGCTCGCCGCTTCCGGAAAACGAATTTCCAAAGGCGCGTAGTCGATCAAGATGCTTGCAAAGATTTCTCCCGTTACAATGGCCAGACCGGCAAGTAGAAAGGCCAAACGGGCTTTCATTGGATTGGGTCGATACGCCATCGAAGTTCAAAATTGGAAATAGATAAAAGCTCCGCCGCGATTCGGCATGAGCACCTGCACGAGCAAGAAAACCGCCGCCCCACCGGTTGCCAGAATTGGCGTCGGCAGTCGCCGCAACGCCGAGGCGATCTCAACGTGAGACGAAAAAATATGCGCGGTCATCACAGCCGTCCAGGCCGCGATGGCGACGGCGACTTCGGCGCTTCCATACATTTGACCATCCGTTGGACTAAACAGCCGTTGGAAGATGAGCCAGGCATCGGCCGCCGACTGTGCGCGAAACAACACCCAGCCGAGGGAGACGCAAAAAAAAGTAAATGCGATTTTCACCGGCTGGAAGCCGGCGCGGAAATGCTGCAAGGCCGGCGCCAGCGCGCGATGCACGGAGAGCAACGCGCCATGATACAGGCCCCACAAAACAAAATTCCAGCCCGCGCCATGCCATAGCCCGCCCAACAGCATGGTAACCAGCAAATTTCGATAGGTTGTCCAAGTCCCGTGGCGACTGCCGCCAAGGGGAATATAGAGGTAATCGCGCAACCAGGTAGAGAGCGAAATATGCCAGCGGCGCCAAAACTCAGCGATGTTTGATGCTGCATAAGGCATATTGAAGTTCACCGGCAGCTTAAACCCGAAAGCATGGGCGGTCCCCAGCGCCATGTCTGAGTAGCCCGAAAAGTCGCAATAAATCTGCGTCGAGTAACATAAGACCGCGATCCAGAGCGCCGCCGTAGAAAACTCGCCCGGCGCGTTGAAAACGGGATCGGCGATCACCGCCATGTGATCGGCGATCACTGCTTTTTTGATCAAACCTAGTAGAAATAAACGGGCGCCGAGCTCTAGCCGATTCCAATCGAACCGTTTGGTTCTTGGCACTTGGCTGAGAAAATGCGCCGGCCGAACAATCGGCCCGGCGATCAAATGGGGAAAAAACATGATGAACAAAGCGTAATCCAAAAAATGCCGTTGGGCGCGCAGGCGACGACGATAGATGTCGACGACGTAGCTGATCGTCTCGAAGGTGTAGAAGGAGATGCCAAGGGGCAAAATAATCCTCAAAGCGGGCTGGGACAGGTGAAATCCGGAAAAGTTGAGAATGGAAGTTGCACTGTCCAAAAGAAAATTCGTGTACTTGAAGAATCCTAGGATGCCAAGGCTGACGCAAATACTGAGAATCAGCAATGCGCGCCGGATTCTGGGCGACTCGGAGGCTTCGATGCGCTGTGCGATCAGGAAGTCGAACGCCGCGGAGAACAGCACGACCAACAGGAGCCACGGATTCCAGCTGCCGTAAAAAACCAAGCTGGCGCCGAGCAGCCAGAGCAAGCGCAAACGGTGCCGACTCAACGACCAATAACCGACAAAGGTGATAACGAATAAATAGAAAAATGCGGCGGAGTGAAATAGCATGCGCAGGGCGAATTTTCGGATTTAAAATTTAAATTTGTAGTTGATAGCTTGTTCCCATCTCACGATTTTCAAATTACGATGTCAAGAACTTTGTCGTTGGCGGAGATCTGAAGATCCTAAACATCAACCTCTGTCCCTGCTAAATCCCAACGGTACGGCGGTCCATGGCGCTCGATGAATTCTCGGTTTCTTCGCATGGCCCGCCAAACACCGCCGAAAAATGAAAAAGGTTCAGACGCAAGTTTGAGAAGTTTAGCTTGCTTTCCGAGCCCGCACCATGCTGAATCCGTCCGGCAGGATTTTGCGTGCGAAGTCCGCAAAGCCTGCTGCCGCCAGCCATTCCCGGTGCTCTCGCTCCGTGTAGGCCTGGCCTTGATCGTAGATGTTTAGATAGACCAAATTGCGCATCACCGAGCCCAGGGGAGAGGTGCCCGAGTCGTCCACCATGTCGCCGCGAATGTAAATCGCTCCACCGGGATTCACGACCTTGCCGACGTTTTGCAGCGCGCGGCGCGCCTGGTCGCGCGAGATCACCTGAATAAATGAGCTTAGGACGGCGGCGTCGAAGGCGCCGCTCGGCCCCTCGTTGATCACGTCGCTGTCCTGCACCTGAACCCGGCCGCTCGCGCCCGCCTCCTCGACGATCCGCCGGGTGATCGGCGTTACCGTCGGCAGCTCCGCCACGGTCGCTTGCATATGCGGATGCGTTTCGGTGACGACGATCGCCAGGCCGCCGGAGCCGCCGCCCACATCCAGCAGGCTGCGGTGCGCTGACAAATCAAAAGTCACCGTAAGTTCGCGCCCGCGGCGCAGCGCCTGGGCATGATTGCTCCGATAAAATGTTGCCAATTCCGCCGCGGAGGCGCCGGCGAAGTCGAGCTTGGCCTGCGGCGCTCCCGTCCGGATCGATTCCGCGGTGCGCAGCCCGGCTTGCCAATTGTTCAAAAGCACTTCATGTTTGCCGCCCCGATAGGTGGCTAGGCCGCGAACCAAAAAACGGTTCGCTTCGCTGGAATTGGCGAAAAGGCCGTTTTCTATTTTCAACAGTCCGGCGGCCGCCAGCGCGCAGAGGAGCGGCTTGAGTTTGTCCGCTTCGACGCCCAGTTTGCCGGCGATCTGCTCGGCGGACAGCGGCCCGTCTTTGAGCGGGGTAAAAAGATCGAGGCGGATTCCCGCCAGCAGGGCGAACGACGGCCAGACTGCCCATTCGAGTTCTTCGAGAATCGTCGCGGAAGGGTTTGATTCGGTCATCGCGACACCTTGCTGAGATTAAAATTTACGCCGTTTCCCAATGCCACATCCGTTCCTTTCGATCGGCGAAAAAATAAGTCGACTCGAAGAGAATGTCTAACATGGAAACAAGGCCGGGTCGAGTCGTGCATTTTGGGTTTGACGCGATGGCGCTTTCGTTATACTCAGAACTCAGGAAAGCGAGGGCGTTAGGGATGCCGGTCGCGACAGCGGTTGGGGCGGAACGCCAAGTCCGCACGATGTGCCGCCTCTGCCTCAATCGATGCGGGATCGTCGCTACGATCCGCAACGGAAAGGTGCTGCGCATCGACGGCGATGCCGCCAATCCCTACAATCAGGGCAAGGCCTGCGCCAAGGGGCGCGCCGGTTTCTACACCCTCGACTCGCCGTACCGCGTCACTCGTCCCCTGCGGCGCACCAACCCGCGTAAGGGACCGGGGATCGATCCGGGTTGGGAACCCATTTCCTGGGAAAATGCGCTCGACATCGTCGCGGCCAAGCTGAAAGAGATCGGCGCGGATGATCCGAGAAACCTCTGGCGCGTAACCTTCGACCGATCCCTGCTCGACGAGATTTGGTGCGCCGCTTTCGGCACCTCGCTGCAATCGGTTTCCTCCGGCTTTTTCTGCGGCAACGCCGTCCATCCCCTCCATTTTCTCAACCAGTTTGCCGCCGAGGCGGTGCCCGATGTCCCGCTGACCCGCTATATCCTCTCGGTGGGAGGACAGTTCGGCGCGGTTGTCCACTACGACACGATGAACGGCGCCTTCGAGCTGGGGCGCAACCGCGAGCGGGTCAAGGTGGTGGTTGTCGATCCGCTCTGCAGTCATGCGGCGAGCATGGCGGATGAATGGATTCCGATTCGGCCGGGCACCGATGCCGCGTTTCTATTGGGCCTGATCAATCTTCTCGTCAACGAGCTGGGGATATACGACGCCGACTTTTTGAAAACTTTCACCAACGCCCCTTACCTGATCGGCGAAAACGGCCATTACCTGCGTGATCCCGCGACGCGAAAAGTCGTCGTGTGGGATGCGGCGACGCAGACCGCCAAGCCCTTCGACGCCGATGGCATCGACTTCGCGCTGTGGGGCCGTTACGAGGCATCGGGAGAATCGGCGCGTCCGGCCTTCCAAGCGATTGCCGACAGCGCGCGCGGCTACACTCCGGAAGAAGTTTGCCGCATCACCGGCATCCCGGCCGCGACCGTGCGACGAATAGCGCAAGAATTCGGCGCGGCCGCCTGCATCGGCTCGACCATTCATATCGACGGTCGAGAGCTTCCCTACCGGCCCGCCTCCGTCACCTGGTATCGCGGTCTCAGCTCCCACAAGCATGCCCTCATGAACGGCTTTGCCGCGATGCTGCTGCAGACTCTGATCGGCGGATTGGATGTCCCCGGTGGACTGATGGGCTATCACCGGGTCAAATATCGCACGACCGAAGATGGCCTGCTGGCGACCATGGCGCATCCGGGGCGCGTCGGATCGGGGCCGGGGCCGACCAATCCCTATCCGTCGCGCACCGTGACGCCGCCGCAGTCGCTCGACCTGTTCGAACTTTTTCCGGTGGCCTGTTACAGCCGGACCTTCGCCGTCAAAGCGATTCTGGAGCCGGAAAAATACCGCGCTCCCATCCGGCCGAAGATGCTGCTGCAGCGCCGCTCCAATATGGCTTTCACCGGCGCGGGACGCGAGATCATGACCGAAGTGCTGCGCCGCGTTCCTTTCATCGTCTCATTCGCCCTTGAGATCGATGAGACCGCCGAGTTTGCCGACGTGATTTTCCCGGATCTCCACTATCTCGAGCAACTCGAGCCGGGTGTCGGCGGCGAATACCACACGGGTTCCCAGCCGGCGACCTTTTATGGCTCGAGGCCGGTCTTGAACCCTCCCTTCGATTCGCCTTGGGACCGGCTCGTGAGTCACGACGAGAATCGAAG
>Ga0209342_10006896_pt1 | contig 11451 bp, 11 predicted proteins | sample RifCSP16_2_FD_184023 | JGI IMG/M metagenome (GOLD analysis project Ga0209342, IMG submission 184023) | Soil microbial communities from Rifle, Colorado - Rifle CSP2_sed 16_2 (SPAdes) (version 2) | ecosystem: Environmental > Terrestrial > Deep subsurface > Rock core/Sediment | place: Rifle... | reverse complement strand
TGACGTTGAGTACCATATCCCAGTCTTCCTCGGTCATCTTCCTTATAGAGGTATCGCGGGTTATCCCGGCATTATTGACCAGGATATCTATCCGGCCAAAGGTCTTTACCGCGGTCTCGATCAGTTCCTCAGCTTCTTTCCGTTGAGAGACATCGGTCTTTACCGCAATAGCCTCGCGGCCCATGGCCTTGATCCTGTCGGCGGTTTGTTGGGCCGATGCCAGGTCAATATCAGAAACTACCACCCTGCCCCCCTCTTCTGCCAACCTGATAGCCGATGCCTCTCCTAGACCCCTCCCCGCTCCAGTTACCACTGCTACTTTGTCTTTTACTCTCATGGCCCTTTTCCTCCTTTACCTTCTAGCGATCATCATCGTAGTCTCTCCCTGTTGCACCACCTCTCCCCGCTGATTCATCACGGTCCTTTCTAATACAATAATACCGCGATCTGGCTTTTTAGTCTCCTTCTTCTCTATGAGTTTGACCTTTACAGAGATAGTATCACCCATCTTTATCGGCCCGGCAAATTTCCAATTCAGGCTCAGGAAGGCCATCAGGGATTTTTGGATCCGTTGCATAAACTCCGTCCGGGTAAACAGTCCTGAGGCAATAGCCAGGCCCAGGAGGCCATGGGCTATCCGGCCCTGGAAGATGGTGGTCTTGGCAAACTCTTCGTTGGTATGAAGGGCGTTATAGTCGCCCGATAAGCCCGCAAAGGTCACGATATCGGCCTCTGTGACAGTGCGGGCCGGGGTGGTACATTCAAAGCCTACATCCAGGTCTTCATAATACCAGTCAGTCATTTATCAGACCCCCTTTCCATTAGTGGTTCCCTACTCCCGGCCTTTACTCTACCCTCTTTCAGGGCTTCCACCAATTCTCTTTCGCAACTTACCCCATCATCAAAGATAGTAAAAAATTTCCCTACATCTTTGGCACAATGAGCATCGCTACCACCGGTAGCTACCAGATTTAGCTCTCTACTCACTTCTAAGGCCATAAGGTTTTGTATATCCAGGTCATTGCCATTATATGTCTCCATACCATCTACCCAGCGCAGGAGGATCCTGGAGCAGACTTCCTGGATTTTTTTATAAAATATCTCGGTCCGGTAACTGTCCTGGGATAAGAAGACGCTCCGTAAGGGATGAGCAGCTATTATAGCCCCACCTATTTGGTTGACAATGCCCCTGATCTTTCTTACCGAGATGACCTCCCGAATCTCTTCGAGGAGCTCAGGAATATGTTCAGAAAATAGGAGTATATCGCCCTCCAGGGTAACCATCTCTACCCCCTGGAGAACCGTGATGCCGTATCTCTGGGATAAGTCCTGGATAAAGGTAGGGTCATGGACTTTATTATGCTCTGTCAGGCATACTCCATCCAGACCTATCTCTTTGACCCTCTGCACCAGTTCCTCTGGCGGCATAATGCTGCACGTAGAGGCTGGCCGGGTATGGGTATGCAAATCAATAATCATTATATCAAAATATCAGGAGCGGGGGAAGAACTGTTGTTTTTCTCTGTTGCTCAGGGTAGGGTCATGCAAGATATCGCGGGCACCATATCTCCTATCAAATAGGTATACGCCGGCTTTTTTCGAGCCATGAGAGAGGGATATCTTACGATAGGCTTCACTGGCGCATAATTTACAAGTCGGTAAAACGGGATCATCTATCCGCTGGATAGCTTCAAACTCATGACCATTATCACAATAATATTCATAAATAGGCATTTTTTATTTTTTCTCCATCCTATCTCTAAGCAGGGACCTTATTACATCGCTCCGTCTACCGATGCTTTTATCGGACTTCTTGATCTCTAGCACGATTTCATCTGGTTCTATCTCCTCCAGTATCTCCAGATACCAGGGATTATCTGGCCGCTCTTCTGGCTTATGACCTGCCCGGCCATAGAGCCATAAGATATCACTATCTGGCAAGTCCTCCTTGCTACGTCGGAGGACAGCTTTTATCCTCTTTTCTTCAAAGGTATCGGCATCCCTGACCTGAAGCTCTATCGGTATGCCTTCTGGTGGGTCTTCATCTTTCACACCCCACCCCTTTCCCTTAATTAGATGATACTCTTTCGCCATTTTGTCTTCTCCCCTTTCAAGAATCTAGACCATACTCCTTCCATCTTCTGGTGATAAGCTCTTCCGTTTCAGGAGTAATATCGGTAGCCAACGGGGGATAGATATCACCACCATATTGCTCTTGCCGCTCCAGTTCCCAGTTTTTTGTGGCATCAATAAGCATCCGGGTCCATTTTCCCTGACCATATTTAAAGATATTCCTTTGCTCCAAAGGAACACTAGGGTCCAACATAGAACCTATTGTGCCAGGAAATAATATTACGTCACCCATGCCAGCATTGACCCGGTAAGCCATGGCCCACTCCAGGGCCTCCTCGTCGAATATATCTATATCCTCATCTACGACAATTAGGTGCTTGGCAGCATAGTTGCACAGGGAGGAACTCCAGAGGGCATTAGCTACTTGTTTAGCATGTCCCCGATACATTTTATGTATTTGTACCCGCATGTTAGTGCTGCAGGTTACTGGATTGGCCCATACTCCAAGAACACCGGGTACGCCAACCAGGTTCAAAAAATTCCAGGCCACCGCACAAAACCCTGCAGCAGCATAATGGGCACTTTCAGCCCATCTATGAGGGCTGGTCCCTTCCAAGCTCCCCATAAATATCGGGTCATCACGGTGGGTAATACATTCTACCTTGATCCTGGGCTTAGGGGATCTCATCCCGCCATAGTATCCCGGATATTCACCAAAGGGTCCCTCCATTTCATAGGTATTGGGATCCGCAGAGATATATCCTTCAATAACCATCTCTGCCTTTGCTGGGATCAGAAGGTTTGAGGTCTCACATCTCACCAGCTCTACTGGCTCTTGCCTCAATGCCCCGGTTATTTCATATTCAGAGTATCCCTTGTGCTGGTGGGGGGTTGAGGCATTGATGAACAGGGTTGGATCCCCTCCATATACCACTGCTACCGGCATGTCCTCCCCCCGCTCCCTATATTTAGCAAAATGTATTCCCCAATGCTGCGAAGCGGCCAATAAAACGGGTATAGTGCTTTTGCTTCCCAGCATCCCTCTATAGAGGCCGATATTGTGTTCTCCGGTATCGCGGTCCATGGTTACTACACCACAAAAGGTATTAAAATACCTTCCACCATCCAGATGATGCCATTTAGGGGTAGGAAATTGATAGAGGTCTACTTCATCACCTTTTACGATTTTCTCCTTTACGGGCCCACTTTTTACTATAACATTGCTGATGGGCTTGGAGAATCGTTCTTTCATTACCCTGACAATCTCTCTATAGGGTGTATCTTTAGGGAGGCCCAAAGCCAATGCCAGCCGCCTACGGGAACCAAGCCCATTAGTAAAAAGTCTGGTACATTTAGTATTATTATGATCCTTTATATTTTCAAACAATAAGGCTGGGCCTTCTTGGCCGAGTACTTTCCTGGTTATGGCCCCGATCTCAAGTTCCCAGTCCACTTCGGCCTCTATTCTCTTGAATTCACCCTCTACTTCCAGCCTTTCAATCCACTCTCTCAAATCATTAAAGGCCATTGTCCTTTTTCCTTTTTCTTAAATCCCCGAGGCTACCCGAATACCGCTTTCCATGGCCTCTGCTATCTTTTGCGGTTTAAGTTGGTCTCCAATAGTGTAGACCTCTGCCCCGATACCTGTCAAGTACTTCCCTAACTCCCCCTCGGGTTTCATACCCGCAGCAATTACAATATTATTTCCTTTAAAAAATTCCACTTCTCCATTTCGCTTTCCGTTAACACCATTTTCCGTTATCTCAATTATATTTACCTTAGTCTCCATCCTAACTCCAGCTTTTCCCAGCCTTTGCAATAGTTCCCACCTGACAGCCTTAGGTATATCACTTGCCAAGCGCTCCAGCATCTCTAAAATAGTTACTTTCTTGCCCCTTTGGGCCAAATACTCAGCAGTCTCACAGCCCACCATGCCTCCCCCGATAATAACCACCTCTTCGCCCACTTCCTTACGTCCGGTTAAGACCTCCAAAGCGGTAATGACATTCTTTCCTTCCGCTCCCGGGATGGAAGGAATTAAGGGACTGGCACCAGTCGCTACGATTACGGCATCGGCCATAATACTTTTTATCGCTTGAGGGGTAATTTCCTCTCCCAGCCTTACCTCCACCCCACTTTTCTCTACCTGGTGGTTCAGGTAATCCCTGAATTTACTAATCTCGTCCTTGTATGGTGGAATGGCTGCTATAATGAGTTGCCCCCCTAACTGGGAACCTTTTTCGCAAAGGGTGACCCGGTGTCCCCTTAGCGCTGCTACAGAAGCCGCCTCCATCCCAGCGGGACCGCCTCCAATAATCGCAATTTTCTTAGGCTTTGCGGATGGCTTGATATCATACTGGCCTTCTCTTCCTGCTCGAGCATTAACACTACATATTACCCCGGTATCCACTGTCTCAAAGCAGCGGCAACAGCAGATACATGGTCGAATATCATCAAAACGGCCTTTTTTGGCCTTAATCGGAAGATCGGGATCAGCTATTAGCGCACGGGCTAGTGAAACCAAGTCCGCTCTTCCTTGAGAGATGATTTGTTCTGCTAGAATCGGATCGGTAATCCTACCATTGGCTGCTACCGGAATATTGACCGCCTGCTTGATTTCTTCAGCAAAAAAGATTTTAGCCCCTGGTGGAACCGAGCTTGTCAAAGAAGCAACGGAAGCCTCGTGCCATCCTCCCCCTATCACATCAATGGCACAGATACCCGCCTTTTCTAACATAGAGGCAATCAATTTACTATCCTCTAAAGTATAGCCACCCTCAATAAGCTGGGCCCCTGAAATTCGGCACATAAGGGGATAGTCCTCGCCAACACTTTTTTTACAACTTTCTATAATCTCCAGTAGAAATCGCATCCTATTTTCAAAAGAACCGCCATACTGATCAGTTCGTTTATTTGTCAGGGGATATATGAACCGACTGACCATATATCCGGTTGAGGCTATAAATTCAACAGCATCAAGGCCAGCCTCCTTTGCCCGGTGGGCCGCTTCTCCATAGGTAGTCATTATACTCTTAATTTCATCAATAGTTAGTGCCCTTTCTACTGCATGCCTCTGGTCCAAGGGACCTCCTAGCCTAAAGGGGGTACCGGGGCGTTTGGAAAGAGAAGTACCCGAAGGGCCCACCAGCTCCACCGGACCATCGCTAAATGACCAGTAATAGCCCGCACCAAACTGGGCAAAGATCTTTGCCCCATAGTTATGAACGACCTCGACTATCTCCTTGAGGCCAGGGATAAATTTGTCATCATATATACCCGGGAAGGGGCCCTGTTCTAATCTGGTAAGACCAAAAGACAAACCAATAAAACCTACTCCACCCTTTGCCCGTTCGGCATAAAAATTTTTCAAGCGATCAGTTACCATATCATCAACGGCATAACTGAGGGCTAAGGGCGGGAACTTTATCCTATTTGGCAACTCTATTGTTCCAATTCTAATGGGTTCAAATAACTTTTTATGCATATGCACTTGACTCCGGTTGGATTTGTATCTTATTGATATAATTGATAATTTTCCATACATGGTTATTTGCAGTTTACCTCTCGTAAATGCAGTATTTTTACTAAGTTACGTTGTTTTTGTAAGATATTTGCCGGAGACAAGTGCATATGCAAATAAAATAAATCCTAAATTCGAGACCCTAAATTCTAAACAATATCTAAATCCAAAGTCCAAATGCTCAAAACCATTTTGAATTTAGGTCATTTGAATTTTGAATTTGTTTAGGATTTAGATATTAAAATTTAGTATTTTCTGCGTTCATCTGCGTCCAGAAATCAAATTATCCTGGGCGATGAGGGCGGCGCCTAATGCCCCGGTGATCTGGGGGTCTGGTGGGCAGAGGAGTTGTCCCCCGGCCATCCGCTCTAATGCCTTTCGTAGACCTATGTTCTTTGCGGTCCCTCCACTAAGGATAATATCTTGCTCGATCCCTATTTTTTGTAACAGCTCGAAGGACCTCTCGGCTACTGCTTCTATTATCCCGGCCAGGATAGTCTCCTTAGATTTACCCTTATGGATATGGGATATGACCTCAGATTCTGCAAAGACCGTGCAGTAGCTACTGACCCGTTCGATATGCTGGGCGTGGCAGGCCAACTCTCCTACCTCATCCAGGGATACCTGTAATAGGTTGGCCATAATTTCCAGGAAGGCCCCGGTACCGGCGGCACATTTGCTGTTACAGACAAAATTTTTCACCCCGCCTTTTTCATCCAGCTTCATCGCCCGGGTCCCCTCGGCACCAATATCCAATACGGTCCGGGCTGTCGGGAACAAGTAAAAGGCCCCGCGGGCATGACTCAACTGCTCAGTACGGGTTTTCTGGGCAAAACTGACCGTGCTACGGCCCACACCCGTAGCAACTATATACGTCAGGTCTGAGCGGGAAAGCCCGGTGTCAGCCAGAATTTGCTCCATAGCTGTTTTAGAACCTACTGCCCCTCCTTCTTCGGTTACCAGGGTCTTGGTGGCGATAATATGGGAGGAATTAGATGGGGCAGAGCAAGCCTTCGGGCTGAGGCCCTCTAGGCCGAAGGCTCTGCCACTACAGTTATGATCTGTCCTGGCGGCCAATATTTGGCTATTGGATAAAACCACAACTTTGATACTCTGAGTCCCTACATCTATCCCGGCAGTTATCATCAGTGTTTATCCACCGATCATTTCAATGAAGGCCTCGATACTGCCCCGCATCTGCTCTAACCCTTCCAGGGTATAATCCCCTTCCATATGTAAAACCGGTATGTTGAACTCCCGCTGGATATTATCTCTCAGGTGGGGATACTCGATAGCCCGGCATTCGCAATAATTCATGATCTGATAGATAGCCCCTCTTACCCTATAGCCCTCTATCCTTTGTTTGGTCTTCTGCCAGCGGTTTTGTGGATGGATATGGCTGCAACCTACCAGACAGGTCTCGGTAGAGCGGGGACAATCCACTGCCAGTGAATATTTAGCAATAGCCCGTACCGGATCGCTATCTAGCTCGATATTCGACTCGAAATAGCTGCTGGCACAGCTTATATCCTCCGCCACTACCTGGCCACCACACTCTTCTATGATCTCGTAAAGTCGGGCATTTACCTGATCAAAGGCGCTCCCGGCCAGATAGAGCCTCATACCGGGGGTGGTGTTATTTCTTTTAGCTACCTCGTTCAATCGTTTCTTCAATAACTCATTATGCTTATCCATAGGCATGAGGGTACTGGCATATTCTATCTCCCAGGCCTCTTTGCCCGAGATAGGCAAGGGGTCCCGCTTCCTTAGTTCCTCCAGTTGGTTCATTAAGTCAAAATGTTCGTTATATACTGCTATGGCCTGGTTTAATTGCTCATCAGTTATCTCTATCCTGAGACCCCGCTCGACTTGTTGCTTGAAATATTGGAGCTCGCGGGTATAAAAATCTAGTACTTTAGGCCCGGTAGTCTTCATAGGATAATTTATATAGACCACATAAGGGCAAAGCTCCATACCCGCCAGGGTAGATTTTTCTCTGGGTACTAATTCCCGCCACCAGTACTCCATCCGGGCAATAAGGTCACAGGTATTAGGGACTACTACCCCATCCAGGTAATCATAGACCCCCCGGGCACCAAGGTCTAAACAGCTACCTACATAGCGACAGCCATAAGGCACCAAATGGCCATCAACTTTCTGAAACTTATCCGTACTGCCGTAGATCCTGACGGGTAAAACACCTGCTGCAAACAAGATCACATCGGGTACTACGCAACAAAAATAACCAAAGACCTTGCCCTGGGTCTTTTCTTTCCACTCCTTTACTGCCGCATGACGGTCGGTCACATATTTTTCGAATTCCGTGGTCATCTCTTCCCTCCTTATGTTTTTTTTGCCCTTTGTAACAGTTGCTCAGCAAAGGCATCCAACCGGTTATATACCTGGGCCTCAGAAAATAGCCGCTCATCCACCAGGTCCCCTTCCAGAGTCACTGTGGGTATTCCCAGGCTCTTCTCCAGGGTGTGATTGATCTCTAAGCTAGGAAAGACAATGGGCCGGCAGGTAATCAGATAGGATAATACTACGCCCAAGATCTTGTATTGCTGGCAGTCATGCAGCATGGAATTGACCATATTACCCACACCGGTACCCAGCATGAGCCAGCGGTTAGCCAGCTCCCGCACCGGGTCTTCGCGCCTCCTTGGCGGCCACGGCCAGGGGTTATATGCCGGCTCATAGACAAATACACCACCATATTTCTCAAAATAGTTGAAGATACTCATGTTATACCAGGTAGGCAAGCCATACCAGAGCAACCGGAACCGCTCATCCTCAATCTGGCCAATTCCTTGCTTTACTCGTTCTCTGACTTCATCCCGTAGCTTGACATAAAAGTCGTAGCACCTCTTGGTGCCGAGCTGGTACATACCAGGATACATAGTACGAAAACCATCGGCACAGCCCATGGGTGATGGGACTGCTTTACGCAGCTCCAGTATCTCCTGGCGCGCATCATTGGTCTTATAAGACCAGTCCAGGCACTCATTGAGGCGGGCCGGATCATATTTGGCACCGGTAACCTCTTCAGCAAATCGAAGGAAGTCTTCTACCTGCGAGACATAATAGTCCACTTCATGCTCCCGGGCTGAGGCCTGGGTGATCCCCTCAAAGATCCGCTCTGGCCTATCCAGGCAGAAATAGGGTACATTAAGCCGTTGCGCCATATCCTCGAACCATTTAACGCGTACATCACAGACACAACTGGTCGTAACTATCATATCCGGCAATGGCATCCCACCTATCGGTGCATCCTGCCACTCGCCCGTTCTTAAGCCATGAATGACCCAGCCGGTAGAGACCCGCTGGTAGCCACAAATATAGCTGGCATAATCCTCCTGCTCTGCTACCCGGGCGAATCTCACGGCCTCCTTTTCTACCGATTCATCCCGGCTACCACCCCGGCGCTGTGTAGCACAGAGGGCCGCATATTGTTCCGGGAAAAAGGGCAAGATGCCCATGCAGTGAAACAACTCCTTATCCATCGCCGCACAAGACCAGGCGATAGGCTTTCCCTGGGCCTTGCCGGTATGGCCATTAATATAATCGTCTTTGATGAAGAGCCAGGTCTCCCGGGCGGTCTGCAGAGACTTTTTTGAGCCGGCTGTCTTGATCCTCGTCTCAGCTTGGGTAGTCATCTCTCATCTCCCTCCTCTTTTTTAGTCTTTAGTCGTTTATCCAAATCGTTAATCACTTATCTTATAACATAGCTGGCCTATTGCCAATAGAAAAATTGATCATGGGATTACCAACTGGCAATCCTCCTAAGGAGTGTATCCCAATTTATGATTCTTGATCTGGGCTAAAAATATTGCTAAAATAGTGATTGAGATAAACAAGGAGGAGAAAAGATGCAAAAACCACCCTTCATCGAAGCCTTAGAAAAGAATGCACCTGAACTTTTACCTGATGCTGCAAAGAATGTTGACTTTTTAAATGCGGATACGGCTTTGCCTGCAAAGGTAAAACTTTTAATGGCAGCTATGGTTGACGCTATAAAGAGTCATCCCGATGGAGTTAAGGCATTAGTGGGAATGGCAAGGCAAAAAGGGGCTAGCGAAGACGAGATAAAGGATACCCTAAGAGTTGTGTTGGCAATGGATGGTATGCCCGGTTTTGTCACAGCTACGGCAGCTTATCAGTAATATGCAGCGCAAAATTAGTTCTGGTATATGGCAAACCTTTTCATGGCAGAGACTCTTATGCGGTATACTTACAAGCCCGCAGAGGGGCAAAGGCCGTTAAGAAAAATCGAAAGCTAAAAGGTCAACTGATGATGACCCACCGAATCTATCCTACAAAGCCCTTAGAATGTTGGCAAAAGGTCAAAGAATTAAGGCTGAATCATTATAAAGAAGTGATAACAGCTAGAGACCAAGGCAAAATTGTCGTACAGGGAGGAGCCAATGCCATCTTATCTCTCATAGCTGGCCTGGGAGACTTTGTTTTTCTGGGTGGGGAGCCTTATGGGGCCAGTGTTGGATTTGATCCGGCGTTTAGTGAACAATGTGCCATGGCTACCGAAGCTAAAGGGTTTGCCCGGGATCTATGTGCCTACATGAGAAATTATCTGGGCTCTATGTTTCTTGATCGCTATTATTTTGGTGGTAAGTTTCCAAAGCCGGATTTTTGTATTTCGACCCACATATGCGATACTCACGCTAAGTGGTTCCAAATAGTTGGTGAGCACTTTGGCACGCCTCATATTGCAATTGACTATCCGATAAGTACCACTTACCGCCGCAAAGAGCAAAAGATTGAGTATCTGGCCTCACAGATGCATGAGTGTATTGAAGAGATGGAGAAACTAACAGGCTGTTATTATGATGATGAAAAATTGATAGAGGCCGCCCGGAATGAATTTAAAACCATGTCACTATGGGGTGAGATTTGTCTCTTAAACCAGTCTATACCCGCACCACTCGATCAGAAATCAATGCTCAGCCTATATGTCTTACCGCTCCAGACCAGACATCAGAACGAGACAGTGCAATTCTATGAACTTCTGAGGGACGAGGTAAAAGAAAGGGTGGAGAACCAGATAGCTGCTGTGGCTACAGAAAGGTTTCGCTATATAGATGACAGTCAACCACCCTGGTATTATTTAAAGATCTTCCGCTATTTGGAGAGATATGGAGCCGTTTCCGTAGGTTCCTACTATTCCTTTCTCCTTATGGGCATGATGGAAGAAAAGGGTGGGACCTGGGTAGTAAAAAAGACCCCTGAGGAGAGTGGAATAGTATTTAAGAGTCGGGATGATGTATTGCGGGCATTGGCCCAATGGTACTTAGAGAGGTCGGTCTTGTGTATGCTCCTCAATCCTCATGAGAAGAGCACCCAGATGATAAGTATGGTGCAGCAGTGGCATGCCAAGGCAGTGATCATGCACCTCAATCGGGGTTGTGAAGGAACCGCTATGGGTCAACTGGAAAATAGACTGGCCTTGATAAAGGCAGGGATACCGGTCTTAACCTTCGAGTCAAATATGGCAGATCGGAGGGAATTTGATGAAACCCAGATTTTGGATCGGTTAGATGCCTTTATGCAAAGCCAGGGCTTAAGAAAATTGGATGATCTAGGCTAGTCCTTCTACTTAACTCAAGCCGAGCATTTGCAGGAAAGACTCTACTTGATCTCTTACCTGATGTATATAGTCTGGCAAATGCAAATCACCTGCCTTCCTGTCAACTCTAGCATAGCAATAGCAAATACAAAACCCTAGCGCCGCTTTCGATTATCCCGTCGTTTTTGATCATGTAAGGTGAGGGGTTCCCAGAGTAGACCTCACAAAAATAGCCATTCGCAAAAATAAATCGCTATTTTGTTGAATATGGCTTTGC
>Ga0209342_10006895_pt1 | contig 11451 bp, 9 predicted proteins | sample RifCSP16_2_FD_184023 | JGI IMG/M metagenome (GOLD analysis project Ga0209342, IMG submission 184023) | Soil microbial communities from Rifle, Colorado - Rifle CSP2_sed 16_2 (SPAdes) (version 2) | ecosystem: Environmental > Terrestrial > Deep subsurface > Rock core/Sediment | place: Rifle... | reverse complement strand
AATCGGCTTCTGCTGATGGCCGAGTTCAACCCTCTGGGGACCGAGAGCCCCGTCCTCGACGAGTCGTTCAGGGCCGTCAACGTCCTCCTTGGCTTCAGTGTCGGCAAGAGCTTCAAGGTGCGGCCGAGCCTGGGTGCGCAGTTCCGCTCCTGGTCCGGGAGAGAACGCGTCGAGGCCCGCGACATCGGCGTGCTCGTCGGCGTGGATGTGGGCCCCGAGTTGCGCGTGGACCAGCGGCTCTCCATAGCGCCGGGGGTCAGCTTCCGGTATTCGCTAGTTGAGGTTGAGGGGCGCGTCGGCTCGAGATTCATCGGCCTTCAGGTCGTTGCCTCCTGGACGGCGGCGGGGCACTGAGAGGCACCACGATTGGCCGGGTGAGGTGGCGGTCGCGTCCGTCCATGCCGCCGTGGCCCTCCTACGTCGAAGGGCGGTTTGGTGAGATGCTGGGTGACCGACCCCGGAGCGATCGGACGCAATGGATGACGGCAACGCTTCGGTACCATAGGAGAAGAGCATGAACCTGGGCGCGTTCTCGATCAGCTTGGCCATCAAGGGGATGTTCGAGAAGAACATCCTCACCTTTGACCCCGGCTGGGACAGCAACGCCCAGAAGCTGGCCACCTTCACTGACGTCCGTGAGCTGCAGCGCCAGCTAAGAGCCCAAGGGATGCAGTTGCAGCAGCAGGCAGACGAGAGCACTACGGGACCCGCCGGCTTCGTCGCTCTTGACCCGGACGGGAATCCGATCCTCGTCGATCAGAACGTGTGAGCGGGCGGTCTGGGTGCCCGGCGCCCACTTGGCCGCGCTGGCCATCGAGCACGTCCTGGTGCTCTGCTCGAGCGATGGCGGCTTTGCCCGCATCCCGGGGCTTCGCTGGCAGAACCCGCTGGCCGGAGCTTGACCGCCCCATCGAGGGGCTTGCAGGCGAATGGCGCAATACTTGATCCGGCCATGAAGACCCTGGTCCTTTGGGGCAACGGGAGCGTGGAGGCGGCCCGAGCGCGACGGGACGAAGGGGCGAGCTTCGTGCTGTGGGACGAGCAGAAGGCCGGCCAGCTCCGCGAGGCCGGCGTCGCCTATCGCACGCGCCGCGACTACCTGGGGCCGGACGGGGACGATCTGCTCGACGAGGCGGCCATGGCCTGGACCAAGGCCTTCGGCAAGCGGCCACTGCTCGACGGGCAAAGCCTGAGAGAGCTGCTCACCTGGAAAGGGGTTTCGCTCTGGTGGTTCGTCGAGCTCTACCTCTACCACTCGACCGATGCCCCGGATCGGGTGCGCCAGATCGAGACGCTTCACCGGTTGCTGGAAGCCGAACGACCGGACGAGGTGGAGGCGGTGGGTCTCGACACTGAGGACGCACTGCTGCTCCAGCGCACGGCCACCGCCTGCCGCGTTCTCTACCACGGCCCCCAGGCCCGAGCGCCGCTGGCGCTGGCCACCCGGGTGGCGCGCATCTATCGAGAGAGCCGATTCAACACCGCCAAGGCATTGGCCACCGCGGTCAAGGCCAGCTTGTCGGGACCGCTGCCGCGCCCCGCCCGCCAAGCGGGCCGGGAGACGGTGCTGTTCCTCTCCCACGCGGCTTTCTGGCAAGAGCGGTCCGAGAACGGGGACACCGAGGAGCAGGAGCACTACTTCGGGCGCATCATCCCGGCGGTGGGCGAGGAGCCGAACCTGGCTCCTTTCGTGGTGGCGGTGGGGCCGGGAGCTGCCTTTCGCCGCCGCGGTCCCCAGCAGCGCCTGAGCGACTGGCTGCGGCTGCCCGGCCCGCGCGGGCCTTTTGTCCACATCAATCGCTACTCGAGCTTTGCGGTGTTCCGCGAACTCCGGCGGGCGACCCGGGAGATCCGTGCCGGCTGGCGCCGGCTCAAGGACTCGCCGGGGCTGCGGGAGGCCTTCGCCTATCGCGATGTGAACTTCGCCGATCTCAGCGGACCGGCCCTGGCCGGCAGCCTGCTCTTGCAGTTGCCGTGGGCGGTGCGCTGCTACGAGGAGATGCGTTTGGCGCTCCGGGCGGTGCGGCCGGCGGTGCTCTGCCTCTACGCCGAGTCCTCGGGCTGGGGCCGGGCGGCGCTCGCCGCCTGCCGGGCCGAAGGCGTCAGCAGCCTGGGCCTCCAGCACGGCATCCTCTACCCCAAGTACTTCTCCTATCGGCATGCAGCGGATGAGAGCGATTGCCCCATCCCGGACCGGACCGCCGTGTTCGGGGAGGCGGCCAGCCGGTTGCTGGCGGCGATCGGAAACTACCCGCCGGAGAGCCTGACGGTGACCGGCAGCCCCAAGTTCGACGCCCTGCTGGCGGCGGCCCGGACCTGGGATCGGGAGGCCACGCGGGGCCGGTTGGGGGTGGTGCCGAGCGACAAGCTGGTGGTGGTGGCCAGTCGCTTTCGGGCCATCCGGGAGACCCACCAGTCGATCGGCACCGCTTTTCCGAGCCTACTCACCGCGGTCGAGGCCATGGCGGGAGTTCGCTGCCTGGTCAAGCCGCACCCTGCGGAACCGAAGGAGGCCTACGAAGCCGCCATCCGGGATGCGGGGGCCTCAAGGACCACGGTGGTGAGCCCCGGCACCGACCTCATGGAGCTGCTCCACGCGGCGGATGCCCTGATCACGGTGGAGTCGTTATCCGCCATCGAAGCTCTGGTCTTGGGGCGGCCGGTGCTGGTGCTGAACATGCCGACCAACCTCAGGGATCTGGTCGAAAGCGGAGCCGCCCTGGGCGCGGCTTCGGGCACCGACCCCCGGCTGGCGCTCGACGCCCTGCTCTTCGACCCCGGCACGCGCGCCGCTCTGGACGAGGCCCGGGAGCGCTATCTCTCCCAGGTGGCCCACGGCGTCGATGGCCAGGCGACGGCGCGGATCGTCGCGCTGCTGCGCGAAACCGCCTTTCGGGCCGAGCGTGGTAGCTTCTAGGGGCATGAACCAGGCGCCCCTCGTCCTCGGCAGCCGGCAGATCGGCGACGGTCAGCCGTGCTTTGTCCTGGCGGAGGTGGCTTCGGCTCACGGTGGCTCCGCCGACCGGGCGCTCAAGATGCTGGATGCGGCCTTCAAGATGGGCGCCGACGGCATCAAGTTCCAGCTCTTCAGGGCTGAGCGTCTGGTGGTCCATCGACATCCGGGCCGGAAGGACTTCGACCAGATCGAGCTGACCGAGAAGGAGTGGCGAAAGCTGCTGCGGGAGGCCAAGGCCTCGGGCCTGACCCTCTTGGCCGAGGCCTTCGACCCGCCGTCTCTGGAGTTGGCCGCCGAGGAGGGGGCCGACGGCTTCAAGGTCCACTCCACCGACATGGAGAACCCGGCATTCATTCGTTTGGTGGGTTCGGCCGGGAAGCCGGTGCTCTTTGCCACCGGAGGGGTGCCCGACGACGCGCTTCGCGAGGCTCTGGGCCTGGTGGGCGCCTGCCCCATGGCGCTGCTCCACGGTTTCCAGACCTTTCCGACACCGGTGGAGGAGATCCGCTATCGCGAGCTGGCCGCCCTCAAGGAGCGCTACCGAGTGCCGGTGGGGTTCCTCGATCACACCGACGGCGGGAGCGCTTTCGCACTGGTGGCACCGGCGCTGGCGGTAGCCTGGGGTGCCAACCTGGTGGAAAAACACTTCACGCTGGACCGCAGCGAGAAGGGGTACGACTACCAGTCGTCGCTGGGCCCCGAGGAGTTCTACCGGATGGTTGAGCTGCTCCGTCAGGCGGAGCGGGCGGCGGGGGACGCCATTGCGGCCACCAGCGAGGGGGCCCTGCGCTATCACCGGAAGATGGCCCGCTTCATCGTGGCCGGGGGCCTGATCCCCCGGGGCGAGGTGCTGACCGGCGAGATGCTGGCCTACAAGCGGACCGACGAGCGCTTCGATCCCGGCTTCCCGCCGCGGGAGGCCCACCGGGTGATCGGCCGGCGGGCTCGCCGGCCCATTCAGGCCGATGAGACGCTGCGCGAGGACATGCTGGAGTGAGCGCCGTCTGGATCGTGGTCTCGGCCCGCATGGCGTCTTCGCGCTACCCGGGCAAGGCGGTGGTGCCGCTCGCCGGCAGGCCTCTGCTGGCGGTTCTGCTCGAGCGCATGGCCGCGGTCCGGAAGGCGGCGGGCGTGGTGCTGGCGACTTCGCGGATGCCGGACAACGACCCCCTGGTCGAGCTGGCCGAGAACGCCGGCTTTCCCGTCTTCCGTGGCGACGAGGAAGACGTGCTGCGCCGGTACCTGGAGTGCGCTCGCGAGCGGGGCGCGCAGCATGTGGTGCGGGTCACCGGGGACAACCCGCTCACCGACATCGAGACGGTGGAGCGGCTGGTCGACCTCCACATGGAACAGGAAGCCGACTACACCTACGTGCCGGGCGACGCCTTGCTCATGGGCATCCTCCCCGAGGTGATCAAGACCTCGGCGCTCCAGCGCTCCTGGGAGCGGGGAGATGCCCGCCACCGCTCGGAGCTCTTGACCCTCTACATCAAGGAGCACCCGCAGGAGTTCCGGATCGCGCTAGGCGCGCTGCCCCAAGGCCTGTACCGTCCGGAGTATCGGCTGACGGTGGACGAGGCCGAGGACGTTGCGCTGATGCAAGCGGTCTTCGCACGACTGGCCGCGCCGGGCAAGCTCGTCACCACCCGGGAGGCCATCGCGCTTCTGGACCGAGAGCCGGCGCTTCTGAAGATCAACGCCCACCTGCGGCACAAGGCGGCCAACCTGCGCTCGCTGGCGCTGGACGAGAGCATCGTCAGGTGATTGAGTCATCTATGAAAGACAGCTTCCTCATCAACGGTCGCCGGGTCGGCAAGGGGGAACCCTGCTACGTGATCGCCGAGGCCGGTGTCAACCACAACTGCGACGTGCAGCTTGGCTATCGTTTGATCGAGACGGCGGCCGAGGCCGGCGCCGATGCCATCAAGTTCCAGAGCTATGAGGCCTCGAAGATCGCGACCCGGGCCGCCCCCCGCTACTGGGTCGAGCCTCAAGACCCGCAGGGAACCCAGTGGGATACCTTCGACAAGCTGGACAAGCTGAGCGAGCGGGATTTCAAGGCTCTGCTGGGTCACGCCCAGCAGGTGGGCGTCACCGCCTTCTCGACCCCCTTCGACGACGGGGCGGTCGACTTCCTGGCCGGCCTGGGGGTGCCCGCCTTCAAGATCGCCTCCGCCGACCTCACCTGCCACGGCCTGATCGAGCGGGCCGCCCGGGTGGGCAAGCCGATGATCCTCTCCACCGGCACCTCTACGTTAGGTGAGGTGGAGGAGGCGCTGGAAGTCTGCCGCCGGGCCGGGAACCCGGAGGTGGTGCTGCTGCACTGCACCCTCAAGTACCCGTGCCCCCCGGAGGGTATCAACCTCCGCATGATGGAGCATCTGATGCGGGCCTTCCCTGAGGTTCCGGTGGGGCTCTCCGACCACTCCTTGGGTATCAGCGTGCCCCAGGCGGCGGTGGCTCTGGGCGCCTGTATGATCGAGAAGCACTACACGGTGGACAAGACGCTTCCCGGATCGCCGGACCATCACCTGTCGGTGGACCCCGCCGACATGAAGGCCATGGTGGCGGGGATCAGGACCGTGGAGCGCGCGATGGGCAAGGCGGTCAAGGGGCTGGAGCCCCTGGAGGCCGAGGCATGGCGTTATGCGCGGCGCAGCCTGACCTCGGCGGTCGCCATCCCCCGGGGCACCCGCATCGGCCGCGAGATGCTCACCTACAAGCGCCCCGGCACCGGCATCAGCCCCCGCTTCCTGGACCAGGTGGTGGGCCGCCTCGCCTCGATCGACATCCCCGAGGACACCACCCTGACCTGGGAGATGCTGTGAGCGGGGCCGGCGGGCGGAGGTTGGCGGGACGCCCGGCCACGGCCCCCGGACTCCATGTCTAAGCTCGGCCTGCGGGTGGTGGCGGTGGTCCCGGCTCGCGGCGGAGCCGACGCCGTGCCTTACCTCAACATCAAACGACTGGGTGACAAGCCCCTGATCGCCCACACCCTGGAGGCGGCGCGGCAGGCCAGCTCGGTGGACCGGGTGATCGTGTCCACCGACGACGCCAGGGTGGCGGAGGTCGCGACGTCCCACGGCGCTGAGGTGCCCTTCCTGCGACCGGTCGACCTGGCTCGCGACCTGCCCAGCCTGAAGCCGGTGATCGTCCACGCGGTGCAGCAGTTGGAGGCGGCGGGCGAGCAGGCGGACATCGTGGTGATCCTCCAGGCCACCACGCCGTTCCGGGAGGGTGGCGCCATCGAGGCCGCGCTCGACAAGCTGCTGAGCGGCGACTTCGACTCGGTGGTGTCGGTGACCGAGGACCGGACGCTCAACTGGCGGGAGCGCGACGGCGTCCTGGTCCCGCTCTTCGAGAAAGAGGGCCGGCGCGAGGACCAGCTTCCCCTCTACCGCGAGAACGGCGCGGTGGTGGTCACCCGGCGAGCCACCCTGGACGGCCCCACCCGGTTCGGCCAGCGCATCGGCTCGCTGGTCCTGGACAAGCGGGCCGGCTTCACGGTCCACGACCTTCAGGACTTCTGGATGGCCGAGCGCCTGCTCCGCGAGCCGCGGGTGCTGTTTCGGGTGGACGGGGGTGCCCAGTTAGGCATGGGCCACGTCACCCGCTCGCTGGCCATCGCCGATGCGCTCCGGGAGAGCGCCCGGGCCGAGGTCGCCTTCCTGATGAGCGCCGACCACGCCGAGGGGATCCGCGAGGCCAGCCGGCGCGGCTACCCGGTTCGAGCCCTGGGCGACGCCCGGATCGCGAGCTGTCTCGAATCGGTCCAGGACTTCGCGCCCGCCATCCTGATCAACGACTTACCGTCTCTGGACGCCGACTACCTGAAGGCGCTGGCCCACCTGGGGGCCACCACCGTCAACCTGGTGGACACGCCCGAGGACCTGGAGACCACCGAGCGGTACGAGCAGGTCATCATCTCGGTGATGAGCCACGACCGGGAGACGCCCGAGGGCTTCTATGCCGGCCCCGCCTACGCCATCCTGCGCGAGCAGTTCCGCGGCCGCAAGAAAGACCTCCGCCGGGTGCCCCAGCGGGTGCTCTTGAGCTTCGGGGGCAGCGATCCGCAGGGCCTGACCCTGAAGGCGGTCCGCGCCCTGCAGGAGCTGCCGTTCGAGATCGAGGTGCTGGCTGTGACCGGCCCCGCCTTCACCCACCAGCGCGAGCTGCAGACGCTGGTGCCGACGCTCAGGCGGCGGGTGACCCTGATCCAGGAGGCGGGCGGCCACATCTCGGAGTTGATGCTGGACGCCGACCTCATGGTGGGCTCCGGCGGCATGTCGGTGTACGAGATCGCGGCGCTAGGCACACCGGGCATCGTGCTGGGCCAGAACGCGCGCGAGGACAAGCGGATGCGCGAGTTCGCCCGCCACGGGACGGTGGAGTACCTGGGCTTGGGGCCGGAAGTGGACGAGGCGAGGCTCCTGGAAGCGGTGAGCCGCCTGCTCTCCGATTTCGAGCAGCGGCAGGCCATGAGTCAGCGGGGGCGGATCCTGGTGGACGGCTGGGGAGCCAGCCGCACCGCCGAGGTGGTGCTCGAACACCACGAGAAGCAGAAGGAGACAGTGGAGGGAGGCAGGCGATGAAGGTGCTGATCACGGGAGGCGCGGGGTTCATCGGGAGCCACCTGGCGGAGGCGCTTCTGGCCCGGGGCGACAGCGTGTTCCTGCTCGACAACCTGTCGACCGGCTCCATCGACAACATCGAGGCCATGAAGGGTCACCCCGGCTTTCACTACGCCATCGACAGCGTGATGAACGAGCCGGTGACCGCCGAGCTGGTGGACCGGGCGGACGTGGTGGTGCACCTGGCGGCTGCGGTAGGCGTGCGCTTGATCGTGGAGAGCCCGGTCAACACCATCGAGACCAACGTCCACGGCACCGAGATGGTGCTGAAGCTGGCCAACAAGAAGAAGAAGAAGGTGCTTCTGGCCTCGACCTCCGAGGTCTACGGCAAGAGCAACCAGGTGCCCTTCCAGGAAGACGCCGACCTGGTGATGGGGCCCACCAGCAAGGGCCGCTGGAGTTATGCGTGCAGCAAGGCCATCGACGAGTTCCTGGCCCTCGCCTACTTCAAGGAGAAGCGGCTGCCGGTGGTGATCTTCCGGCTTTTCAACACCGTGGGGCCACGCCAAACGGGCCGCTACGGGATGGTGATCCCCAACTTCGTCAAGCAGGCGCTCTTGGGCCACCCCATCACCGTCTTCGGCGACGGCCAGCAGAGCCGTTGCTTCACCTACGTCTCCGACGTGGTGGGGGTGCTGCTGAAGCTGACCCATCAGGAAGCCGCGGTGGGCCAGGTCCTGAACATCGGCAACGACCGGGAAGAGGTCGGCATCCTGGACCTGGCAAGGCGGGTGAAGGCCAAGACCGGGTCGCGAAGCGAGATCGTCATGGTGCCTTACGATCAGGCCTACGAAGAGGGCTTCGAGGACATGCCCCGTCGGGTCCCCGACCTCAGCCGCATCCGCGCCCTCACCGGCTACCAGCCCCAGGTGCACCTGGATGAGATCCTGGACCGGGTGATCGCCTACTTCACCTCGGACCGGGCGCGGGTGTGAGCGAGACGGAGAGGCCGGCGCTCCTCTCCCAGCTTCGCAAGCTGCTCGGTCAGTCGGCGGTCTACGGCCTGGCCGACGTGCTGCCCGGCCTGCTCGGCCTGCTGCTGGCGCCGCTTCTGACCCGCCTGATGACGCCGGCGGAGTACGGCGCGCTGGCTCTGCTAGGCCTTTTCTCGAGCCTCTGCAAGATCGTCTTTCGCCTGGGCCTGGACGGGGCCTTCCTCCGCCTGCACTACGACCAAGCGGGCGAGGGCGAGCAGCGCCTATTGGTGGGGACCACGGTGCTCTTCTCGGCCGCCGCCGGCACCGCGCTGGGTGTGCTGGTCCTTCTGGGCGTGGGGCCGCTCACGCATGCCCTCTTCGCCGAGGCCGCCACCCCGCGCGACTGGATCCTGCTGACGGCGAGTGACATCTACCTGGCCGCCTTCTCCTTCGTGCCCCAGGCGCTACTGCGCATCCAGGACCGGGTGCGGCTGTTCTCGGGGCTCAACCTGGCGCGCCAGACCCTGAACCTGGCACTCAAGGTGGTCCTGCTGCTGATGGGCTTCGGGGTCACCGGCGTGCTGGTCAGCGACCTTCTGGCCACTGCACTCTTCGCGCTGGCGCTTCTGCCCACGCTCAGCCGCCACCTAGCCCTGTCGTTCTCGTGGCGCTTGCTCGGCGATCTGCTCGGCTTCGGACTGCCCAAGGTCCCGCATGGCTTCATGCTCCAGGTCCAGAACCTGGCCGACCGGCGCATCTTGAGGGAGTTCGTGAGCTTGTCGGACGTGGGAATCTACAACGTAGGCTACGCCTTCGGCAACACCGTCAAGTTCGCCATCTCGGCCTTTGAGCCGGCGTGGGCGCCTTTCATCTACTCGCAGGCAGGCAGGCCCGGGGGACAGGGGGCCCTGGCCCGCCTGGTGACCTACGTCCTGGCCGGCTTCACCTACTGCGCTCTGGGGGTGGCGGTGCTGGGCCGCGAGGTGGTGCGGGTGATGACCGCGCCGGCCTTCCATGACGCCGCCGCGGTGGTGCCGATCGTGGCCCTCGCCTACTGGCTGCACGGTCTGTTCCTGCTCACCTCAATCGGCATCGGCATCCAGAAGCGAGCGGGCTACTACCCGCTTCTGACACTGGCCTCGGCGGCCACCAACCTGGCCGGCAACTTCCTGCTGATTCCGCACTTCGGGGTGCTGGGCGCGGCCTGGGCTACCGTCGCCTCCTACCTGGTGATGGCCGTGCTCGGCCTGGCCGTCTCCCGGCGCCTGTACCCGATGCCGCTGGAGGTTGGCCGACTTCTGCGCCTAGCGGTTGTGGCAGCCCTGGTGTTCGCGCTCTCGCGCCTGGCCCCGACAGGGCTCGGACCCGCGCTGGCGGTGAAGGCCGGTCTGCTGCTGGCCTTCCCGGCTCTCCTGCGGCATTCCTGAACCAAACGGAACGAGACTGGTTGCGTGCTCGCTGGGGGAGGGGCACGGTCGCGGAATAGTGGCTCCTCCAAGCCCGAAGGAGAAGTCCCATGCCTGGTCTCGTCGTTCTGGGGCTGACGGCGGTCCTTGTCCCCTCCCGGAAGCTACTGAACAGCCTGGCTTTGCTATAATGGCTGTTTTGGTTTGGGAAGCAGCGTGCTCACCATCGAGAGGCGTGGGGTGGACGACGACCAGGCCCTGTTTCAGGGCTACGGGGAGGTCTTCGGCCAGGATCTCTCCGAGTCGAGCAGGAGGCGCTGGCGCTGGCAGTATCTGGAGAACCCCGCTACCGGCCCTGAGGGGCCGGAGATCTGGGTGGCGCACGACAACAGCTCGCCCCTCGGCCAGTATGCCTCCATGCCGGTCAGCCTCTGGTGGGGCGGGCGCGAGGTGCGGGCTTCTTGGGGGATGGACGTGTTCTTGCGCCCGGAGGCTCGGGGCCGGGGGATCGGGGCGCAGCTCTTCACCACCTGGTCGGACCATGTGGAGGTCGCGTTAGGTCTCGGCCTCACCCCCTCCTCCTACGGCCTGTTCCAGAAGCTCCGCTTCGAGGACGTGGGGCCGGTCCCCTTCTTCCAGCGGATCCTCGATCCGCGAGCGGTGGCGGTCAGACGGTTGGGACCGGTCTGGGGACCACTGGGCGGGCTCGGCCTCCGCGGCTGGCTGGCCGCAACTCATCTCGCAAGGGCCCGGCGCCCCCCGGGGGTTTCGGTGGGAAGGGTCTCGAGGTTTGGCTCCGACTTCGACGCGCTCTGGGAGCGTGCCCGCGGCTCCTATGCCATGTGCGTGCGCCGCGACGCCGCCTATCTCACCTGGAAGTACCTGGCCTGCCCCGCCAGGAGCTACGAGATTCGGGAGGCCCGCCGAGATCGGCAGTTGGTCGGGTTCGCGGTCAGCCGCCATGAGGACTACCGCGGCCTGCGCCTGGGCTGGATCCTCGACGTCTTCGCCGACGCTTCCGACCAGCAGGCCAAGGACGCCCTGCTTTTCGCCATCCTCGACGACTTCCGGGCGGCGGGAGTGGCGCGGGCCCAGGCCTTCAGCATGAACCGGGCCCTGGCCGGCGATCTGCGTCGCCACGGCTTTCGGGCCGGCCGATCGCCCATGCAGTTCTGCGTGCGGAGCCGAACCGCCTCCGGGACCGTCTTCCAGGATCTGGGCCGCTGGCATGTGGTGTTCGGCGACAGCGACATGGATCGATGACCGAACCCGCCTATCGCCCGGCCGTGCTGGTGGGCATCGACACCGAGGCCGACGATCAATGGTCGGCGGCGGGGCGGACGCGTCTCGATGTCGAGAACGCCCAACGATTACCGGCGCTGCAAGACCTGTTCGAGCGCTTCGGCGTTCGTCCCACCTACCTGGTGACCTGGGAGATGGCCACTCGTCCCGCCAGCGCCGAGGTGTTGCGGACCCTGGCAAGCTCCGGGAACTGCGAGATCGGCAGCCACCTCCACCCCTGGTCCTCCCCGCCCTTTCGC
>Ga0209342_10006893_pt1 | contig 11454 bp, 3 predicted proteins | sample RifCSP16_2_FD_184023 | JGI IMG/M metagenome (GOLD analysis project Ga0209342, IMG submission 184023) | Soil microbial communities from Rifle, Colorado - Rifle CSP2_sed 16_2 (SPAdes) (version 2) | ecosystem: Environmental > Terrestrial > Deep subsurface > Rock core/Sediment | place: Rifle... | reverse complement strand
CCCCTAAAAACACCCGCCATTCCAATGGGTTCTAGCGCAACTCTTTCCGCTGAAAGCGCGCGGATTTGGTGGCGCTCAAAATAGTAAAAAAGATCGACGGATTTGCGCCCCCGGGTCTGCGACGATCGCTTCACAACCCAGTTTCGATAGATGATCCAGTGGTGCCCGTGAGAAAGAAAAGTCCTGTGAGGGTTTTCATCATCTGAGAAAGAATTTTCACTCTGTCGAAGGATGCAGGGGCGTCGAGAGATCGAAAAGTCATTGTAATTGAGGAGTTCACTGAGGAGCTTTGCGGGGCGAGCCTTGGCAGTGATATTGCGACTCGACAGGTAGGATTGCTTTGTCAAGCATGAACATTTTTCATAGCGATCAAGAGCCCGAGGCATGGTGCCGTCTTGGGCAGATAATCGAACGCGCCAGATCGAGGAGAAGCCGGGGATGAAATCATGGCGAACAGGCCGTTGGGGTTTGTGTCTCGCATATGCTCTGGTGATTTTGGGAACAGTGTCTTGCGCGCAGGATCCAGAGGCAAAGAAGCAAACCTATCTTGAGCGTGGTAGAGCGTATCATACGAATGGAAAGTACAACGAAGCCATCATTGAGCTGAAAAACGCCCTCCAGATCGACCCGAAGTTCACGCCCGCGTTGTACCATCTCGGACTGAGTTACAAAGGAAAAGGGTGGTTGATGGATGCTGCCAGGGAACTGCAAAAGGTCACGACCCTGACCCCGGATTGGCCTGACGGCCGGGCTGCGCTGGGGTCGGTGTACGTGGAGCTGGAGGCGTGGGACGACGTCTTGGCTGAGGCGAACTCGATCAGAAAGGCCGATCCGGGCAATGTCGAAGGCATCTATCTCACGAGCTTGGCCCTCAAAGGGAAGAAGAGGCTCGGTGAGGCGCTCGACCTCGTCAAGACCGCGATCCAACGCGACCAGAATCTGGCCGAGCTGTACAAAACCCAAGGGGACATCCTCGCCGAACTCGGCAAGGATGCCGATGCCGAGCAGTCCTATCAAGCGGCCCTCGCGAGAAATCAGAATTACACCGATGCGCACGTGGGGCTCGGGGAGTTGCTCGCGGCAAGGAAGGACCGCGCTGGCGCGGAGTCAGCGTTCCTTCGGGCCAAAGCGCTCGACCCGGCTTCGCTGCGCCCGCGACTGGCGTTGGCCCGCTTTTATTCCGGCGAGCGGAGGTATGCCCAGGGGATTGCCGAGCTTGAAGCCATTCCCAAACCCACGCGATCTCCACAGGTTGAAATGACTCTCGGTGAGCTTTACATACGGGCCAATAGAAGTGACGATGCGGTCCAGGCGCTGTCACCGCTCATTCAACGAGCGCCTCAATCAGCTCCGCTCCGCTTCTTGCTGGGACACGCGTATTTGGGCACCAATAACGTGCCGCTCGCAGTCAGCCAGTTTGAAGAAGCCTTGAAGCGATCTCCATCAAATCCGATGATCCGGTACGGATTGGGGGTGGCATACCTTCGGTACGGCAAACCGAAGGAAGCCTTGAAGGCATTCGAGGAAGTCGGAAAAGAATACGCAGGCTCAACGGAGTATCTGATCAACGTTGGCATCGCGAAACTCCAGCTCGGAAAGCCCAACGAGACCGTCGCAGCGGTCAGTGTAGCCATCAAGACCGCACCCGATGACATCCGGCTCTATCATCTCTTGGGCATGGCGTATGCCGCGAAAGGCGATTTCGCTAAGGCCCACGAGACGTTTGAAAGAGCGCGCCAGCTTGATCCCAACTATCTGCCCATCCATCTGGCTCGAGGTCGCGTCTATGAGGTGGAGCGAAAGCCGCAAGAGGCGCTGAAAGAGTTCGAGGCGGTCCTCAAGTCGGATCCTCAAAACTACACCGCAGTGGTGTTCAAAGTGAATGAATTGGTGCGGCGAGAGGGACCAGACGAGGGCATTCGCTACATGCAGAGCGTGCTCGCCCAGGATTCCAAAGACGTCCGGATGAGCAATCTCTTGGGCGCGCTGTACGTCGCAAAGAAAGACGAAAAGCGAGCCGAGGAGATCTTCAGAGAGGCACTGAAGGGCGACGAAAAATCCTTGCAGACCCGTTACAACCTGGGGGGCCTCTATCTCAGACAGCATCGGGACAGTGAAGCTGAAGAACAGCTCAAAGCGGTCCTGAAAGCAGATCCCAGCCATGTTCCGGGGTTGGTGCTCCTCGTCAACCTCTTGATCTCTCAGAACCGATACGACCAGGCGATCGCGCATATCGAAGCGGCCGCTAAAACCCGTTCCGATCTCCCGTGGCTGCGATACGCGCTGGTGGATCTTTACATGAAAAAAGGCCGATACGACGAGGCCGTGACGCTGGCCGAACGGCTCTCAATACCTGACCCTCAAAATCCGAACGCCAAGCTGCTCCTGGGAACGGCCCTTCTCGAGAAGTGGCGAATCGCCGAAGCCGTCGCGGTGATCAAGCAGGCAGTGGAGCAGGACCCGAAGTTCTTTGAGGCGCGTTATCGGCTTGCCCGCGCCTATGCCGCGCAGGGACAAATTGCCCTTGCCAAGGCGGAGTATGACCGGGCGCTTCAGCTCAATCCGAAGTTCACCGTCGCCCAGCTTGAGCGCGACGCCCTTGACGGGAAGCTGGACGCCTCGAAGCTTGACGCGTTTATTGCTGCGAGTCAGGCCGCCCTGAAAGCGGACCCCTACAACGCATTTGTGCGCCTTTCGCTGGCTCGGGCCTACCTTTCGAAAAATGATCGGAGACAGGCCGAGGTCGAGGTTCGAAAGGTCCTGGAGCGCGCTCCCGGGTCGGTGCCGGCCAACCTGCTGCTGGCTCAGATGAAGCTGGGTGAGCTCAAGCACACCGAAGCGGAGACGGCCTTGCTGGATGCGCTTCGAACCAATCCGAATGAGCTGATGGCGAATCTCCTGTTGGGTCAGATCTACGCTTCTCGACAGATGAACGATCAGGCGCTGGTTCATTTCGAGCGGGTGCTCCGTCTCAACCCCAATTTGCTGGACGCCAGGCTCGCGGTCGCCGAGTTGTACGGGAAGAGCCGTCGCTACGACGATGGGATCGCGCTTGTCCGTGAGGTCATCGTGGCCCAACCCTTGGGGGCCGTGCCGTATATGGTGCTCGGTAATCTCCAGCTCGGGAAGAACCAGATCGAGCCAGCGATCGAGTCCTACCAGAAAGCCGTCCAGCTTCAGCCGAGTCTTGGCCCGGCGTATCTTCGACTGGGAGTGGCGTTCGAGCGGTTGAAAAAGCCGGATCCAGCCATCCAGATGTACCGAAAAGCGCTGTCGCTGCTGCCCAATGAACCGGCCGCGTATAACAACCTGGCGTACCTGTTGGCGGAAAAGAAAAAGAACTACGATGAGGCGGTTGTGCTTGCCCAACGAGCCATTGAGCTCGCGCCTAACCTTGGGGAGGTCCACGACACGCTCGGGTGGGTGCTCTATCTGAAGGGTGACCACAAAGCGGCTGAGCAGAGCCTTCTGAAAGCTGTGGAGCTGCTCCCAAGGAACTCTTTGGCGCACTTCCATCTCGGCATGACCCAACTGATGCTTGGGCGAAAGCCCGAAGCGGCCTCATCGATGCGTCGCGCGCTTCAGCACAACCCGGGGTTCGAGGGGGCAGCCAGCGCCCAACAAATTCTCAGAGAGCTTGGAGGATAGGAAGAGTCCGATCGACACGCGTAGTGGCGTATCGCACAACAGTCTCAAAGAGGCGAGAAGGACCGTGCAGGCATGAACGACGCTCGTCACTCCACCGCTGTGCTCAGTGAGGCCGAACGCCATCGTCTGCTGGCGGAGGTGAACACGACCCAATTCGCGTATCCCAAGGATCGATGTGTTCATCAGCTCGTCGAGCTTCAGGCGAAACGGACGCCCGACGCCCTCGCGGTCGCTTTCCAGGACCAGTGCTTGACCTATCATGAGCTGAATAGCCGCGCGAATCGGTTGGCCTGTCACCTGCGAGCCCTCGGCGTGGGCCCTGAGGTCTTAGTGGGCATCTGCGTGGAACGGTCCCCTGAAATGATCGTGGGGATTCTCGGGATTCTCAAGGCAGGGGGAGCGTACCTCCCGCTCGATCCATCGTATCCCACGGAGCGCTTGGCGTTCATGCTCCACGATGCCGCAGTCCCCGTTTTGTTGACTCAGCAGCGACTAGCCGGGCGGCTTCCGAGACAGCGCGCCGAAACCATTCACCTGGACTCGCTTTGCTGGAAGGGCACCGCCCCGGAGAGGGACGATCCCCCCGCCGCCCACATGACCTCAAAGAACCTGGCCTACGTCATCTACACGTCGGGATCCACTGGCGCGCCGAAAGGGGTGCAGATTGAGCATCAGGGGTTATTGAATCTGGTCTTCTGGCATCGTCGCGCGTTCGCCGTGACGTCAATGGACCGGGCGACTCAACTGGCGAGCCCGGGGTTTGACGCTGCGGTCTGGGAAGTGTGGCCGTACCTCACCGCGGGGGCGAGCCTCCACATTCCTGATGACGAGACCCGCGCCTCGCCCGAGCGCCTACGCGACTGGCTCGCGGCCCAGGCCATTACCATGTGTTTTCTCCCGACCCCGCTTGCGGAGCGCGCGCTCTCGTTGAGTTGGCCGCGGGATCTGGCATTGCGGATGTTGTTGACGGGAGGGGACCAGCTCCGTGTGTATCCATCCCAGTCTCTCCCGTTTGTCGTGGTCAACAATTATGGTCCGACAGAGAACAGCGTGGTCACCACATCCTGCACCGTTCCGCCCAGAGAGCAGGCGGCGACCCTCCCTCCCATTGGCCGGCCCATCGCGAACGCCCGGGTCTATGTTCTGGATGATCGCCGGCAGCGTGTCGGGGTTGGGGTTCCGGGCGAACTGCATGTGGGTGGTGATGGCCTGGCGCGAGGGTATTTGAACCGACCTGATCTGACCGCCGAGAAGTTCATCCGCGATCCGTTCGCGGACACGGAGGGTGCGCGGCTGTATCGGACCGGAGATTTGGTCCGATACCTGCCGGACGGGAATCTGGAGTTTTTGGGAAGGATCGACCACCAGGTGAAGATTCGTGGCCATCGCATCGAGCTGGGCGAAATCGAAGTCGTCCTGAGCCAGCACCCCGGCGTGAAGGAGGCAGCGGTCATCGCGTGCGATGATCCAAAGGGAGACAAACGCCTCGTGGCCTACTTCGTCGCCCGTCAGGACACGCCTCCCTCCTCGCTCGATCTGCGCAACTTCCTCAGGAACAAGCTCCCTGCCTACATGGTGCCTGCGCACGTTGTGTCGCTCGCGGCATTGCCGGTGACGGTGAACGGCAAAATTGATCGAAACGCCTTGCCCATTCCTGATCAGCAGCAGGCAAGGGATTCCTCCATGATCCCCCGCACGTCGACAGAAACGGATCTGGCCGAAATCTGGGCTGAGGTCCTCGGCCTCTCCCGAGTCGGGATTCACGACAACTTCTTCGACATGGGCGGACATTCTCTCGCCGCGACGCAGGTGCTGTCCCGTGTACGCGATCTTTACGGCATTGAAGTGTCCCTTCGTGACTTCTTTGAATCTCCTACTGTGGCTGACATGGCGAGGATGGTCGAGACAGGGAGCGCCGACAACACCCCTGGGGGCTCTGTCATCCCGCCTGCTCCGCACGACGCCGTCTTGCCCCTCTCGTTCTCACAAGAACGGGTGTGGTTCATCCAACAACTTGATCCGGCGAACATGGCGTATAACTTCCAGGCGACACTTCGACTTCGGGGTGTGCTCGACGTGGCCGCTCTCAAGCGGAGTCTCAGTGAAATCGTGCGGCGTCACGAGATCTACCGAACCACGTTCCCCGCGATGGACGGCCGTCCTGTTCAAGTGGTGCATGACGCCGGGCCGGTGCCGCTTCCCCTGGTGGATCTTCAAGCCCTTCCTGAGCGCGACCGAGAAATGGAGGCCAGGCGCCTGGCAGTCGAGGAATTCGGCAAGCCATTCGATTTGACCCGGTTGCCGCTCGTACGCTGGACGCTGCTGCGCTTGAACCCTCGGGAGCACCTGCTGCTGCAAGTCGAGCATCACCTTGTCCACGACGGATGGTCGTTCAACGTCTTCCTCCGGGAACTTCAGGAGCTGTATCGCGCCTTCGTCGTCAAGGAGACTCCGCAGCTGGCAGACCTGCCGATCCAGTTCTCGGATTTTGCCCACTGGCAGCGTCAATGGATTCGGGGGGAGGCGGCCGAGAGGCAGCTCGCGTACTGGAAGCAAAAGTTGGCTGACCCTCCGCCCGTACTCGCGCTGCCCTCCGATCGACCGCGACCGGCAGTGCAACGGTACCGGGGCAGCCAACGGCGATTCGACCTCTCCGTTGATCTGTGCGAGGCTCTTCGGGCCCTCAGCCGCCGAGAAGGAGTCACACTGTTCATGACCCTCCTTGGGGTCTTTCAGACCCTGCTTCATCGCTACACTCAACAGAGTGACTTCTGCGTGGGCTCTGCAATCGCCAATCGTCGTTGGCGCGAGACCGAAGGCTTGATCGGCATGATCGTCAACACCGTGGCCCTGCGCGCGGACCTCGCTGGAAATCCCAGTTTCCGCGAGCTCCTTGGCAGAGTGCGACGGACGACTTTAGATGCGTACGCCAATCAGGACTTGCCGTTCGACAAGGTCGTCGAGGCGCTCAGGCCTGAGCGAAGCCTGAGCCATTCTCCGATCTATCAAGTCCTGTTCACCTTCCATGATGCTCCCATGCCGAGCCTGGAACTTCCGGAGTTGACGATTGATCTCCTCGAGGGTCTCAACAACGGCTCGGCGAAGTTTGACCTGAATGTGGCAATGATCCCACGGTCAGAGCAGCGTGTCGGCTTGGGCGCTGGGGGGGAGGCTCGCGGGGTCACCGTGGTGTGGGAATACAGCACCGATCTCTTTGATGAGACCACCGTCGACCGAATGCTGGGTCACTTCCAAACTCTTCTCGAGAGTGTCGTGGCAAATCCAGGGCAACGGCTTTCTGACTTGCCGCTCTTGACCGAAGCCGAGCGTCAACAGCAGCTCGTCGAGTGGAACAACACGAAGACCGAGTATCCGGCGCCTGGGCGCATCCACGAGCTGTTTGAGGCCCAGGTTGATCGGACACCAGATGCCGTGGCGGTTGTATTCGGACACCAGTCGTTGACCTACCAGGAACTGAACGGCCAGGCCAACCGGTTGGCGCGCCACTTGCGCTCACTTGGCGTCGGGCCCGATGTCCTGGTCGGGATCTGTGTGGAGCGCTCGATGGAAATGGTGGTAGGCCTCCTGGGGATTCTCAAGGCCGGCGGGGCGTATGTGCCACTCGACCCCGCGTATCCAAACGAGCGTCTCGCCTTCATCATGGAAGACACACAGGCGTCCGTGCTGCTCACCCAACAACGCTTGATCGACAAGCTGCCTTCCCATGCCGCGCGTGTGGTCTGTCTTGACACAGACTGGCAGATCATGTCCCGGCAAAGTGACCGAAACCTGCCGCGCTATTCTGCGCCGGACCACCCCGCCTATATCATCTATACCTCGGGATCGACGGGAAAACCCAAGGGCGTCGCCATTGAGCACCGCAGCGCGGTCAATTTGCTGCACTGGGCAAGGGAGACCTTCTCTCCGGAGGAGCTTACTGGAGTCCTCGCGTCCACCTCTTTCTGCTTCGACCTCTCAGTATTCGAACTCTTTGTCCCACTGAGCTGGGGCGGGAAGGCCATCCTTGCCGACAACATCCTCCACCTCTCCTCCCTCCCGTCTGCCGAGCAGGTGACACTGATCAACACGGTTCCGTCCGGCATGGCCGAGCTGGTCAGAATTGATGGAGTGCCATCGTCAGTTCGCACCGTGTGTCTGGCGGGTGAACCCCTCACTGCTCGACTGGTCGAGCAGATCTACGAGAAAGGAACAGTCCAAAAGGTCTTCGATCTCTACGGCCCTTCTGAAACGACCACCTACTCCACGTTCACATTGAGAACCCCCTCGGGACCGGTGACCATTGGACGCCCCGTTGCCAACACGCGGATCTACATACTCGACCACTACTTAGATCCGGTCCCGATCGGCGTCCCCGGCGAGCTGCACATCGGCGGTGCCGGATTGGCCCGGGGGTATCTCAACCGCCTTGAACTGACCGCTGAGAAGTTCATTCCCAGTCCATTGGATGCAGAACCGGGGGCTCGGCTGTACAAGACCGGTGACTTGGCTCGCTACCTGCCCGACGGCAACATTGAGTTTCTGGGGCGCATCGATCACCAAGTCAAGATCCGGGGCCACCGCATCGAATTGGGTGAGGTCGAGGCTGTTCTGAGGCAGCATTCCGCAGTCTGTGAAGCCGTCGCGCTGGCCCGGGAGGACACACCCGGCGACAAGCGCCTGGTTGCCTATATCGTCCCTCGCGGGGCGCAAGCGCCGATCAGCGAACTGCGGGACTTCCTGGGGAGGAGTTTGCCCAACTACATGGTCCCCTCTGCGTTCGTCGCCTTGGAGGCCCTCCCGTTGACTCCCAACGGCAAAGTGGACCGAAAGGCGCTGCCCGTGCCTGACCAGGAGTGTCTGACGCTGGAAGGACAGTACGCGGCTCCTCAGGAACCGATGGAATATCTCTTGGCGCAGATCTGGGAGGAAGTTCTGGGTATTCACCCCATCGGAATTCGAGATAATTTTTTTGAGTTGGGCGGGCACTCGCTGCTTGCCGTTCGCTTGATGGACCAGATCGGCCGCGCCTGTGGCAAGAGGCTGCCGCTGGCCGCCCTATTTAGGGGAGCCACTATCGAGCAACTCGCCCAGATGCTGTTCGAGGAGCAGGGGGCGGATTTCCGGTCCCCACTCGTTAAAATCCAATCGAGCGGCTCGCAGCGCCCATTTTTCTTCTTGCACGGGGATTTTGGTGGCGCGGTGTATTGTTTGAACCTGGCGCGTTCTCTCGGTAAAGACCAACCGTTTTACGCGCTCGCCCCTCACGGACTGGACGACGGGCAGATTCCCGGCACGATCGAGGCCATGGCAGCGTCTCACATCGAGACGCTGCGTGCAGTTCAGCCAGAGGGACCCTATCTTTTGGGAGGCTATTGTAACGGAGGCGTTGTGGCCTTTGAGATGGCCCAGCAACTTCAAGCGCAGGGCCAGCAGATAGATCTCTTGGTGTTGATCGCGTCTTCAGCCTGGAATGCTCGTTTCAACCCGCTCTTTCGGCTGGCCAACGTTGTGGGGCATCTGTTTGGATTCGGACCTGAAAGGCGCTACGATCTCGTTCGAGGATTGCACGATCGTATTGTCCGTTTTGAGCACCTTCGTCAGTATTACACTCAGCGATCGAAGCATTTTTTGGGATTGTCCCTCTCCGAGCAGATGGCGTTTATCCGCGGTAAAGCGCGCGGATGTGGCCGCATCGTCTCCCGGCTTGAGATAGATCGACCGGGCGAGGGTTCTCGAAGCGTCGATGTCAGGGAGCTCACGCATGAAGCGCGGGGCAAGATCCTGCTTCAGGCCTACCGCAATGTGCTGGCCGGGTACGTCCCGTCATTTTATCGGGGGCGGGTAGCGCTATTTTGGCCGAACGACGAGCCAAGGGAACTTCAGAGAGACGTGATACGAGGGTGGCGCAGAGTGGCTGCTGACCTCGAGGTTCACATGATTCCCGGCAACCACCTCACCATCATCACGACACATGTTAAAGCGTTGGGAGACGCCCTGAACGCTCGCATAGCGTGTCGCAGAACGGGTTCTTCAAGTACCGGAGATTGACGTAACACGCGGTGGCCGCGGCAATTCAGACTCAAAAATTCGGTGGTGGGGATTCTTGTCGCTTTAATCTGGCCAGCTCCAACATTTGAGCCGCCAATCACGTCCTTCCACAGCAAGCGCGGCGACATAGCCGGAACTCGGTCTCAGTTCGTTGAGTGACCAGCGCGAGGCTTCTCGGGGGTCGCCTTCAGTTCTGAGAAGCGCTGCCGGCTCTCTCGGACACAATGAGACGTCGAAGCTCTTCAATGGGAGCGTAAGCCCGGTCCCTTTGGCCTTGATGTAGGCCTCCTTGCGGGTCCAGCAGGTATAAAAAGCCAGCTCACGTGCATGCGTAGGGAGGCTGCTGAGCTTGCTGACCTCTCGATCTGAGAAGAATCGCTCCGCGATTCTGTCGGCATCAATGCGTCTTCCGGTGTATTCGAGGTCGACCCCAATTTCGCGTCCACGTGTTACGGCGTAGAGGGCCATCCCATTGGCATGGGAGACATTGAAGCGAAGACCATGGTTTTGAAACTCATCGGCTAGAAGCGGCTTGCCATAAGAGGTATAGGAAAATTGTACTCGGCCGGGCTCGACGTGGAGATACCGAGCGAGGATCGCTCTGAGCCGCGCACGCGCGACGATGTACTGGCAGCGGCCTTTTTCAAACTTAAACCGCTCAGCCCTTCTGCGTTCGTCTTCAGCCAAGGTGAGCTCCAGGCGCTCTGCATGCTCTTTCGCTAAATCCAGGGACGCGACCCAGACGTGAACTTCATCGATCGGTAAATCGGCGGGCCCGGGAGGAGGTGGCCACGAACACTGGTTTCCGAACGCGCGGGAACGCTCCGTCGCGTCACTAGTGAAACGATCAATGTGTCGCGCGGCGCCCGTGGAAACCACTGAGGGACCCTCTTGAGTAGACACTCGACGGGCGTCGAGGTGGGCTCGACGCCCGTCAATCATGGTCAGGCTGCTCAAGGACTTGTTTATTTACGGTGAGCGCTCAACCGCGAGACGCCCGCCAGCCCGACCAGACCGAGGCCGATGAGCAGCAATGGACTCGGGTTCGGGACCGTGGTTACCCAGAACGGTGCGTAGTTGTTTGAGAGCTCAGGCGACTGAAGACTCGCTGGGTCGATGCCGAGCGGTGTCCAGCGGTATTCCTCTCCATCGTGCGTAAAGATCAGCGGAGAAGCGTCCAGCGCCACGAGGGTAATGAAGTCATCGCAGCAACCGGGTGGGCCCGGAGGGAAGTTGTTGTGAGTCTCGTCGATGAGCGCGCGATACTTCCACTCTGCATATTGACCATTGTCGAAGTGGGGAGTGAGTGTCAGGTCGACGGAGTTTAATCCTCCATTCAACGAATTGATCTGGTTATTGTAGTGCCACAGGGTGCCCAGTATGAACGTGCCGTCCGGCAACGAGGACGGAGGGAAAGCGGGATCAAACCCAAGCCCGGCTTGGTCCGCCGGGTACCCGTCGGGCGGTTTCGGCACACCCCAACGAACTTGCCAGGTCGTCGAGTTGCCTGACCCTGTAGTGGGGTAAGTGACAGTGCCGACGGCCGCTCCCTGCGGATTGCTCCACGACACTCCCACGTCGGTCAGGGTGAGTGCCATTGCCGGGCTGGCAGTCAGCAGCACGGCCATGGCAAGCCCCAGGATTGACCAGTAACTCCAGCGCAACTTTTTCATTGTATGTTCCTCCTCTGACTCTGTTTTTATATAGTCCTCGTATTCGCCCACTGTAACCTCGATCAGAGCAAAGCCCAGGCCAAGA
>Ga0209342_10006891_pt1 | contig 11455 bp, 7 predicted proteins | sample RifCSP16_2_FD_184023 | JGI IMG/M metagenome (GOLD analysis project Ga0209342, IMG submission 184023) | Soil microbial communities from Rifle, Colorado - Rifle CSP2_sed 16_2 (SPAdes) (version 2) | ecosystem: Environmental > Terrestrial > Deep subsurface > Rock core/Sediment | place: Rifle... | reverse complement strand
AAGATATGCCGTGCTCCTCCATCTCCTTGCGCGACGACATAATTAGTCGTATTTTTAAAAGTCAGTATGATGAGGAGTAATGCAATGATAATAAGTAACAGGGTATTTGTATTGAGAATTTTCTTCATAGTAATAGCTCCAGAAGTAAATTAAGTAAATTAATATTTAGTTCTTTGCCTGCGTGTTTTTGTTTTTTCTCCGGTAATATGCGGTTCCGTTGGATTCGTCTGTGCTTTTTCGGGGGTAAATCGTAAATCTGTCATTTCAGTTTTTTTTGGCGTCTGACTCATCAGGTTTGCCTCTAACTCATCACGGATAAGAATGGTCGGTTTTATCAAGATGATAAGATTTGACTTTGTATTGTTTTTTTGTTCTTGGGAAAAGAGTCTTTTGATCAGGGGTATTTTTGATAAGATGGGGATACCGGTTGTGTTGTTTGTTTTGTTAATAGAACCCAGACCGCCAATCATTAAGGTGCTTTTATCGGGCACGCACACCGTTACGGCTACCTGGGATACGTTAACCTGTGGTAATTGAATCTTCGTCGTAGAGCTGCCTATCGAAGGATTACCACTAGTGCCAATAGAGGTGCTTGCTGTAGAAAACTCAAAAGTTTCGATTTTTTCAACTTTAAATACCGCGGGAGCCACTTCCAGATAGACATACTTCCTGTCCGTGCTCACAATAGGCCGTACATCAAAGGTGGTGCCGTCTGGTACTGTGCCTATGACAGGGGTTGCTACTCCCTCTGAAACAGAAGAACTCTGAACGTAATTAATTGTTTTAACAACGGCAATGTTTCCTCGCTGCGTATTAGAGAGGGTAATTCTGGGAGAGGTGAGGATTTCCGAGTCTTTACTTTCCTGGACAGCTTTGAAAAAACCCGCCAACGCGGAATTGTTAAAAATGGCGAAGTTGACGCTTAGGCCATTTGTCATTGCCATTTTAGTCTCATTAATCGATACATCATTGCTGAAGAATTTCTCAAAGTTCGTTCCCATGTCTTGCATGAATTCATCGGAAACTGAGATAAAGCGGGTTTCAATGCTCACCTGAAGGGTCTGTGAAGACCTTAAGGATGCCAGCAGATCCTCTATTTGTTTATGGACATATTTGTTATGGACAACGACAAGGTCGCCCGGTTGACCAACCCGCGCTATACAGCTTCCTTCTCCCTGTCCCGGTACATTTATACGTCGCTGGATGCCTGACGCGGGGATACCAACAACACCCACATTCGTTGACCATGAAGCAGTCTCGATACTAGTAACAACAAGTTCAATCAAATCCAGTAATCGCTCGGAGGCGTCTTTTACCCTGGTTGGCGCTCCTTTCGCCAGAGCCATTTGAGAAGATACTGCAGCGGTAATATCAAACTTCAGGGGTTCTTTATCATCGAGATTGATTAAAATGTCTCTTACGTCGTAGACCCGCAGTTCCATTTTCTGCTTGTAGAAATGCATGATATTTCCTTCAATCACATACTCATAGCCCTTTGGCAAGATATATCTGAGCGCTGTTCTGAATGTTTCATCTTTGAGTTTTAAGGTAACGGGAACGTTTCCTATCTCAGGATTCATAACCATATTAATATTGGTTTTTTCCTGCAGGAAGGCGACAACATCCCTGAGCGGGGTATCATAGAATTCAAAAGAAAGAATGGTATTCATCGCATCTTCGACGACCTTAGGATATTCACCTTCCGGCGGGGTGGTGATCAGCCGGAGTTGTTCTGTGTTTGTTTTATTTTTTTCAATAATTTTATCTGTTTCTGGAAGTGTGCGCTTATCGATATTTTCCCACTGTTCTTTTGATGGAAATCTCTGGATATCCTGATAGGGGATGCCTGACTCCTTGATATATTCGTAGTTTTTTAATTTTTCTACAGCATCCGTAGTTTTTAAATTTTCTAAAACCCACTTGTGTTTTAAGTCGTTTGCCCTTTCTCTAATGTACAATGCCTCTTTGTTAGCAGAATCCATTGTTAGCATTAAATCCGCAATCTTTGCTGCATCATCATATCGTCCCTCTTTGATAGCCGTATATGCGTTCTGAATTAATTGAGATATATCCTCAGGATGCGCGGTTTTTGTTTCCCTGGTTTCATCTTTCTTGCCTGGCATTTCAACTGACTTATTTATTTCTTCCAGAAGTTGTCTGGATTGTTTTAGCAACGTCAGCGCCTCTTCATTATTTGGTTCTAACAGGATAGCCAGTTCGAGTGCATCAACGGCCTTAATATAGTCTTTTTGTTCAAAGTATATTTTGGCAGTCTTAAGATAATAATTATTTGTAGCGGGGGTATCTGCTTCTGAAGTATCCTTGTTTTGCGACAAAGACTGATACGGCACAAAAAGTAATAGGAATAAGCTCAAGATAAAAACTGAGATTAGGGTTGATCTGTTTTTCATGTAACCCCCTTTTAAAAAGTATAGTCAAAACTTAAACATAGGAAACGCAGAAAATTACTGACATTTAGTTAGTTGAAGAGGCATTCGTTGATGGATAAACAGAAACAGTATCAGTCCCCACCTTTACCAATTCTCCTATCCACAAATGGTAAGATTCCTCTTTCTTATCCTCAAATATAATCTTTGAAGTGGAAATCATGTGAATTTCTTCAGTAAAGGAACTCCTCAAAAATTCACCTTTCCCGTTCAGAACAGCCATAGTTTTCTTAATAACAAGCGGTTTTTGTGCCTGATGGACAATTTCAATCAATCTGCAGTGTGTATCAAAATCCACAGTTTCTTTACCTATTATTTTCTTTTCACCGATAGTTTCCCCTTTTTCTATAGTGAAGCTTTCTGTCCACCATTTGTCTTTATACAATTTTCTGACCTGAACCAACGACAGATCTGCAGTTCCCCCTTTAAAAATAAATTCTATTTCACCAAGCGTAATGCCCTCTGAACGCGGCGTGGTTTGTAATTCTGGCCTTTTTAACAAATCTTTGCTAGTGATGCCTGAAACTGTTTTTTCTTTTGTGAATTTACCAAAGACATAAGGTCGGGGTAAGGAACTCGCAGAAGGTGGTGATGTTAGACGCAACACCAATTGTTCATCATTTTTTAGTTCCGTATCTACAATTGGAGGAACACTTGTTTTAATCCTTCTCTCAATTGTGTTCGATAGGGATAATAATTTTGCATCTGTTCTATGTGCCTCTATATTCAATATAATAAAAGTATGAACCGCTGTATATATGAGATAACATACCGCAATGCCGAAACCCAGTTTTTCAATATGTTTGAATATAAAATTTTTAATATTCATTTTCAAATTTTGAAATAAAACAGTAATGATTTATGCTGTATAATCAATGACATACACATCGAGAGTAACATTAATAATTGGATTGGGCAAGTGATTGTCAATATCTTTAGGTAAAGAATCTTCATTCTCCATTGACGAACTTGAGCTAAAAGTTTTGTCAGTACTCAAAATATTAATGCCTTCGATAACAAATGGGATATCTGATTTAAGGATTTCGTGTAATAGGAATTTGATGCGATCCGCCTGTAATTCGACCTTGATGGTAAGAGGTATAACGGTGTAAAGTTTTGCAAGAGAATTATCGTATGTAAAGGACGATTCACGAAACGTAATCTTTTCAAGTTTTGTAATTCCAGTATTATTTAAGACGATGTTGATAAATGCCTCTAATATCCAGAAATTTTTTTGTACAGGAGAAATAGCATCCCATCTTGGGATATCGGAACCCCAGTTATAAAAGGGCAAAGCTCCTTCGCCGAGAGTGATATTCTTTGCCTTTAATTTTGTCAATAATTCCGAAACCCTTTTCACATATTCATTCTTCCAGAGTGCCTCATCCTCAATTTTAACCAACCCTTTTATAGGATCCTTTATGAGGAAAACAGCTTCCAGACTATTATCCTTTTCTTTGAGAAAGGACTTGCACTTTTCAAGTTCTTTCTCATACAGGTCGGCTTCCAGTTTTTTTGCTGTAATCCATTTGTCGTTATAAATATTTTTTACTCTTAAGGCATAATTTTCAAGCGGAACTGTTAAATCGTCGAGGCTTTTGTAAGTCTTGTCATATTGGTTTGAAAGTGGAAAAATAAATACAAAAAAGAGAATCAACAGGATGAGGAAAATAGTACTAATAGATATCCAAAAACCCTGTATTCCAGTAAAGAAACCTGTTAACTTATTCCTGAGTTTAGAGAAATTCAATTCTTTGCCCATATCCATAAATTAACCTTCCAATACCCCTGTTCAAGATTTTACGGCTGGAGTTGAAGTTCCGAGTATTAACGATTGGGTTTCTGATTGTATCTCGTCCTGCGACTTTACAATCCAGCGTATCTCAAAACTAATACATCCCTCCCAACCATTTTTACGCTCTACTTGACGGCATGAACCCGGTACAATTTCCACGTTTTTGAATGCAGGAACTTTCTGGTCAAAGAGGACTACTTCTTGAATAGGCTTTAAAACGTTTTCTTCTATAAAACCCATACGCGGCTCTTTGCTTTCTCCATTGATTCCCATGAGGAGTAATTTTTTTGAACTACCTGGTTTTGCCGGTTCGCTTGTCTTTTTTGCCTGGGGAAAATTTGACTTAGTTGTTTGTTTCTCCATATCTTTAGCTTGTATGGTATCTGCGCTTATCCACGAAGAGTTGATACTGGCTATAGCCACATTTTTTGGTATCAAATATAATAATTTATCTAACGCCTCCATCCAAAAAAACCTGGAAGAATCAATAGAGGAAACAAGATCAAGCGCAGATTTGTTTGTTTGTGCAAGGGTTTCAGCGCTTTTATACTTCTTTTCCAATTCCTTTATGTTTTGCAATACATTTTGATGGTAATTATTGGAATCTCGAAGATGATTGATTTGAATATGTAATCCACAGTATTGAGTGACAAGTAACAGGACTAAGCATCCAAGAGTGGCTATGGCATAAGGCTTTTTCCTTGATATTTCTGCCGCTTTGATTTGTTCCGGCGGTAATAAATTTATGTTTATCCTGCCTGCGCCCACACCCTGAAGTGCAAGTCCTAAAGCGATACCCATATTCACAAGATTCTCGTTTAAGAAGTCAGGATTAATCTTATCGGATAGTTTTAGATTATTTAAGGTCTTAAGAACTTTTACCGCATACGTAAAATTATCAGCTATAAATTTCACGTTACTTGTATCTTTAAACCTGTTACCCATCAATAAAATGGTTTTAAAGTGAACTTCTTCTTTGGTCAAAGATCTATAATATTCCATTGATCTCTGAATTTCCTTCACAAGATCGGCATCTACTATGGGAAGTGTAATACTTCTAAGCCAAAGATGTAAACCATCAACAAGAATTATGTCAGTATTTTCAGTTTCTATATTTATGATGATGGCTGGGCCATCAACCTGCCGGTCAAAAAATATGAGATTTGAAATAGCGAGAGGCGAAACCTGTAACGCAGTTAACCTGGGCTCAAGGGACGCTATATTTGTCAATATATGGTCAAGTGTCGTTCTTTTGGAGGCAAAAAGCCCAATCTCCATAGTCTCCATTTCGGGAACTCGTTCAGATAACTGTTGATAATCCCACACAATATCTTTAAGATCAAAGGGAATTTGCTGTTTTGCTTCATAACTGACAATATCTTTCAATTGTTTCTTATCTACAGGGGGAACGGTGGTAAACCTGGACAGCACAAATTGACCTGGAATGGATACCAATACATTATCCGTCTTGGCAATATGATGTTTTGCAAGAAAATTTTGAAGAGCTTCTTTGATATGCTGCGATTGCAAGAAATTTACATCAGGTTTAAAGGCAGGATATTCAATGATATCTGCGTCTTCAATCAATAACCCACCTGAAGCCTGTGTAATCTTTACTGCCTTTAAAGCGTGACCCCCAATATCCAAGCCCCAGGCAGTTTTTGCCCTGTATTGTTTTAATGCTCGTGATAATTTCTGGGTGTCAAAACCACGTATTTTAGGAGCAATACGTAATTGGCGAAGTTTTATCATGATGTTTCTTTTAATAATGGTTTATTTTGTGTAAACATTTCGAGGGCCATTTCTGAAAGTCGTGTTGTATCATCATCTGCATATGCACGAATCCAATAGATATTAGAAAAACTTCTAAACCATGTCATCTGCCTTTTTGCAAATCTGCGTGTTCTCAGTTTAATTACGCCAGTAACCTCTGAAAGTGTATACTTTCCATTGAAAAAGTCAATGATTTCTTTATATCCAAGAGCTTGAGAAGCCTGCTTGCTTAATCCTAATGGATTATTTAACAAAGTGCGAACTTCGTCTATTAACCCACGCTGAAACATTCGGTCTATACGTGATTCTATCCGCTTATATAAAATATCACGGTCGTATTCAATAGCAACAATTACGCAATTATATTTAGGATTTTTGCGGCCAAATTGAGTTTGAAAGGAGGAAATGCCCGCACCTGTTTTTTTATACACTTCGAGTGCCCGAATAATCCTTTTTTGGTCATTGTAATGTAATTTGTCGGCCGTTCCCGGGTCTACCTCGGCAAGCATTTTATGCAGGTAGTTTGGACTTTGTTCACTAGCTATAGACTTCAGGTAGTTGCGATATTCCCAATCTGCCGGAGGACCTTCAAATAAACCATCCATAATTGCCTTTAAATAGAGGGCCGTGCCACCGACGACAATGAACGGTTTCCCTCGTCGATAAATGTTATGAATAGCGATGTCGAAATCTTTCACATACTGCCCCACATTATATTCTTCCCAGGGTTCTATAATATCTATCAAATGATGTGGAATTTTTTTTCTTATTTCAGCAGGTGGTTTCTCTGTTCCAATGTCCATACCTCGATATACCAGCATAGAATCAGCCGATACTATTTCCGCATCGATACTTTCCGAAATTTTTATGGCTATATCCGTTTTACCGCAGGCCGTTGAACCTGTGAGTATCCAAATTGGAAGAGACATAAGATTTGTTTATTTATTAAAAGATAACAGTTTAGTTTTTTGAAAACATCAATATTTGAAAATGCCTCTGTGACAATATGTAGCGGCAATTCATGAATTGCCGCTACATTGCATAATAACCACATTGTTACTGGGAATTTTCAAAAAACTAAACGGTTCCACTAAAAGTAATGTAAATACTTATGTGTTATGTATATATGAAAAATAAAATTGATTATACAATATAAATTAAAATAAGCAAAGTAAATGTATTTGTAAAAATCCCCATTTTAAAGTTTTATTTAACAAAGGTAGCGTACCTTATTCCATCTTTATTTATCGTAAATGTTACGGCCCCTTCCTTATGTGGTTGTAAGGTTATAATATTATAGCTCTGCAAAATATCAATGGTCTTATTGGATACAATACTATCACTTGAATTAATAAAGGCGTACGTAGGTTGCACAGCATTAACAAATGCTTCCAGGTTATTTATAAGTGAGCCATGATGAGGTATCTGCATTATATTTGACCTGATTTCAGAAGGTTTTAACAATGCCGACTCTATCCCCTTTTCCTCGATGTCGGCACAGAGAAGTAAGGAATGCCCACAGTAATCAATTTTTAAAACACATGAATTATCATTCGTTGTAGTTATATCAGAAGCAAATGAAGGCGGATGCAATATCTTTACCACTGCTGGTTCAAATCCCTTTAAGATTTCACCATAAGAAAGGGTAGCGGCGCTGATGCCTTTATTCTCAAGGACTGAGAGTATTTTTTTGCCTGCATTAGATGCAAAAAAGTGATGTTGTGAAAAAACAGATTTTACAGAAAATCGTTCAATGAGAGATACCAAACCATTCCAGTGATCTTCGTGCTCATGGGAGAGTATTACCAGGTCAATCTTTTTAATCTTCTGACCCCATAAAAATGGGGCAACAATATATCTTCCGACATCATAATTCTTCCACGAACCCACATCATACAAAATATTTTTCCCATTTGGGCATTGAATAAATATAGCACAACCATGCCCTACGTCTAAACAAGTTATCATTAAAGCCTGTCCTGAGCCTGTCGATGCGGAACGATTGGGAAATTTAAGCATATTTGAAAAAATCAAAATATTAGCGCTGAGTAGACCACATATTGCAATGCGATTAAGATCTAAGGACAGATAATTATGATATAAAAGTAACAGAATGAATAAATAATAAATAATGATTCCTGTATGTGAGGGCCCAACGACATAAAAATATGAATATGGTATAGAAGCCAGTCTTGAAACAAGCGATTCTAGTACAATATCAGTATTAGATGCTAACCACGCGCTGGCCACAGCCAACTGTGGGCATACCGTTCCAAGTGTTAACAACACGATGCCGCTGACAATAATGATCCAAAATAGTGGAAATACGATGATATTTGTAATGAATATAAAGGGGGTAAAAAGATGGAAATAATAGGCTGTTAGAGGAAATGTGGCTAACCATGCGGCAAGGGAAATACAGAAGGACTTGCGGAAATATTTTTTTAAGAAAAAGAGTCGCCCGCGTTCGGCCTTTACTTGTAACGATTCTATAAACAATGCCGTTTTGAATAAAGCGCCTTCTATCTTTGATGATACATAAACAATCCCCATTGTTGCCAATACCGATAGCTGAAACCCGATATTGAAAATATCGGATGGATTCCTGACAAGAATAAAAAATATTGCCGCAAAAATACCGCTGGTAATATCCCATTGTCTGCGTATAAGGAAACTACAAAAGAAAATAAAGACCATTATGCTTGCCCGAAGCACTGGCGGGTTCAGTCCTGTTAAAAAGGCATATAGGACAACGACAAGCAAAATGATGCATGTTGATAATGTTTGATTTATCCCGAATAAGCGCAGTGGCAAAAGTACAGTAAAGACTACAATCCCTACATTAAAACCACTAATAGCAATAAAGTGGATAATTCCTGTTTTCATAAAATTATCAATCGTCTCGTCTGAGAGATCAACCCTGCTTCCCAACAACATGCTGCTGATTAAGGGGGCGCTGTTACTAAACGTATGTGTGTAAATGGTGTTGTTTAACATATTATTTAAAGCATATATGAAACGATACATCCAGTTATTATGGTATGACCCTCTGATTTTTATATTGTTTGTATTTACGACTGTTATCAAGCCGTGTATCGAAGGCATCTGTCTTTGTAAATAGCCTTTGTAATCAAATTCGCATGGATTCGTGGGGGATTTTGGAAGAAATGCATACCCGAAAAGTTCTACCCTCTGCCCATAAATTAATTTATGCAAAATAGCCAAAATATCATTTGTGCCAGAAATGTCCTGTTCTGAAGGATATAAATTTACCTTTATAATGCCAGATATATTTTCCCATCTCGAAGCAGTTTCTATCTCTTCTGCACGAATTGTAAAGGATATTTTATAATCGGATTTTCTTGAACCAAGTCCTGATTGCAATCGAAATAATCTTCTATCCAATGTATTCTCGTCTAATATAATGGGGGGATTTATAATTATTCCTGAAATGCGTTGAAAAGATTTATGAGTAGTTAGTATGTGTTCAATATGATTGCTAGGGATGGAATCAGTCCGACAATCATAATATGCTATTGAAACCGTAATAAGGAAGATAGACAAGCATGGAAATATGAACAGCTTCCATGTGTATAGATATAAACATACAAAACAAATCACCCACAGTAAAAAACAAATCACTAAGGTAAGATAAATAGGAATCTCTGTAAGAGAACCCAGGTATATGCCGCATATAAATAAGAAGGTAACAAAAACAATGGGTCGTTGCATGGTTCACTTTCTAAAATAAGTATACTGAATTTTACAAGCGAATCGTATTCCAATTTATACAGGACGTAATCTAAGCATCCACGTGCATGAGAACAAATGCCCTCAGCATCCCATATGGAAAGGGAACTAGCATTGCCAAAAACTGATTAGACAATAAAGTGACAGAAGAGTACAAAAATGGTATACAGAAGATTAACCTTATATCAACTATACCCTGGCCTGCTACACAAACTTGTCCTCGCAAAAACGGGGAAGGGATTTACCTTTTCCCCGTTTTCACGAGGACAAGACTTGCATAAAAAAGCATGACTACATTAGATGCCGATATTTCTGTGCAAAAATAAAACATCAAATTATTCAATATTTTATTGACAGCGGCATGGGATAATTTAAAATCGCCTCTTTAATTCATCATTTTTTTAATGTATGGATTAGTGCTATCATAAAACAAATGAAAAGGCAAAAATATGAGTCTTGTTCAAGACCTATCAGGCATGCCTTCCTTTGATGTTCTCCAGCCAAAAATCTTGTCTCCCTTCTCTCAAAAACCAGTCATTAAAAGCACGCCTTTCTTAAATTATGGATTCATTTTACTAAACATTTCAACCCTTACGATAATCGGTCTTGGTATATACGCCCTTCATGCATCACCCTATACGGGAATAAGGCTTATCATTGAAAATAATACGTGGATTATAAGCCACTTGGACCACAGTAGCCCATCCGCCGCATCAAATAGCACTATCGGGGACAAGCTCGTCAAGATCGGGGGTATCCCCGTAGATAAAGCTGATTTCATGAGATTCCCGGAATTCTTTCGAAAAGGAACGGAAGAAAAATGGTGGAACAAACAAAGGTCATTCTATGGAGTACTTCGGGATAACAGCGTCATTGCTATAGAAACCGTTAGAAATGACGACACAAAGGCAATGGGAACCACCACAATTCATGAAGGTATGCCTTTTTCTCAGATTATGAAACGGACACTCCTTGTCTATGTAAGTTCGTTACTCTGGATGGTTATTGGAATACTTGCCTTCCTTGATTTGAATGGTACGGGTATATGTTTTTGTTCAAAACTGAGCGGGAAGCATTCTCAAAAATCTCCTTTGAAAACGCTCTGTGCTTTCTTCTCTGGCTTTGGCGCACTCTATCTGGCAAGTGTTGCCCCAATAGCAATCCGTGACTTAACCCTGTCACCACCACTATTTCGTATGCTTCTTATGGGGGCGTTTATTGGCGCCGGCGGCTTAATAACCTTCGTCCATTTCTCCTTAGTCTTCCCAAAGCCAAAATCATTTATCGCATCTCATCCAAAGGGTATCTCCTTCTTATACGCCTATTTCCTTCTTACCGTCATCCTCTATCTTTCAGGCATCTGCGCCTTTGGTGCGTTTTTCCCATTTTTGATGGTATGGACACTGGTAATGGTATATGCCTTTTATAGCCAATGAAGGGCAGGTGGATGAACGCGTGGCATTTTACGCCAAGACGTTTGGAGGCACGGTGTTTGTTACAAAGGACGGCGATATCATGTATTCGTTGCCAAAGTCTGAGAAGGCAGGAGGGAGAAGGCAGAAGCTAGTGTGGTGTCCCGTAAATAACTAGACATATCACTCTTCCCGTTTTTGGCGCCGGGGCTGCGTGCAACCAGGCTGGATGGACTCCAGTTTGGCCCGAGCCCGCTCGATCTTACGGAGGATGTCCT
>Ga0209342_10006890_pt1 | contig 11455 bp, 6 predicted proteins | sample RifCSP16_2_FD_184023 | JGI IMG/M metagenome (GOLD analysis project Ga0209342, IMG submission 184023) | Soil microbial communities from Rifle, Colorado - Rifle CSP2_sed 16_2 (SPAdes) (version 2) | ecosystem: Environmental > Terrestrial > Deep subsurface > Rock core/Sediment | place: Rifle... | reverse complement strand
GCGCCGGGTCTCGACCCGTCCTACGGTGTGAAGACACGTTCTACAACGTGTCGGGCGCCACGAAGCAGATCATCGACCGCGATTCGAGCAGTACCTCTCCGTCGCGCGGCGGCGCGGGACCGTTCAGCTCGGGATAGACGTCCTCGGGCGGCGCGGCCGCCGTGTTCAAAAACGTCCGCCAGTGAATCTTTTTCGAAACGGGTGGCAGACGGAACGTCCGCGGCTCCGTGCCTGCGTGGCTTAGCAACAGAATGTGGTGGTTCGGCGGAGTCTTGCGGTCTTTCTTGCGAGGCACGGCCGCCAGCAGGCAGACCAGGCTCGGATCGTTCTTCGCCCAATCGACCGGTCCGGCGTCGGCGTTGCACCAACTTACGTCCGACAAACCGTCGGGACGAATCTGCAAGCCGCTGAGAAAATTCGTCTGCCGCACGGTCGGCTCCAAACGGCGAAACGCGATCAGTGCCTCGGCGAATCGTCGCAACGCGGCGTGCTTGGTCGGCAACCGCCAGTCGAACCAGGACATCTCGTTATCCTGACAGTAGGCGTTGTTGTTGCCGTCCTGGGTCCGTCGGCACTCGTCGCCGGCCACGAGCATCGGCACGCCCTGGCTTAACATCAACGAAGCAAGCAGGTTTCTGATCTGCCGCTCGCGCACCCGTTCGACCGCCGCGCGACGCGTGGGCCCCTCGACGCCGTGGTTGTAGCTGTAGTTGTTGTTGTCGCCGTCGAAGTTGTTTTCGCCGTTGGCCTCGTTGTGCTTCTCGTTGTAGCTGACCAGGTCGTTCAACGTGAACCCGTCGTGCGAGGTGATGAAATTGATGCTGTGATACGGCCGCCGCCCGCCCGGTTGATAGAGGTCGCTCGAACCGGCCAGCCGCGTGGCCAACGGGCCGCGCATGTCGGGATCGCCTCGCCAGAATCGCCGCACGTCGTCGCGATAGCGCCCGTTCCATTCGGCCCAGCGCAATTGGCCGAACGTGCCGACCTGATACGCGCCGGCCGCGTCCCAAGCCTCGGCGATGATCTTCGTGTCGGCCAGCAGCGGGTCTTCGCTGATCGATTCGACCACCGGCGGATTGGGCACAAGGTGGCCCTCCCGATCGCGGCTCAAGATCGAAGCCAGATCGAACCGGAATCCGTCGACGTGGTAGTTGTGGACCCAATGACGCAGACAATGGAAGATCAACTCGCGGACGATCGGGTGGTTTCCGTTGAGCGTGTTGCCGCAACCAGAGTAGTTTTTATACGTCCCGCCGCCGTTCTCGAGCATGTAATAGACGCGGTTTTCCAGACCCTTGAAACTCAGCACCGGCCCTTCGTGATTGCCCTCGGCCGTGTGGTTGAACACGACGTCGAGAATCACCTCGATGCCCGCCTGGTGCAACGCGCGGACCATCTCCTTGAACTGACGGACTTGCCCACCCGGCTCGCCGCCCACCGCGTAACCGCGATGGGGCGAGAAAAAAGCCAACGGGTCGTAACCCCAGTAGTTCGGCCGTTCGAGCTTCTGGCCCAGGCAGTCGTACCCGTCGGAAAACTCGTGGACCGGCATCAATTCGACGGCCGTCACGCCGAGCGATTGCAGGTAAGGAATCTTTTCGATCAGCCCAAGGTACGTGCCCGGGTCTTTGGCGTGGCTCGTCTTCGATCGGGTAAATCCCCGGATGTGCATCTCATAAATGATTGTCTCGGACAATTCGCGGCAGATGTGGCGATCGCCCTGCCAATCGAACTCGTCGTCGATCACCACGCACTTCGGCGGACGAATCACGCCGTCGTCGGCCGGAAGGAAATTGCCGGCCAACGCCTTGGCGTAGGGATCGATCAGCCGGGCTTTGCCGCTGAAGAGTTGACCGTGCGCGGGATCGAAGGGGCCGTCGGCCTGGAAGTGATAAAGCTGCCCCGAGCCCATGCCGGGCACAAACACGCTCCAGATGTCGCCCCAGCGGTTTAACGCCGGATCAAAATCGACGATTTCCGAAGGCTCGCGGTCCTCGACGTGGTCATAAATCAGCACTCGCATCGCCGTGGCCGACCGGCTCACCACGATGAACTGAACGCCGTCGTCGTGGCAAATCGCGCCGTAGGGGAGGGGGTGGCTAAACTTCAGCGAGGGTGGGCGCTCAAGCATCGGGGATAGCTCCCCACAGCGGCCAGCAAAAAAACTGACGTCGCCGGGATACCAATGATTCAAATCGAGGGACATGCGTCGCCAAGGCCGTTTTCAAGATGCGCATTTTGGGTAAGTGACGCGGCCGGTCGCCTCAGACCGATACCTCGAACTACTTTTCGGAAACCTGCCGGCGTGAATCGACATTTTCAGCCGGCGGCGTTGCCAGCGCCCGTTTCCCCCCTCCTTACGCAACTCGACCGGGAAGTCTAGCTTCTTTTGCTCTCGGCGGCCAGCGGACGGCCGAAAAGAAAACGGTGAATTGTGTAATAACCGCACCGCACAATGCGGTTTGCCCTAAGTATCGACGGGAAGCTATACTAAGAGATCCATGACTTGCGGCTTGGGTCACGGAAAACCCCTATTCGGGGAGCCTGGCAAAGTGCCATTCCGCCCCGACCTTGCCCTCGCATTGAGTGTCCGCGTTCCCAAGAGGTCACCATGTCCACCGTCACAGCCGAACACATTGCCGAGGCGGGAATCGTCGGGGCTGGTGGCGCCGGTTTTCCCACTCACGTCAAGTTTTCCGGTCGGGCCGACACCGTTCTGATCAACGCCGCGGAGTGCGAGCCGCTCTTGCACAAGGACAAGGAAGTGCTTCGAGCCTACGCCGACGAGGTGCTCGAAGGGCTGGCCATCGGCATGTCGCTGGTTGGGGCCGCGCGGGGGATCATCGGCATCAAGGAGAAATATCAAGAGGTGATCGGCCTCCTGCGTCCGAAACTTGGGTCGGGCATGGAAATCGCCCCGTTGGTCGACGCCTATCCAGCCGGCGATGAATTCATCCTGGTTTACGACTGCCTGGGCCGGGTCATCCCGCCGGGTGCCATTCCCTTGCACGTCGGCGCCGTGGTCGCCAACGTCGAGACGGCCCTGAACGTGGCCCGGGCCGGCCGTGAGCCCGTCACCGAAAAGTTTCTCTCGATCGCCGGCGCCGTGGCCGAGCCCGTGACGCTGCGCGTTCCCGTCGGCGTTACGTTGGCCGAGTGCGTCGCGGCGGCCGGGGGGCCGACGGTTCCGAATCCCAACTACGTGGTCGGCGGCGTGATGATGGGCCGGCTGGAAGACAATCAAAACGCCCTGGTCGACAAAACGACCGGCGGCGTGGTCGTTTTGCCCGACGAGCACACCGTGGTGCGCCGCCGTCGCCAGGATTGGCGGCAAATCGCGCGAATCGGCCGAAGCGCCTGCGACCAGTGCAGTTTTTGCACCGAATTGTGCCCTCGCTACCTGTTGGGCCACCCCATCGAGCCCCATCGGGCCATGCGGAGCCTGGAGTTCAATTTGGTGGGTGAGGCCAACGTGATCGGCACGGCGTTTTGCTGCGAGTGCAACCTGTGCAGCCTCTATTCCTGCCCGGAGGATCTCGACCCCAAAAATGTATGTGCCCGGAACAAGGCCCGTCTGGCGGCCGAGAAGCAACGCTACGAGAACCCGCCGTTCAACCCGCGTCGGCCTGAGTTGCACATGAGCAACCGCAAAGCGCCGATGGCCCGGCTGATCCAAAAACTCGGCCTGAAGCAGTTCCGCAACGTGGGACTGCTTTGCCCGGAGCTTCTAGAAACACGCCGAGTGGGCATCGCGCTGAAGCAACACATCGGGACCGCGTGCGAGCCGGTCGTGGCCGCCGGCCAAAGGGTGACCAAGGGCCAGCTCGTCGGACGCCGCCCGGAAGGGAACGGCCGTCCGGCCCTGGGCGCGCCGGTCCACGCGTCGATCGACGGCGTGGTCCGCGCCGTCGAAGACGGAATCGTCTGGATCGAGAAGGAGTAATCATGGCAGTGCATAAAGCCGTCGGCGTCGTCGAACTGTCGAGCATCGGCGTCGGCTACCGCATTCAGGACGAAATGCTCAAGGCCGCGAGCGTCGAATTGCTTATCGCGCGGACGATCTGTTCGGGCAAGTACCTGATCATCGTCGGCGGTAGCGTCAGCGACGTGAAGGCGGCCGTCGAGGCAGGACTGAAACTGGCCGACGAGGCGATTATCGACCACCTGACCCTGGCCAACGTCCACGAGTCCGTTTTTCCCGCCTTGGGCCAGTCGGTCGTGATTCCACCCGATCGGGTAGGGGCCCTGGGCGTGGTCGAGACGTTCAGCGGCACGAGCGTGCTGGCCGGGGCCGACGCGGCGGCCAAGGCGGCCCGAGTGACGCTATTTCGCATCCACGTGGCCATGGCCCTGGGCGGCAAAGGGCTCTGCCTGATGACCGGCACGGTGGCCGACGTCGCGGCTGGGGTTCGGGCGGCGGCCGAAGAGGCCAGAAAACGCGGCCTTTTGGTGTCCGAAATCGTTATTCCCCGGCCCGGCAAGGAACTTTTCGCGGAATATCTCTGATAGGCAAAGAATGTGCTATAGTTCAATTAGCCAGGAGGGCTTTTTCCCCGGTCGAGCAGGACCGGCGGCTGTCTCATCGATAAGGGCTGATTCGGCCCAAGAGTGACAACGGGAGGTTTGCAACCGTGTTCCGAGTCACGAAGCATTATCATTGCCCCTACTGCGGCGAAGTCGTGGTTCAATGGACCAATTCGGTGGGTCCCAATTTCTGCACCCGGTGCCATCGCCTGTTCCACCTGCAAAGAGAAGCCCCGGCCATTCCGGCTTGGACGGTGGGAGTATTGGCGATACTGGTGTGCAACATCCAACTTTATACCTAGCGACCCCCGATTACGACGGCTGCTAAAAATCCTCGGTGGAGGACAGGTTCAGGGTCTTTCCCGACCACGGCCGCGAACTGACGCGGTCCGGGCCGGGGTATTCGCACACCCCTACCAACCCGATACGCAAGCGAGGACACTCCAGTATTTTGTCCTCGCTTGCGCTTCGGGTTGGTGTTTTTATTCCGCGATGCAAATCCCGGTACCTGATGGGGTCCGGTTGGCGAGTGCGAACCGGATGTGGCTTGCGGGCGTGTTCCATTGGCGTCAGAATAGGGGACTTGCCGCGCCAACGTCGCGGAGCGGCAACGGCGGCCGATTGCCGATGATCTGAAGAGAGCCAGCTTGAGCCAAGTCGAGGAGCCCTTATGACTGATTCCCCCGTCCCCACGCCCGACGCCTCAGACACGCCACCCCAGTGGAAGCCCCTTCGTTCGATCGACCGCCGCGTGTTGGGCGTATTGATCGAAAAGGCCAAGACGACGCCCGACGCCTATCCCTTGTCGTTGAACGCCGTTTCGACGGGCTGCAATCAGAAAAACAACCGCGATCCGCTGATGCAGCTTGAGCCCGAGGACGTTGAGGAATCGCTCGACCGTCTGAGGGAATACGGTGTGGTGGGGCTCGTCCAGGGAATCGGCCGGGTGTCGAAGTATCGGCACCATGCCTACCAATGGTTGGGCGTCGACAAGGTCGAACTGGCCGTCATGGGTGAGTTGCTCTTGCGGGGCGCCCAAACCGAGGGCGAACTCCGCGGCCGCGCGGCCCGAATGGAGCCGATCGCCGGCCTGCCCGAGCTGCGGCCGGTGCTCGCCTCGCTCAAAGCGAAGGGCCTGGTCATTCCGCTCACGCCGGAGGGGCGAGGACACGTCGTAACGCATGCGCTGTATCAACCGCCGGAGTTGGACAAACTGCGCGCCCAGCACGGCACGGGAAACGTGTCTGTATCCCCATGTGCCACCATGCATAGTTCATCGTCACTTGATAAAACGTCCGAGCTGAGCAGCGAGCCAAACATCGGTCCCGACATGCTGGCAAGCCTACGTGCCGAACTTGCTGAAACTCGCAAGTTATTGCCCGAATGGGCAAAAACAGAATCGCCTGAGAAGGTTCTCGCCGAATTGGGTCATCTGCGAGAAATCCTCTGCAAGATCCGCGAGGAACTCGACGTGATCACCACCGCGCAACAAAAAACGGACGAAGAAGTCCGCCAATTGCGAGAGTCGCTCGGCGGCTAAAATTTGCTCGAGCGCCGGTAAATCGTGGCCGGCCGGGAGACGAGGAAAGTTACCCTTCGTCGCCGTCAGCCGTTGTGCCCGCCTCGGCGAGAGTGCCGCCACGTCGGGCGTTCTCAACGCACTCATGGATGGCAGGCAGAAACTTGGCGCGGTCGATGGGCTTGGTGAGATAGGCGTCGCAGCCCGCTTCCGCGCACTTCTTATCGTCGCCGAGCATGGCATTCGCGGTCAGCGCGATGATCGGGCCCGTATATCCCGTTTCGCGCAGGCGGCGCGTTGCCTCGTAGCCGTGCATGACGGGCATTTGCATGTCCATCAGAATCACGTCGAACGGCGTGCCTTCCTCCGCCGCGGCCAATGCCTTGTCGTAGGCGAGTTGGCCGTTCTCGACCACGGCCAACTCGGCGCCGGCCTTCTTCAGCAAGAAGGAAATGAGCCGCTGGTTGTCGGGCCCGTCCTCGGCCAGAAGAATCCGGCAGTCGAGCCGTATTTCCGACGTGCCCGCGGGAGCCGGTTCTCGATGGCTTCTGGCGAAGGTTTCGCTCACGTTTCGCAACAAGGGAATCCCGCTTAACGAACCCGCGTCGATGGCGAGCGTGAAGTTGCTTCCCTTGCCGGGCGTACTGACGACCGTGATGTCGCCGCCGAGCATTTTGGCCAGCCGCCGGCTGATGGCCAGACCCAGGCCCGTCCCGCCGAATCGCCGGCTGGTTGAAGCGTCGACCTGCGAGAACGGCTCGAAGAGTTTTCCAACCTGGTCCTCGGGAATCCCAATGCCCGTGTCGATCACGTCGATTTGAAGGAAGGCGGATTTCGGGTTTTCCTGCACCAAACGCGTGACCAGACGAACGCCGCCCGTCTCGGTGAACTTGATTGCGTTGCCCACCAGATTGATGAGGATCTGGCGAAGCCGATTGGAGTCGCACTGGATCGTGTCGGGAATCGAGCCGACAAATTCGGTGGCCAGCCGCAAGTTCTTTGCTTCGGCTCGAACACGCATCAGCGAAGCGACGTCGGCCACCAGCCGCGTGGGCGAGCAGGCGGTGCGTTCCACTTCGAGCTTGCCCGCCTCGACCTTCGACAAATCCAGGATGTCGTTGATCAGTTCGAGAAGATACTCGCCGTTGCGCTTGATCGTGGCGGCGGCGGCCAGATTATCGTCGCCCTCGAGGTTGCCCAGCAGCACGTCGGAAAACCCGAGAATGGCCGTCATCGGCGTGCGAATTTCGTGGCTCATGTTGGCCAGAAACTCGCTCTTGGCGCGGCTCGCGGCCTGGGCGGCCTCGTTGAGACGTTCGAGCGTCATGTTGGCTTGCGAGAGTTTCTCGGTATAGTCGCGCATGTCGCGCTCGTCGCGTTTGTGCTCGGTAATGTCGCGCACCACCGCCTGGAGCACCTTCCGGCCGTTCATTTCCATTGTGTTGAGGATCACGTCGCTGGGCAATTCCGTGCCGTCGATCCGCCGGTGCATCCATTCGAAACGAACGCTGCCTTTCTTCCGAGCTTCCGCGATATATTCGTCGGCCAGCTTGCGGGAATTCCTTCCGTCCGTTTGCGTGGGCGGGGAAAGCTCCGCAACGTGCTTGCCGCAAAAATCCTCCTTCGACAATCCGCCGAACAGCCGTAGCGTGGCGTCGTTGCAGTCGATGAATCCTTTCTCGTCCAAGAGCATGACGGCGTCGCTTGACATCTCGTAGAGAGCGCGAAATTTGAGCTCGCTTGCCTTCAAGGCCTCTTCGGCCTGCCGGCGCTGCGTCACGTCGCTGTTGATGCAGCGGTAGCCCAACGGCGTGCCTTCCTCGTCGAGGATCGGCGTGCCGCTGGTCTCGATCATCACCGGCGCGCCGTTGCGGTGAAGGTACGTGCTTTCGAGTCCCGAAAACGACTGTCCCACCCGGGCCACGCTTTTGAAAAAGCCCATGGCGCCTTTGGCGTCCTCGGGCAGCATGAAGTCGAACGGCGATTTCCCGATGACCTCCTCCGGCTCAAACCCCAACCGGTCCTTGATCTGGGGACTGCTATAAGTGATCCGGTAGCGAGCGTCCATTTCCCAAATCCAGTCGCTCATGATCTCGACGAGCGAGCGGTACTGTTCCTCGCTTTCGCGGAGCGCTTCCTCGATCATGACCCGATTGGCGATGTCCGTCTCCAGACGTTCGTTGAGTTCCTGGACAAGCGAGCTTCGCGTGAGAATGTGGCCGGTGAACCAGAAGCTCCAGCCGAGCACGAGCAGGACGGACACGGAGGCCAACATCCCCGTCACGCGGATGCCCACCGCGATGCTCCGTTCGAGTGTTTCGCTGCTGTGAATGCTCCGCGCGGCGTACTCCTCGGCCATGATGCACGCGCCGTCCAACATGCCGCGGACGTCCGGCTTGAACGGTTCCATCGCATTGTCCGCTTCGTCCGCGGTCGCAATTCGGCCGGCCTGGGATTCCTCCACGATGCGCATGACGTTCACGCGGTAATCGAGGCCGATTTGCTCCCACAATCGGATGCGACGCTTTTCCACGAGATTGACGCATTCCTCGTCGTAATCCTTCAGCGCGTCGCGCAACGACAGGTAAGCGTTGTTCCACCGCCGCACGAATTCATCGCGCGCCGCCGGCTCCTCGATGTTCAGAAAAACGTCCTTCTCGAAACGGCAGCATTGCAAGGCGGCGTTCGCCACCGCGTCGACCACGATGGCGCGGCGCGCGTCGTCGCTCATGATCGCGGTGGCGTTGGTCGTGATCCGGTATTGCCTCACCAGCGAGACGCCGCCGACAACGATGATGCCGATGCATAAGAGCGTCGTCATCAGCAATCGACTTCGCGGCGGCGAGGCGTCGTTTTTCGGCAAAGGCCCGTCGTTCATGGTCCGTATCCGTTTGTCTTGTGAAAGGGCAAGACGTCATTGATTGTCGTCGATGACGTGACGAAACGCCGTCGCTCGTCGCGCGCAAGCCCCGAAACGGGCCGCGGGAACGATCAAGCGGGCTCTTGTCCAAAACGTTTCACTATCCTTTGCACGGTTTCGTGGCGAACGATGTCGAGCAAATCGGTACACTAAAAGGTAGGTCGCGGACCATCGAACTACACAAATGAAACGACTTGGGCCCGAGTATTTGCAATGCCGTTCAATAGAGGTATTATTCCCAGAGAGTCGTCGTCATCCAGGAAACGCGGGCGGAGAGCTGCCCCAGACCACCCATGCGGGGAGTTTGGGCGGTTTCCCAAGCCGCAATACCCGCGCGAGTTGCAAAATCGTACGACTCGACACGAGGAAATACCGTCATGCGAGAAGAAGACGAGGCGGCTCGACTCGAACAAGCGGCGGCCGAATTCGATCGGCACGAGAATCGGAACGACGCGACTCGCGTGGCCGGCGGCCTTTCCGCTGGACTGACGCTCTTGCGCAATTCGTTCTATCAGCGGCTCTACGACGACGTGCGGAAGAACATCGGCTCGGACTCGATGTTGGCGCTGACTTCGGCGCGCAAGAGCAAAGCTCTCGCCAAAATGGAAACCGAGATTTACCAGATCGCCGAGTCACGCATGGCCATCGAGGCCGCGGGCTACGTGGCCGACGCCGATTGGTACGCGCGGTGGCTGCTGGGGCTTCGTCTGGGTCCGTCGGCCAACGACGACAAAGTCGCCGCGCGAATCGCATATTACACCTCTAAACCGGATCGCGACCGGCGGCTCGCCTTCGGCAGCCTGCTGGCCAGGATCATTCCCCAATCACGACGCGTTCCGCTGATCCTGTTCCAACTGTTCCCGCTTTCCGTGCATATTACCACGGCCGTCGCGTTTGGCGACCAAACCCGGGCCGCCGCGTTGCGCAAGGAACAGGTCGCCCAGTTGCCCGCCATTCTCGACTGCCACGACTGCCACGGCGCCCTGCTGGACAACACCCGGCAATGTCCCCACTGCGCCAATCCGCTGTGGACCTGGGAAATTCTTTCGGCGATCTGATCCACCTCTCCTTGGCAAGGGGGGTCTGACGCGAGGAGTCACTGCTGGCAAACCTGCAGTGGCGTCCATTTTTAAACACGTTCGTGGTTCCGCCTATAGGCGGAAGAATGCGTCCCTGGCGACGCCTTCAGGCAGCCGCGCCATGAAAATTCTCCCACCGCCACCCCATCCATCGTCTCCCTCACCCTAGCTTCTCCTTACGCAATCGTAACGCATTGCTCACCACCGAAACCGAACTAAAGCTCATCGCCGCCGCGGCGATCATGGGATTCAACAACGCGGACGTCCCGAACAGCGGAACCAGAGCGCCGGCGGCGATCGGCACGGCCAGGGCGTTGTAGATCAACGCGAAGAACAGGTTCTCGCGGACGTTGCGCATCACGCACCGGCTCAGCCGAAACGCCCGGGCCACGCCGCGCAAGTCGCCCTTGACCAGCGTGACGCCCGCACTCTCAATAGCCACGTCCGTTCCCGTGCCCAGGGCGATGCCGACGTCGGCCTCGGCCAGCGCCGGGGCGTCGTTCACGCCGTCCCCCGCCATGGCCACCACGCGGCCTTCCGCGCGAAGCGTCTTGATCCGTTCGTGTTTTTGTCGCGGCTTAAGCTCGGCTTCCACGCGATCGATGCCCAACTTCCGCGCGACCGTCGCGGCCGTCCTCGCGTTGTCGCCGGTCAGCATGATGACCTCAAGCCCCAGAGCGTGCAACGCGCGGACGGCCTCGGGCGTGGAATGTCGAATCGGATCGGCCACGGCCAGCGCGCCGGCGGCGCGGCCGTCGACGGCGACAAAGACGACGGTATCGCCGGCAAGCGTCAGCCGATCGGCCGCGTCGTTGAGGGAAGCGGTATTTTGAACGCCGCCCTGGGCGAGATGATCGCGAGTGCCGATCACGACGCGGCGGCCTTCGACCACGGCCGACACGCCGTCGCCGGGGGCCGAGTCGAACGCGACGGCCTCGGCCGGCGACAATTTACGAGCATTGGCGGCCTCGACGACGGCCTGGGCCAGTGGATGCTCGCTATGCGTTTCCACGGAGGCCGCCCATCGCAAGACGTCATTTTCGGTGAAACCAGTCTCCACCATCAAGTCCGTCACCCGCGGCCGGCCCTCGGTGAGTGTGCCCGTCTTGTCGACGACGACCAGATCGACCTTCTCCATTGTTTCGAGCGCCTCGGCGCCGCGGATCAGTATGCCTTCGACGGCACCGCGGCCCACGCCGACCATGATTGACATGGGCGTGGCGAGCCCCAACGCGCACGGACAGGCGACGATCAGCACCGCCACGGCGTTCGCAATCGCGTAAATAAATCGCGGCTCCGGTCCGACCCACGCCCAAACCGCAAAGGTGGCCACGGCCGCAAGCACCACACCGGGCACGAACCAGGCGGCAACCCGGTCGGCCACGCGCTGGATCGGCGCTCGGCTCCGTTGGG
>Ga0209342_10006889_pt1 | contig 11456 bp, 7 predicted proteins | sample RifCSP16_2_FD_184023 | JGI IMG/M metagenome (GOLD analysis project Ga0209342, IMG submission 184023) | Soil microbial communities from Rifle, Colorado - Rifle CSP2_sed 16_2 (SPAdes) (version 2) | ecosystem: Environmental > Terrestrial > Deep subsurface > Rock core/Sediment | place: Rifle... | reverse complement strand
CTCTGCTGTGGGGAGAGGAGCAGGAGGGATTGGTTAGCGGATGGAAGTGAACTTGGCTAGGTAGCCCTTGTAATCTTCCTTCGACATCTCACCCTTCCGCATCGCCCGCGCAGCATCGACCAGTGTGTTGATACCCTTCTTCGAGGAGGCCACGACTGGGGGCCGTTTGGCCGCACCCGCCGCTGTTCGGTCTGCTTCGAGGCCGGTATCTTCCGCCGCTTCCTCTTCAGCCCCGCCGGTCTTGGCGAGGGAGACGAGGAGCCGATGGTAGTTCTTCCTCCAAGCGTTGTAGCCGTCCTTGTTCCGGGGGAACAAGTTCGCGTCGGCGAAATTCACCGTTGCGAACTGCTCGTCGGTCAAGGGCTGCTCACCGATTGTCTCCACGAAGTCGCGCACGTCGGCTTCCCACAATTCAGCGAGTTGGTTCTGTTCCACCAGTGCCGTCGCCCGTGCCGCCGCTTCCCGTGTAACCGACTCGCGCCCGATTGCGCTGTAGTCAGGCTGTCCGTCCGGTGTCCGCGCCGGTTGGGCCGGAGCCCTGTAACCGCTGTAAGGACTGGGTTCCTCAGCGGCGGGAGCGGGGCGGGCGTGACCCAGGCTTTCCTGGATGATTCCCGCGAACTCCAACAGCTTCGGGTTCATGTCCTCGTAGCGCCCAGTGCGGAAAAAAGCGGTGTTCTGGTCAACGACACTCTGGACACCTTTGCTAATGCGCTCGGCCAAGGTAGGCTCTGGAGCATCAGCAGCACCACTCGTTGAACCTCCGGCGGGAGAACCTTGTCCCGGAGAACGGCCATCGTCCGCCGGGGGGCTGTCAGCAGAAGGATTGGGGTTGGTGTCTTTTGAGTCTGCGACCTTCGTCATATTTCGGATTGCTCCTTCCGGGGGCTTTTCCCCGCGCCGTCACGCGCAGTCGGAATGCCTCTTCTACCCGTTTCGAGAATCGAGACTGCTGTCTCTCTCCTCCACCTTCACCATATCAGAACGCGTGTGCTCTGTCAAGAGGTTTGGGGGGAATTCGTTAGACTTCTTCAGATTTGGTGTGAACATACTCCCCGCTGGTGTCCCAGTAAAGGTGCCCGCCGAGGTACGCCATGAAGTCAAACCAAACAATGGCCGGGACGGCCCACAGCCCGAAAAGCTGGGCGCTGAGGAACTGCGCGGCGACGCCGGAGACAATAAGGAACCCGACGATGAGCCAGGCCCAACGGGAGTGACGATGCGACCAGTCACGAATTTCATATGTCCACGGTCGGCCTGAAGTGCGCCGCCAGAAGAAAGCGTAGATGCGCTGCATCCAAGGGAACACTAGGGCACCTCACTCACTCCACCCGGTCGAAGGTCGGGGAAGAACGTATCGAGGATAGGATTCGCGGCCCAGAACTGCGCTCGACCGGGATTCGCGCCAATGGTCATCGCCTGGAGCGCGAGGGACTTGTCGGCAGATGGGACGTTCGGGAGCCGCATGATGACCTCTTGCAAAGACTGTTCCCCGCCGGTCATTCGTGTTACCAGACGCGCCTGGTTGATGACCGCGTTGGCCCGCTCGCCGTCGTCCGCCGAGAGGCCGGAGAACCGGGGCAGGTCGAAGTAGAGAGACAGCTTCTCCCGCGCCCCTTCGTACCGGACTTCCAGCGGGGTGAGATTCTGCTGCCGCCGCTGCACGATGAAGTTGCGAATCCAAGACGGCTGCCGCTGGAGGAACGAGTCCCGCGCGTCGAAGAACGCCTGAAGGTCATCGTCCAGGATAAGCCCGTCACCGTTGAGGTCGGTGGGCTCAAGCTGGTTGAAGTCGCGCCACGCCAGTTCCTCCGGCTGGTCGGTGCCCTTCTCACCACGCGCGAGCCACAACTGCACGAGCGGGTCGCGCTTCACGCCGTCCACCTCGCGCGTCGCGCCCAGACGCATGTCCGACCGCGCCTCACGCCAGGTCTTCGGGTCTATCTTCCCGGACTCAAGCTGTTGGTCAAGAAGGCGTTGTTTACGTGACACCCCGGCCCAGATGGAGTCGGTCGCACGGAAGAAGTTCTGCTTGGCCCGGTTGATGGCCCGCTGGTCACCGGTTTGGACTCCGGGGGACAGGCTGATGAGGTCGCGTATCGCAGGGATGTTGTCGATGATGGCCGACTTCTGTTCGGTCGAGAGCTTGAAGTACGCTGCGCGGACATCTTGGAGGTTCGGGTCAACATCCATCCCGAACGTCTTCATCTGCGCGACGGCAGCGCTGATGGTGTGCGTCTCCTCTGGAGCGATGTACTTAGCTCCGGGGATAGTAGCGAGCACGAGGTCGCGGCCCGCAACCGTCCGGCGCGCTGACACCTGTTCATTGTCATACACCGCGTTGCGGATGTCTACGATTTCCTCTGGGTACAAGGGACGGCCTGCATCGACCTCGGCCTGGGTTATCTTCGCCGCCACGCGACTGGCAAGCTCCCGCTCCGTGGCACGCGCGAAGAGGTCGCCTTCGCCGCCGGAGAAGGGGAACGAAACGCCGCGCCCCTCGTTGATACCCGCGAGCCGGGTGAAGTCGCGCACCCACCGTACCTGCGCCGGGAGCATACCGAACGGCGAGGCGGTAGTAACCTGCATCTCTGGGGACGTAGTGATTCCGGTTTCGTTGAGGAACTTCCCCATCGCGTCCATCGTCAACTGCGCCTGTGGGCCGGGGTACATCCCGAACGCTTGGATGAGTTGGGACATCTGCTGGAGCGGGTGAGAACCCGGTTGCACGAAGTTCGTCCCTTCCCGCGCCATGAGGGGGAGAACAGACATGCGGAGGTGGGGCGCGAAGAAGTACCCACCGCCGAACGCAATGCCGCCCATCCCACCCTCTGGCCCGGACTGAATGGCGTGGTTCATCGCCACGATGAAACCGGGGCGCGCCGCAAACTGCTTCATCAGGTAACCGGGGAGCCGCATCCCCCAGATGGGATACATGGAAAAGAACCCGGCCAGTCGGTCAAGGTTCGTGTGGTGCCGGTAGTCAACCATCCCGCGCCGCCAAGCCTCAATGCCGGTGGTGCTGGCGTGGTGCCGCAGCCGATTGACCATCTCGCCCTGCACGTCAGGCATCTGAGCGAGCCCATCCGCCTCGCGCCAGAGATTTGACAGGGACTCAATGGCCCCGTCTGTGTGCCCGGCGTTCTGTTCGAACGAGGCGAGGGTCTGGTCGAGCCGCTGGATAGCTCCATGTGCGGTCGCGGCAGCCTCGCGGGGGTTGAGCCGCTGGTACTTGTCCTTGAGCGCCACACCGAGCGCCTCGTAGTTGCTCTCCATGACCTCCAGCGTCCCATAGAACTCGTCGGGAAGCTGGTACTGTTCAAGAAGCCGCGCCGCGTTCTGGCCTCGGAGCGCGGGGAGGTCGGGGGTGCGGACGATTTCTTTGTACATCCGGTCAACGATGCGGTAGTAGGAACGCTGGTCGAATCGGCCCGCACGGGACGCGGCACGGGCAGCGATTTCGTCACCCATCATTAGCTTCGCGCCGAGGTACCGCGTCCACATGTCGGGCACCATCGCCGCAAATTGATTGGCTACGAGGGTCGGGGCAGGGAGCGCCTCCATCTCCGCGATGTTGGCGAAGTCAGGGAACACACGGGCCAACTTGCGGAGGTGTACCCCGGCATTCGGGTCGTTCTTCGCCACCGCTTTGGCGTAATCCTGCACCAAATCGTGACCGACCTTGACGTGATTGTCAAGGCGGGTGGCAAGTTCGGCGTCGGCGACTGTGTACGGAAGGTAGTGGGCCGCGAGGTCGCCGTTGCCAGACGCGATTTGGGAAAGCTGGTTGGCGATGGTCACATCAATGTCCGAATTCGCCATGCTGAACCCGGCGCTATCACGCGCCATCTGGTCGGAGACAGTAGCCGTGCGGGAGACGGTTTCCTCCTTGGCGTGGAGGATACCTTGAAGCTCGTCCTGCCGCGCCAGCAGTTCCGCAGGAGGCTCCAACTCCTGGTTCATAAAGTCGTTTTGGATGACGTTCTGCAATTGACGCCGCTCGGCAGTAATCGCCGCCCGGCGTTCTTCAGTGAGCGGCACCCGCGCGTCCACCGTCAGGTCGAAGTTCTTTTCCAACGACCGGACGACCTTCCCTGACGACTTGTGCGCGCCCTCGACGGCCTGCCGCGACACGCTCCGGTCGATGTTCAGGTCGCGGTAGATGTCATCGAGGTTCGCCTCTGCCGCTTTCAAATTGGCGAACGTGTGGCCGAGAGTTTCCCCGGCAGTCTGTGTAATGAGCGCGCTGTTCGTGCGAAGGGCCTCCCGCGCAGCGATATTCACTGGCAGCCCATTTTCGCTGAGGGTGTGAATATCCGCGAGGATGTTCTCCCGCGCCGTCTTGCTAAACTGCATGAACGACGGGTCATTGAGCAGGCTGTGAAGTTCAAGCTCCGACCGAGAGAACCGACGTGTCGCTTCCGTCAACGCGGTCGGGTCACCAGCAACGATGCGCTGACCGTACTGATGAACCTGCCGCTTCACGTTCGGATTGAGCGGGAGGTCTTCGATCTTCTGGAAGAAGTCCGCCATCAGCCCCTCCGAGGTCGAGGCGGACTGTGGAGCCGCTGTGAGAACATCCCGCACGACCGCCTCCGAAGTGGCGTCGGAGATGAGGTTGAATGCCGCGCGCGCATCGCGGGCCATCATGCCGCGCTGCGACCGCTTGATGAAATTGCTCAAGGCGGGGAACCCACCGAGCAGCTTATACACAGCGTCGGGGTCGGCGTCGGGGGCGGCAGTGAAAGACCCTATCTGGCTCACTACATGGTCGGGAAGCTCGTCAATTTCCCGCTGAAGGACGCGGAGTTCGTCGTCGGTGAACTCCTGAGTGATGCCCTTGACGGCCTGGGCCGCAACCTTCTTCTCGCGCACGGTGCGAAATGGAAGGAGGAAGTCGAACAGGGTTTCCTTGACCCCCAACTTCCCCGCTTGGAACTCGTTCGGGAGCCCCAATGTCTTCGTGTAGAAGTCGATGGCAGCGGGGCGAACAGCAAAGAGGTTGCCGCCGCGCAAGATGTTGTCAGGAAGCTCGACCAGTGGGAAGTCAGGCCGCGCCAAGTTCAACGGGCGCAGCACGTTCGTAATGGCCCCGGCGAAGTTGTGGAGGATAGTTGGCTTCACCTGCGGAGCCGCAACGATGCCGAACTCAGCCGCCCGCGTGGCAGCCAGGTTGTTCTGCATCTCGTTGAGGAAACGAGCCTCGCCGCCTTCAGTCAAAAACCGGAGCGCCGCCGCTTCATCCGCCGGTTCGAGGTGGGCGAAGGCGTCGCGGATAATGTCGAGCGAAGGGTGGTTCGCGCCGGGGATACCGGCATTGAACACTGAAAGCGCGCGCTCGTCGTCCTTCAACACGAGGGAGATGACGTTCTCGACCGAACCGAGCGTCTCATCGCGGGCCGCGACCTCCTTGACGTGGTTGAAAGCCATTGCTGCGTCGGTTGCCGCCACACGTTGCACAGAGTCCATCGACTGTTGTGTCAGAAACTCCGAAAAGCCCTTGCCAGTCACTTCACGGAACTCTTGGAAGTCAGCGAAGTATTGCGACCGCCCCGCAAGCCAACTGACCGCCTTACGCGCGGGCATGACCGTCGTAGCTGTGTCGATGCCGAAAGCCAAACTCCGCGCCACTGGTTTCCCAGCCCGCATGACCAAGGGCCGGGCGGCAGCAAACGGGATGTTCCACAACGCCATGTAGGTAGCCTCGACCGGCGCGAGCATCCGCGCGAGGGTCGGGGCCTTCCGCGCCATAAAGGTGGGAGTCAACGCGCGCAGCGCCGCTCGCCCCTCTTCACCACCGAGAGTCAACCGCCGCATCGCGTCGTCTGCCGGGATGGACAGCACGCCGTCTCGTTCAAGCACACCCACGACCCCACGCGCTACGTCATCAGCGACCGGCGCGCCCGTCTTCTGAAGGTTGACCAGCGCGTTGTCAAAGGCGCGAAACTCAGGTAGTCCGCCCCAACGCGCAGCGTACCGCGCGGCCTGAAACTCCCCACCGATGTTCTTGATGACCGCGCCTTCGCGGGCGAGAGTAGTAGCCAACTTCGCACCGGAGCCCCGCCAGAACCCAAAGCCGCCCAACCAAATGGTAGGGTCGGCAGCCACCTCTGCGGCGAATCGGAAGGGGCCGGGTACGTCAGTTTCATCCCAGATGCGCCGGAGGTCATTGACATCGCCGACTTCGCCCCACCGGCCTTCTACTGTCGCCACGAGGCCACCAAGAAGCGGCTTCGAAACGTACTGACGTGGGAGGTCAAGCACCTTCAGCCCGATGCCGACGGTAGACAGCGTGGGGTTGATAAGAGACGCACCGAACCGAGACGCGGCGGATGTAGCTTTGTCAAGCAGCCCGCCACCGCTATCGCCGTGGACAGCAGCCTCGTCCGCCTGCGCCGCAGCCGTCCGTTCTTGAATGCTAGCGAGCAGCGAAGCAAGACCGGGCGTGCGGGTAATAGTTGTGCGAGGGGGCACAAGAACCTCCTAGATGGTGCGGCGACCGGTAGTGGGTACGAAGCTCTGCATGACGCTTGTGAGAAAAGCGTTCGCCGACTCACCGGTTTCCGTCTGCTCAAGCTCGCCGAGGAACACCTTCTCCAAGTCGGACATACCGGAGAACTGCTGTTCTGTAATGGCCGTCTTTGTCGGGAGTTTCGTGCCGAACGTCTTACCCGTAATGGTGTGCGCCGCGTCCCCAACGATAGCGCCGGTACGCCCTGCGCCACCAAGCTGTTCCGGCAACCCGAAGCTCGGAAGGGCCTTGCCCTGAAGCAATGCCTGTACGAAGGGGAGCCGCTGGAAAATGTTCCGCACAGCCGACTGCGGAGCGCCCTGTCCCCGCGCCATGTACGCGAGTTGGATAGCCCCGGCAGGGCCAGTGGCAAGAGCAGCCGCGTTCTGAAGCCGTTCGGTGATGGTGTCCTTTTCCTGGAACGCTTGCGCCTGTTGTGCCAACTTCAACTGCTGTTCCGTAACCGCCGCACCACGCTCCTGCACCTTCACCTGCCGCTCCTCCAAAGCTAGCTGTTTAAGCGCCAGTTCCTTACTCAACGCTGACCCAGCCGAATCCGATACGGCCTGTGAAGCCGACGCCGCACGAATGGCGTCCGCCAGCGCCGACGCCTGCACCTGAGCGACGGTTTGCTTGGCCTTGGTCTGCGCCTGCGACATGAAGGTAGCAAAATTCGAGAAGCGGTTCAGCGCCGCCTGTGTGATTTCTTGAATGGTGTACTTCCGAGGTTTACCCGCCATATGTGTCTTTTGTGTGCCGCCCTCTGGAAAGGCCATCTATTTACCTCCGAAGCTGGAAAGGAACTCCGCTGTTTTGCCCAAGGAACTCTGGGCGGGTTCTTGTACGGTCGGCAGGAACATCTCGCGCAGCCCCGGCGTGTCAAGCATGGTCGCCAGGACATCCATCCGTGTCTTACCAGGCAACATTTGAAGCAGATTGAAAATGCCTTCCTGCTGCCGCGCGCGCTGGGCCGACCCCAACTCTTCTTCCTTGAGCGCCAAATCCAATTCCATCGACCGGCGCTGGATGTTGGCGAAGGCGTCATCTTCCGGCGTCGTGCCCGCCTCAGCACTCGACAGGAAGGACAACGCCTTAGTTGACGCAGTTTGGTACGCAGTCATATAGTCCTCGGTGTTATCGAAATCACCGGGGTTCGGAAGCGCGCCGAGTACCTGTGACATCTGCTGAAGCCCTTGGAAATTGGAGAGGGTTTGCACCAACGCGGCGTCCCGCTCCTGCGCCACTTGGAAATGTGCGGGGTCAGGGTTCGCGGCGTACTGTTTGTAGGCGTCAGCGCGGTCTTGCTGCATTTGCAGCAGCGTGGCTACCAACGGCGCGTTCTGACCTTGCAGTTCCGCCAAAGCCGTGTCAGCTTCCGTCTTCGGCTGTCCGCCAAAGACACCCCCCGACCCCAACTGCCGTCGTAGGACATTCTGGCCGACGATACCGTACTGCGCCAAAAGACCGCCGGGTGTGATGTTAGCACCCGTGAAGGCACCAACCTCGCCTGTTGTGACGCCTGTCCCAAACAAGTCAGTCGTCAGGAGGTCGCCAACTGTGTCCCAGAACGGCATTACAGTTCACCTCGAAGGAACGAGTCCTCAGCCCGCGCCTGCGTCTCGGCTAGGAACTCCAACCCGTCCGCCCCTTGCGATGCAAACACCTCAAGGAACATCTGGTGGCGCTGTTCGAACGTCGCTTGGCGGTACGCCGACACGAACTCATCTACGTCCAGCGCGTTGCTGCCAAAGACTTCCTCGACGGCGGCGTTCATCTGTTCGCCGATGTGGATGCCTTCACGTGACAGCCGTGTGATGGTGTCTTCATTACGGAATTTCTCGTTAGCCACCGGAACCTCCTGGAAGGCTGGGGGAGAAAGGAGTGGTGACGGGCGGTGGTTGGTTAGCAGGTTGGCGTTCGGCCCCCGGCGCACGTCCGCCAGTACCACCGCCGCGTGCGTTCACCGTTGCCCCGACAGTAGGCACCCCAGGCTCACCGAGCCCCGGTTGCGGCTGGATGACGCCGTTCGGGTTGCCGCCGGGGACAAGACCCTCCGGCCCCGCTGCGAACGATTCTGCAAGCTGGGCAATGGCCGGGTCGAGAACACCCATCCGGGCGGCTTCGAGCACCTGGTCAATCTGCCCGGAGCGCTGCATCGCCCGGAGCATCTGGATAGGCTCGATGAACTTCTGGAACCGCTCGATGCGGATTTTCTCGTTCTCCAGTTCGGGCTGCTCGATTTCGTAGCCCTCGCGCTGCACGCGCTCCTGTGATACGTACCCCGCCTGATGGCCCGTAGCCAACCACTGAGTCTTGGCGATGCGGTCGGACGGGAGCGGCGCGGAGATGCGGACTTCGAGATTGCGATTCCCGCGACCCTCGCGCGGCTTGTACCCCACGAAGGGGGAGGTGGTCGCTTCGTCTTGCTGTACCGGCACCGTGACTTCGGACTGGAACTTCGCGTCGATGCGCTTGAGGATGTACAGCGTCGCGGAACGGATAGCCCGCGCCTGTTGGTGCAAGAGCGGCACGTACTTCGACACCGCCGCCGAGGCCAACTGTGATATAAGGAAGCCGGTGGTGCCAGACGGAGGCATCTGCCCAGTCAAGATGTCAGCCAGAGCCACCTTGTCAATCGACAACTGGACATCGCGCTTGGCGTCAGCGAACAACACCGAGACGTTGGCGGGGACAAGGTATTCCCACTTCTCGCCTTGGCGAATCTTGAGGAGTTCGCCGATGACCTCCTCCTCGTCTTCCTGGTCAGGGAGGTCTGGCTCCTCCGACGCCGGGTTGCCGATGTCGATTTCCGTCTTAACCAACCGCGCGAAGCCGTGCTTCCACAGGAAGGCATACTCCATCGCCGTGAAGCCGAGTTGCCGCACGAAGTCCTCGAAGGCGTTGTAAAGAATCGGCAGCCCCATCCGGCCAGGGTCGGGGCTACAGGTAATCTCACCGAGGCCGAGGAAGTAAGGGATTTCATCGCCCGGCTCCATGTGCGCGTACCGAATGGGCGTCTCGTTGATTAGGTAGACACACCCTTGGCCCTTGACCCAGTACTCCATATAGTTGAGTTCCTCGGCCCCCGTTGAGGCTTTGAACTCCAAAGAGTGGGTCGCCATCATTTCCTCGCACCCCTCCGACCACTCAGTCGTTGGGCCATCCGGCCCCATGTACATAGGCATCCCGGCTTTGTCGTAAGCCGGGACTTCCACCGGGATGGTGAGGAGCTTGCGGTCAGCAGAGTAGTATCCGCCGAACTGGTCGGCAGCGTCGAGCGCCGAGATGCGCTTCGATTCTACGAGGCGGGTGAGGCCCTCAACTGTCAAGTCGTAGTACACCGTGTCGTACTCCGGCACGATGATGTCGAACGGGGGGTTGAGCATCTTGTACTGCTTGACACGGAAGTCGAAGTCGCGCTGGGATTCGCCTTCCTCGCGGTACGGGAGGTTCTGCCACCGGTCGAGCCGCATGTGTACCTTGTAGAACGCGCCGCCTTTGGAAAGCTGTTCATCCGAAAAGATGCGGTGAACAGGCACGCCGGTCAGGTCTTCCAACGTCAGCCACAGCGACCGCGCAAAGGTTGACAACTTGGCGGCGCGAAGGCCCGCCGTAGGGCTCAATCCGTCAGGATGGAAAATCCAGATGGGGTACTTGGCCGTGAGAATGGAGACGAGCCGATTGAGGATTTCGTTGTACTGTTTGGTGGAGGTCGCTGTCTCTGGCACGATTTCCGCGTGGCTAGGTGGAATCGGGGTAGCAAGGAGGCCGTGCCGCAATTGAAGAGAGAACAGCGCGTTGTCGTCCCGAACGACGAAGTTGGGCTTGGTTGTGATGAAGTAGTCTTTCGCCTCGCGCGCGCGCTCTGCCCACATCTTGAACATGGGATTGGTCTGAAGGGCGAGGGTTGCTGCGGAGTTACCGTGGGCCAAAGACTATTCCTCCACTCTGATTATAGCATATCTGAGCAAAGCTATGCAAGCCTAACGGGACGACCAGCGAACTTTTGTGCGCTTTTTCTTCCGGCGGATGGAAAGATACGACCGCGCCCAACGCGCCCACCCCATAGACACCACTTGGTCGTCCTTGTACGTCCCCTGCGCCGCCCACTTGCTTGGCCCCTTCTGAACGAAGGTGAGGAACTCTTTCCACATTGCGACATCGGGAGAGATGAGCGCGTGGGCGTTCACCCACCCAATGAGTGAGTGAATCATCCGGGGCTTCGTCAGCGAGGACATGTGAACACCGATGGGCGGGGAAACATCCAATTTCGCTTCGGGGAGCACGTGGGCCTTCTGGAACCGGTAGAAGTTCCGGTAGCCGAGGGACTGAAGTGCGGTGATGAAACCGACACCCGGCCCGTTGCGTTCGACTACGAGGTACGGCTGATTGTACATCGTCAGCACCTCGAAGATTTCCGTCACGGCGCTGGTCAAATCCACGCGCCCGTCCCACGACGCAACGTGGTTATCGTGCAGGTCGAGAACCTTGAGGGAGGTGCGGTCGGGCTTCCCGGACTCGCCGAGGCCGTGGGCACAGTCGATGCCCGCGACGTACAGGTGGCCGGGCTCAGGGCGGCGGAAGATTCGCGTCCGGCCTTCGTGCATGGTGTCCACCCGCACGCGTTCGGCTTGGCGTATCTGCTCTTGAATCCACTCGGAGTCGAAGGGACAATTGCCAGTGGTGGTGAACGCCTCTCGGTCGTTATCGGGGTATTCCTGCTTGAACTCGTCTTCAGGCAACGGCGACTCCGCGCGCTCCTGCTCCAGCCAAGCGTCGTCGCGGGTCGGCACCAACCGCCAAGACATGAAGACCGGGAGGAAGTTGTTGACCTTCTCTTTCGCCTTCTGCCAAAGGTCGTGGAACATATTACCCAGGCCGTTGCCGGTGGAGATGATGATGAAGTGGCCCCCACCTTCGAGTGTCGGCTTGACCGCGTTCCAGT
>Ga0209342_10006886_pt1 | contig 11457 bp, 13 predicted proteins | sample RifCSP16_2_FD_184023 | JGI IMG/M metagenome (GOLD analysis project Ga0209342, IMG submission 184023) | Soil microbial communities from Rifle, Colorado - Rifle CSP2_sed 16_2 (SPAdes) (version 2) | ecosystem: Environmental > Terrestrial > Deep subsurface > Rock core/Sediment | place: Rifle... | reverse complement strand
GCAGCGAGCAATCGGCATGATGTGTTCCGGGGAGACGGGCCGGAGCCGAACGCCGAGGGGTAGGGTGGGAGCGGGCGCTCCGGCCAGAGTTGAGAGGTCGAGGCGCATCTCGAGCACTGCGTACGCAGCGCGATAGCCTTCGTGCAGCAAGAGTTCGGTGGCCTCCTTCTCCGTGCTGCTCGCGTTGGCCGCGAACTCGGCTTTCTCCCCGGGGTGTTCCGCTGCGGCCAACTTCCGAATGTGATCTTCGGCCCTCCGCAGCATGGCGGTTGCGATCCCCCTCCCGCGCCACTCCGGTACGACCCAGCCCAACGTGAGGTAGACGCTTGTTCCATCCCGTTCAGGCCAGCACGCGATCCTGCTGTACCCGGCGACGTCTTCGCCGACCTCCGCCACCGTCCATCGACTTTGCTCACCCAGGGCAAAGGCGCGGGCGATCGATGATCGCAGCAAATCGCGACTGGGCAGGCTCTCGGCCGAGGAGAGGGGATCCACCCGATCCGCCCCCTTGCACCGTTGGTGCACCGCCTCCAAGATCACGGCATCCTTTTCTCCGCGGATCGGCCGAAAGGTCACAGGGGCGTTGGAGGCAGCGTCAGACATGAGGAGCCTGCCAGGCGGCACGACGGCGATCCAAGCGACCCTGGCCCGACCGCTCGTGGCTGGGCCCGTGAGGAGATCCTGAGAAGCGCGCCTGCAGTGCCAGTGCCGCCGATCCGGGCGGGGTTTCCTGGAGGCCGCATACGGCCGCAGCCTCGAGGAGCCCGGTCCCCGGAAGGCGATGCGTCCGGTGGTGGCTGCTCAGGCGGAAGGCGAGCACCTGCTCACGATCATGGGTGGAGGTGGGAACGCGGCGTCGAGGCCCGGTCATCGGCAGCAATCAAGCGATGCGGTCTTCGATCTCCCAGGCGTGATCGAGAACGTGCCAGGCCACGCGCCGGACGAAGTAACGCGGCGTCCATCGGGCGCCGCCGCGGGGCCCTCGAGCAGGGATCCCTTGCCTCATTGCCGATTCGAGCGCTTCCAGCGTCTCCCGGCGTGCCCGGGCGAGCTCTTTGGCTGGGCCGCCTTCTTCATCGATCTTGAATTTCCAGGCGAGGCGCGCGAGGTAGGCCGCATCCGCCTCGAGCACGTGCCGGACGATAGTCTCCAGATCCCGGCCGCCGCCTCGGGGGCCCTTGCGAAGCTCCTTGCCCTCGGCAGCCTTGGCGGCCGCATCAAAGGCGCGCCAGCACGCCTTGAACAGGGCGTGGAAACGGCGAAGGTCGGCGTCGCTGACGGGCTTTGCGTCGGCCGACGTTGCCTTGCTCGGGGCGCCGAAATCCGTCGTCGCGTCGCCTTTGAGGCGCTCGGCAATCCGCAACGCGGCGACATCCCGCGGCGGCCCGAACCCGAGCTTCGAGGCGCGAACGACGCGGGCGTAGCGGGGCCCATAGTCCAAGAGAGCCTGGAGCGCCGATCCCTCGTCGCGCCCGCTGCGGCACCACCCCGGCCAATCGATCGCACCGGCGAACACGCGTTTCGATCCCTGTTCCAGATAGACCTTGATCGTATCCGATGATTTCACCATCCCAAGATGCTCCTGACCAAAGGTGGAGGGACCCCGGCAGGTGCTCCCATCACCGGTCTGGTGAGGATCTGCCGGGGAAGGGAGTTACCTAAGGAGGCAAGGGGCGGCGGAGCCGCTCTTGCCTTATTACACCTTCACAAGTAGACGTCGAATCTTCACACACTTTGGCCTCACCTCGTCCCCCGGAAGCCTCCAGGATTCCGGCCGGGTTCCATCACAGCCCACTATCGCGCCCTCGGGCATGGCGAGCCCTCTGTAGAGCGTAGGCTGTGTAACCGCCGAAGGCGCCGTTGAGCATCATCCAGGGCAAGGCGAAGAACCACTCGCGGGAGAAGAAGTGCAGGTGACCGACCGCGGAGGCGGAGGGCACGTAGAGGTAGGTCAGGCCATGCAGCATGACGAAGAAGGTGACCGCCTGCATCGTGAGCCCGAGCGATACAGCCTTCACCCTTTGGCTGAGCCTCCGAAGCGAATGGTTGGCGAGGTCAAGGAGAAGGCCGGTCAGAGGGCCGCTCGCCGCCCAGAGGAAGACTGCCCACAGCCCGACGAGCGCCCGGCTCTCCTGCCAATCGAAGAAGTAGAGCGGGGCGAAGCCGACCACGGCGTAGGGCAAGTAGGTCAGGATCCCTGCCCCGAATCGATTGGCGGCGAGCAGGGGATAGGCTACGGCGAGCGCGGCGAAGTAGGGAACGAGGATGAACATGCACGTCCCGGAAACTTGCGTGACCTCGATCACGGCCCCGGCCATCATAATGGCGACAAGGGCCAGGCCCCACAGAATGATGGTCTTCCATGGCATCGGTGACGGTTGCATTGGGATCTCCTTGGTCGGCTGCGTCGGCCGCTCTCCGCGGCAAGGCCGGGCGATCGCACGATCCCTGCCCGCACTCACGCCTCCCCGGGCGGCGCCCTGGAGCCGCTGCCCGATTCTCGCGTATTTCGAGGATTCCATCTGGCCTGGTTGCGGCCAGGACAAGGCCGGATCCCCCGATTTCGACGACATCGGGAGATTCCACCTTGACATTAGCGTTACGTCATAGTTTATGATGGGCGAGGATCGAGGGATTGGCCATGGCCCTTACCGTCAAGCAGCTCGCCGATCTGGCAGGGATCACCCCCCGAACGCTGCACTACTACGATGAGATCGGGCTTCTGGAGCCCTCTTCGCACGGCGAGAACGGTTATCGCCTGTACGGCGAGGAGGCGGCCTTGAGGCTGCAGCAGATCCTGTTCTACCGGGAATTGGGCCTCAGCCTGAAAGAAATCCGCGCGGCCCTCGATCGGCCAGGCTTCGACATGCTCGAGGCGCTGGAGGCCCACAGGCGGGCGCTGCACCAGAGCGTCGAACGGCTGAACGGCCTAATCCGGACCGTGGAGAAGACGATCCTGCACATGAAGGGACAAATCGAGATGCGCACACCGGAGCTGTTCGAGGGGTTCGATGAAGAGGCGCAGGCGCGCTACGAGCAAGAAGCCGCCCGCCTGTGGGGCGAGGAGCACGTGAAGGAGTCGCGCCGCCGGTGGGACACCTATTCGGCGGAAGAGAAATCGCTGATCTTCGCCGAAGCCGGGGAAATCTACCGAAGCCTCGTCGACCACGTTGGCCAGGACCCATCGAGAGAGGAGGTCCAGAAGCTGATCGCCCGCTGGCATCAGAATCTCCGCAACTTCCATGAGCCCACGCGGGAGATCCTGCTCGGCCTGGCGGAGGGGTATAGCCAGCACCCCGATTTTGCGGCCTTCTTCCGCAAGATGCACCCCGACCTGCCGGAGTTTCTCCGCCGCGCCATCGAGCACTACTGTCGGGAAATGGCCAAGGCGGAATAGGGCCCGGCCCATCTGCCGGGGCTTCGCTTTGCCGGCCTCGCCTGGAAAGCGCGCACGCCTGGCAGGTCCTTCTAGGCCCGTCAGGTGCGCGCAGGGCTGCCTTCCAACCGCGAAAAGGGAGGTGAGCCGGGCGCGGATGCAATGTCAGCCTTCAGCGCTTAGCCTCGAGCGGCCAGCGTTCAGCGCTCAGCCTCGTGCGGCCAGCGTTCAGCGCTCAGCCTCCAGCGGTCAGCACTTGGCTCTCAGCCTCGCCCCGCTGGGCGGTCTCGCCGTGCCCTCGCTCTGGCGCGTTAGATCCATTCTAGATCCGCAATCGTCCTTTCGTTACGGACGTTGCCGGTATTGAGTGTGGAGATCGGCTCGAGGAGGATCGCCTGCACTTCCTTGGCCGCGACCGGGCGGTGATCGACGCCGGCGGGCACGACGATGAACTCGCCTTCGCCCAGGACGACGTCGCCATCGCGGAACTGGATGGTCAGGCTTCCCTTCGTCACCAGGAAGAGCTCATCCTCGTTCTCGTGCTGATGCCAGACGAACTCGCCCTTGAACTTGGCGAGCTTGAGGTATTGGCCGTTGAGCTGGGCGGCGATTCTCGGGGACCAGTACGCGTGGATCCGGCCGAACTTCTCCGAGAGGCTCACCTTCTCCATGGAAACCTCCGAACGTACACACCATCACCGGGGCAGAGGGCTTGCCGGGCGGGTCAGGAGTTCTGGTCGTAGGCTTGTTGAAGCCAGTCCAGAACCTCGGAATCCACCTCCTCCGGCGAAGAGAGGCTGATTTGGAAACGCATGGTCTCTTGGATCTTCGAAGGCTCGAGCCGCCCGACCAGCTTCTGCCCCTCCAGGCGCAGGCCGAGATCGACCCGGCTCTTCGTCGTCGGTTGCACTCTGGCGAACGTTCGGCGCGGGGAGACGAGCGAAACGTAGGTCTTGCGCGCCTGGATGGTCACCTCCCCCAGGCCGGCGGCCGCGTCGATGATGGCGTCGAAGATGGGGCGGAGGTGCGGCCGATCGGCGTATTGGCCGAGGATGAGCTCGTCGGCGGAGGCCAGGAAGAAATCCGGGTAGCCAAATCGCTCCATGACGAGGAGAGTCTGCGCATACCCGGCTACGCCTTGCTTCGTCAACCAGCGGCGGAGGCTCTTCTCATCCTCGAAGCGCTCTCTCCTGACCCGCCGGTTCCACTCGTCCACTTCCTTCCCGGTGCGCTCCTTGAGGAGCCGGGCCGACATCTCCCTCATACCCTTCCAGTCACGCGTCTCGCTCATGATACTCTCCACTCACACAAACCCGCACAATGACCGCTACATCGAGGAGGCAGCCCGGGCATTTCAGACTCTGAACGCCCGGCGTCACCTTACGACGAGCCGGCGCTCATGACAAGAGCTGAGTTCTCGCGCAGACACACTGCCGGTTCCCCTCAACGCGGAGGACACGGCTCGGCGAGCCCGATGAGGATTCCGAATGCGACGGTCGTGACCAGGCGTGCCGAGGGCGTTCATCGCTCGAAGTGCCGGGCGCCGGCTAAAGCCTCGACTCCACGCGGGATTCCGGAGTCGAGGCTCTTGCCGGTGCACTCGGCGAATCTTAGGAGATGTTGAAGACCAGCGCGCCGGGCTTGTAGCGCCGGTCGATAGCCGCCTCCCCGAGGGCGGCCAGGACGTAGAGGGTATTCAGGGCGGCGAACCGGTCCTTGAAGTGCCGGGTCCGGCGGGACTCCTCGTAGAGCCGCTTGGCCGTGATCCCCTTTTCGCCACGGAACTTCTCCCTGGCGTAGGCGACGGCCTCGGCCTGGATGATATTGAAGTTGCCTGCGGAGGGATCGTCCTTCTTCAGGGAAAGGACGAGGAAGTGACGTTTGCCCCGGAAAATGTAGTAGGTCTGGCGGGTGCCTTGGGCCTCACCCTCGAAGCGGAGATCCGAGACGGCTTCTTGAGGCTTCATGGAGACCTCCGTGACTGATGAGGCCGCGGGCGTGCAGGCCAACCGGGGACCTCGCTCCGGGGGACTCGGGTCCCTGCTCTCCACTCTACGGCAACTTTGCGCCCAAGACAAGCGGGCGTCGGCTGAGGCTGAGCCAATCGACACACGGAACGGGGCAGAGAGCCAGCCTGGACACGGCCTGCCCCTCCCTCGCGGCCTACGGGAGCTCCTCGCAAGTCCGCTGGCGGTGTGGCGAAGCGGAGGCTTCGTAGCCGCCACCCGGCAATGGTTCGAGTGAGTAATCGAGGCTCGGGTCGGAAAACAGGGTGACTTGCCTCGGGGCCGTGTCTGAGACGTCGATGGCCACGATGGATGCCGGTCCGTAGACGTATTCACCGGAAGCAGGATCTCGTCGGCCGGGCCTCACGACTACCCAGAGCTCATTGCCCGCCGGCGTCCAGACCGGGCTGCCAATCACCCTGAGGACCTCTGCATCTTCGGAGGCGAATTGGAGATCGGGGACGAGCACGTCGTGAACAAAGTCATATCCCGAGATCCGGTTGGCGCAGATTGGGCCGTAGATGCCATCGTAGAGCATGGTGTAGAACGCGGTGCTCTGCGAGTTCCACCGCCGCTCGCGGGCCAGGCCCGGCACAGTGCGAACAATCTGTCGCGCATTCGGATCGAAGATGACGGTGTCACCGCCTCCGCCCTCGATCTGGGCGTCCGTGATGACGAGACGCCCGTCGGCGCTCCACATGAGACCGTGGATGGTGTAGTACACAGCACGGTATACGTCGACCGGTGATGCCTGACCCGGTTCGACGATCCGGACCTCTTGATACAGCCAGCTGCCGGGGTCTCCCGCTCTCACCGCCAGAACGTAGGCAAGGTGTGATCCATCCGGAGAAAGCGTCGGCAGCTTGCAGGCCCCGGAGGCGAAGCCCAGGTTCTCGTAGACGGACGGATGCACAGCCTCGTCCCTTTCCCAGCACTCCGGGGGCAGGAGTGTGTCAATACCCGAAAACCAGCCGTTGGGCGTCGGGGTTGGCGGGTTGCCGGCTGTCGGCGCGGGCGGTGTGGCGGAAAGCGCGGTGGTGGGGGTTCTCGCTTCTGGTGATGTGGCCGGGGGCGATGCTTGCAGAGTCGGAGCCCTGGCCAGGCACCCAGCGAGGAGCATTGCCGCGACTCCGAGATCGAGACTTGTCGCCAACGCCGCGCGGCGAGAGGTCACTTGTTTCTCCCTCCTACGCAGATCCCGCCCGGCCCGCCCGACGGCCTCGGGGGGGGCGCCGGCCCCGCGTTCTCGCGGCCAACGGTCCCGCGTTTCTTGCGGTGGGGAGGCACCCGCCTTCGTTGGCAGGCCTTCTTCCACTGTACGTCAGGCCGGCGGGCAAGACAAGGGCTGGTCTGCGGCACGTAGCCGGGTCGGCTCGACCCCGTTGTTGGCCGGAGCCGACTCAAACTCCAAAGAGGCGGCGTGACCTGAAGTCAAAGTGTCCCCCGGCAGTTGGCGCTGCCGCACCTGCAGCGGAGCTTCCCATCGTGGTGGGTATCTCCGTACCTGCAGGTGAGTTCCTCCCCTCGGGAGATGGCACGCAACGAATAGAATTCGATGTGGCCGCGGAAGATCCGCATAAAGGTGTTCGGGGAGCACGAGTGGTTGATGTACCGGAGAGCGTTTCCCCGGACCGAGGCGTCGATAGCGTATCCGTCGTCGGTTTCTACAATGGCAAGCCTTCGTTTCTTCCTGGCGCGTCGGCGGGCCTCCCGCTGAGGGATGCGCTCCCCGGCGTATTCCCCGATCTTCCTCCTGGCCGGGATCGAGGCCCTGGCAAAGAGACCCTTTCCGTCAATCGGGCTCTTTCGGACCCCCAGGCGGCCGGTGAGTGCGTGGGAACGCGGAGCGCTTGAAGGCGACGGTTTCATGGTCGCTCGTGTGCGTGCGGGAGGTTGGCGTGGTGCGATTCCACGAACCTTCTGCTACGGATGCTTCTTCATCAGACTTCCCGTGAACTTCTCCAATTCATCCGGCATGAAAAACACCAAGTCCAGCAGCCTCTTGTGCTTCTCGGAATGCGGACAGCCGACTCTCTGATTGGAGGCCATAACCCCTTGTTTCACCGGAACCGGTTCCACAATCTGCTTGCAGTCCCGACAGTAGGCCAAGGCACTGATCGCCCCTGCCTTGAACCATCCGATTCGTTGATCTTGAAGTTGGCGATAGAGTATCTCCTTGCTTCCTGCAGAGTATCCGATGTCAAAGCCTGAGCTTCCTCTAGCAGGTGAGATCTCATCAATCAGCGCCTGTTTCAGGTAGTTGACTGCCAGTGCATGGCGAACGTCAAAGGAAGGACCGATATCCTCACCCCGCATCGCCTGTAGATTGCAGATTGAGAATAGTACGGCTCGGGACTCTTTGTACTTGGTCTTGATGATCTCCCTTCGCTCCGCATCGGGGGCAAGGCAAGTGTCAAGCAGTATCTGCTCCATGCGTGGCAGTGCCAAGAAGTCTGGATAGAGTACGGAACCCACAAGGTCGAAGAATTCCTGAACAAGGAACTTGTAGCTGTCATAGGGCAGGCTGACATAGCTCTCGCCGGCAATAAACCACCGGTTTGTGAGTGGCTCAATCAATACGGGGACGATCTCCCTTCGCAGCTCAAGATTGGCATGACGGTAGAGAAAGTCGGCCAGTTCCTGCGGCACCTCTTTCACCAGGCCGACAAAATAGAGAACATAGTGCTCGCCTTTGCTCTTCGAAAGCGAGGCAAGATAGTCCTTTGCAGCTTTGACGTTGATCTGCAGGTCCGGGCCAGAAGCGCATTCCTCCAGTCTTGTGAAGATGAAGTAGGTCTTCTTGACATCGGGGAGAGCTGAAGAATCGCGGCTGAACAACATCCCATAAGACGAATCGAGGTGTTCGTCAAAACCATTCTGTTGCAGATTGAGCCGAAGTCGGGAAGCTAGCTGGTTCTCATCTGTGCTGTCCATGGGGGATCTCCTTGCTGGTTAGCCTGGAATGATATCCGGAGACCCCAGGTGGTTGGGCCACTCTTAAGGGTGCCGGCGATGCCAGCGCCGCCAGCGATCGAGGCGGCGATGATCTCAGGAGGCCTACGTCCTTCCTGTAGGCCGGGGGGCGGTCAGTGCGACGTGTCCCCCGGCGGCCTCGAGCTCCGTGATGCGCCCCTGTGGGCGGCGCACATTGCCCCGGTGATTGTGCGGGAACGCCCACCCGGAGCGCAAGCGGAGGGGCTGCAGCGGTGTGTTGGGCCTCCCGTGAGCTACCCTGGGGGAATGTAGCGGACCCCGTCGATGCCCTCGAAGTCGGCGTCCTGGGTCCAAAGGACTGCGTCGAAGGCGCGGGCACTGGCCAGCATGATGCTGTCGGCCATGGGAAGCTTCATCTCGCTTGAGAGCTTTGCTGCGCCCAGCGCCAGCGTCGAGTCCAGGTCGATAACGATACCCTGCTGCATGAGGGCAACCGCTTGGAGAGCCTCACCCTCGCCCCTTTGCTGGAGAACCCGTTTGAACACCTCAAACAGGCTTACCGTCGGGACGAGTAGTTCGCTTGATCTCTGGATCACCGGGGCAAAGACCGAAGCGTTCGGCCCATCCGCGAAGAACTCGAGCCATCCGGACGAAGCCACCACGTTCATACTCGGTCGGGCTCCCGTTCGACGGTCGTATCGATTCCCTTAAGGAACCCCCGCGCCCGCCTGATCGGCCTTACCGGGATGAGCTCGATCCGTCCCTCATAGGGGATCACCTGGATCTTCTGCCCCGGGCGAATCCCCAAGGCACGTCGCACCCTCAAGGGGATCACAACCTGGAACTTGGTGGACACCGTCGTAGTCTCCATACAACCCTCCGATCGATCCTAGCAGCGTATTACGACGGCTATTGTAGCATGGGGCGGGCCAGACATCAAGCTCCGGGCCCCCCCCCAACGGCACCGAGCTCCGCGGACATTGTGATCTCCCAGGGCCGCGGCGAGGTGCTAGGGAGTAGCCAGTATTGTAAGGTGGGGACTTGGGGCTGGGCAGCAGGTCAGAGGCTGAGAGCGGCTGCATAAGAGTACGATATCAATTCGCCGTCGCGGGTTTGGCGGAATCCCTCTTCGTGGTGGGACAGGTCGCTCATCTGCTTGGCGGTAAGTTCGGCAAAGTGCTCCTGTATAAGAGCCAGGATCTTCAGTTCGCTCGCCTCGAAAACTGCGATGTCGGGAGGTCTGATTGCTGTGAGCACCTCACCCACGTACTCGCCGATCGGCTTCTCACTGGTTGCCAAGGCCCCCTCCACGTCAGTGAGGGCCGCGAGGAAAATGGCATAGTTGTCCGGGGCTGGCCCGAAGGGGAGATGAGCGTAGTGAGAACCCGTGATGGAAACCAGGTAGTCCTTGAAATGCTTGAAATCTGCGTAGAAGAGCAGTTTGTTGAGTTTGGTTTTGAAGACCTCTTGGTTCGTGCACAAGAAGAGGATGGAGTTGAAGAGCTTATCAATGTCGAACCTGCGATAGCCGCTGTATTCGTCGGGATCGTAACTGGCAAGGCGATCTTCGAAGAGGTGCATGAGAGGGATCCGTTCCTCTGTGATCTGGTCCCTCAGGCGGGTTGTGAGTGAGCCTTGCTTTTGTGGTGGTAGTGCGTCAGGACGATCCTGCAACAGCCGAAGCAATGCCTCCGGGTGCATCACGAGGCGCAGGGCACGGTCGTGAGCTTCATCTTGAAGGGCCCCGTTCTCGTACCTGGCCAGCGTGATCGCTCCCCAGCCCAAGAGCTTGGACAGCTCCTTTTGTGTTAGGCCGATGGAGTGCCGGAACTCGCGAATGTCACTTGGCTGGACAAGATTGTGACGGCGGCGGTACTCAGCGTAGGCCAAGCCCAGGGGATCGTTGCTTCCATCGGGCGGCTCGAATTCTTTGCCGCAGGTGGAGCACCGAAGCATTGGGACTTGGACGGTGATGTTGTCCCCTCGTACTGAGTACTCAACAGCGCGGCTAGTGGGGACAAGCTCGCGCTCCTCCTCGCAATGCGGGCAATAGCCGGTCATTGTGCGCCTCCACAAGGGGCCGCGGTTAGGGTTGGAAGGGGTGGTCCAAGGGCCTTTCTGCGATGTGGAAAGAGAGGCAAATCGCGTGGTCGCGCGCCTTGCCGCGAGCGATCTTCAACTTCATGTATATCTCGTACCCTTCGATTCTCTTGCCGAAAACCCAGATTTCTCCGGGTTTGTTGATGTCGGGTTGTGGCCCGGATGCGTAGTCAAGTACTGAGAGGCCTCTGATCTCCTCTTTGCAGATCTTCCTTGTGAGGCCGAGCTGCACGAGTGTTCGATCCGTCTTCTCAGTGTCGACAAGGAAAATGCCGGTTGATGAAGCGAGGCGCCTGAACTCCCGCAAGAAGTTCCGGGCCTCTTCCTTGTTGGCCTCGGGCAACTAGAGCTCCACGCGGCGAAGCTTTGGGGCCGTGATTTCAGCGTACTATCACGTGATACTCCTTCTCTTGTGAGTATATCACGTGATAATCATCTGTCAAGCCCTTTGCGGCGCTGGCAGGGGATACGCCCAATGGAAACAAGGCCAGCCGCCGCGGGAATCGGGCATTTCTCGATCGACTTAAGGGTTACTCAGACCACAAGACAAGCTCCACGTTTCGGCCCGCCAGGCCGCCCCAGCGTGTTGTCATCCCTCGCCCGAAGGAGCCTCCGGGGGCTTTCTCGGCCGCCCGCGCGCGATTCGCCTGCCCAACCACACAAGCAGGCCGATCGGCACAAGGACCGGAAGCCCCACGACGGCGATCCAGATGAGCAGGTCCGCCGCGAGGCGGTAGAGCGTTGTAACAGCACCGCTGGCCGAGTCGAACGTCTCCGACGGGTCCCAGGGAACGGGCGTGGCCGTCGGGGTCGGCGTGGGCGTCAGCGTCGGCGTGGGCGTCGGGGTGGGCACGATCTCCGGCAATTCAGGCTCGAGCTGTATGGTGATCGTGGAGAAAGCCGCCCGGCCCGAGAGGTAGTTGATCCGCCCCTGGACCTCCTCGATCTGCGCTTCGACGGCGGCAAGCTCCTGGTTCACCGTCAGCGCCTCCTGCACCGTGCGGGCCTGATCCAGGAACTCGAGAATGCGGGCGCGAGTTG
>Ga0209342_10006885_pt1 | contig 11458 bp, 5 predicted proteins | sample RifCSP16_2_FD_184023 | JGI IMG/M metagenome (GOLD analysis project Ga0209342, IMG submission 184023) | Soil microbial communities from Rifle, Colorado - Rifle CSP2_sed 16_2 (SPAdes) (version 2) | ecosystem: Environmental > Terrestrial > Deep subsurface > Rock core/Sediment | place: Rifle... | reverse complement strand
CCTGGCGGACCGGCTCGCGCCAGCGCGATGCCGCTCCGCGAGCCTATGAGAAGGACGGGCTAGGTCTGCAAGGCAGGGATCGACGGATGCGGCGCGCAATCCGATCTAGGCGACGAGCGAGCCGTTGAGCCACTCCTCGAGCTTCTTCTTCTGCACCAGCGCGCCGACATGCTGGGCGGCGACCTTGCCGCCCTTGAACAGCATCAGCGTCGGCATGGCGCGGATGCCGTACGTGCCGGTGACCGCGGGGTTCTGGTCGACGTCGAGCTTAACGACCTTGACCTTGCCCTCGAGCTCGGCGGCGAGCTGCTCGAGCGCCGGCGCCATGGCCTTGCACGGACCGCACCACTCGGCGAAGAAATCGACGAGCACCGGCTCGGTTGACTTCAGAACCTCCTGGTCGAAGGTCTGGTCGGACACCTGCGGCGTGGCCATCGGCAGTCGCTCCTTGTCTCGGTTGGTTCTGGGCCTCGTTGCGGGCCCCTGCCAGAGGCCGTCATTGCGCGGAGGGGAAAGGTAGGGAGGCTCCTCTCAAGCGTCAAGACGAGCCGGATCGAGATCCCAGAGGCGCGACGCATAATCATCGAGCAGGCGGGCGGGGATTTCCAGAAGCCTCGGGCCGTCGGTCCACAGGATGGCCGCCCGAACGGATTTGCCCTTGAAGATTTGGCCGACCGCGAGACGATAGGCCGCAAGCTGGTAAAGGTAGGCGTCGGCGACGCCCGCGGCCTCGCGTGGGGGCGGGCGATTGGTCTTGTAATCGACGATCAGCACCTCGTTTCCGATCTCCGCCAGGCGGTCGATCTGGCCGGTGATTCTGAGCGCCGGGCCGGTGCCCTTGGGGCGGGGAATGACGGCCGCGACCGGCACCTCGGCGCGGCTCCCCGGCCCGAACAGCGGCGCGAACGTCGTGTCGTTGAGGATCGCGAGAGCCTCCGCGACGATGCCTCGTTGGGTGCGGGCCGGCAGCGCCGCGCCGCGCCGGGCAACGAACGCCTTCGCCGTCCGCGCCCACGCGGCAGGCTCGAACGCGGGCAGGTGCTCGAGCAGGCCGTGCGTGAGGCTGCCGCGCAGAAACCGGCTCTCTTCGGCGAGCGCGAGAGGGGAAAGGGCTGGCGGCTCGGCGAGCGCCTCCTTCGGCGCCGCAGGGAGCGACGGCTCGCCGGCATCGTCGATCTCGTACGGCGCGAGCCTCGAGGGCGCGAGCGGCACGCTGAGCTGCGGCTCGCGCGGGGCTGGCCTTTTTGCCCACCCGGGGAGCGGCGCGGCGCCCTGACCGGCTCCGGGCGCTCGGCTCGGCGGCTCGGGCCGAGCGTCCTGTTGTGACGCGCGGCGAAACGTGCGACGGCCGTCGTCCTCCACGACCTCGTCGAGCGCTCCTCGCAGGCGCTTTTCGATGAGCTCGTACCAGCAGCCGGGCTCGGGGCCATTCTGGCCCTCGAAACCCGCGATGTAGAGACGGTCGCGAGCCCGCGTCATGGCGACGTAGAGGAGCCGGCTGCGCTCCTCCCTTTCGCTCGCATCGATCGCCGCCTTGGCGGCGCGGATTGCTTCCAGCGTGCCGCAGCCCTTGATCGCCCAGACCAGCGGCCCCTCGACCTCCGGAAACGGCGACGCGCCCGCGAGCGGCATCGTCCCTCCGCCCCGACGGCCGGCGGAGGCGGCGCTGCAGGTGTCGGGCAGGAACACGATCGGCGCCTCGAGGCCCTTGGCGCCGTGCACCGTCATGACCCGCACCTCGTCGCGGCCATGATCCATGTCGCGCTTGATCTCGCGCTCTCCCTCGCGCAGCCAATGGAGGAATCCCGACAGCGAGGGCGGCGCATGGTCGTCATAGGTCAGCGCAAGGTTCAGAAGCTCATCGATGGGATCCGCCGCATCCGGCCCGAGACGCGACAGGAGCTTCGCGCGCACGCCGTCGCGGTCGAGGAGGCTCGCGAAGAACTCGAACGGCGGCGAGAAGTCGGCACCCTTGCGCCAGCGCTTGAGCGTCGCAGCGGCCTCGGCATAGGCGGGCTTCAAGTCCGTGTTGCCGAGGAGGGCATTCCAGAGCGTGCCCTTGCGCCCATGGGCGATCCGCAACAGGTCGTCATCGTCGAGATTGAAGATCGGGCTTTTCAGAACCTCGGCGAGAGCGAGGTCGTCCTCGGGCAGCGTCAGAAAATCGCCGAGGGAGACGAGATCCTCGACCGCGATCTGCTCGGTGAGCCGGAGGCGGTCGGCGCCGGCAACCGCGATGCGCCGCGCCATCAAGGCCGCAATCATGGGCGCGGCGAACGGATGGCGCTTCCTGACCAGAATGAGGATGTCGCCGGCCGTGATCGGGCGGCCCTCCGAGGCGAGCGCTTCTTTGCGGTCGAGCCATCCCTCGATCGTATCGGCAATGCGGTTGGCGAGCCGCACGGCGGGCGGAGCAGCGCCGGCCTGCTCGTCGCCCGCCGACCAGACATCGGCCGGCAGCGCTTGTTCGTATTTCTCGGGCGGCCACAGCTCCACGAGCCCGGCATGGCCCAAGCGTTTCACGACGTGGGCGACGCCGGGCGTCGGGTCATCTCCCGTAAAGATGCCGTCGACCGCCGAGAGGATCGGCTCAAGCGAGCGAAAAGACATGTCGAGCGTGATTCCGCGCCAGGCGATCCCTGCGCTCTCCGCCATCGCTTGGAATTCGCGGCCCTTCTCGGCGAACATCTCCGGCGCCGCGCCCTGGAACGAGTAGATCGACTGCTTCTCGTCGCCGACCGCGAACAGCGTTCGCACGCTTGGATGGGCCCCGCTGCCGGAGAAGAACTCGTCGGCCAGCGCCTTGACGATCCGCCATTGCGCGGGACTCGTGTCCTGGCTCTCGTCGACGAGGATGTGATCGAGGCCACTGTCGAGCTTGTAGAGGACCCAGTCCGCCGATGCTCCCGTGTGGAGAAGCGCCTGCGTGCGCTCGATGAGATCGTCGTAGTCGAGTGCGGCGCGGCGCGCTTTTCCCGCCCGGTAGGCCTGACTGGCGGCGCGCGCGATTGTGAGCAGCGCCATCGTCGCTTCGACCAGCGACAACGCAACGCGTTGCTGCTCGAGAGCGACGAAGCGCTGTTGCGCCTGCTGGAGGGTCGCCTCGGCACCCGGATTTGCCGCGCCTGTGCCTTTCGTAATCAGCCTTGTGCGCGGATCTCCTTCTTTGTTCAGAAAGGCCGTTCGCAAGGCCCCGATGCGCAGCGCAGGCGACGCCGCAGCCGCCGCCTCACCAAGCTGCTGCGCGATCTTCGCATCGTTTGCCGATCCCGCTGTAAGGATATTGCGCAGGGCGATGAGGCTCGCTTCATTGAGGACCGCCGACATCTCGCGCTCGATCATCTCCGCCTTGGCATCGTCCGGCACACCGAGGAGCCGGCAATAGCGCCGCCGCGTTTCCTCTGTTTCCGGCACCTCGAGCCACGCGCGCTCTTTCAGCGCATCGATCACGATCTCGTCGAGGCGGTCGTCGGCGGCATGGACGATGGCTTTGCGCAGCGCGGCGCCGAGCGCGGACGACGCGTCGCGGATCGCGGCCCGGAGCACGGCGTCGATCGCCTCGCGCCGCAGCGATCTAGCAAGGTCGTCCTCGACGATGGTGAAGCCCGGCGTCACACCTGCTTCGAGGGGAAATCGCTGCAGGAGGCGCTCGCAGAAGGCGTGGATGGTCTGCACCTTGAGGCCGCCCGGCGTCTCGATCGCGGCCGTGAAGAGCGTGCGCGCCCGCACCGTCTCCTCCCTTGTGGGCGCGCGCCCGACGAGCTCGTTCAGCGCCGCGTCGAGGTCGGCGTCGGGCATCGTCACCCACTCGGCGAGCCGGGCGAAGACGCGCTTTGACATCTCGGCGGCGGCGGCCTTGGTGTAGGTGAGGCAGAGGATGCGCTCGGGCGGCGTTGCGGCCAGCATGAGGCGCAGGACGCGCATCGTCAGCACGTGCGTCTTGCCGGTTCCCGCATTCGCGCTGACCCAGACCGAGGCCGCCGGATCGGCAGCCTCCCCCTGCGCGCGGCGCGTGCGCGCGAGCAGCGCTTCGATGGACGTGGCCATCGCTCAGCCCTCCTCGCCGTCGGCGGCGCCGCTCGACCACTCCGAAACGCGCGCCAAGTGCGCGTAATCGTCGTAGTCGTAGCGGAAGCCGGCGCGGCGCAGCGCCCGATAGGGCGTTGCCGGATCGTCGAAGCGCGCCGCATGCCGCGCAAGGCCGGCGAGTGCGGCGTCGGCCAGAGCAGCCACGTCCCCGGTCTTTACGTCGTGCTCCTCGCCTGGCGGCTCGCCGCCCGAGGCGCGGATGAAGCGCAGGCCCGCGACGGGGCGCCTCGGCACCTCGGGGAAACCCTCCTTCGCCACTGCGATCGCGGCCTCGAGCGGCAATTGCGGCGCCACGAAGGACTTGACCTTGGCGTCATTGGGCAGCGCGCCCGTCTTGTAGTCGGTGATGACGAGACCGTCCGCCTTGACGTCGATGCGGTCGGCCCGCGCCGTGAGCGTGAACGGGCCCGCCGGCAAGCGGTCGAGGACCAGCGCGCCGGATGTCTCGGCGACTATCGTCTCGACGCCGGCGCGCCGTTCCAGCTCCGTCCCGACGAACCATTCGGCGAAGCGCTCGAAGCGCGGCACCCAGAATGCGGCAATCCGCGGGTGTGCGGCGTACTCGTCCAAGGCTTCGCGCGCGAGCTTCACGAGCTCTCCCTTCGGGTCGGCCGGCAAGCTCTTGGGATAGGCCCTGGCGAAGCGCGATAGCGCGTCGTGAATGATGCTGCCGCGCAAGCTCGGGCCGGGCTCCTGGCCCAACGGGTCCAAGGGCTCGAGGCCGAGGATCTCGGAAGCGAAGATGGCATAGGGGTTCGCGATCCAGGTCTCGACGCGCGAGACGGAGAGACGCCGCGGGCGCAGCGCAACCGATGGGCACGGCGCGGGAGCTTTGAGGCGCGGGGCGCGCTCCAACCGATCGCGCTGGAGCGCCCAGCCAAGCCAGGGTGTCGCGGGCGCGAGCGCGTCCGCCGCGCCCATGCCGCCGAGCAGCGCCTTCAGTCTGAGGAGCCAGCGCGAGGGGACGGTCGGCACGCCGTCCATCTTCTCGGCGCGCGTGAGGACCACCTGCGGCGCGTTGAGGAGGGCTGCGAAATCGTGCGCGGCAAACCCAATCTTCTCTTCCGGCGACGGCAGCTCGAGCGCTTTGCGCATGGGCCGGTTGAGCCATGGCCCCGGGTCGGCGGACTGGGGCCACGTACCGTCGTTGAGAGAGCCCAGGACCATGAGGTCGGTCTGCTGCAGGCGCGCCTCGAACGGGCCCCAGATAAACAGGCGCGGATGCGCGGACACGCGCGGGCGCACCGTCTCGCCCTGGATCAGGCTGCGGTAAAGATCGGCATAATCGCCGGCCGCGATCTCGAGTTGCATCAATCGCCTGTCCAGAAGGCCCGTGAAAAATTTCTGCGCCGCCTCGCCGGCCTCCCCCTCCCAGAGCGGCGCGGCGGGCGCCTGCTTCGGATCGGCTGGGGCGGGAAGGCGGGCGACGGCCTCGGCAGCGGCAACGTGCGCGATCGCAAAGTCGCGAAGAGGGCGGCGGACCCCCGCGCCGTAAGCCTCGAGGAGCGGCGCCATGGCCCCCTTGAGCCGGGCGACGAGATCGCGCGCTCCTTGCCAATCCTGCGCCCACAGGCGCCGCACGGCCCGATGCGGTCTCTTGCCGCTGTTGGGCGCGGCGGCAAAGGCGGCACGCTCCAGCGCGGCCTCGACGCCAGCGAGCCCCTCGCCCAGGTAGGGGCCGCGAAAGGCCGCGATTTCGAGGGCGCGGGCGGCCTTGCGCACCGCGAACGGGTCGAGCCCCAAGCGCGTTGCCGGATGCTTGAGAAGGGCTATCAGCTCGGGAGGTGCGAAGTCCTTGGCGGCAGCCTCGACCAATAGGTCGAGGAACGCGCCGGGCACGGTCTTGGCGAACGGGCGGCCGGCCGAATCGTCGACCCTGATGCCCCAGGCCTCGAGCCGGATCGCGACGCGGCGCGCAAGCAGCCGGTCGGGCGAGACGAGCGCCGCCGTGCGCCCGGGAGTCTCGGCCGCCTCGCGCAGGATGAGTGCCACCGCTTCCGCCTCGTCCTGGGCGGTCGGCGCCTCGATGAGGCTCAGACCTTTGAGCGCTCCTCTATCGCCGTCCTTCCGCCGAGCGGCCGCGAACACCTGCCAGCGCCCCGTCGTGCCCGAGGGGCGCATGGCCTCGCTCACGAGCGTCTCGCGCGCCCTCTGGGAGGGCCCGCTCTCGGCGCCCGGAAGCACGCCGACATCACCGCGCTTCACCGCGAGCGTATCGAGGAGCTTCTTCAAGCCGAACTGCGGGTGCTCGGGATGACCGGGGACGATGGTCTCCCAGCTCTCGTCGTCGAGGACGGTGTCGAGCGCAGGCAGCACGATCGCGCCCTGCGGCAATCGCGCGACCGCGCGCATCAGCTCGACGGTCGCCGGGACCGATCCCGTGACGCCGGCTACGATCACCGGGCCGGCGGGCGGCAAGCTGTCCAGACGCCGGGCTTCGGCCTGCATCAGCTTGTTGCGGCGCGCGACCGGCGAGAGGAGCCCCTGCTCGGCGAGATGCGCCGGCCAGTGCTCGGTGACGATCTTGAGGAAGTCGAGTGTCTTCTGCCAATGGGCGGAATAGGACTCGGGAACGAGCCCCGCGAGGCCGTCGAAGCTCGCGCCCTCGGTCTCGACCACATCCATCAGGCGCGCCAGCTCAGCGGCGAGCAACGCGGCCTGGGCCGGGGTCCCGGCTCCAGCGGCCGCAAAGGGCGCGAGAACCCTTTGCGCACCCCCACCCGCCTGGCGCATGGCCTCCGACCAGCGCATGACGAGCCCCGTCAAAGCGAGGCGACGCTCCATCTCGCTCATGGCTGGCTCGATGTCGGCTGCGCCGGGTCCGCCGCCCGTGTCGAGCCCCGCCAGTCCGGCCAGCAGCGAGAGCTCCTCCTGGCCTTCGGAGATGGGCAGAATCCTCGGCAGCAGCATCGCGCCCCCGCCGGAGGCGCGCAGGAAAGCGTCCTGCAACGCGCGCGTCGCCCGCCGCGTCGGCAGCATCAGCGTGATGGCGGGCAGATCGAGCGGCCCGGGGGGCTTGGCGCCGGGTGCCGGCAGGTCGCCGTTGAGGATCGCGGCCGCGAGACAGTCGAGAAACGGCCGCCCCGGCGGGACCGCGTAGATGCGGGCTCGCGTGCTCGATGCCGATGCGCGCGCTTGGCCCATTATCCTGCGCCGGCCTGCCTGCTCGCCCCGATCATGCCGCAAGCTCCGTCATTCTGCGACCTCCTGGACGATTCGCATTTGCGCCTCCTCGAGCGCCTCGGGCGTGCCGACGTGCATCCACGTGCCGTCGAGCCTGATCCCATAGAGGCGTTGGCGCGCGATGGCCCGATCCCAAAGCACGTTGAGCGAGAAGCTGCCCTCGGGCGCTGCCTCGAACAGCCGCGGATGCGCGATCGAGACGCCCGTGAAAACGAACGGCGCTTGGCGTTGCTCGGGGCGGCGCGCGAGGAGGCCATCGGGTCCCATGACGAAGTCGCCGTGTCCCTGGTAGCCGAGGCTCGACAACCCGGACGCGAGTAGCATTAAGCTATCCATCCGGCCACCGTCCCAAGCCCCGATCAGCCGGTCGAGGTTTCTGCCCACGCCCTCGATCCAGACCGAGTCGGCGTTGTGAATCAAGAATGGGCCGGGGCCGAGCCGCGCCAGCGCGTGCGCAACGCCGCCGCCCGTGTCGAGAAGCAGATCGCGCTCGTCCGAGATGATGATTTGGGGACGCGTGCGCGCCGCAAGATGGGCCTCGAGCTTGCCGGCGTGACGATGGACGTTGACGACGGCCTTCTCGAAGCCGGCTTCCGCGATGCGGTCGAGCACGTGATCGATGAGCGTCTTGGCCCCGAGCCGCACGAGCGGCTTCGGAATGACGTCGCTCAGCGGTCGCATGCGCACGCCGAGGCCGGCCGCCAGCACCATTGCCGTCTTCGGCACCATCATGAGACCTGCCAGCGTTGCGCGCGGAAACTCATTCTGAATTAGGCCTCGAGAATGCGGGTACGAATGTCAGGCGGAAGATGGCGATCGTACCACGCGCGCAGCAAAGTGAGGCCGGGGTGCTCGAGATCGCGCTCGAGATAGCGCCAGAGGCGGGGCGTGTGGCGGAGATAGGCGGCTTTGCCGTCGCGGCGCGCGAGACGGGCGAAGATGCCGAGGATCTTGGTGCTGCGCTGTGCGCCGAGCGCGGCGTAGGCAAACCCGAACGCATCGCGGTCGAATCCGCGATCCTCGTTCGCCGCGGCGGAGCAATAGCGATCGATGAGGCCGGCTTCGAGATCGGGCGCGACATCGACGCGGGCATCCTGCAGGAGCGAGACCAGATCGTAAGCGGGAGGGGCCTGGAGCGCATCCTGAAAATCGAGGATCCCCACCCGGCGGGCGCCGTGGCGCTCGGGGAGCCACATGAGATTGGGCGAGTGGTAGTCGCGCAGCACCCAGCCGCGGGGCATGGCGAGGAGACGGTCAAACACGGCGTTCCAATGGGCTAGGAACTCGGCGCGGATGCCGGCCTGGGGAGGCTCGCCGAGCAGCGCCGGCCAGTACCAGTCGAGCAGCAACTCGGTTTCGATTTGGAGCGCCCCGCGGTCCTGCGGGGGAAGGCGGCAGCTCGAGCCGTCGGGCAGCGGCAGCGTCCCGGGGACCGGCAGCCGGCGCAAGATGACGAGGGCGTCGGTTGCCGCCCGCCAGAGCTCGCCTTGGCTTGCCCCGGCCTCGAGCTCGGCCGCGAAAACGCGGTCGCCCAAGTCCTCGAGAATGAGGAAGCCGCGCTCGAGGTCGGCGGCCAGGATTTCCGGCACGCTGAGGCCCGCCGCGCGCAAGGCTTGGGCCACGGCCACGAACGGGCGCACGTCCTCGGCGAGGTGCGCAATGCGGCTATAGGGCAGGCCGTCGCGGATCGGGGGCCCGTCGGGCTGGCGCGGCCAATCCATCAGTACCGCTCGCCGATCGCCGGCGGCAAGACGCGCGTAGCTGCGCGCCGACGCATCGCCCTGCAGATAGCGAGCCTCGGCCTCTCCCCAAAGGGGATCGCGCTCGAGGAATTCCGTGAGCTCGGCGATCCGCTCGAGGCGCGGCCCCCACGTGCCGAGCCCGGTCATGCGGACCGTTCGCGTGTCCGAGGCTCGGCCCTCGCCGAGACGAATCTCGAGACGGTCGGCGGACAACAGACCCGGCGCGCGCTCCCCCCATTCGATGATCAGGGCGCCGCCCGCCATCATGTCCTCGACGCCGAGCTCGGCCGTCTCGCCGGCGCTCGCGATGCGATAAAGATCGACGTGAGCGATATTGAACCGCGCTGCCTCGTAGGTCTGCACCAGCGAAAAGGTCGGGCTCGGCACCTCGGCCTCGGGCCGCCCAGTGAGCGCGCGGATGAGCGCCCGCGCAAACGTGGTCTTGCCGGCGCCGAGAGGTCCGGAGAGCGCGATCGTGTCGCCGCGGCCGACCTTGAGCGCAAGACGCTCCGCCAGGCGGCGGATACCGGTCTCGCTTGCCTCAAGGACGGACCAGTCGTGCTGCATTTTCCGGCGCCGGCTCCATCTCTCTTTGGTCGAGACCGCGTTCGGGGAAGCGTACCGTGACACGGGTGCCCCTTCCGGGCTCGCTGTCGAGCCCCATGTCGCCGCCGTGCAGCTCGACGAGGCTCTTGACGATCGACAGGCCGAGGCCGGCGCCGCGATGCTTCGAGCCCTGGCTCTTGCTCTCGAAGCGCTCGAAAACGCGCCGCTGCTGGTCCTTGGGAATGCCGACGCCCTGGTCCTCGACCGAGAACACGATCCGCCCCTCCTCGCGCCAGCACGAGAGCCGAATAACGCCGCCCTGCTTCGAGAACCCGACGGCATTCGACAGAAGATTGTAGAGGACTTGGCGAACGCGCTGCTCGTCGGCGGCGAACTCGGTGACGTCATCCTCAATCGCGATGTCGAGGGTGAGACGCGCCCGGCCGGCGCGCTCGCGAATGCCGAGGATCGCGTCATCGATCACCGAGCGCACGTCGACGCGCGCGAGCTTCAGCTCCAGCGCGCCGGCATCGATCGTCGCCAGGTCGAGGATGTCATCGATGATGGCCAAAAGCGTCCTCGACGAGGAGGAGATGTCGTCGAGATACTCTCTCTGCTTGTCGCCGAGGCTCCCGAGGTGGGGGCTCGCCAGGAGGTCGCTGAAGCCGATGATGTTGGTCAAGGGCGTTCTTAGCTCGTACGACACGTGGCCAATGAACTGGCTCTTCAGCCGGTCCGCGGCGACCAGCGCCTCGTTGCGCTCGACCAGCGCCCGCTCGTAGCGCTTCGACGCCGTGACATCGGCGAAGGTCAAGAGCGTGCCCCCGTCCGGAAGCGGCATTGCGGCATAGTCGATGACGCTACTGTCGGGCCTCACCATCTGGCCCTCGAGCGGCTCGCGCTGGTCCGAGAACGATGTCACGGCGCGGCTGATTTGCGTCCACGTGTTGGCATCCTCGTATAGCACGCGCGCATCGCGGATGAACTCCTCGATGTGCGGCCTCTCCTCGGCAAGCCGGCGCGGCGACAGCTTCCAAATGGCGGCAAAAGCCGCGTTGAAAAGCTTCAAGCGCCCGTCGGTTCCGAAGACGGCCACGCCTTCCTTTAGGCTGTTCAGCGTCTCGCTTTGCGCACCGATGAGCGCATTGTAGCGGCTCTCGAGCGCCAACCGCTCGGTTTCATCGACGTAGAGATAGGTCACCCCGCCGTCCGGGCGCTGCTCGGCCATCACGTGCAGGATCCGGCCGTCGGGCAAGTGCCACCAGTCCTCGTACTCGGTATTGGTCTTGTAGCTCGAGAGGACCTTTTCTTTCCAGTCCCGGTAATGGACGACCTCGGGCAGGCGGCCGAACTCCCGCAGCCGGTCGAGCACGGCGCCGTCGCTCGGACCCGTCTCGAGCCAATCTCCGTCCAGCTGCCACAGCTTGAGGTAGGCTTCGTTGAAGAAGGTGAGCCTTTGCTCGGGGTTGAAGATTGCAATCGCCGTCGCGACGCGGTCGAGCGTCCGGTCGTAGGCGGCGATCTGGCGCTCGAGCTCGCCTTGGGCGGTCTCGAGCTCGGCCACGTCGATGGCCGCGCCGGCGGTGGCATCGCCGAGCGGCAGCACCATGACCTCGTGCGACTTCCTCGAGCCGGCGACGATCAAGGGGACGCGCTCATGGTAGGTCTGGCCGCCGCCGAGGACGCGCGCGACCGCTTTGCGCTGGCGCGATTCCAAGAGCTCGATTTGGCCTTCCAGCACCTCGGCCTCGCTCTGGGCGTCCACGGCCTTAACGTAGGCCTTGTTAACCCAGCTCAAACGGCCATCCTCGTCCCTGAGCCACACAGGGCTCGGAAGCGCATTGAGAAGGGCCCGGCTCGAGCGGACTTCGCGCGCGAGCTTGGAGTGCTGATCCAGG
>Ga0209342_10006884_pt1 | contig 11459 bp, 11 predicted proteins | sample RifCSP16_2_FD_184023 | JGI IMG/M metagenome (GOLD analysis project Ga0209342, IMG submission 184023) | Soil microbial communities from Rifle, Colorado - Rifle CSP2_sed 16_2 (SPAdes) (version 2) | ecosystem: Environmental > Terrestrial > Deep subsurface > Rock core/Sediment | place: Rifle... | reverse complement strand
GCGGCCACATGTGGATGGAGGTGCGCGGCGAGAAGCGGATCAACGAGATCCGCGTGGAGGAGGCGCTCGCCACGAGTGCCGGGACGGTGGGGACCGCCTGCCCGTTCTGCATGGCGATGGTGGACCTCGGCCGGAAGGTCAAGGGCGTGGAGGAGACGCTCCAGGTGAAGGACATCGCGGAGCTGGTCGCGGAGGCGCTCGAGTAGTGCGGCCGCCGGCGCTCGCCCTCCTCGCCCTCCTCGCCGGCCTGGCCATCGCCGCGCCCGCCCGCGCCCAGCTCGGGCCGAACGGCACCAGGGCCTACGACATGGCCCGGGGGGCGGACGACGCCGCCCGCGCCGCGCAGGACGAGGGCGTCGAGACGCTCACGCAGCTCCACGCGCTGAAGGCGGGCAGCCGCGACGCCGATGCCCTCAAGGCCCTGCAGGAGCAGGCCGAGGCGGCGGCCGAGGCCCTCGCCGGCTATCGCAAGCAGGTCCAGGCGAGCGCCGACGAGACGTTCGAGCGCCTGGCCGAGGTGGCCCGCGGCCCCCGGGAGGATCCGGCCCGGCGCGAGCAGCTCGAGCAGCGCGCCCTCCTGGCGGCGTACGAGGCGGCCGTGATGGCGGCCCGGGCGCGGAGCCAGGCCGAGCGTCTCCGCGCGCTCCACGCCGACGCGCGCGCCCTGCTCGCCGGATCGGCCGGGGCGCCGGGCGGGATGGCGGCGCGGTCGCCGTCGCGGCCCGCGCCGCCGGCGGAGCCGGCGCCCGCTGCCGGCGCAGCGGGACAGGAGGCCCTCGTGCCGAACCTGGTCGGGGCGCGCCTGGACGCCGCGGCGCAGGAGCTCGCCGCGGCCGGCCTCCGCCTGGGCCCGACCGCCGGACCGCGCGAGGGCTTCGTCGTGAAGCAGACCCCGCCGGCCGGCGCGCGGGTGCCGCGCCAGGCGGCGGTGAGCCTCACGCTGTCCGCGACCGCCGCGGGCGTCACCGTCCTCCCGCCGCGCTGACCGGCGCGCCCCGTGCGCTTCCGGGCCCTCCGCGAGCTGGTCCTGCTCCTCCCGCAGCTCACCGGCCTGGTCGCGCGGCTGGCGGGCGACCCGCGCGTCCCCGGCCGCGTCAAGGCGATCCTCGGGGGCCTGGTGGTCTACCTGGCGAACCCCGTCGACCTCATCCCGGACTTCATCCCCGTCGTCGGCTACCTCGACGACGTGGTCCTGGTCGCGATCGTCCTCGACGGCCTCCTGAACCACGTCGACCGCGAGATCCTGCTGGAGCACTGGCCGGGGGACCCGGCGAGCCTGGAGCGGACCGCCGCCGTCGCGGCGCGCGTCGCCGCGTGGGTGCCGGCACGCTGGAAGGCGCGCGTGTTCGGGGGTACCCGCGCATGAGCGGCGGGTTGATCGATGCCGTCGCGGCGCGGCTGGCGCCCATTGCCATGCTGAGGAGGTGTGGGGCATGATCGGCGACATGGTCGGGATCACCGCGTTCGGCGTCCACATCCCGCGCTACCGTCTCTCGGCGCAGACCCTCGCCGCCGTGTGGGGCGGGGGCGGCGGCGGCGAGCGCGCGGTGGCCAACCACGACGAGGACAGCCTCACGATGGCGGTGGAGGCGGGCCTCGCCGCGCTCGGCGGGCGGAGCGGCCAGGGGCTCGGCGGCGTGATGCTCGCGACCACGACGCCGCCCTACGCGGAGAAGTCCTCGGCCGCGATCCTGGCGACGGTGCTCGACGCCGGCCGGGACCTCTTCGTCACCGACCTGGGCGGCAGCCTGCGGGCCGGCACCACCGGGCTCCGCCTGGCCCTCGACGCGGTGCGGGCGGGGTCGGCCGGCGAGGTGCTGGTGGCGGCGGCCGACCTCCGGAGCGCGCCGCCGGGCGGCGAGCTCGAGCCGTTCCTGGGCGACGGGGCGGCGGCGATGGTGGTCGGGGAAGGGGACGACGTGCTGGCGCGCTTCGAGGCCGCGCACTCCGTGACCCACGAGTTCTCCGACGTCTGGCGGAAGGCCGACACGCGCTTCCCGGAACAGGGCGACCTCACCTTCGTGCGGGCCTACGGCTACGAAAAGCTGATCCCGGAGGCGGTCGACGGGCTGCTCGCCCGCACGGGGCTGAAGCGGCAGGACATCGCGAAGGTCGCGTGCTACGCCCCGGACGCCCGCCTCGCCCCCGGGATCCTCCGCGCGCTCGAGTTCCCGGACGGCGTCAACCTCCGCATGCCGCTCCTGGCCTCGATCGGCAACACCGGCACCGCCTCCCCGCTGCTCGCGCTGGCGGCGGCGCTCGAGGAGGCGCAGCCGGGCGATCGGCTCCTCGTGGTCGGCTACGGCTCGGGCGCCGACGCGCTCCTGTTCCAGGCCACCGAGCGCATCGAGCGCTGGGACCGGCGCCACGGGGTCACCGCCCAGCTCCGGGCCGGCCGCCCCCTCGTCCACTACGGGAAGTTCCTCCAGTTCCGGCGGCTCGTCGAGACCGAGACCCTGAAGGCGTTCACCGGGCTCCCCGTCATGGAGCGCGAGGAGCGCCAGAACCTGCGGCTGTACGGCCAGAAGTGCCCCGCGTGCGGCGCCGTCCAGTACCCGCGGCGCCACCTCTGCTGGCGATGCTCCGGGAAGGAGCTCGGGGAGCACCGGCTCGGGCGCCGCGGCCGGGTCTTCACGTTTACCAAGGACCACCTGGTCCCGTCGCCCGACCCGCCGACCGTGATGGTGGCGGCCGACCTCGACGGCGGCGGCCGCTTCTACACCCAGATGACCGACTGCGACCCGGCCGGCGTGGACTTCGAGATGCCCGTCGAGCTGACCTTCCGGCGCTTCCACGAGGGGGGCGAGCTGGCCAACTACTTCTGGAAGTTCCGCCCGCTGCTCGGTGGAGCTCCGCCGAGTGCGGATTGAATCAATGGCGGCCGCTCTGTAGCGGGCCTGAATCAGGCCGGTCTGCTCGCCGGCGCTCTCACTGCAACAGGACTCCCGGGACGAACGCGAAGCCCGGGTAACTCCAGGACTCGGGCAGCACACCCCGGCGCTCCCCTCGTCTCCGGTCCGGCGTAATGCGGAAGGACTCGGTCCGGCGCTCGCGCGTCCGACGATCCCACAGGACTTGGAGTTCTGGATCTGCGCTGAAATGCACGCGAAGGTGCTCGAAGAGGTCCGGCTGGTCCCGCCGAACGATGAACAGGCCCTTGCCATCGCCCACTTCCACCATGTCCCCCGTCACACCGTGACAGACGGGCTGGCGACGCGGTTGTCGCCCTGCCCCCGGCACTCATCTGCGGTGAGGCCGCATCGGGATGAGGGCCGGCCGGAGATGCCTACCGCGGCAGGCAGCCGGCCGGGAAAAAGCCGCGTGGGACCGCTCCTCACCGGCACGGCTTCGCGCGGTCCCACGCGGTCGGCCGTTCAGCCGGGAAATTCCCGGTCGTGCGGCACGCGCTGGGCGTCGCGGTTAGGCCGGTGATCGCGGCGACCGGCGCGCGTGATACGGGCCAGCAAACATTGTGCCAGCAGCTGTCCACGAGTTCTCGCGACGATGGAGCAGCACTCCGGGACGGGTGCGCAATAAGTTGTCCGAAGAAGTTGCACGGACGTCAGCCGTGCGATGCGACTTCCCACCGTTGGGTCAATCTGGACGAGCCTGGCGTGCCACGACGAAACCAAACGTCGTCCACGTGGTGGGCGGTGGGACGCGGCGCTCACTTCGCCGGCGATCGTGTACCACAGGTTGATTCCGCGTTCGGCGCTCGCCAGTGCGACGGTCCCAGATTACCTGCGCTAGATCCGGCGCCTCTAAGCGCTCCTTGAAGGCCCGAAAGATGTCGACCTCGTCGCTCCGTATCACGAGAAGGTAGGGGGGGTGAGTCACCGAGGTACCCTCGCGTCCGTCGGGCGAGCACACTGTCCGACCGCCTCAGCTTTCCACCGCGGGTCCTGGAGGCATTGGTGTCGGAGCGGCCGCCCCGTGGCGGTTTCGGGGATGCGTCGGATCTTCCCGACCGTCGACCCTCACCGAGACGACAGGCTCCCGGGCCGAACGGCTCGAAGGGTGCGGCGAAGGCCGTCGGCGAAGCCGACAGCGGGCCTATACCCGAGATGCTTCTTCGCCAGCGAGATGTCGGCGAGCGTATCCCGAATGTCCCCGCGACGCTGTCGTGCACGCTGACGCCCGTGATCCTCTCGCGGTCACAGCTCGTCCATCCACTGGCGATCCTCGCTCGCGCGCTCGAAGGCCCGCCTCATCCGTTGGGCCGTGTGGCTCAGCTTTTCGCTGAGGGTTCTCAGCGTATCGATGCCCGCCTGAAGTGCCGCCCGGTCCGGATCCCCGGTCGGCAGGGGTCGCCATACGAGAAGAAAGCCCAAGGCTCCCCACGTGATAGGGGCTCTGGCCCGGCGCTCTTGGCGGCGACGCTCGGGCACCACCCCCGCATAGCCGGTGCGTCGGCTTCCCACGCGGCGGTCCCAGATGACCTCGACGTCCTTGTTTCCGAAGCGCTTTTGCAGGATTTGGAAGGTCTCCTCCTTGCCGCGCTGAACGATGGCGACGTAGCGGGCCGGCGTCCTCGCGCCGGCCGGCGTACTCCGGCCGCCTCGGGCTGGTGCGTCCACGGTCGGGTGGCCGCTACCAGCGCCTGTTGACGCTTGCATCGCCCCGGGGGCGCCGGCTCACGTGGCTTGCCTGGCGAAGAACCTGCCGGTGACGAATACGCGAGCTCGAGATCCAGGTGCCCGGGGACGAGGGGGGGGCGACGAGGTTTCGCGTCTCGACACGTACCCGGCTCTCAGTGTCTCCTGGCGTGTGTCCGACCTCGCGTATGGCGCCGGCACCCGGATCTCCGTCCCGGGTGCGTTCTGGCAACTCCCGTGCCACAGCTCGGTCGTGGGAGTCGTCCACCTGGCACAACCCTTGCTGTCGGAAAGAAGCCGGACCACGTTACTTCGGTGTCTGGCGGGGCACCGGCAATCGGTCGGGCGCGAGGAGCCGCCGACCCTCGACGAACTCAACGCCTACTTCGAGGCGTGGCTCGCCGAGCGCTACCACCGCGACGTCCACTCCGAGACGGGCGAGGCGCCCCGCGACCGCTTCCAGCGCACCGCCATCCTCGGGCCGGCTCCCGAGCTCGCCCAGGTCGATGAGCTCCCGCGCCTCCGCGAGCGGCGCCGCGTCCACAAGAAGTGGTCGACCGTCGAAGTCCTCGCGACGCGGTACGTCGTCGATCCCGCGTTGCGGGGGCGCCGCGTCGACGTCCTCTACGACCCCTTCGCGCCGGAGTACGTCCTCATCGTCTTCGAGGCATCGGCCGACCTGGACTGGAGGACCGGGCCGGGCGGTCAGGGGCCAACCCCCGGTCGGGGTGCGCGGCCCCTTTTTCGGAGTGTGGCCGGCTGCAGTTGGCTCCGGCGCTCGAGGTGGAGCGACTGCGGGGAGGGAATCGCGATGAGCACGCGTGATACTCGCCGCATTACGCTGGACGCAGGGCTGACGGCCCTTGCGCTCGGCCGCCTTCGGGTGTCGGACGGTCGCTACGCATTCACGGAGAGGCTCCGATGTCGTCGGTGGTTGCGACGATGGCTACATCCCAGGGCCTCGGCGGGCCGCAGCGGGCTGCTCATTCAGCGCAAGGAGGGTTAGTACCGAGAGGGAGAAAAAATTGCGCTTGACAAGGCGCCCGGATCGACGTAAGAGGTGGCGTTACACGTTCTGGGTATCCCGCGTATAATCGTCCGGTGCTAGTATGTCCTACTCAGGGGTGTGGTTGACACTTTCTGACTCAGCAAGTGAGGAGAACGAGTGGCACGGCCTGCGCTCCCGCCGGGGGCGGCCGGCGCGCACCGAGATCCAGAGGGCCGCCACCCTCGGGCGGCTGACCGAACGCATCCGCGCGGCGCGGCGGGGCGCCCGCGGGCCGGCTCTGCCGCGCGTCGAAGCCGGGCGTCCTGGTCTGCGTTCTACATCGGCAATCTGGGCAAGCTCTGGCAGTTCGAAGTCGGCCCGTCTGAGAAAGGGTGCGACCTTCGTGCTGTTCCTTTCATCGGCAAGGCCTGACGGCGGGGGAGGAGTCGACCCGTCGCACATGGAAGACCGCGAGCTGGTCGGCGGCGGGGGCCACGATCGCGCGACCACGTCCGACGGCCGCGGTGATCGGCGCGCGGCCCCCACCGCGCCCGGGGCACGTGCTCAGGGCGCAAGGCAGGAACTGGCAGCCCGGCGGACCGCCCGCCGAGCCCGTACGTCCGGGCTCCTGCCCTCCCGGGAAGTCGGGCCGGACCGACTCGGCGAGATGGCAGCGGCCCGTGGACGCTCGTCCGAGTCGTCCGGGGGAGGGCGTCGCTGGCCCTTGGGTGAGGTCGGAGGCACGGTCAACGGGCCAGTCGTGCGAGGGCGTCGCTCAGGTGTCGGAGCGCAGCTGGTTTGAAAACGACATCCGTTGCGCCCAGCTCCCGGGCAAGCTCGATTTCTTCCTGGTTGGCCCAGCCTGACAAGATGATCACCGGCAGTCGGCTGTCTGACTGCCGAATCCGTCGCAACACCTCGATCCCGTTCATCCCCGGCATCGCGATGTCCAGAAAGACGGCATCGAGCCGGCTCCGCTCGATCAGCGCGAGAGCTTCTTCGCCGCTGAGGGCCGTCAGCACCTCGTGGCCCTGGGCGTTGAGAACCTGGGCGATGGCCCGGCAGACAGCCGGTTCGTCATCGACGATGAGGATGCGAATGGTCCGCTCCAGCTCCAGTCGCGTTATTCTTCTGATTCGTGCGCCCAAAGTCAAGTAGGCAACCCCATGGCGAGCATTCATGGTCGATCCGTCGCCCTCGTAGTCGATCCAGACCCGACGACGCACCGAGCGTTCGCTAGCTGCCTGGAGAGCGCGGGGTTCCGGACCGTCCGCGCCACGACGGCCGGGGAAGCCATCGAGCGCTTCCAGGCGGCGACGCCTTCCCTGGTGCTCGTCGACCTCAACCTTCCCGACATGCCCGGTCGGCAACTCCTGCGCCAGTTTCGGACCGACGGGAGCAGGATCCCGGTCATCGCCCTCGCAAACTCGCCGGACCCCCAGATGATCATGGAAGCAACCAGGGCAGGGGCTACTGATTTCCTGGACAAGGCGGTGAGCCTGGAAAAGCTGCGGAGCGCGGTCGAGAGGCTGTTGCCCGGGGTGGGGCGGCCGGAGGCCGCCTCTCGAACGTCCCCGGACCCTTGGGAGCGAGACCGCCTGCAGTTCCTCGCGCAGTACGAACAGCTCTTCCGACGTAGCGAGAGGATGCGCGCACTGGAGCGGCTGGTGATCCGGGTGGCCGACACGAATGCCGCGGTTCTGATTCAGGGTGAGACGGGTGTGGGGAAGGAGTTGGTAGCGAAGGCGATTCACTACCTCTCGGATCGCTCCGGGAAACCGTGGGTGAAGGTCAACTGCGCCTCCCTTCCGGCCGAGCTGCTCGAATCGGAGCTGTTTGGGCATGAGAAGGGGGCGTTTACGGGCGCGGCGTCCCAGAAGCCGGGCCGGTTCGAGCTCGCCCACGGGGGCACGTTCCTGCTCGACGAGATCGGCGAGATGCCGCTGAGCCTGCAGTCGAAGATCCTCCACGTACTGCAAGACAGCGAGTTCTTTCGCGTTGGCGGGCGCGAGCTCATCAGCGTAGACGTGCGGATCCTTGCCGCCACGAACAAGAACATCCAGATGATGGTGGCCAGTGGCTCGTTCCGTGAGGATCTCTACTATCGGCTGAACGTCGTGAACATCTTCGTTTCGCCCCTCCGGGAGCGCAGGGAGGAAATCCCCTTCCTGATCGAGTACTTCTGTGAGAAGTTCACACGCCAGTTCAACCGTCCCAGAGGCGAGCTCTCGGCCGAAACGCGCGAGCTGCTGATGACCTATGACTGGCCGGGGAACATCCGGGAACTGGAGAATGTGATCAAGCGTTACGTGGTGTTGGAAGACGAGGCCCACCTGCGGGACGAGCTACAGGTGCGCCTCCGTGTCACCAGTCCCCCGCCGCCGGCGGGCACCCTATCGCCCTCGATCGACACGGGCGCGATCCACCTCGGCCTCCGTGAGATCGCGCGGCGGGCGGCCCGGGAGGCGGAGAGGGCCGCCATCGAGCAGGTTCTGGAACGCGTCCACTGGAATCGGGCCGAAGCCGCCAGACTCCTGAAGATCAGCTACAAGACCCTGCTGGCCAAGCTGATCCAGGCAGGGTTCGGCAAGAAGCTCCGGGCTCCCGGACGTGAAGGTACCCAGACCGGGAAGTAATCTACTCTGTTAAGCGAGGTGGGTTCCGTGGACAACTGACCCGCCTGTTCGGTCTTCCGCGCCGGAATGCGTTTTCCCATTTGGTACAGCTCTTGCGTCTCCCCTTCTGGTCTGCGACGCGCGAAAACTTTTCGTAGAACCCCCCCCTTCGGGAAGCGAGGGGAGTGCATGGCGACTCGCTGGTAGGCCGGCGCTGGGGCCGTGGCCACGACTTTCGGGGAGAGCATGTTTCAATTCCTCCTCTCGCGCGAGGTGGCCCGGGCGCTACGCTACCGGAACTTCTTTTCGGTCTGCGTCATGGGGATCGATGCGGGGAGGCGGGACGTGGGAACCCGGAGCGGCAGTGTCGTGCGTGTTGTATCCGGCGCACTGGACGAGAAGCTGCGGTCTACCGACGCGATAGGCGTCCTCGAAGCCGGGTTCGGGGTGATTCTCCTGCACGTGTCGGATCAGCCGGCCCACCGGGTCGCCGAGCGGCTGTCCATCCACATCCGGGAAGTCGCGATGCCCAACAACGAGGCGGTCCATGAGCCCAGAGAGCCGGTGCTGGTGAGTGTGGGAGGAGCCTGCTTTCCGCGCCACGGTCAGACGGCGGGCGCACTCATCAGCCACGCGTTGGAGTGCCTTCATACCGCCCGGCAGCTGGGCGGGAACCGGGTGGTGTACGACCCGGAGGAACCCCAGGGAAGGTGATGGCAGAGCCGAAGCAGTTGCGTGCAATCGTGCTCGACGAAAGTCTCGAGGTGAGCTGCCGCGCCCACGCGATGCTCTCACCGTTCGGTTTTCAGGTGGCGTTCGCGAGTTCCGTGCAGGAGCTGGCCCTGGCGTTCGACTCTGCCGCGGGCTGCGACCTACTCGTCATAAACCTCGGTGGCGATGTGTCCGGCTGGCAAGTCGCCGAACTGGTTCGCCGCACACACTTCGGTGGAAAGATCCTCGCACTCGCCTCGGATCTCGCCGACCCCGGCCTCAGCTACATGAAGGAGCTGTCGGGGGCGGAGTGCGTGGTTCGTCCGTCCGCGGGCGAGATCCTGGATCAGCTCCTGAAGCGGCTGGTCTCGGGGAATGGCGCCGGTCCCTCCCCGGGGGCCTCGGGCGCGGCGCCTCTGCGGACATTCCACGGCATGGTCGCAAAGTCGAAGCAGATGCTGGAGATCTTCTCTCGAATCGAGAAGGTCGCCACCGGGGACGCAAGTATCTGCATCTACGGCGAGAGCGGCACGGGCAAAGAGTTGATCGCTCGCGCCATCCACTACAGCAGCGATCGTCGGAACGGCCCACTGATCACCCTCGACTGCACCGCCGTCCCGGACGGGCTCATGGAGAGCCACTTGTTCGGCCACGTGAAGGGCGCCTTTACGGGGGCCGTCGACCACCGGGAGGGAGTGTTCTCGCTGGCGCACACCGGGACTCTCTTCATCGACGAGCTGTGTGAGCTGAGCCTGCCGCTCCAGGCGAAGCTCCTTCGGGTCATACAGACCCGCGAGTTCGGGAAAGTGGGTGGGACGAGGCCGATCCGCACGAACATCCGCCTCATCACTGCCACGAACAAGGATCCAAAGCGGCAGGTCGAAAACGGCAGTTTCCGCGAGGACTTGTACTACCGGGTGGCCGTGGTGATGATCAAGGTGCCGCCGCTCCGAGAGCGCCGGGAAGACATCCCGCTCCTCGTCGAGCACTTCCTCGACAAGTTCACCGCGGTCTATCACAAACCCATTCGCGCCGTCTCCCGAGCGGTCATGGATCGCCTGATGGCCTGTTCATGGCCCGGCAACGTGCGTCAGTTGGAGAACGTTCTCGAACAGGCAGTGGTGCTGGCGGAAGGCGACACCCTCACCGACCGTGACCTTTCCGTTGACGACTGTTCCTTCCCGGTCGGCGGCCGCCCTGTGCCGGTGCAGATGGAGCCGGGGCTGCCGCTTCGCGAGGTCGAGCGGCGATACATTCTCCGGACTCTTCAGAAGGTCCGGGGTAACCGGACGCAGGCGGCCAAGCTCCTTGGCATCAGCACCCGGTGCTTGCAGTACAAGCTCAAGAGTTACTTCATGGAAGGGCCCGTCGAAAGGCCCGCAAAGCGCGTGGCGAGCAGTTCGATCATGACGCGAGGTGCGCTCACATGAAGACGTGTCGGCCGCCCGTGCTTGCATCGATGCTCCTCCTTGTCTCGCTCGCCCTGGTCGGGTGGGGAGAAGCCGGCCCACCCGACTACCGGATCGGTCCCGGCGATGTCCTGACGATTTCGGTCTGGGACAACAAGGACCTGGATCAGACCGTGTTCGTGCGGCCTGACGGGAAGATCTCCCTGCCACTCCTGGGTGAGGTTCACGCCGGCGACGTCACGGTGGCGGAGCTGGCGGCCAGGCTCAGCGAGATGTACAGCAAGACGGTGAAGGGCGCCCAGGTGATGGTCGGCGTGCAGGAGATACGCAGCCGAGCGGTGTTCTTCGTCGGGGGGGTCGCGAAAGCAGGGTTGCTGCAGCTCACGCAGGACATCACACTCATCCAGGCTATCTCGCTGGTCGGAGGCCTCGTTCCCGGGGCTGCCTGGGAGTCGGTGTTCATCCTGCGGGGGGAGAAGCTGATTCCGGTCGATGTCGTCAAGCTGATCCAGAAGGCCGACCTGAGGCAAAACATCAAGCTCGAGCCAGGCGACACGGTGGTCGTGCCGTTCGGGGAGAGAGTGGTGTACGTGCAGGGCGAGGTGAAGAACCCCGGCCTGATCAAGTTCACGGAGGAGCTCACCATCCTGAAAGCGATCGCCCAGGCCGGCGGCTTCACCAGCCTTGCCGCGTCGAGGAGAGTCAGCTTGCTGAGGGAGGATGGTGCCAAGAGGGAGAAGATTCAGGTGGACGTCTATCAGGTGATGAATGAGCCGGACGCCGCCCCGGACACACCGCTGAAGCCGAACGACCTCGTCATCGTCCCCCAGCGAACGCCGGGAGTGCTACCGGGTGGTTGATCTCGTGATCCGGGGCACAGAGGCGTGAAGGATGGGCACGACCGTCTGTCGAGTTGGAGGGAATGCACACATGCGTAATACTTGGCGATGTCTCGTCGCAGCCCTGGTGCTCAGCCTCTCACCGAGTCCCTTCCATGCCGGACTGGCGGCGCAGCCCGTGTACCGCCTCGGGCCGGACGACGTGGTGCAGATCTCGGTCTGGGACAACAAGGACCTGGATCAGGTCGTGTTCGTGCGGCCCGACGGGAAGATCTCGCTGCCGCTCCTCGGGGAAGTGCAAG
>Ga0209342_10006882_pt1 | contig 11463 bp, 12 predicted proteins | sample RifCSP16_2_FD_184023 | JGI IMG/M metagenome (GOLD analysis project Ga0209342, IMG submission 184023) | Soil microbial communities from Rifle, Colorado - Rifle CSP2_sed 16_2 (SPAdes) (version 2) | ecosystem: Environmental > Terrestrial > Deep subsurface > Rock core/Sediment | place: Rifle... | reverse complement strand
AACCACGCGCGCTGAAGCGAAGACCGAAACCGTTTCAATTGCTCACGAAACCGCGTCAAATATTGCGTGCGCAACTTATGGAGCAGCAACAGCAGCATATTGCAGCATGCTTAAGTTAGTGCCATTGGGCTCAGGTTCAGAATATTTATAATGGCCATCGGTATTCACTATTCAACACCCCATGCCCCACCTTGTCGTCTCCATCTCCGGGCACGGTTTCGGCCATGTCGCGCAGACCGCGCCTATCCTGAATCTGCTGCATCAGCGCATGCCGCAGTTGCGCCTCACGGTGCGCTCCGCCGTGCCGCTTTCCCATCTGCGTTCGCGCATCCATGCGCCGTTCACCCATCTGCCCGGCGATAACGACATCGGCATGCTGATGTCCTCGGCGCTGGATGTTCGTGTCGAGGACAGCTGCGCGGCCTATCGCGCACTGCATGCAGACTGGGGTATGCGCGTCGCCGATGAGGCTCGCCTGCTGCGTGAACTCAAGACAGACATGGTGTTCTCCAACGTCGCTTACCTGCCGCTGGCCGGCGCGCAGCGCGCGGGCATTGCGAATACAGCGCTGTGTTCGCTGAACTGGTTTGACATCTATCGCCACTATTGCGGTGACGGCGGCATCGCTGCGCAGATACATGCCTGCTATGCCAACGCCGATGCCTTTCTGCGCACCACACCCTGCATGGCGATGGAGTATCTGCCCAATCTCGTTCCGGTCGCACCCGTCGCCTCCGCCGGCAATGACAGGCGCGATGAGCTCGACCGTCTCCTGAAGATATCGAAACAAGAGAAGCTGGTGCTGGTCAGCCTGGGCGGCATAGCCAGCCGCTTGCCCATGGAAAAATGGCCGAGGATAGACGGCGTGCGCTGGCTGGTGCAGCAAAGCTGGCAAGTCGAACATCCCGATGCGATCATTCTCGAAACATTGCCGATAAGTTTCAGCGACCTGCTCGCCAGCAGCGACACGCTGATCTGCAAACCCGGCTATGGCAGCTTCGTCGAAGCTGCATGCAGCGGCACGCCTGTCCTGTACGTCAATCGGCCTGACTGGCCGGAATCTCCCGCGTTGATCGGGTGGTTGCAACTGCACGGTGTTTGCCGGGAAGTCTCCCGGCAGGCATTGGACCAGGGGGATGTTGGCTGGCTGCTGGAAGAAATCTGGAACGCACAACGCCCCGGGCCGGTCGATCCAGAAGGTGCGGAGCAGGTGGCGGCGTGGTTAGCCGGGAAACTTGATCGGTAAAACCCCTTGGCGCATCAATGACGCAGTGCCGGGCTGCGCGTTGAAAAACTGATAATTGTTCCTCCCTGTCCTTTTGGCCATGTACATCGCATCGTCCGCCATTTTGACCAGGGTCTCCGAGTGATCGGTATCGTCCGGAAAAATGGAGATCCCAATACTGCAGCCGATCGAACAGGTGTTTCCCTGGACCACGAATGGCCGGGACAAGGATTCCAGAATCTTGTTGGCCACCAGCACGGCGTTATCCGCATGGTCAACGTTGTTAAGTATGAAGATGAACTCGTCTCCGCCGACGCGTGCCACGGTATCCATGTCGCGCGCACTCACAGTAAGACGCTCGGCCACCATTTTAAGCAGGCAATCCCCGGCATGGTGGCCGAATTCATCGTTGACCCGCTTGAAACCATCCAGGTCCAGAAACATAACGGCAAACTTCTGCTGGTAGCGCCTGGCCCGCGCAACAGCCTGATCCAGACGGTCATAGAACAGGGTCCGGTTGGGCAGATTGGTGAGCACATCGAAATACGCCAGTTGCGCGATCTTCTGCTCTGCCGTCCTGCGCCCGGAAATATCCCGGATGACGCTGAAAAACACCTTCTTCCCATCCAGTTCGATAATCCTGGAATTGATCTCCACCGGCATGGCCGTACCATCCCTGCGCAGGTGTGCCGATTCGAAAACCGCACCGCCTTTCTCGATTTCATCGAGCCGCTTCGGAACCTTGGCGGCAAATTCGGGCGGGTCAAGCCGGGTGATGTGCATCCCGACCATCTCGTCCCTGGTATAACCGAGCCGCTCGTGACCGGTGCGGTTGATGTCCCGGATGACCCCGTCCAGATCAAGGATTAGCAGACAATCGGGGGCAAGATCGAACAGGTTGTGGAATCTTTCTTCGCTCATGGTGATGTGTGGATCGCCGTTGGAATAACCGTTTCCAGTATAACCTCAAAGCAGCCAAGAAGCCCCGATTGGATTCCGCAAGGCACAGCAAAACGCCGGATTATCCGTGCAAGGCGAAGGCCGCGAAATCTCTCGCGATGCGCCGGAACCGGAAGATGTTGCAGAAGTGCCGGAGGAACTCCGGAAAGCGCTACAACCTGAATCGGTCAATCCAGAAGGTGCGGAGCATGTAGCGAATTGGTTGGCTGAGAGGCTTAATTTTCAAGCTGGTGCGTAGAACGCACCCTACCCACCAGAAGCCACCCAAAAACCTCTGAAAAACGTAGCGAGCGAAGCTGAGACAAGGCAAAAAATGGTGAGAAACCGGAATGTGCATTTAGCACATGAGGATTTTGAACCATTTTTTAACGCAGTATCAGCGAGTGCAGTAGTTTTACAGAGGTTTTTTAGTGGAGATGCCCGCTCTCGGCGTCATGCACATGCCCATGTTCCAGTTCTTCTGCGGTGGCCGGACGCACGCCTGTCACGGTACAGTTAAAAGTCAGCGTCTTGCCCGCCAGCGGATGATTGCCGTCCACCGTTACTTCGTCGTCGGTCACATCCACCACGGTGAACAGCAGATAGTCGTCCTCGTCTGCATCTTCCGGGCCACCCTCGAATTGCATGCCGACTGCGACCTCCTTCGGGAAGGAACTGCGCGCTTCGACTTCCACCAGGGTGTGATCGTATTCGCCAAAGGCATCATCGGGCTGCATCGTGACGCTGCATTGATCGCCGGCTTTCTTGCCGTGCAAGGCTTCTTCGACCAGCGGGAAGATGCCGTCGTAGCCGCCATGCAGGTAGCTGATCGGGGTTTCGACCTGTTCCAGCAGCTCGCCGGTTGAATCGAACAATTCATAGTTCAGGGAAACAACGGTATCTTTGGCGATCTTCATTTCAGTTCCTTTATCAAATTCAGTACTTCCTGCGCATGTCCGTGTGCCTGCACACCATAAACGACATGACGCAGATCGCCGTTCTGATCGATCACGAACGTGGAGCGCTTGATAGAGAGCTTTTTCTGCCCATCCACCTCCTTCTCGTACATCACGCCATAGCGTTTGCAGATGCGGGCGTCCGGATCGGAAAGCAGCAGCACCGACAGGCCGTATTTGTCGCGGAACGACGCATGGCTCAGACAATCATCGCGGCTGATGCCGATCACAACGGTGTCGAATTTGGCAAACTCCTCTTCGAGATTGCTGAACTCATTGGCCTCCAGGGTACAGCCCGGTGTGTCGTCCTTGGGATAGAAATACAGCACGACATTTTTTTTGCCTTGCTGTGATGTGAGACTGAAAGTCTGCATGTCGGCATCCGGCAACTCGAAGTGCGGCGCTTCCATCCCGGTAGTGAGCTGTACAGACTGCATTGATGTTTCCCCCTGTCACGCATTTTAAACACATTTCGGTCGCGTCATAATAATTTTTTCAGCATCGCCGGACCGTACATGGTGAGGCTATAATTCGTGCGGTGAAAAAACAGACTTGCCCTGCCCGGCGGGCTGACCTTCAATGAATTTCTGCGCGGCTATTGGCAAAAAAGCCGTTGCTGAAGCGGTACGGCTATAACCGGCGTCTTGTGCCGGGTCAGCCGGAATGAGCCGAAGATAAAGCCGGCGCAGTCATCGTTATCTATTGTGAATCGGGATTTGGAGCAGATCATGAGTGAATATACTATACAACACACCAGGCTGGACGGCATAGAAGACTACGCCAACGCACTCGACAAGCTGTGCAAACTGGCGGAACACAACCTGTATCTGTTCGAAAAGAATTATGATGGTCTGGGTTTCAACTCCGAAGCGCGTTATGCGACGCTGCGGAACTTTTTACTCTCCAGTTCCACCCATCGGCTGTTCGTGCTGGCTCACGACACGCACTATCTGTCCACGCTGTGTCCGCGCATGATGATGTTGCTGCGCCAATTCGGCACCAGCATGTTCATCCATGAAACCCCGAAACATATGCAGCAAATCACCGAACCTTTCTCCGTCGCGGATGACGCGCATTTTGTGCGCCGCTTCCACTTCGACGATCCGCGCGGTATCTTCGGAATGCACGATCCGGAAAACGCGCGTGCCTTGAAATCGCGCTTCATGGAAATGTGGGCGTCTTCCCATCCGGGCGTTTCCTCCACCAGGACAGGGTTATAAAAAAGCCGCCGGCCTGCTGAATCTTCAACTGCCGCACCCGAAGCTGCCGCTGATGTGATGAAGAAGTAAACCAGCCCCTCCTCAAGCAACAAAAAAGCCGGCGCGAGCCGGCTTTTTTATTTCCGTCGTCCCGATCCTATGAAACCGTTACGGAACCACCTTCAATTGAAAGGAACGGCCATTGTTGGCTGCCGGATTCAAGTTCTGCTCGATCTTTCCCAGATTTGGAACACTGAAACAAAGGGTTTTATTGTTCCATACATGCGGCTCCAAATAGATGCCCACCAGCATGTTCTTCGGCGCATACCCCATCTTGTAATCCTTGATCATCTTGAAGATACGCCCAGAACTGCAATCCTGCTCACGGATGACCATTTGTTTCAAGGCATCGCTTTCCAGTGCAGCGCCGTCCGGGCCGACAAATCGCACATAAACAAGATTCTCCTGATCCATACGCTCTGCCGACATGGACATTATCAAACGGTCACTGCCCGCATAACTGTAAGATGCCACGCCCAGCATGGCAATAACCGCCAGAAAAACATCCGCCAACCGCATCTTCATGATACCCCTCCAAACAAATCAACCAGACCCGCATATCCCTGCTGCATTCGACGGTATACATTACAAGCTTATCGTGTACGGCGCAATATCCGGTCCTGGGTATTCTGACCTCACAATGGATACTTGATTCCCTGATGTCCCCATCAGGCGATTTCGCGCCAGGCGAACCCGTCTTCCTGCGTTGCCACACCCACCCAACTTTCTTCACACGCAGCCGCGACACTCAGGGCTCGCACGGCAAGCTCAGGCGTATTATTTTTGCGGCTCAGATGCGCGGCGATCAGATGCTGCAAGTTGCTCGCATCCAGTTTGGCCAGGATACCGGCAGCTTCCTGATTGTTCAGATGGCCGAGGCGCCCGCCCACGCGCTGCTTCAGGCTAAGCGGATAATCGCCCTTCATCAACATGTCGCTGTCGTGATTGCACTCCAGCACCAGCGCATCGCAACCGCTCAGCGTCTGCTCGATATGCGCCGTACTGCATCCGGTATCGGTCAATACGGCCAGCCGCCGCGCGCCGTCGCTGAAAACGAACTGCACCGGCTCGGCAGCATCATGGGGGACCGGATAGGGAGTGACTTCGATGTCACCGATTGCGAATGCCTGGTGCGGATCGACTTCGTTGAGCTGCGCGATACCGGCAAAAACTTTCGCCTGACTGTACAGCGTGCTGTGGGTGAGCCAGACCGGAAGATTGAATTTGCGCGCCAGCCGGGCCACGCCGCCGATGTGATCGCCGTGCTCGTGGGTGACGACGATTCCGCTCAACTGCTCTGGAGTCACACCCAGCCGCGCCAACCGCGATATGGTGTCTTGCAGGCCGAACCCGCAGTCCATCAGCACCAGCGTCCGGCCGGCTGCTGCCAGCAGCGCGTTGCCTTCGCTGCCGCTACCGAGTGAAGCGAACCGCATGGACATCGGAGGTTTCCATTACCTTGAGCCGGACGAACCGGATCCAAAAAAATGTAGGGTGGGCAGGCCTTATCTGCCCACGGGGATTGGTGGGCAGATAAAGCCTGCCCACCCTACAGCCTCCTGCTCCATGATTGAAATATCCTTGCTATGCAAGAATGTGTGGAGTATGAGGTTTACTGATTGATGTTCTTATAGATTTCCTCGGTCAGCTGTCTGGTCACCTTGTTGCTTGCTCCGTCCTGATCGGTGACTGAGACTTCGCAAACAGTGCCGCCATCCTTGACGTTCACACGATAACCTTTGCCGGCCTGTTCGCTTTCCTTCCAGAACTTCAACTTGTCCAGCCAACCGCTCCGGACTTTAACCGGACGCAGGAAATAAACGCCCTTTTCGCGATCCTTGTCCTCCACCCCCAAACCGGCACTCTCGATAGCCAGCCCTGCTTTACGCCAGACCCTGTCGAACGGATCGTTCACCACGATGATGATGCCGCCGCCGGAAATCTCGCGCAGGCTGGCCGTCCCCACCGGTTCGGTCGTGCTGATCGTTGCCGCACCGGATGCAGCCACCGTGCTGCCCGCTGCCATCACATCGGCCGCCGCCACCGCGCTGGTCGCCTGCGCTTCGCTGACGCCGAAACGCACCATCAGGCGCTGCAACATGATCGCCTCCATCTCGGGATCGTTGGCACGCGTCTGCCATTTGGAGGCGGTCTTGTCTTCGGAGAACACCTCTTCCTTGCCGCGATGGGTGATATAAATCTCGGTGCTTACGCCGTCCTTGCCGCGCTCCAGACGCGTGAGATACTGATCGCGCTCGCCGGATGAATAGACTCTGTCGAACACCTTGCCGAGCACGTTCCGGATCGCGCTCTTCGGGACCTTGGCGCGATTTTCCACCCAATCGGTTTCCATCACGCCTGCCGCCTGTTCTTCGCTCATGATGGACAGCCCGGTCTCCTGCCAGAACGCCTTGACCACGGTCCAGACTCTCTCCGGCTTGTCCTTCACCACCAGCCAGCGCCGCGCGCCGTCCCGTTCCAGACGCACGCCCTGCACCTCCGGCAATACCGCGCCAGGACCCTGGGCAGCGCCGCCCCTGCTGTAATCAGAATAGGTCGCGACCCCTTCGACTGTACTCAGTGCCGGGGTTGCACCATCGCCCTGCGGCACCTTGTAGCGTTCATCAGTTCCGGGCGTGGTCAGATCGGGCGGCACTTCGAGTTTCGGCACCTGCATCGCAGCGGCGCGGTAATCGATACGCTTGTCCGAACTGATCGTGCTGCAACTTGCCATCGAAACCAGCACCACAACGGAAATCGCGATTTGCAAAACCTTCATTGATTCTCTCCAGCGATACAACTGATTGAACAAGGGCATTTACAACACACCGGCCTGACGCATCGCTGCCTCGACCGCCGCATGTGCGGATTGCGACAAGGGTGTGAGCGGCAGCCGCAATATGTTCTTCATTTTCCCCATGCGCGCCACTGCCCACTTCACCGGAATCGGGTTGGCTTCGACGAACAAACTGCGGTGCAAGCCGAGCAGGCGGAAATTTATCTCGCGCGCCTTTGCGACTTCGCCGTTTAGCGCGGCAGCACACATCTCGTGCATCAGCCTGGGCGCGACGTTCGCCGTCACGGAGATCGTGCCATGCGCGCCGAGCAGCATCAACGCCAGCGTGCTGGCATCGTCGCCGCTATACACCGCAAAATCCCTGGGGGCGCGCTGCAGCAGATCGCTGCCGCGCTCGATGTCGCCGGTCGCGTCCTTGATACCGGCGATATTGGGAATCTGCGCCAGGCGCAACGCCGTGTCGTTGCTCATATCGGCAACAGTGCGCCCCGGCACGTTATACAGGATGTGCGGCATGTCCACCGCCTCGGCGATGGCCTTGAAGTGTTGATACAAACCTTCCTGGGTCGGCTTGTTGTAATAAGGGACGACCGTCAGCGAAGCGTCCGCGCCGGCCTTTTTCGAAAACGCGGCCAGTTCGATCGCTTCGGTTGTGGAATTCGCGCCGGTACCGGCGATGATCGGAATGCGTTTCGCGGCGTGCTCCACGGCAACCTGGATCAGCATCTCGTGCTCGGCCACATCCACGGTGGGCGATTCTCCGGTCGTGCCGACCACCACAATGCCATCCGTACCCTGTTCGATATGGAAATCGATCAACGCCCGGAACGCGACCAGGTCGAGACTGCCATCCTGGTGCATAGGCGTGACGATTGCTACCATGCTGCCTGTGATCATTTTGTTCTGCACTCGTCAAAAGCGCGCATTTTACCCGAATACCTACCCGCACCAAAGGGCTACGCGACAAAAAACATCCGACTGTGGAATAATGCCGCCACTCTTGAATCCTGGCGGCATCATGTCTTCAATCACCCTTACCACCCTGCATCCCGGCGACATCGCCACCATAGTCGCGATACATGCCGAGGAAGCGCTGCATCTGCGCCTGCTCGCGCTGGGCTTCCGCAACGGCAAGCAGATCGAAATGATACGCAAAGCAAGCTTCTCCGGCCCGCTGCAAGTTCGCATCGGCACCACCGACATCCTGCTGCGGCGCATCGAAGCCACCAAGATCACCGTGAAAAAATTATGAAGCGCATCGCCTTGCTCGGCATGCCCAACACCGGCAAATCCACGCTGTTCAACCGCATGACCGGTGGTGCGGCGCGGGTCGGCAACTGGCCGGGCATCACCGTCGAATTGCTCAGCGGCAAGATCCTGTTGGGCAGCGACATGGTGGAGATCATCGACCTGCCCGGCATCTACGACCTGCACGGCTTCTCGGACGACGAACAGGTGGTGCGCCACTTCCTGCGCGACAACGTGCCCGACCTCACGCTGGTCATCCTCAACACCACGCAGATCGAGCGCCAGATGAGCCTGCTGCTGCAACTCAAGCAACTCGACATGAACATCGTGGTGGTGCTCAACATGGCGGATGAAGCGAAGAAATTCGGCATCAGCGTCGATGTGGAAACGATGTCCGAGCTGCTGGAGATGCCGGTCTTCCTGCTCAGCGCGAAATATGGCAGCGGTTACCCGGAAGCGATGCAAGCCGTCGTCAAGGCCCTGCGCTACCCCACGCCCGGCATGGCGGAAGAGCTGCGCAGCCAACTGGAAAAGGACGAACAGATCGAAGCGGAAATGTCGCACGTGCTGAAGAACACCGTGCAGATCCCGGTGCAGTTGTCGGACCGGCTCACTGAAAGACTGGACAGCATCATGCTGCATCCGTGGCTGGGGCTGCCGATCTTTTTCGCCGTGATGTACCTGGTGTTCCAGGGCGTGTTCTTTCTCGGACAACCATTGCAAGGCCTCGTCGGCGACCTGCTCGGCTGGTTCCGCGAAGCCGCGCTCGACCCGCTGCTGGGCGGCCTGCCGCAGGCCGCGCAAGGCTTGCTGCTGGACGGCATCTACAACGGCGTGACCACTGTCGCGGCTTTCGTGCCCATCATCGTGCTGTTCTTTCTGTTCATGGCGATCGTGGAAGACAGCGGCTATCTGTCGCGTGCCGCGTTTCTGATGGATGCGCTGATGTCGCGCCTGGGACTGGACGGACGCGGCTTCGTGATGCTGCTGATGGGCTTCGGCTGCAACGTGCCCGCGCTGATGGGCACGCGCGTGATGCGCTCGCGCGCGATGCGATTGCTCACGATGCTGGTGATCCCGCTCTCGCTGTGCTCTGCGCGCCTGCAGGTATTCATCTTCTTCACCGCCGCGCTGTTCTCGGCGCAGGCTGCGCCTGTCGTGCTGTTCAGCCTTTATCTGTTCAGCTTCGCCACCGCGATACTCACCGCGCTGATATTCAAGGGCCGCTTCAAGAACAACGAGCCGTTCGTGCTGGAACTGCCGCCATACCGCTTCCCCACCCTGCGCCAGATGGTATTGCGCGGCTGGCTGGAAGTGCGCCACTTCCTGCGCCGCGCCACCAAGTTCATCGTCGCCGGCGTGGTGTTGGTATGGCTGCTCACCAATCTGCCGCCGTCCGCCGCCCCCGCCAGCGCAGACACCTGGGCGGGCATGATAGGCAGCGCGCTGCACCCATTCTTTGCGCCGCTCGGCATCAACGAACAACTCACGATCGCGCTGATCTTCGGCTTCATCGCCAAGGAGATCGTCATCGGCGCGCTCGCGGTGATCTATGGCCTGGGCGGCGATGCGCTCGGCGGCGCGATCGGCCAGCAACTGGACTGGGTGCAAGCCTACAGCTTCATGCTGTTCACGCTGCTCTACACCCCCTGTCTGGCCACCATCGCCACGCTGCAAAGCGAATCCAAACAGACCAGTTTCACCGCGCTGTCCCTCGCCTGGTCGCTGGGGCTGGCATGGCTGGTGAGCTTCGTGTTCTATCAGGGCGCGAGGGCGCTGGGATATTAAGTCATGCAGGGCGGAAGCCCCTACGAAAAACTTTTGTCCGGGCACCCGGCAGGGGCGTTCCGCCAATAGTTAACCATGCGGCGGAACCGCTGTGCGTTCCGCCCTACGTTGCCTGAATATTCTGGCGCATATTCATAACGCGCACAGGTAAAGAAACGGTGAACTCGACATAACTATTGAAAGTGAAGCCATGAAGAAAACCGCAATCGCAATCCTTTTGCTGCTCAGCGTAACAGCTTGCACAGGCACCAAAGTAACGCCGCCAATAGAGCCGCCTGTGGTAGAGCGGCCCCCGGCAAGGATAGCGCTCGCATTGGGCGGCGGCGCTGCACGCGGCTTTGCTCACATTGGTGTGATCAAGGCGCTGGAGGCGCAGGGCATCTCTCCCGACATCGTCGTGGGCACCAGCGCCGGTTCCGTCGTCGGTGCACTCTATGCGTCCGGACTCAACGGCTTTCAAATACAGGAACTGTCCATGAACATGGAGGAAGACCAGGTTCTCGACGGTTCGGGCATGTACCGATGTATTGTCGAGACCGTGATCTCGGACAAGCGGGGTTGCATCAAGGGGCAGGCACTGCAGGATTTTATCAACAGGAATGTCAAAGGCCGCCCGATAGAAAATCTCAGCAAGACCTTTGCCGCAGTGGCAACCAACCTGAGCAACGGTGAAATGATGGTATTCCAGACCGGCAATACCGGCATGGCGGTTCGGGCGTCCTCTTCCGTGCCGGTGTTTTTCCAGCCCGTCATGATCAACGCCAAGGATTACGTGGATGGCGGACTGGTAGCTCCTGTTCCGGTAAGCGCGGCTCGCACACTTGGTGCGGATTTCGTCATCGCCGTCGACATTTCAGACCGCCCCCAGGACAGAAAAACAGCAGGGATCGTCGACATACTGTGGCAGACCTTTACCATCTTTGGGCAGACGATCAATCGTTATGAGCTTCCCAAGGCGGATGTGGTCATCCGGCCCGTCACATACGGCATCCCCGCTACCGATCTGAGTGGCCGCAATATAGCCGTACTTGAGGGAGAAAAGGCCGTCGCGGCAATCTTGCCGGAGTTGAAGGCCAGGTTGGCGATATTGAATGAGACACGCCATGTAGCGGGGATGCCCTGAATGAAAAGGAATAGACTCCGATACCAATGGCACTAACTTAAGCATGCTGCAATATGCTGCTGTTGCTGCTCCATAAGTTGCGCACGCAATATTTGACGCGGTTTCGTGAGCAATTGAAACGGTTTCGG
>Ga0209342_10006880_pt1 | contig 11464 bp, 8 predicted proteins | sample RifCSP16_2_FD_184023 | JGI IMG/M metagenome (GOLD analysis project Ga0209342, IMG submission 184023) | Soil microbial communities from Rifle, Colorado - Rifle CSP2_sed 16_2 (SPAdes) (version 2) | ecosystem: Environmental > Terrestrial > Deep subsurface > Rock core/Sediment | place: Rifle... | reverse complement strand
CCCGTTCATAACGAAAGATGAAATCCGGGAACAATTCCCCAACGGTATCGTTTCAAAAAAATACGACGTCGCCAAATGCCATTATTCCGCTACTACCGGTTCCACCGGCCGATCCCTTCCATTTGTTTTCACCAAATCGACGTTCGCATATTATATAGCAACGGGCGTGCGCATGTACACCATGATCGGATACCGCCCCTGGCACAAATTGGTATACATTAAATACACTAAACTTGACTACCCGCGGTTTGGCCCGTTTTTCCGCACCGAACATATACCATCAACCATAACCGTTGAGGAACAGATATCCATGCTGAAAAGGATGAATCCCGACATCCTCCTCGGATATGCTTCGCTCGTCTTTGAGATCGCCCAGAAAATGACCCCGGAAGACCTCACGCTCATAAAGCCCAAGTTTATAGGGATAAACTCCGAACTCTCGACCAAGGCCCAGCGGGATCTCATTTCAAATGTTTTCGGATGCCCTGTCTATGATGAGTATTCGACTGAAGAGACATGGATGGTCGCCTCCCAGTGCCGTGAGGGCAATTACCATCTTTATATAGACAATGTGTGGGCTGAATTTCTCGATAAGAACGGGTCCCCGGTAAAGCCGGGAGAGGAAGGTGAAATTGTCCTCACTACGACCAGGAGCGACGCCATGCCGTTCATCCGGTATCGCATCGGCGACATCGGACGACACAGCGACAAAAATTGTCCCTGCAGCCTTGGTTATCCGATCCTCGATTCATTTGAAGGGAGAGCGGATGATTCCTTTATATTGCCGAGCGGAAAATATGTTTCTTCCCTGAAGATATTAAACACATTCACCAAGTATATCAAAAAATACCTTCACCTCATGGAGGAATTCAAAATCATACAGAAAGACAAGGGATTCATCGTCATCCAACTGGTAAAAGGAAAAGAATACAATGACCATCAATTTCGGGAATTGATAGACAGCCTGCATGCGATCTTCGCGGAGCCGGTGACCGTAAGCGTCGAATTCGTCGATCACATTGATATGAAAAACGGCATAAAGCGGAAAGCGATAGAATCCTGGGTCAATAATAAAGACAAAGAATCCATCCTTACCTCGGCAGTCTGAAAGGATGGTTCAGCAATAATGTATCTTTATATAATAAAAAAAATGGAGGAGCGGAGCATAATGGCAAAAGTAAAAACGGTTATCATATCATTAGTAACGTTGATAGCGGGCCTGGTTTATACACACGTCTACCCTTGCGATGTCGCCGTTGTTTCGGCGCGGGCTTCATCAACCGGGAGGCCTTTTATATGGAAAAGCAGGGACTGCTCGGCAAACTGGCACCAGGAAATCAAGTATTTCCCGGCGGCCACGACCAAAGCCGGCGCCTTTATCATGGTAATCGGCTTTGATGATCTGGCTAATTTCAACACCGGGTCAAAAGTCAATCCATCAGGCGGAGTCAACGAAGCCGGATTCGCGATCGCCTGCACTTCAGTCTATGAAGACTTAAATCCGATTCATGAAGCGGTCAATGTCAATACTGACCTGATCAGGCACGGCCTTGAGCAGTGCGCGACCATTGGCGACTTTGAAGCATACCTGGGAGTGTGGCGCAGAGACCATTTGGGCAAGGTGATCAGCGGCAATTTCGCCGCTATCGACGCGAAGGGCGGTGCTGCAATGTACGAGTGCTACACCGGGAATACCGGGGGCACCTTTAATCCGATCCGATGGAGGAAGACCGACGCCAATACCGGGAAGATTACCGAAACATATTCCGGCTACACGAGAGTAATCGACAAGGGCACCGGCGATAACTTTATCGGCTTCGTCAACCTCACCAACTCGAATGCTTATATCACCTACAATTACGGCGAAGAGCGCCGGTGGCGCGCTGCTGATATTTTTACGGAACTGAAATCTACAGGCAGGCTGAACTACCGGAATTGCATGGTGGAAGTCACTAAGGACGTGTATGGCCAGCAGATTGACGGCAATGGACGCCAGCTGGACCAGGCCAGCTGCCAGAGTGATTACAGCACCACCTACTGCATAAGCCGGAACCAGACCAGGCTCGGACTAGTGGTAGACGGCGTCGCTTCCGGCGGCGATCCCCGCCTGAGCGCGTTCTGGTGCGTGCTGGGCGAGCCGGCCGCCGCCGTGTACATACCCTATTTCGTCGCAGCCGGCGGCGTATCCTGGCTCGCATACATCGACGATATCGATATGGACGGCAAACTGTATGACCTGAACGATACGTCACTCCTTGCCAGGGCAAGCAACCGCCGCGAAATGTTTGAAAATCTATTATATGATTCTAATTACGGCAATGTGGCGACTGGAATGGAAGACAGGAACATCAATAAGCTCGAGCTTGCCAAAGTGCAATTATGGACGCTTCCCCTGGAAGAATTCATCTTTAGGAGATACGAAGAATTCATGGCGGACCTGTCGGCTCACTCGTCATATATAACGAAAGATAACCTGAGAACATTCGTCGATTACTGCGCCAACCATGTGTACACCAATTATAACGAAGCATCGGCGACCCAGTACGCCTGGACCTACACCAAGCCGTGGGACACGATTTGGTATGGCTATACCAGGCCGGGATTCGAGAATGACGGCTTAACGCTTCAGCCGCCTCTATCTTCACAGAGCGGCTCGGATGAAGGAGACGGCGTTTTCAACCTGAGTAAAATCCTGGGGTACTAACCTAATGGCGATTGAATGCAATGCGTACAGGTGAGAAAAACAAGTGATATAGATCATGATACCAGCAATTAAATTCAACAAAGATGACCCGGCCGGCCGGAAGTCGTTCGCCAATAATAAACAGATCGGCCCTGAATCCGAGATCATGTTACTGGCCAAGACGGGGAGCACGTATATTAAAAGATTGTTCCCCTGGCTTGTGGGTGCCGGCATTCTGGCGTATCTGATCTGGCGCATTGAGATCAACCCGTTGCTGGACGCTCTGAGCCACGCAGATGTTGCCCTGTACGTGCCGGTGCTGATAGCGTTCATGGTGGTGAATTTCCTTGCGGACGCCCAGAACATGCATGCCCTCCTGAAAGGGCCCGTCGACGGCATAACCTTCTACGACAGCATGATCATCAGGGGCGCATCATATCTTTTGATGATCATTGATTACACGCTGGGGATGGGAAGCATTGTATATTACCTGAAAAAATATAAAAATCTTCCGCTTTTTCAAGGCACGGGTCTCATGTTATTTCTGAGCTACACGACCCATATCTCCCTGCTCATCATGGCTATTACCGGCTCGGTCCTGGCGGTGGATTCCCAATCATCGTGGCTGAGACAAATAACAATGGCCTGCGCATCCGTACTGGCGATCGCGATCTTGCTCATCATGCTATACAAGATCCTGCCGGATAAAGGGTTCTTGAAAAAGATCAAACAGAGTGTTTTCGTAAAGATCTTCATCGAAAGCCCGGCCCGCATGTATATCATCAATACCCTTTATCGATGCGGTTTTTATTTTACGTTTATTCTGTTTTTCTACGTTGCCGTTAAAGCCTTCAATATGGACATACCATTCATGTCTCTGATGGCATACGTACCGGTCATCCTGCTTATCATCAGCATCCCGATATCGGCCTTTGGACTGGGAACGTCCCAGGCCGCGATGCTTTTTTTGTTCAAAGACTACGGTGCACCGGCGCAGATCATGGCTTTCAGCCTTACCTATTCTGCTTCTATGATAGTGCTGCGGGGCATTTTAGGCGCCTTTTACTATAGTATTATCACAAAGCGAATTTCATTTAATAAATACAAAGCAAGTTTTTTACGAGGAGAAATTTCATGAAAAAAATTCAATTCTTATCAATCATTGCAATATTCACAATCATATTATTTTCCGCATGCAACACCAACAGCAGCAATGATGCAAATGAAGAGCTGCTCAAAAATGCAATATTGGCAGATCAAGGGCCGGGAGATTATGGAAAGATATATCCGCGAGAATCCTGGGGCTTCATCATTGGAGATGTAAACATCTTTTCCTTCTTCAAATTATTCTGGCGTTTTCCCACTGACACTCAACCTCAACCTGACCCCGTGCCAGTCCCGGATCCCGTGCCAGATCCAGATCCCGTGCCAGATCCAGATCCCGGAAGTACCACCACCCCCAGTGACACGGTAAAAATAGTTTTCGCAGGAGACACCATGCTGGCGCGCAATGTAAAAACCAAGGTTACCAGCAGCGGCGGCGGAAACTACCTGTATCCCTTCCAATATGTTTCTGATTATCTTAAAACCGCCGATCTCGCCGTTATTAACCTTGAAAGCATGATTACCAATACGGGAATAGCAAACGCCGGCCAGGTCTCCCAGGGCATTGCATTCAGGGCAGATCCGGCCGCTACGAATGGATTAACCTCCGCCGGTATCGACGTGGCTAACGTGGCCAACAACCATGCCTTTGATTATGGCAGAATAGGATTTGACGACTGCATCAGGCGTTTAAAAGCTGCCGGGATAACCATTATCGGCGGCGGCACATTCGACGAAGCCTATACGCCGAAAATAATCACCATCAAGGGAGTCAGGATAGCCCTGCTGGGCACTACCATGGTCGGAACTGAAGCAACCATGCGGGCGCAGAAGACTGATACAACCCAGAGGCTGGTCGCGCAAACGGGCGTGGCATGGTTTTACAGCAAATATATGCAGCCGGCCATCGTTAATGCGAAGCAACTGGCAGACATAGTCGTCGTTTCATTTCATAACGGTACGGAATACGCAACACTACCCAATCTCTATCAGGACAGATACGCTCATTACTGCATAGACCAGGGAGCGAACCTCGTCATCGGCCATCATCCCCACGTGATTCAGCCGGTAGTACAGTATCAAAAAGGTTACATCGCCAATTCCCTGGGGAACTTTGTTTTTGATCAGAACGATGCGAACACACAAAAGGGCATGATTTTTGAAGTAATAATTCAAAATAAAAAAATAACGCAGGTGAACCGGAGATATGTACAGATCAACAGCAACTATCAGCCGGTGCTGCAGTAAGTAACATAGTGATGATGAGTTTTAAAATCGACAATACGGTTGATGAAAAGCCGGCGGCAATCAGGCTTCAAGAAAAGCTCGCGGCGCTGTTGCCGCTCAGGCATTTCATCGTCACGGGATTCTCACGGAATGGTCTTTTTCTGCTCATCAAGGCGTTGCGTCTGAGCAGCTCGGACGAGATCATCATCCCGGCCTTTACCTGTTCGATCATCAGGCATACCATCGAAGAATCCGGTGTTAAACCGGTACCGGTCGATGCCGAAGATAACGGACTGAATATTGATCCTGAAAAAATAAAAAAATCAATCACGTCCAGGACAAAAATGATATACGTGGTGCATACTTATGGAACAGCGGCTCAAATCGACGCTATATGCTCTATCGCGAAAAAGTATAATCTGCTCGTCATTGAAGACCTGGCCCATGCGCCCTTCGCTCTCTATAAAGGCAAACCGCTTGGCACCTATGGCGATTTCGCCGTTCTCAGTTTTACCAAAAAAAATATTAACTTCGAAGGCGGGGCCATCGGAACCAATAATACATCGATCTATGCAAAAATGGTCATGCTGCAAAGAGAATATGATCGGAAACGTTCATATTCTCTTGATTTTATTATCGACAACACGGTCCGTCTGGTCGGTTCATGGTGGGAATCGAAGTTTTCTCTTGTGTCGCTGTTCTGGATGAAATTCAATGATTTTCTCAACGTCGTTCTGTATAAAGGCGCATACGGAATCAAAATAGACAAGATGAGATTTACCGCAAGCGAAGGCAGCTGCCGGACTACGCTTCGACAGCTCGATATGTTGTTCAAAAAATACCGTGAGAACAAAACGGATTATATCAAATACAAGGATAACATCAACGGCATATGCATGTATGATCTGCATCAGGAAGAGTCAGACACGCGTCCGTTTTATTTCACCGGGGCATTAATGAAACAGAGCTGGCTTCTCAGACTGTTATCTTTCAGAACGTGGCGAAACTGTAATGAGCCGGGGCTATACCCTCGGGCTGATTACTTGCATAATAATTACAGAATTTTCGCAAAATTCATTCTTCACTTCAGAGAGAAGTGAAGCGGAGGTGATACCGGTATTTGTATAAACAGCGTTTCGATGGAGTAAATCAAGTATTAAACATATAAACACAAAAGGGGGATTTTATGAACGTCAATATTTTAAAAGAAGCAGCTGCTCGGACAATTGAAAAAGCAGTTGGGGATGTTCGTCAGGTTTCAATTACGTGTCCCGATAATTTCTTGATCCAGGTAAAAGGATTTAATTACTATGGCGTTGATATAAGCAATTCCGATATCAGCGAGATAGAGGATTTAATCAACGCGTGCGAGGCGGTTGAAAACGATACCTGGATGGCGCAGGAGAATTTCTACGAATACTTCAAGAAGTGCGACCTTCTCATCTACGCTGAAAAAGGCGGACAGGTTGTCGGTTTCTGCCTGGTATCGTTGCTGCTCATCAACCAGTATTGCTTTTTCACGGTAGACGAGGCCATGGTTCTCAGGGAGTACCAGTGCGAGAACATTGCGCGGACCGTTATCGCCACCTCATATCTCTATTTCATGAAAAAGATAGACCCGGGGAAATCCATTAAAAAATTCATATACGTATCGATTTCGGCCAACCCAAGGGTCGTGAACATGTATTTTAAAAACAAGTACATGTCCCAGACATTTGAAAGCTCATTTTGCGCGACGGACGAGCTCATCAATATTCACCGCGCCTACCTGGATAAACACAACCTTTGCCTCGTGGACAGCCGGTATCCGTTTGCGGTTAAAAATGTCTTTCCCGGCTCGCAGCAATTGGAATGGTGCAATAAAAAATACCAATTTTGCGACTCGGTTAAAAGAATGCTGCCGCCGGACTTTGACCATAAAGACCGGGGCGACGCATGGGCGTTTATGTTTATGGCCAAAATGCCTGCAGCGTACACGCTTTTCACGTATATTGCGCTCTCATTCATTGGCTGGAACGCCCTATTTAACAAAAAAATGGGTCTCCTGAGAAGGAAAAAACGCATGCTGGCCAATCCTAAATTGACGAGAGTACGCCTTATTGATGGCAAATTCAGCGATAGGATGATCATTGACAAGCGCATTACGGACCGCAGGGTGCATAATCTCGGCCATAATGAATACGGAGTCGACAGAAGGATCAATGACCGGCGGATGACAGAAAAAATTGTCGGTGAAAAACGTTTGGCCAATTAAAAGGCCTATTCAGTTTCTGCAAACAGTGCATAACCCGGGACCGGCCCTAAGCCCCGGGAGCGCGGCAAGAAGATGTCCATTTCTGGTCTGCCGCAAATGCCTTGAACGGCCGATTGATTGTACAAAGGTTATTACATGACAAAAAAATTCACCCGTCAATTGACATCAACAGAGCGTGTGTATCTTGTAAATGCAGAGGTCTGTCCGCCTTTTGCAAATCAATTGATTATAGAATCAACCGGCGAATTTAAACCTGAAATATGGAAAAACGCGGTCGAAGTCGCATCAGCGGCCAATCCCGGGAGCCGTCTGGTTTTAAAAGGCCATTTAAATTTCGCCCGCTGGGTTGATTCGGGAAAAACCCCGCCCATAATAGAAATTGACGGCGGCAATTGGGATGGCATGGGTCAGAAAGACGCACCGTCGTTTTTGGAGGTACCGCTCAATCCCAGAGATCACACCTGTGAATTTATTATCATACACGGCGACCCGATCCGATTTTGCCTCAAGACGCACCACGCCGTCATGGATGGACGAGGCACAATGCAGTGGTTTTATGATATTGTCAGAGTCGCGCGCGGCGAGCAGCCGATCGGTTTCAATTCCAAAATAACCGAATGGCAGGCCGCTAAAAGCTTTCAAAAAACCGGTCGCACTCCGAAACCGCATCAGTATATTGCTCCGACGGGCAAACCATCGGGTAATGAACGCGGTTTTGTATGGCGCCGCATCAAGCTGAATGGGGCGTTATATCCAAACAGCCTGGGACAAGTCGCGATGATCCTCGCCCGCGAGGCGTGGAGCCATGCTGATGGCCCGGTGCGGTTCGCCGTACCGGTTGACTTGCGGACGAGGGTGCCTAAAGAGCTCAGCCTGGGCAACCTGACGAATTTTATTTATAGCGATATCAATAAAAATGATACTCCTGAATCGGTCGCCGCAAATGTAAAACATCAGCTTGAGAACAAGAAAGACGGCGAACTCTACTGGGGAGACCAATTAGTCAGATTCATGCCCTTATCAATGATCCGTACGTCATTAATCAATGAAATTGAAACCAAAAATAGAACAGGCTTGTACAGAAATTCAGGCATCATCTCAAATATAGGAGAAATACCCCGCGACATATTCATCGGCGGCGGGTTAACGCCCATAGACTGTTTGGGGGTCCCACCGTGCGTTGACGCCATTCCTCTTTTTCTCGGCATGATGCGGAACACGCCGCTGCAGATATGCGAAATAATAATCAGCATGCCGAAAGTGCTGGCTAATAATGGCCGTTTTGATGAATTATTACAGCGGATTAAAGACGAAATGAAACCGGGGACGCCTAAATGAACAATACCAAAGAAAAATCCAGGCCGCTTTCTCTGGCCGCCCGTCTGTGGGTAGCCGTGGACAGGCTGTATCCCCCCTGCGCGAATCAATTGGTTTTCGAAGGGAGCGGAAACATCGATCTGGGAAAATGGAAGCAGGCGGTAAAAAAAGCATCTGACGCGAATCCCGGAAGCAGGCTCGTCCTTCGCGGAATGCTTGGATCGTGCAAATGGGTTGTTTCAGATGTCACCCCCGGCGTGAGAGAGGCCGATGGAAGCGCCTGGGACGGCCGGGGGTCCGATGACGCGCCCTTTCTTCGGTCCAGCTTTTCACCGAGGAAAGGCCCCAATTGCGAAGTTCTCATCATTCATGGAGACCCGCTCCGCGTTGCGTTCAGAAGCCATCATGCAATCATGGACGGCATCGGTACGCTTACCTGGGCAGAGGACGTCTTTCGGGTCCTCCGCGGAGAGGAGCCGCAGGGGTCCGAATACACGATGACCGAATACGACCTTCTCAAATTAAACAAGGGTAAGAGGAGCAAGCCCCTTCCGCACCAGTATATCGCCCCTACCGGAAATGCTGACGGCAATGCTACAGAACTGCTCTGGAGGCGTAAAACGATAACGGGGAAATATCCCAAAATGCTCCCGCAGTTGATGATACTTACGGCGCAGGAGGCCTGGCGCCACGGCGAAGGCAAGGTTCGAATCGGGATACCGGTTGACCTCCGCTACCGGAAACAGGGCGTTCGCTCCACCGGCAACCTCGCCAATGCCATATATATGGATATAGATAAAAATACCACGATAGACCGGTTAGCTGAAGAAATAAACACTAGATTGACCGGCTTCAATGATGGGGAGATAACCTGGGAGGATACGGTCGGTAATTATATTCCGGTATGGCTGTTATGCAAGGGAATCGAGATAGAAGGATCCCGGAGTCAACAGTCAGGACATTATCGTATATCGGGATTAATTTCAAACGGCGGGAGACTGGATGTTGACTCATTATCAACGGATAATTTTAAAATCAGCACATTTTTCGGAATTCCCGCCGGCGCATCATTCCTTCCCTTCAGCATGTCCCTGGTGGGCACCAAGAGCGGCACCGAAATGCTTCTTAAAATGCCCAAAAACCTGGCGTCAATGGGAAGGCTTGAAGCAGCTCTCGAAAATATAGCGAGCGGAATGAAATCAATCAGCTAGATTGCACACCATAATGCCAGAGAGATATGTAAGAAAGTTATCTTTTAACGAGCGCGTTTTTGTCGTCGGCGCTCGGTTATCCCCGCCCCTGGCAAATCAAATGATCTTCGAAGGAACCGGGGTTTTCGATTACGATCGATGGCGGACTGCCGTTGAAACATCTTCTGCTGCAAATCCAGGCAGCCGTGTAATCCTTAAAGGCGCGCTGGGAGCCGGCCGGTGGGTTGATTCGGGGATCACGCCGCCTGTTATCGAGATAACCGGGAGCAGATGGACCGGGTATAGCTCCGATAACGCTCCGTTTCTCGAAAAACCGCTTAACCCTAAAAGCGGTCCGACCTGCGAAGTGCTTCTCGTGCAGGGATATCCGCTTCGGGTAGTTTTCAGAACCCTTCACGGCGCTATGGACGGCCGTGGAACCTTTACCTGGGCTGAAGATACATTCCGCGCGCTGCGGGGCGAGCCGTGCATCGGTTCGACCTCCAGATTAACGGACACAGAGCTGGCGCGCAGCTTTCAAAAAAATTTCAGAAAGCCGTACCCTACCGAGCATATCCCGCCTACCGGGAAAGCCGTCATGAACGAGTCGGGATTTGTCTGGCGCAGGGTAAGCGTAAAAGTCCGGCCTCACAACCTGCTGGCGCAAATAGCGATATTGACCGCGCGGGAAGCATGGCGGCATTCGGACGGCATAGTTCGAATCGGGATTCCGGTGGACATGAGGGCAAGGATCCCGGGTCTGGTTTCAACCGCAAACCTCACATTCGCCATCTACATTGAGGTAAAAAGGGATTCCACGCCGGAGCAGATCGCTGAAGACATATCGTTACAGCTCAAAGAGAAGCGCGAGGGCATGCTGTCAAAAGGAGATGATTTAGTCCGGTATGTCCCCATGCGGCTCATGCAAATGGCCGGATCAAAAATAATACGCGACAGGCACAGAACCGGCATATACAGCATTTCAGGTTTTATATCTAATTTCGGAAGGATGAATTTGCACAACTATTCCGGCGGCGGATTTGAAGCCACGGGAATCTTTACCATACCGCCGGCCAACGAATATGTTCCTTTTTTTCTCGTCGTTGCGGGTTATGAGGATACCGTGGAATTAATACTCTCGCTTCCTCGGAAATTAGCGACCAATAATCGTCTTGACGGCATATTAAACTATATTGTCAATAACATCAAATAGAAGCAACCAGATCGCCAGTACGGCTGAAAGGAAAGCTATCATGAAAAAAAGTTTTCAAAGGCCGATATCAGCTACGGAACGAATATGGCTCAGCTGTGATGAAGCATTCGGTCCGTACGCCAACCAAGCCGTTGTGGAAGGTAAGGGAACTATCGATTTTGAACATCTAAAAGCCGCTGTGGTTACTGCATCGGAAGCTAATCCGGGGAGCAGGCTCATTTTAAAAGGCGCCCTGAGGGGATGCTACTGGCTCGATTCAGGTATAAGCCCGAGGGTGCGGAAGATTTCAGCCGAACAATGGGACGGATACGGGCCTGATAATGCTCCGTTTTTATGCGATCCCCTGCCCTATACAGGGCCGACCTGCGAAGTCATCTATCTTGAAGGCGCTATCCCCCGGATCATTTTCAGATCCAACCATGGCGTTATGGACGGCATAGGAACAGTGACGTGGATGGAGGATAAAACGATGAAAA
>Ga0209342_10006878_pt1 | contig 11465 bp, 7 predicted proteins | sample RifCSP16_2_FD_184023 | JGI IMG/M metagenome (GOLD analysis project Ga0209342, IMG submission 184023) | Soil microbial communities from Rifle, Colorado - Rifle CSP2_sed 16_2 (SPAdes) (version 2) | ecosystem: Environmental > Terrestrial > Deep subsurface > Rock core/Sediment | place: Rifle... | reverse complement strand
CAATCACGCTCTCGGCTCCCTGGTCCGCTCCGCAGGAAAATTTTTCGGTTGATGCGTCCCAAATAACCTTCGAATCAGTAAGATCGCAATCGGATAATCCGGCGCCGGTAAACGTATTTGAAATGAGCCGAGTCGATGACGCAGTTCCGGACACATACAATGTCGTAGTCGTCGCGTTCGTCGTTGTCGCGTTCACCATCGTCACATTCGTAATTGTTGATGTCGCGGTATTGGCAAGAATGCCGTCATAGAGAATCGCCGGGCCGCCGGAAACCTGAATGGATGAAGACGCATACAATCCGCCGGATGCGGAAATAAACAAGAGTTTTTGCAAAGAACCGTCTTCTATCGTAAGAAGGTCTGCCGCCTGCCCCGAGGCCCCGCGCAGAACAAGCGTCCGCGAAAGCGTTGATGTAGCAACAATTCCAAGAGATGCGCCGGGCAGAGCGCTTGACGAGCCGATCGCAACCTGATCGTCAATCGTATTGGGTGTTATGACCGATCCGGCGCCTCCGGTCCACGGCCCCGATGCGCCGCCTGTGTCATCGGTTCCGCAACGAAGCGCGCCCAAAGAATCCGTTTCAACAACGGACAAATCATTGCAATTCGCAAGGCCTGGGATTTGGATCGTGCCGGCGGAAAAAATAATTCCGTTTGCGAACGTTGAAGTTCCTCCGCCTTGTATGTTCAAAATGCCCGTGGCCTGAATATTGTTTGAGGAGTTGATGAATCCGGAAGAAATTCCCGCGAGCGTTGACGTCGCCTGATTTGCCGTAAGCGAGCCAATGCCGCCGATGCCGATCGCAACGTTGCCGGTGAATGATCCGAAAACAGCCGACAACCCCTGAAGCGTTGACGTGCTGGTAACGTTTAATCCCGCGCTGAATGTTCCCCCTTCGGCCGCGAGATTTCCGGTTGAAGTAAGATTGGACGCGCTGATCCCCGCGAATGACGAGGTTGCGTTTGTTGCGCTGATAGATTGGCCGACAGTGAGGTTGCCGGAATTGGTTATATATATGGAAGAAACGCCTGCAAGAGTCGAGGTGGATTGGTTGGCGGTGAGGGAGCCGCCCACATTCAGATTGCCCGATGTCGTAATGAACCCCGTGTTCGTGATGCCGGATGAGGTGGTTGTTCCCTGAAGATTGGATGACCCCGCAACGCGGAGATTTTCGGTTGAATCAAGGAAGCTTGCCGATACTCCGGCAAAAGTGGCTGTCGCCTGATTTGCGGTTAATGCCCCCGCATTTGATATGGAAAGATATGTAGTAGTGGCGCCAGAATTGGTGATTCTAAAATAGTCCGCGGTGTGTCCGTCAGCGCCTCTTACGATAAGCGGTATTGAATTGGTTGACGTGGAATTTATGGTAACGACCGCGTTTTGGGCGGGAGAGGACGTGCCGACGGCAAGCTGTTTTGCGGAATTGAACCACGCGAACATGGTTTCATCTCCTCCAAATGTTGATCCGCCGTCATTGAACTGAACTGCGGTATTTCCTCCTCCCGGGCTTGAAGACCCTCCCGCGTCGGCTCCACAGACAAGATTCCCGAACGGATCGGCTTCGATCAAGAACGTGTCGTTACAGCCCGCAAGAGATAAAATTTGGACAGTTCCATTTACAAGGCGAATGCCGTTTGCGAATGTTGATGTGGCCGAAGTTGATGTTACATTCAAGAGATTCGCCGCAAGTCCGCCCCGAAACGTTGAAGTGGAGTTCTGGCCGTTTATGTTTATAAAACCGGCAAATGTCGAAGTTGCTCCAACGCCATTGATATTGATGAGTGTGCCGAAACTTGATGATGCGGATGTACGAAGATTTCCCGCGATATCAACGGCAACGGTCGGAGCTTGAACGCCGACGCCGAAACGATTTTGCGAATCGATAACGGTGTTGAGAACTCCGGCGGTATCGTAAATATCAAGAATGTTTGCGGTCTGCCCCGCCACGGGCCGGATAGCGACAGTGGTCGAAGGCGTGCCATTCGTGTCTCCTTCGATGGAAAGTTTCGCATAGGGCGTAGTTGATCCGATTCCGACTTTGGCGGTTGTCGTTGCAAGGCGCACGATTTCGTTCGGGTCGTCAAAAAACCAGTTGCCCGATCCTCCGCCGCCTCCACCTCCCGAAACGGTTCCGCATTGAATTAAGCCGGATGATGATGTTTGGAGCGCCTGTGAATCAGCGCAGTTTAAGACCGTAAGTAGATTGATGCCGCCCGCGGCGTTGAAAATGTCCTGGATCGTGCTTGATCCTGCGATTGAGGAATCGCCGATAACGGACAGATTCGCGCCCGCGACAAGATTCCCTCCCGCGTTGATATTTCCGGTTGCGGTGATGAAGCCGGTATTTGAAATGCCTGCAAGAGTCGAGGTTGCGGAATTTGCGGTAAGAGAGCCGCCGACACTTACATTTCCTGAGGTTGTGATAAAACCGGTGTTCGAGATGCCTGATTGGGTAGATGTTCCTGATACCGAGAGAATTCCCGATATAACAGCGTTGTTTGTTATATATATAGAACGGTCGGCAAGAAGTCCTCCCTTGAAAGTGGAGGTTGCGGTGGTTGAGGTGGCGTAAAAGCTTGATGCGTTTACGACGTTTGCGATCGTGGTGGAGCCCGCGTCGGTGTCGAAGGACCACCAGTTAAGGGAGTTTATCGTCGTTCCGTCAGAAAGATATCCTGCAACACGAAAGCCAGTACCGTTTGAGACAGTACCCGCGCCACTCCCCGCCCCAACACAAACTCCGCCGACGGAAAAACATCCGCTCGCCAAGTCGATGCCGTTTGCAAATGTGCTCGATGCGTTCAAGCCGGTAACATTTAGATATTTCGAAGCAAGGCCCCCAGAAAATGTCGAGGTTGAATTTTCATCCGTTACAGTTAAAACGCCGGAAAAAGTAGATGTCGCGGTCGTCGTTGCGATAAAACTCGTCGCAACGACTTCCCCTACAACGGAAAATTTTCGATATGGAGAAGATGTTCCGATTCCGATATTTCCTGTTTCTCCGTCAACGATAAAGTCGTTCGAATTTATCGAAAAATCTCCTCCGCCGGATGTGCGGATCGCTATGTTCGATCCCACGGCAGGCGCGATGTTTATTTCTCCCGTCGCTCCGATTCCGGCGGACGTAAAGAACAAGGAGCCGTCACCCGCCTGAAGCGTTCCAAGCACGCGCAAATTTTCCTGAATCGTGGAAGTTCCAGCGCCTCCGACATATAACCGATTTGCGACACTTAATTGTTCCGAGGGGGTCGTGGTCCCAACCCCGATATTTCCCGCAAAGAACGAAGTTCCGCTCGTTGACGTTGCGTTGAATACGGTCGCGGTAACCGGTCCCGTAAATACTCCTGCTCCGGTTACCGACAGAGGCGTACCGGGACTGCTCGTCCCAACTCCCAATCTCCCGCCACCCACATCCAACGCAAGAAAATCCGCAGAATCAAGGGTCGTGGCTCCCGAATAATATGAAAGACGATTAAGCGTTCCAGGGTTGATAGTTCCCGAACCCCCACCACCTCCGCCGACGCACGTACTGTTGATTGAAAAACAACCGTTCGTCAAATTAATGCCGTTTGCGAATGTAGAACTTGCCGTGCCGCTTGTAACATTCAATAGATTCGTCTGAATTCCCCATGCAAAAGTTGAAGTCGCCGTCGTGGACGTTGCGATAAAGCGCGTTGCGGTAACATCTCCGGTAAATACTCCCGCACCCGTAATCGAAAGCGGAGTCCCCGGAGTTGAAGTGCCGATGCCGAGGCGCTTCGCTGTGTCGGACCAAAAGAATGAATCATCGCCGGTGAGCGTTGTTGCATCAGCCCAAAAAGCTACTTGCCCCGAAAGGCCTGATCCGCCGATACCCCCGCCTCCGCCACCTCCGACACCTGTATCTATGACCAACGCACTCAAATTAAAATCAACATTCTCATTATCTGTTCCCGACTCGGTCCTCGCGCAAAGAGCATATGTCTGACTTATGGCACCCGGGTTTGAATCAAGACCGGTAAGTACGATATTTCCGCCATCAGAATTGTTCGCCGATAAAACGCGCAAAATACCTTCCGTAACTATGGAACCGGTGCAATTTGTTTTACGAACGGCAACATTTACATAGTGATCCGCGTTGTTGTTCGAATGCACACTGATATTTGACGTGATAAACACATCCCCGGTATCCCGATTTGGAATAATAGTGATTGTAGCAATACTTGTCGTCGCGGCATTTGATATTGGAACCAATGAATTCGTTGATCGAGAAAACTGCGCGTCAGCTGCCTGCAAGCAGGCCCCGTTAATCGCAAAACATCCGCTTGTGATATCCACACTTCCCGCAAATGTTGAGGTTGAAATTCCCTGCATGGTCAGCGTCCCGGCTCCGCGTATATTGCTCGACGACAAAATATATCCGGTTGAAATCCCCGCAAACGTCGATGTTGCCTGGTTTGCCGTGAGCGCTCCGGTGTTTGAGACAGAGAGATATGTTGTGGTTGCTCCTGAATTTGTGATTCTCAGGTAATCAGACGTATGGCCGTCTGCACCCCGGATGATCAACGGAATGCTGTTCGTTGACGTTGCGTTAACGGTGAAGACCGCGTTGACGGCGGGAGAAGTCGTACCGGCGGCAAACTGCTGATTTGCGGCATCAATAAAAAGAAAGTCCGCAGAATCAAGGGTAGTGGCTCCCGAATAATATGAGAGACGGTTGATAGTTCCGGGATTGATTTCGCCCGATCCTCCTCCCGCGCCGGCGCAATCTCCGGACGGCAACAGGAAACATCCGTTCGTGAGCTGGATTCCGTTTGCAAATGATGATGTGCCAAGTCCGTTGATTGCAAGATTTCCTGCTGTCTGGATATTGTGTCCTGCATTAATAAAGCCGGTTTGCATACCTTCAAAAGTTGAAGTTGCTGAATTCACCGTCAGTTGTCCTTGGATTGTTGAGGAAGAAGTAATGGTGAGAGTTCCTGTGAGGGTCGAGTCTCCCGTTATGCCTGCTCCTCCGGCATTCACACTAAGTCGGGCGCCGGAAGTTATTCTGCCGCTTGCGGTTATGTTGTTAGAACTTGTTAGGAAACCTGCGGATACTCCCTGCAGGGTTGAGGTTCCCGATACAGTGAGGTTTTTGGAAATTACGGCATTATCGGTGATATATATTGAACGGTCTGCCAATAACCCTCCCTTGAAGGTTGAGGTTGCGGTTGTTGACGTCGCGTAAAATGACGAGGCGTTAATGACGTTCGCGATTGTGGTGGAGCCCGCGTCGGCGTCGAAGGACCACCAGTTAAGGGAATTTATCGTCGTTCCGTCAGAAAGATATCCTGCGACTCTGGAGCCGGTGCCGTCAGTAACAGCGCCGGAGCCGCTTCCGGCTCCCGCACATTCTCCGGATGGAAGCCGAAAACAGCCGTTTGTTAACTGAATTCCGTTTGAAAATGAAGAAGTTGCTTCTGAACTGGTAATATTCAAAAGGTTCGCCTCAAGCCCGCCCGCAAAAGTTGAGGTTGCCGTTGTGGAGGTTGCGGTGTAAGATTCCGCGACAACCGGACCCGCAACGGAAAGCCGCGCATACGGGCTTGAGGTGCCGATCCCCAAATAGCCGCCGGCCGTAAACGTGAGAAGCTGTTCGCCTGTTGCCGCAATGATTCGAAAAAGATCCGCGACTTGATTAAAGAATCCGCGAACCGCCATTGCAATGACCGATGAAGACGTTGCTTCTGCGGTGAATTGCGCGTCCGAAACAGGCGTTGTCGTTCCAACCGCAGATTGCGCATTTCCAAGAACCGAAACCGCATTGATGGCAAAAGCGGATGCAAGAATACGGTTTCTCGGATCAAGATTTTCAAAAACCTCGTCTCCGCCGGAACAATCGGCACCGACCCGATCGGCAACTTCAACGTTCAGATAAATTTCATCATTCTGCTGAAAATCAAAATCAAGAATATCACCCCCTTGAGCCGTATCACCAATGCGGGCATTAAATACTCCCTGCTTCACGTTGATCGTCATATTTGATGGGGTCCCCGACGGCCATAGTTTCGTATCCGGCGCGCCCGCCGCCGAATCGGTGTAAATTGAAAATCGAAAACAATAATCCGTTCCCGCGCCGCCTAAAAGATTTCCGCTTGAATCAAGAAGACGGCCCTGATGATTGATAATCCGCGGAACCCCGCGGTCGGCGTCCGCAAACGGAATAAAAAAAACACCGGCCAAGAAAAGCGCAATGATCATTGCGCATGTTGATCGGAAGTTGATAGATATTTGTATATACGTATTGAAACTCATTGAAACTGAAACTTCCAAAGACTTATCAACGATGTCATACAAGCGGAAGTTGGTATCCAGATATAACACAGGCATGGATTCCTGCTTTCGCCGGAATGACAAAAGGGGCTAAAATTCTCCACTCGTTCCACTCCCTCAAAACGGCCGAAGCGAAGAATTGTCCAGTGGCCCCTCATCAACTGACCGCAACGATTCCATCCTCTCAATCGCGCGCCGCTCAAGCTCTTTATCAAAGCTCACGGAAAAAATATAGAACAAAAGGAGTGAAATGACGACGGAAAGTCCGATCGCGCCATACAAGACATACCGGAAAAATTTCACATTCTCGAATTCAAACGCTACCTCGTTCTTAAATTGCATGACCCGCTCACCCATGCTCTCGGACAACGACGAAGACTTCCCGCGCCGCGCGTGTTCCCTTTGCATGTATTCCCGCAATGCCTCCTCAGTTGTAACCCACGCAACGCTGGAATATATCTGCTTGCCTGGAAGTTTGCCTTTTCTGATCAACTGGCCAATATAATCTGGTGCATAACCAGAGATTTTTGCCGCCTCTTTGAGAGTGATAAATTTGTTAGTATTTCCTTGCATTTTTGATATATCGTGTATCGAGTTTTAATTTAAAAGTAATTATCTCGATAGCCGATATAACTATTATAACACCGCAAAAATTTCATAAAAGACATTACCACAAATTAAAACGACATTTTTCCTTAATTCTTAGAATTTTATCCACAGTTTGTAACCAAAAACCGCCCCAATTAAAATTGGGGCGGCTATTTTATAATTTCATTATAAAATATTATCTCGACTACCGAGATTTATTTTTTCCTCATTTTTACAACATTACTAAACATTCATATTCACATGACAATACCTTGATAAGGTTTGTTTGTGTGTGCGATTGTTACGGGAATATCTCAATGCTCAACAATGCTTCTGCTTGTGAATAAAAAAACACCGAATTTCGGTGAAAGTGAAAAAGTAGGCCGTATCATTATAAGGGTATGCCAATATCTCTATTGTTTGGATATTCCTCCAGACGTAACGATCATTTCCCAGGACTGAATTTGTCCAAGCGACTCCCCTGTTTCAATCAAATCACCGATTTTTCCTCCATATTGCGTCCATGTCGGAATACCAATGATACACAGGGATTTATTATCAACCGCAATACCTCCCGAATTTCCAAGATCCATTTTTGCGGATGTTTTATATTTCAATCCCCATTCTGTTTTAAGAAAACCGCTAATAACTCCCGTGGTCAGCGTCAGGGTATTTCCCCCGAATTTAGGATATCCGAATACAGTGACATCGTTTCCGGCATTTATGTCTTCACTCCTGCAGAATTCAATAGGGAACGAACTGAAATATTCCTCACGTTCATTATCAGATACATCCCGAATCTGAAGAACCGCGATATCGACAATTGGATAATTTTCATCATAGCGAATAAGATCCGCCAAAAAAGCTTTGCCGTAGGTTGAATATTCGGGCGGTAGAGGCAAATGAATTTCACACCGGATATTTACAGGGTCACCCGCGCCGATTACATGGTAATTTGTTATGACAATCGGGCCCGCATCCCACATAAGCTGCGTTGTGCCGCTCCCCCTCCATTCGCCTTTTGGCCCCTTGCAGTAGACAAAAACAACCCTTTTCATGATATTCGAAATGAGTTCCGACGATAATTTATCGGGAGCTCTTTCATCCTGCTTCTCGATTTCATCTCGAAGCGTGCGCAGTTCGCCTTCCGTATATTCTCCTTTTTTGACAACCGAATCGGATACTTCCGTCGTTGAAGCCATATTTCGATAGAGTTCTTTTTCTAATTGTGAAACAAAACGACTTAACGTAAAAACCGACTCTTGCGTTCTCGACAGCGTTTCGTGCTGTTCAGAATAAATCCTGTAGCCAAGATATGCGATCAGTACGAAAAGAAAAAAAACTGTAGCGGTAAGGCTGATCACTATTATTCTAAACGAAATTTTTCCCTGTGTCTTATTCATGCGCGATAATACGATGAAAATATCGATAGAATGACTTCATTTGAACAGCGAAGTCGGCATAATTCGTGAAACGACACTCTCGTCACGATTACCTCGATTTCATCGTATCACCCCATAGCCGCATATTCAAACAAAAAACAGGCAAAAATAGGGTGCCTGTTTTTTAAAAAATCTGTTTTATTTACTTCCCCCTTCAATCCGTTTTCTGATATTTCCCCAGTGTTTTTTCATGTCTTTCACAAGGGCGTCAAGCTCCTTTTTGTCGATACTCCTGACACCACGGTACTTCTTCGCCACCGCATCCACCGCCTGATGATAGACTTTTTCATTTACAACCTTCATTTCTTCAAGCCGCTCCAAAACCTCGCCGCGTATTTTCAAGGCCCACCCCCGAATCATCTTTCTTTGTCTTCCTCCGGATGCAGTGCCGTATAGATAATACGCACCCGCCGCCGCCGCGGCCAAGGCACCAATCCCCAATCCAAAACCTACTTTGGAAACATGTTTTTTTGCCATATATCTTTACACATGTTCACATTCTGCATTTTATATATGAAGCCGCGGACAAACACCGGAAACGCATCATCTGCGACTATACTATAGAATGCAAAACACTGTCACGTATAAATATGATTAAATAAAATGAAACTCATTTTTTCACGTATTTTAAATGTACAATCTTTTCCGCATCACGCAAAGTCCGCACATCGTGCATTTTCGCCGCCGTCCTTGGCTTCGATCCACTTGATATCTCTGACCGGAAAGATGTTCAATCAGCGCCTTTCTCATCGCGTCGTCATCCTCGATTATCAGATTTTTTTGAATTTGCTAAAAAAAGCGTCGAAAATTATTTCTTTTGCTTTCGCTTTCGCGGAAAATTTTTTATGGCCGCGCTTAAAACCGCGTCAACGGCATTTTTCAAGCGCACACCACGTTTTTCGACCAAGTATCTGAAACCCTTTATGTCGCTGACGATCTTTTCGCCCTCGCCTCGAATAGACCCGGAAAACGCGGATGCATCGTCGAGGATCTTTTCCCCTTCTTCCTTGGCTTTTTTCGAAAGAAACGAAATATCGCGAAGTACGATTATAAGATAATAGAGCGCTACGAGCAAAACCGCCGATACGACCACGACGGCAACAGCGGTAATGAAGAAAAAAATGTCCGATTTTATGATGCTTTCCACGGCATCCATTATACCACAAACAATAAGCCGCCGTAATTCACAGTTGTTGCGATTCCACAATCCGGGGCGTATGCGCACCACCACATGTTAGAATATGAAATTATCCACCCTGCCATTGTTTGATGAATTCGAACGGATAAAGGAGCATGATGATGTTTAGGGCGAGGTTGTCGCGAATGAAATACAGCACGAAAGTTTCAAAGAAAATCGTTGCGGCAACAATCGACCATACCGGAAAATGGTATGCGGCAAAAAAACCGAGGACCATAAAAAGAATGTCCGAGATTGAATTGAGAACACTGTCTCCGTAATAATCGAACGAGATCGTCGCTTCCCGATAGCGGTTGATGATGAAGTCAGTGTTCTCAAAGACTTCCCACGACGATTCGAGGAGGAGTGCTGCAAGAAATCGCGCGCCGACAGGCCAGCGCGGTGCAATGAACCGAAACAACAGATAAAATCCAAACCCGTGGATGATGTGCGAGAAACTGTACCAGTCGGAAATATGCTGGGAGTTTTCGGAACTCATGGTAACTCCGTGCCAAAGCTTTATATATCCGCACTCGCAGATAGGCACGCGGCCCATGAAAAAAAGCGAAAGAAACGCAAAAAAAATAATGCCGCATGAGGCAATAATATAACTCCGATTCGAAATGTCTTTAAAAAAACCAATGTTCATATCGTGTGTATGGATTGCGAATTCCCGCATTGCTACGCCTAACGCCGTCAACCCGCTCCAGAATACTGCCGCCCACGACATTCTCACATTCTTAAGAATATGAGAATGTTTTTATACATAACAATCAGTGAAAAAAGAAAATCCAAAATCCGAGTGAAACCGCAATCCGATATATGCCGAATGCTACAAAACTATGCGATTCGATATATCGGAGAAAAAATTTTACAGCAAGCACCGCAACGCCAAACGACGTTGTAAGGCCAATAAAAAGCAGACGAAAATCATCAAACATGAAACCACCCGCGCTCTTGAATAAATCATACCCCGTTGCCGCAGCCATGGTCGGAACGGCAAGAAGAAAGGAAAATTCGACAACGGTTTTCCGGTCAAGGCCAATGAATAGTCCGCCTAAAATTGTTGCGGCCGCGCGCGATATGCCCGGTATGACCGATGCGCTCTGGGCAAGACCGATGAAAAACGATTGTCGGTATGTTACGGTATCAAGACTTCGCGTCAGGTGTTCTTTTTCTTTATACCAATGCTCAAAAAGAATCAGCGCGATTCCTCCAAAAAAAAGCGACCACAAGACAACGGCAGTACTTCCCAGCAATACCGATTTTATCACTGCATACATCGCAAACCCAACAAGCGCGGTTGGAACGAATGCAACCAGAATCTTTTTTACCATCGAACGATCAATAAAAAACCTCCTCCAATACAGAACGGCCACGGCAAGAATCGCCCCAAGTTGAATACTGATCTCGAATGTCCTTACAAAATCTCCCGACGTAAGGCCGAGAATGTCCGATGCAAGAATCAGGTGCCCGGTCGACGAGATCGGGAGATATTCGGTTACACCCTCAACAATTCCGAGGATTATGGCGTTGGCAATAGTCATACGCCGATCGTACCATGTCCGGAAGCCAAAAAAAATAGCGCCAGCGGCGCTATGAGATCAATTCTGGCAAACGCGTTTCGTGAACGATCATAATGGGATGTGTCCGCTTGTACTGGACATTCGTAACGGGGGGATTATATAAGACAAAAATACCGTCGAGCGCATCCATTCTCAAAAAAACAAACCCGAGCTTCTGTGATATCCCGATAACCGGCGCGGTATCCCACGGCTTCTCGGTATTCGGCATAAGAAGTATTGCGCCGACCTCCCCTTTCCAAAGACGCGCTGCAGAAATGCCGATGCTTCCGCCGGAAACTTCGACATTTTTGAATTTATTCCCGATAAGCGCCGCCAACACGCCGTTAAATTCCATCGGATTATCACGGAGAAGAATATATTGACTTTTAAGCGGTTGG
>Ga0209342_10006877_pt1 | contig 11466 bp, 13 predicted proteins | sample RifCSP16_2_FD_184023 | JGI IMG/M metagenome (GOLD analysis project Ga0209342, IMG submission 184023) | Soil microbial communities from Rifle, Colorado - Rifle CSP2_sed 16_2 (SPAdes) (version 2) | ecosystem: Environmental > Terrestrial > Deep subsurface > Rock core/Sediment | place: Rifle... | reverse complement strand
GAGTTTCCGACCCAATTTAAAGCGCAGGTTTTTGTTTTCTTCTTCGAGCGTCAGTACTTTAGCTTGGAGCAAGTCTCTTTCTTTGTGAAGAGAAACGGCTTCTTTAAGATCAAAAATCAAACCATTTAGCAAAAAATCAATTTTCTGACGGGCATGGCGCCTGATTTCTTTGACGTAATTTTCTTGGCGGCCGCCTTCGCGCGCAATTTCGGCAATGCTTTTGTTTTCAAGAAAATATTGGCAAACAATCTGCCTTTCCGCGAAATTAAAATTTGATTTCGGCCGGTGAATCGCCAGCACTTGCGAAAGAACGTGCTTGAAAAGATCTTCTTCTTTTTTTCTCATAAGCGGGATTTTTAAGGTGCGTTAGATCTCAGTTCTAACACCCGATTTCCGCTTTGTCAATATCTATTTTTAAGAGCGCCAAGGAGCGTTTCGCTATCGGAATATTCGAGCTCAAGACCGGAAGAAAGCCCCCGGCCGAGCCCCGAGATTTTTATATTTTTTTCTTTGGCCACGGCGGCCACGGCTTTTTTTACATACTCGAGAGTGTGTTCGCCAAGCGGGGTCAGCGAAAAAGCGAGAATCACTTCCTCGATGTTTTCCTTCCCCAATTTATCAAGAAGTTCTTTTAATTTGATATTTTTTGGTATTTCTTTTTCAAGCACCGGAATGGTGCCGCCGAGAACAAAAAACTTTCCGTCAAAATCAGCTTTTCGAAAAACTTCAAGATCGGCATCTTTTTCGACGACGATTAAAACTTTCTTTTCTTTTGCGGCTCGGCAAAGATCGCAGATTTCGTTTTTGCCGCCGCTAAATCGAAAACACGACCGGCACTGACTTACTTCTTTTTTTAGCTCAAGGATTGTCGCGGCCAATTCCTTAAGTTTCTTCTCGTCCTCATTCAGGAGGTAATAAACAAAACGCTTGGCTTGCCGTTCGCCAATACCCGGAAACCCGCGAAACATTTTCGTCAGTTTATATATTAGATCCATATGTTCTGGCTATTTTACGGCAATTCGCCTTTTTCAAACACCTCAAGGCCTTTAAACTCGCTTTTTTCCATCGTTAAGAAGCTGATCGTCTTTGGATCGAAGTAAAGCTCTATTTTTCCGGTTGGGCCATTGCGGTGCTTTTCAATAAGGATTTCGGCGACATTTGGCTTATTGGAATCTTCGTTGTATTTGTCATCCCGGTGGATAAACATGACAAGGTCGGCATCTTGTTCCAAGCTCCCGCTGTCGCGAAGATCGGAAAGACGGGGTTTGCCGCCCCGGGCTTCCACCGCCCGGGAGAGCTGGGAAAGGGCGAGGACCGGCAGGTCAAGCTCGCGGGCGAGCGCCTTGAGCGATCTTGAAATCTCGGTCACTTGGTTGACCATGGAATCATAATTTTTATTGGTAGTCATGAGCTGGAGATAATCGACAACGATAAGACCAAGACCTTGCTCGAGTTTGAGCCGCCGTGCTGTTGATCGCATTTTAGTGATGGTGTTGGATGGTTGATCATCGATAAAAATTGGCGCCTTGGCAAGCCGATCAAGCGCATCGCGGATTTGGCCGAATTCATTGTCGCCGCGGATTTTGCCGGTGCGAAGCTGCCAGGCATTGACGCTTGATTCGGCGGCCAACAATCGGTCGGTTAATTGCTCGGCGCTCATTTCAAGAGAGAAAATAATTACCGGAATATTTTGTTTGACGGCGACGTTGCGGACCAAATCAAGAGCGAGCGTCGTCTTACCCATGGAAGGTCTGGCGGCAAGAATCGCGAGATCAGAATTTTGAAGACCGGAGAGCATGCTATCAAGATCGCGATAGCCGGTTGAGAGGCCGCGCAGACCATTTTCTTTTCCTTGGAGGCGCTCCAGCCGTTCCCAAGCGCTGTTTACTTTTTCGCCAATACTTATCACCTGACTTTGTCTTGGCTGACTGACGACACCAAAAATTCTTTTTTCCGCTTTATCAAGCACATCTTCAATATCAATTGCTTCGTTGAAGCCGATTTCGGAAATATAATCGCCGGATTCAATGAGTGCCCGAAGCAAGGCTTTCTTAGCGACGATGCCGGCATAGTGTTTGACGTTGGTTGAAGCGGGAACTTGTTCGACAAGTTCGGCGAGATAGCTTCGGCCGCCGATGTTATCAAGAATTTTGTTTTCCTTCAGGCGAGCCGAGACAGAAAGAAGGTCGATCGGTTCATTTTTGGCAAAAAGAGAGAGCATGATTCCGAAAACGAGCCGATTTTTTTCGGAATAGAAAGAATCGGGCGACAAAACACCCTCGATTTCAGCGAGCGCCCCCGGGCGGAGCATGATTGAGCCAAGGACAGCTTTCTCGGCATCAAGATCTTGAGGTGGTATTCGCGCCATTGCTCTGATTCTAACACAGTAGGCGATTCTCGCAACGCGCTTTTTTATCTGAAATGTTATTTTCGTGTGAAAAACTCCCAAGTTCCGAATTTATCATATTTTTGCTATTATTAAAACCAAATGGCGAAGCATAAACAAACAGTTTTGACGGGCGACCGGCCGACAGGCAAGCTTCATCTTGGCCACTTTGTCGGATCATTAAAAAATCGCCTAATCCTTCAAGAAAAATACCCGATGTTTATTCTCGTGGCCGATCTTCACGCGCTGACGACTAATACGGACACCTCGCAAATTGCCGAAAATGTAAAAAATCTCATCTTAGACCAATTGGCAATCGGTCTTGATCCCAAAAAAGTCGTTTTCTGCGGGCAAAGCCAAATTCCGGAAGACGCGGAACTCGCGATTATTTTTTCCATGCTTGTTTCCAAACCAACCGTAGAGCGAGTGCCAACGCTAAAAGAAATGCTTCGCGATCTAAAGATAGAAAACCCCTCCCTAGGCCTCATCAATTATCCGGTTTTACAAGCCGCCGATATTTTAATGGTGAAGGGCAGTCTTGTGCCGGTTGGAAAAGATCAGGCAAGTCATATCGAACTCGCCAGAGAAATTGCGGCTCGTTTCAATTCACTCTACGGCGAAGTTTTTCCGATTCCCGAGCCATTGATTCCTAAAGACACAGGTACACTTCCCGGTCTTGACGGTAAGGCGAAGATGTCGAAGTCCTTGGGCAACGCGATTTTTCTTTCCGATGACCCAAAGACAGTTTCTGAAAAAGTCATGCAAATGTATACCGACCCCGGCCATATTCATGCCAGCGATCCTGGAAAAGTAGAAGGGAATGTTGTTTTCACCTATCTTGATATTTTTGATCTTGATAAAAAAGAAGTTGAAAAATTGAAAGCTGATTACCGCCAGGGCGGTCTTGGCGATGTGGTCATTAAAAAAAGGCTCATTGAAGTTTTAAATAAAATTCTTGCGCCGATAAGGGAGAGGAGAAAAGAATTGGAGAAAAATCCAAAAGCCATTATGAAAATTCTCGAAGACGGAACGAAGAAGGCAAGGGAAGTGGCAAAAGAAACTCTCTCGGAGGTAAAGAAGGCGATGAAGATTAATTACTTTGATTAATTTTGTAGTAGGATAAAATTATGAAAAATCGAATTTACATCAAAGATTTAAAAGATCACATCGGCAAAGAAGTAACGATTGCCGGTTTTGTCGATGTCCGTCGTGATCAAGGCAAAATGGTGTTTTTTGATTTCCGCGATGTCTCGGGTTATGTCCAAGGCGTTGTTTTGCCAAAATCAGGATCGATGGAAATGGCTAAAGACATTCGGCCGGAGTGGGTCCTTGCTGTCCGCGGAAAAATAAACAAACGGCCGGAAAAGAATGTAAACAAAGGAGAGCAAAACGGCGATATCGAACTCGAAATCCTTGAAATAACCGTCTTAAATGAAGCGGCCACCCCGCCAATTGATATAGGAACCCCGGGCTATGACATTGGGGAAGAGCACCGGCTTGCTTACCGCTATCTTGATCTGCGCCGGCCGAGATTGAATAAAAACATCAAAAATCGTCACAAAGTGGCCAAACTCATTCGCGATTTTTTAGATCACGAAGGATTTTTTGAAATTGAAACGCCGATTCTCACGAAATCGACCCCGGAAGGCGCGCGAGATTACATTGTTCCCTCGCGGCTTGATCGCGGGAAATTCTACGCTCTGCCGCAATCGCCTCAACAGTACAAACAGCTCTTGATGACCGCCGGTTTTGAAAAATATTTCCAAATTGCCCGGTGCATGCGCGATGAAGACACGCGCGGCGACCGTCAGCCGGAATTCACCCAGCTTGATCTCGAGATGAGCTTTGTTGAAGAAGAGGATGTAATCAGTCTCACTGAGAAGTTACTCATTGATATTGTGGCAAAACTTTACCCCGAAAAGAAAATCCAAAAAGTTCCGTTTCCAAGACTCACTTATAAGGAAGCGATGGATAAATACAAAATTGATCGGCCCGATCTCCGTAAAAATAGAGACGACTCAAATGAACTTGCTTTCTGCTTCATCATAGACTTTCCATTCTTTGAGAAAGATTCGGAAGGCGGGTGGACTTTTACCCATAATCCTTTTTCGGCGCCAAAGCCCGAGCATATGGACTTATTGTTAAAAAAAGAAAATATTGAAAACATAAAAGCGGCCCAATATGACATTGTGCTCAACGGCATTGAAATCGGCGGCGGTAGCTTGAGAAACCACGAACCGAAAGCCTTGAAGAAAGTATTCGAGATCATGGGTCATGAAGAAGGAAACATCGAAGCTAATTTCGGCCACATGCTAAAGGCGCTTGGCGCGGGTACGCCGCCGCACGGCGGCATTGCCTGGGGTCTTGATCGGTTGCTTATGCTTCTTGAAAATGAAACAAGCATCCGGGAAGTGATCGCTTTTCCGAAGACCGGCGAAGGGAGAGATCCGATGATGGGTTCGCCGTCGGCAGTGCCGGAAAAGCATTTGAAAGAGCTCGGGATAAAGATCATCAAATGACCACTTATCAAATCAAAACACCGGTTTTCGAAGGGCCGCTCGAGCTTCTGCTTGAACTTATCGAAAAAAGGAAGCTTGAAATCAACCAAGTCAATTTGGCGGTCGTTACTGACGACTTTTTAAACCATCTCAAAACCGCAAGCGAACTTAAACTCGGTGATATTTCCCAGTTTATCTTGGTTGCCGCCACCCTCATTCTCATCAAGTCAAAGTCGCTTTTGCCGGCCATGGCGCTCTCCGAGGAAGAGGAGTCCACCATCGCCGAGCTTGAAGAGCGCTTGCGACGTTTCCAGATTATCAAATCAGTTTTGCCGGCTCTTAAAACCGCTTTCGGCCAGCAAGTGATTTTTAACAGATCCGGTGTTCCTTTCATCCCTGTTTTTGTCCCTGATCCGGCCGCCAATCTGCCTGTTCTCCGCGATTCGCTGCGCCGCGCCTTTGATGAAATGCCGAAAAAAGAATTTCTTCCTCAAGTGCCAGTGCGGCGAGTCATTTCGCTCGAGGATTTGATGCGAAGCTTGATTGATCGGATTGAAAAAGGCCTCCAGATGACTTTTCGGGATTTTACAAAAGGTAATTTTAAAAGCAAACAGGAAGAAAAATTTTACCTCGTTGTCAGTTTCTTGGCATTGCTTGAACTGGTGAATCAAGGCTTGATCGAGGTCAGTCAAGGCGGCTATTTTGGCGAAATTGCGATTGAAAAGCCTAAAGCGGCCATTGCCGAAGAAATTTTATGAATTTAGATTCAAAAATTGAAGCCGTTCTTTTCATCAAAGGCGAGCCCGTGAAAATAAAAATTCTGGCTAAACTTTTGGCGGTAACGGAAAAAGAAACAAAAGAGGCGATAGAAGCGCTCCGCGAGAAACTCGCTGATCGCGGTCTTTCGATTGTTACAACCGGTGATGAAGCGCTTTTAGGAACGGCGCCTTCCCTCGGGCCCCTGATTGAAGAAATCCAAAAGGAGGAATTAAACAAAGAGCTCTCGCGGGCGGCGCTTGAAACGCTTGCCATTATTCTTTATGAATACAAAGACGGCGCCACGCGGGCCAATATCGACTATATTCGGGGCGTTAACTCAAGCTTTATTTTACGCAATTTAGCGATTCGAGGCTTGGTTCTCAAAGTGCCGCATCCGATCGATAAAAGAACCTTCGTCTATAAGCCTTCGATCGACTTGCTCTCTTATCTCGGGGTGAGTAGAATAGAAGGCCTTCCGGATTATGCCCTTATCCGCGAAAAACTTGACAGCGCGGTGGCGGCAATGAAAGAGGAAGGCCAAAATGAACCAAACCCAGAATAAGCAAATATTAATTTTTTCTCTTCTTGTTTTCCTTTCGGTCGCTCTCGGCTACTTTTTGCCGAAATTTAAGACGCCGTCACCCCTTTCTTCTTTAATACCGAACCCCTTTGCCAGTATTTTACTTGAAGCCAAAACGGCTTTTGTTTACGATCTAGCTAATCAAAAAATGCTTTTCGGCCTTCATGAGGACAAACCAATGCCGATCGCCTCGATCACAAAGATTATGACGGCTCTCGTCGCCCTTGAAGTTTTTTCTCCCGAGGAAGTGATTATGATTTCCAGAGATTCCCTTGACCTTGAAGGCGACAACGGCCTTTTTTGGGGTGAAAAATGGCCAGTGAGCGAACTTATCAAATTTATGCTTCTTGTTTCCTCAAACGACGCGGCGGCGGCCATAGCGAAAGAAGCCGATAAAAAATTGGGGCTGGACGGCTTTCTCCAAAAGATGAACGAAAAGGCGGAAGAAATTGGTCTTGCGAAAGCGCGCTTTAATTCGGTAAGCGGCATTGATATGGGCGAAACGCCGGGCGCCGTTGCTTCGGCTAAAGAAGCGGCTTTTCTTTTGTACTACGCCTATAAAACTTATCCGGAAATTTTCGGAATCACCGCGCTTCCTGAGGCGGATTTTATTTCAGAGAGCGGTTTTGACCACAAAAAAATCAAAAATACCAATCCCAATGTTGGTACCGGCAATATTCTCGCTTCCAAAACAGGCCTGACAAAACTCGCCGGCGGGACGCTTGTCGTCTTTCTTGGCGGCGAACGCCCGCTGCTGATTGCCGCGCTTGACTCAACGCAGGAAGGGCGTTTTGCCGATGTCACCCGTTTAGAAGCCGCGGCCCTGTTGACAAAAACGCCAGTGGCAGAGTAGAATCTGTTCCTTGATATTGCTTGTTCTTTAACTTCTAAAACCTGTTTCCAATGACGATTACTATCCCTCTTACTGATTACCAAAAAGAAACTGCCCAAGACATCGAAAACGGCCTCAAAGAAATTGGGATTAAGAAATTTAAACTCGGTTCACTTTGTTTGAGCTCCGTCGACATTCTGGAAGTGTGCGTAACCAACTCGACAGATTTTTTATCTGCCAAAGATTGGATTTCAAAAAGCACCTACAAAATTAAAATGCAAAAAATGCCCGAAGAAGGCAATCCGGCCGGTTATCTTTATGTCGCTTTGGACAAAAATGCTAAGCGCTCCTCGTGAGCGCTTTTTTAATTTATTCTTCTGGTTTTTCAAGAAGTATTGGCTCTAGGCCGGCTGGACTGCCGGTGATGTGCAGGACGTCCTTGTCAATTTTTTTGAATTCTTTGCTTCCCGCGTTGAAGTGATTGATAACCGTCCCTAAGGCGCTACCGAGTTTAATTTGATATTCCTCGTAGTTTTTAAGGTGGCGGCCCAATTCGCCGACTCGTTTGACGATGTCTTTGGCCTTCTCTTCAATTTCAAGCGATTTGAGCCCCTGCAAGACGGTTTGGAGATAAGCCAAAAAAGAAGTGGGAGAGACGATGATAACTTTGTATTTCCCAGCTGCGCGCTCAATGAGCGTTTCGGTTTCTTCGGTGAGGCCGCCGACTTTATTTGAAAGAAGATCGTAGTAAATAGCTTCATGGGGGATAAACATAAAAGCAAAATCAGTCGTGCCTTCCTGGGGCCGAATGTATTTGGCAGTTTCGGCTATTCGGGCTTTAAGATCGGCAATAAATACTTTTTCAAGCCGTTCTTTTTCTGCGGGGTCTTTGGCTTCCACCAAGCGATTGTAATTTTCAAGGGAAAACTTCGAATCAACGGGAATGATTTTGTCTTTGGCAAAAACAGCCGCGTCAACGATCGTGCCGTCGGCAAAACCGTATTGCATCGCGAAAGTCCCCGGCGGCAAGACATTTTGCAGAAGAGTTTCCAGATAGTATTCACCGAGAATGCCGCGCTGTTTGGGGTTCTTTAAAATGTCCTGGAGGTTTTGCAATTGATCGGCAAAAGAAATAACTTGTTTTTGGCCTTCCGAAACTTTTGTGAGCTCCTCGGTTATTTCTTTGATGAGTTTGGACGACTCTGACGAATGGTAGCGCATTGTCTCATGAACTTGTTTGTGGGTTTCGCTGATTTTTTGGTCAACGGTCCGGGTGAGTTCGTTTAGCTGTTGGAGAATAAGGGAAAGGCCTTCGCCGTCGGCTGTTTTTTTGCGGCGGAGGACGATGGCAAGCACGATGCCTAAAATGAAGGCGGCGATGATCGTGAAGATGAGAGTGGGGGACATGGGGTAATTATATCAACAAGCGAGGAAAAAATGAAAACTTATTTTCATTTTTTCCGAGCGCCGTTGATATATGCCTTCATATAGCTTTAAGTCAGCCGTTTCATTATTGACAAAAGGAGGGTTTTTGTGCTACCATTTAATTAGTAAAAAATTATCTGTTTCTTTATCACCTTATCGATAAGCATACATTTGAATGGGCTGCGCCACTTGCAATAGTTTCTTTCGGGTTATTTCTTTTTTTTATCACATTGTATCGTGATGAACCGAGGAGCAATAATCCATCATAACAATCACTTACTTGCCGCGATTAATAAATTGCGGCTTTTTTATTTCCCCCTTGCTTAAATTTTTACTCTTTGTTACAATAATTGATATTAATCAATATTAATGAATATTATTATGGTCAACATTATTCCTATAACTAAAGCCCGAATTAACTTAGGCAGTATTGTCAAAAAGGTCCGGGTGAATAAAGAATATTTTGTCCTAGAAAAAGACGGCTACCCGGTCGCCGGTATTATGGATATTGATGAATTTGAAGATTATCTTGATTTAAAAAATCCAGCGGTCAATAAACTCATTAAGAAATCTGCCAAAGAATATCGTCGCGGCAAGGCAGGTGCCGCCCCCTCAATACTCAAAAAGCTTAAAAATTTTAAATAAGATAAATGAGCAAAAAGTTTTCGGTATTTACGACGCCGAGCTTTGACAAACATATTGACGAACCTTTCAAAAAAGAACAAAAAAGTTCTGGATTTATTTGAAGGAGTTGTTAATGTTCTTTCTTTGGACCCTTTTAATTTAAGCCGACGATTTAATATTAAAAAATTAAAAGGACTTAAAGATGGCGAGGGTCAATGGCGAATTAGAATTAGCGAATATCGTATCAGATATGATATCTCGAGCCAAAAAGTTGTGTTGCATACTTTCCGTCATCGCAAAGACTCTTATAAATAGAAATGCCAGTGAAAAATTTACCGAAAATATGGAAAAAGATAAATACAAAGAAGTAAGATCTCTATCTAAAAATGATGGCTGGTCTTTTGCCATCGTCAATGGACGTTTGGCAGAAATCCATTTTGATAAAAAGTTCGGTATTTGGGGGCATAGTTACGAAAAAGAATCTTCTTATAAAACAAAAAAAGAAAAAAAGTGGATAAAAGCAGATACTAAAAAGTATCAATTTATTTACAAAAAAAGATTTTATTACGACAAAATTAGAAAACTTAAACAAAAAGCTCCAAACATCAAGAAAATGTTTGCCTTGTAACGCTAAAAATAACGGAAAATATTACTTCATCCGCTTTTGGAGTTCCATTCCGGCGATTTTGCGGTAAGGACAATATTCGCAACCTTTGCCTGGCAATGGAACAGTTTCTTTCATTAAACAATCTTTAATTTTCAAAAGAGTATCCGGAATCCAAGAATCATCGCCGGTATAGGGAATAATTTTAATATCAAATTCGAGTTTTGCGTCGAAAGCTTTGCGGTCGGTCTTGCCGTTTACGTAAACGAAGTAACCGGTCGAAGAAGTTTTAAATCCTTTCTGGCGAAGGAGCCATTGATATACTTCCATTTGCCGCTTGTAGCCAATTTGCCACTCCGCATCAATATTAACTTCACTTTCTTTGGCGGTGGCTTTGTAGTCGACAACAATAAACTCGCCTTCGGGGTTTACCCAAAGGTCATCAATAGCGCCGGAAATTTGCAAATTCGTGGGTTCGTGAAGCACGCGGATGCCTTTGAAGTTCTCGCGCCAAATCTCGAGGTCTTCGTGGTGAACGGGGATGGCGTCAATACCGTATTTGGCCATCAAGGGGTGCGTTTCTTTTTTGGCGCGATGGATATCGAATTCTTTTTTTAGAAGTTTATCGACGGCGACGTTTAGAGTAAAAGGAAAGCCTGGCGGTCGGCCGACGCCAAGGCGGCGGTCAAGGTAGAAGCACTGGGGGCATTCGAGAAAAAGATCAATTTTGGAGCGGCTGATATTGAAAGGATTGGGGTCCTTGGGATCAAAGATGTTCCGCTCGCGTTTTTTGTAAATTGGCATAAGATTTAGTTTAGCATATAATATTCCCAATGCTTCACGAAAAGATAAAAGAAGACATCAAAGAGGCGACAAAGCGTCGGGAAGAACTAAGGCTTGGGGTGCTTCGCGGTATTTCGGCTGCTCTTATCAATGAACTCGTCGCCAAACGTCGTAAGCCCGATGAGTTGATTTCCGACGAAGACACGCTGACCGTTATTGCGAGACTCGCCAAACAGCGAAAAGATTCAATCGAACAGTTTCGAGCGGGCGGCCGGGAAGACCTCGCTCGAGAGGAGGAAGCTGAGCTTGTGATCCTTCAGGGTTTTTTGCCAGACCAGATGAGCCGCGCCGAAGTTCTCGAGTTTGCAAAAAAGAAGAAGGCCGCGCTTGATATCAACGACAAAGCCAAGGCCGGGCAATTGATGGGCATGATCATGAAGGAGCTCAAAGGCAAGGCTGACGGCGGAATGGTTAAAGAAGTGGTGGAAAGTTTGTTTAAATAACATGAAAACAATTCTACATTGGCTGGTGCTTTCGGGAGCGGTTTATGGCATCGCTTATTTCTTTCCGGATATCGTGGTTGATCCTTGGTGGATCGCTCTTCTTGTAGGAGCTGTGCTTTTTTTCATCAATACAATCGTCAAGCCGATCATCAAAATCCTCACTTTGCCGATTACGCTCGTTACCTTCGGACTTTTTTCTCTCGTCTTAAACGTTTTTTTCTTCTGGCTGCCATCTAAATTCATCGACGGTTTCCAGATTATGAACCTGAAGGCGGCCATTATCGGCGCGATTGCCGTTTCTGTGCTCAACTGGTTTTTCGAAAAAGTTTCTGGCAAATAGTAAATGAGGAAAATCAAAAATTTTTTTCACTCTAAAAGAAGTCTCTACGTTTTAGGGATTCTCGCTTTGTTTGCAGTTTTTCTTCAATTTTCGCCGTGGCTCGTGTCTTGGCTTGACCGGGCGATTGTTTTT
>Ga0209342_10006876_pt1 | contig 11467 bp, 10 predicted proteins | sample RifCSP16_2_FD_184023 | JGI IMG/M metagenome (GOLD analysis project Ga0209342, IMG submission 184023) | Soil microbial communities from Rifle, Colorado - Rifle CSP2_sed 16_2 (SPAdes) (version 2) | ecosystem: Environmental > Terrestrial > Deep subsurface > Rock core/Sediment | place: Rifle... | reverse complement strand
TATCCAGTATTATATACAAGCAGATATATTTTACAGGCATTGAGGCATTCCCCATTATTTCATGGATTGCCATCATCCTGGGCATTATAATCGTTACTCAGGCCATGAGCATACTTCCCATGCTGGGCGGCGAGGGGCTCATAGGCGAAATATTGGTCTGGATAGTTATAAGGGAGCTTGGCCCTGTCTTCGCTGCTATAATTGTAATAGCCAGAAGCGGTACTGCCATAGCTTCAGAACTTGGGTCAATGCAGGTAGGTAATGAGGTCACCCTTCTTGAGGCCATGGGGATAGAGCCGGACCGTTATCTTGTAACGCCGAGGGTTATAGGGACTGCGATTTCCGTCTTTGTCCTGACATTCTATTTTGAGGTGATAACAATACTTGGTGGTTACCTCCTGGCAGGCTTCGGCAAGCGCATAACCCTGGGCGTATATATCTCAAGCGTTCTGGAGACTATGGGTTTTGCGGATATTATTGCTTCCCTGTTGAAGAGTGTGGTTTTTGGTCTTATAATAGGCGCTGTTTCTGCCATGCACGGCATGAGGGTAAGGAGGTCAATAACCGAGATTCCACAGCAGACAACAAAGGCCGTAATAAGCAGCCTCTTTCTGGTGTTTGTTGTGGATGGTATTATAACGGCAGTGTTTTTTATGTAATAACAGCTTCAGAAATAATGTCATCCCCGAATGTCTTTATCGGGGATCCATGTTTTAACGGCTTTAAAATTCAATGGATTCCCGCTCAGAAGCTCTGCGGGAATGACAAAAATAGAGAGCCTCACTATTATGTCCAAACTTATTGAGATACAGGGTCTTTATTATTCAGCAGACAATGGCAGCATGGTATTTGAAGATGTTTATGCCGAATTTTATGGAGGGGAAAGGGTCGCTATTATAGGGCCTCTCGGTTCCGGCAAAACCACGCTGCTGAGGCTCTTTCTGGGGCTTTATAAGCCTCAGAGGGGAAAGGTCTATCTTTTTGGAAGTGATACAGGGGTTCTTGAACCATCAGGGCTTAATGGATTGAGGCAGAGGATAGGGGTTATTTTTGAAGATGCTGCTGTTATAAGCAATCTCAAGGTGGTTGAGAATGTCATGCTCCCGCTTCAATACCATACTGATTTCTCTGAGAGTGATATGATGGAGAGGGCAGTCCATCTCCTGAATTATGTCGGATACAGGGGTGATATATGGTTACTTCCAGGCTCTTTGCCGTTTTATACAAAAAAGGCAATTGCTATGGCCAGGGCAATGGCGCTTGACCCTTTGATAATGCTATACGACAGGCTGACAGAAGGGCTGGATAGCTACCAGAGTCTGCAGCTCCTCAGGTTTGTGGATGAGTTTCATAAAAAAGAGGAGAAAAACAGATTGAGTGTTATTATAGTAAATGATGAGGGAGATATAAGGGATATGAAACTGGATAGGGTATTTCGGATAGAAAACAGGAAGATAATTTAGAGGATATATGAATAAGACAGGGCAAAGAGACCCGCGTTTTAGGGGTTTGGAAAAAAAGGTGGGTATATTTGTTTCCATCGCCGTAGCTACATTATTGGCCATATTCTTTTTTATGGGGAAGGAAAGGGGGCTCTTTACCCAGAAGTATAATCTGTTTTTTGCGGTTGACAGCGCGAGCGGTTTCCTTGAGGGCATACCGGTAAAATTGTCAGGATTCAAAATTGGCAAGATAAAATCCCTTGCCCTTACTTCTGATGCGAGGGTAAGGGTAATCCTGGAGATAAATAAGGAATATCAAAAATGGATAAGGGAGGGTTCTGTTGCCAGGATGCTGAAAGAGGGTGTTATAGGCGATACGGTGGTGGAGGTTACAGTAGGTTCTCCTGCTGCGCAGGCTATAGAAGACGGCGGAGAGATTACTTATGAAAAGGTAGGGGGGATAGAGGAACTTGCAAAGGAGGTAAAGCCTGTTCTGCAAGATGTTAAGGAAACTATCAGCTATATTAACGACCCTGAAGGCGATATTAAAAAAGCCATCGCAAATATCGAGAAACTCTCCGAAGGCCTGTTAAAGACAAAACAAAATCTTGACAGTGTTCTAAGAGAGGCAAAGGGCACAGTGAGAGAGGCGACCGATGCATTCGCCAAGCTGGGTGAGGTGGGAGATAAGGCCATGCCTGTAATTGATAAGCTCAACACAGTGGCCTCTGATGCGGAAACAGCATTAAAGAAGATGCCGGAGGTTATGGACAAGGTTGGCAATGTAATGGATGATGTGAAGCAGTTTTCTGATGTCCTTTCCATGAAAAGTCATGGAATAAAAATTATGCTTGAAGATACCGAAGATATGCTGAGCAACACTAAAGAAATCATTAAAGGCGCAAAGGAAAGCTGGCCTATAGATTCAATGCTCCCGCCAAAGGAAGAATTGAAGCTAATACCGCTTGAAAATCTGGAGAAGGGAGAATAATGCAAAAGGCAATTACGAATTACGATTTACGAATTACGAATTCCTCCCCCCTGTCCCCCTCCAGAGGGGGATACAGGGGGAGGAAAATCGTAAACCCCGTTAGAGAGCTCTGTTCTCTAACGATTATACAGATGGCGGCTTTCTCTAACGGGGTAAATCTTAAATCTCAAATCCTTTTACTGCTCACTGTTTACTGTTCACTGTTCACTGTTTTCTATGGCTGTGCATCCGCAAAGGATAATGAACTGCCGAGGGCTCTGACAGAGGCGGCTGACTTTAATCAAAAAGGTGTTGATGAGGTTGCAGCAGGGAATTACGAGAGGGCATTGGTTGAGTTCCAGAGGGCGCTCAATCTTAATATGGGCATGGATAATCAGAAGGGCATAGCTGTAAATTTTATTAATATCGGAAGACTGCGTCTTCTGATGGATAATTTTGATGATGCGAAGACTATGTTTGACGGCGCAATCAGGATTGGCGCAGGGCTCAATGACCAGTTTATACTTTCCGAGGGCTATGCCAGTCTTGGCAGGTACTATTACCTGGCCGGCAATGATGAAGATGCTGTGGATGTCCTGGAAAAGGCAGTGAGCATAGACCGGAAGAAAGGCCACCGTACAGTCAGCAGCAGGCTTAATGCATTGGGTATTGTATATAAGGAAGGTGGTAGGATTGAAGAGGCTGAGAAGGCATATAATAATGCCTTGAAGGCAGGCAAGGCCTATGAAATGTATGCAGATGTTGCTGATTCATTCAGGGGGTTGGGGGATATTGTGGCTAAAAGAGGTGATTATAAGAAGGCCATGGAACTATATGAAAATGCCCTGCTGTCTGATAAGAAGGCCGGCAGCGCCGCAGGGATTTCTGCCGGCCTGTTTAAACTCGGGGTGTTAAGCATAGAAAATAATGGTGATAGTAAAACCGCCCTGGGTTTTTTTCTCAGGGCATATGCAGTTGACAGCAGCAGAGGCGACATCAAGAGGACATTGAAAGACCTAAATAAAATAATAGAGATATACGAAGAACTGGGTGACAAACGCAGCGTGGAAACATATTTATTGAAGAGGGAGATGCTTTTAAAGAAGGGAACTCCTCCTGAGAAAGGGATGGCCGGCGAAAAGTGAAAAGAACCAGGGTGCTTGTAGTTGATGATAATGAACAGAATACAGAACTTTTGGCCTCAAAACTTGAGACCGATGGTTATGAAACCTATACTGCCTATGATGGTCCTGAGGCGCTGGAAAAGGTTGAAAGATTCACCCCCGACCTGATACTTCTGGATATAATGATGCCGAAGATGGATGGATATGAGGTTTGCAGAAGACTCAAGGCAGGCGAGAAAACGAGGCATATCCCTGTTATTATGGTAACGGCCAGAGGAGAGGTGGAGGACAAGATCCTCGGCCTCGATACCGGAGCAGAGGATTATATATGCAAGCCGTGCAGCCTTGCGGAAATTTCTGCGAGGGTAAGGTCTATACTGCATACGAGGGAGCTTCAGATACGGCTTGGGGAGATGGAAAAACTTGCGGCCCTCGGGCAGATGGTGGACGGCATTGCCCACGAGGTGAGGAACCCGCTTATGGTAATAGGAGGAATGGCAAGGCACATAAAGGAAAAAGTAACCGATGAACAGGTGCACGGCCATATCAATCTCATTATCAGGGAGGTTGAGAGGCTGGAACGGATGGTGGAGAGGATAGATGAGTACAAAAGGTCGCAGGTTTCTATACTTAAAAAGGAAGATATAAATGAAGTAATAAAAGAAATTGTTAATGAAATAGAAGAAGATGCTATTAGCAGGAAGGAGATAGGTATAAAGCTTTCACTTATGCAGAAACCTCCTCTATTGCTGATAGATAAGGCTAATTTTAAGAAGGCGGTATTAAACATATTGCAGAATTCAGTTGACGCAATAGATAAAAAGGGAAGAATAGAAATATTGACCGCCCCTTCTAAGGATGGATATATTGAAATAGCGATTAAGGATACTGGCTGCGGCATAAACGCAAAAGAATTAAAAGATGTCTTCAACCCATTCTATACTTCCAAGATGGCAGGCGCAGGCCTTGGATTGACCATAGCACATAAGATAATTCAAGACCATAAGGGTGGTGTTACTATTGAAAGCCAGGAAGGCAAAGGGACTGTCGTTAGTATAAAATTGCCGGTAAAATATTAGCAGGCTGTTGAAAAAGTCATCAACAGCCTTGATTACACAGATTAGAAAAAATGATTACACAGATATTTCAAGGAGTTTTAATCGGTGTAATCTAATCTTTTATCTGTGTAATCAGAGATTGTTGAGTTTTTCAACAAGCTCTTAGATTTTATTCCGGCTACGTCATGGTCCATAGTTCGCTGCATCTGGAAATAAAAAATCCCGGATAAAAGATTCTATCCGGGGTGGATTTTCTGCTTCCGTGGATGAAGTGGAAGTTGTTGTTTTAATGCTAAAGTCTTACTATGCTACTTTTTTGATTTTCTCGGAGCCGCCCTCTATATCTATTGTAACCTTTCTGGGAAGGGCAGCCTTCTCAGCAGGCATTGTTATTTCGAGGATGCCGTTTTTGTAGCTTGCATAGATATTGTCTGCCTTTACACCCTCCGGCAGTGTTAATGTCCTCTCAAATGAACCGTAGCATACTTCATTGAGAAGATATTCTCCGCCTTTTACCTCTTTAGAAGCCTTTCTCTCACCTTTGATGGTGAGCAGGTTGCCGACTATAGAGATATCTATATCTTTAGGATCAATTCCAGGAATCTCTGCGTGCACCACGAGGTTTCCTTCTCTCACAAAACTCTCCATGGCCGGATACCATGATTCTGCAAAAAACCCGCGGGTCAGTCCGCCCATGGCACCGAGTGTCTTTTTAAAGAACTCATCCATTTCCTCATGCATGGTGGACAGTTCGCGGAATGGGTTCCATTTCCTGATCGCCAACATATTTACCACCTCCTGTCAGGTCCCACCTCATCCACTGATATAAATATAGCACTTTTTTGTTTTGCTGTCAACGGAGCGGAAATGGGGCGGAGCGGAAATGGAAATAGGGTCAGGATGCTGCTGTTTCTCTAAATGCTGAAGGGGTGTATCCTGCAATTTCTCCTACAAGGTCATATTCTCCTGCAACTGTTACAGTAACCTGAACGATATCACCCGGTGACGCAGTACCTTGGTTTATATAAGTGATACCGTCAATATTGTCAGGGGCCTGCTGCATGGAGCGGCCTGTTAATAAAAATTCTGTTTCATCGCTCAAGCCCTCAACCAAAACCTTCAACGTTCTTCCCACAAGGAACCTGTTTTTTTTCATGGATACCTTTGCCTGTGCCTTCATGAGCCTTCTGAATCTGGATTTCTTTACCACCTCAGAAACCTGCCCCTTCATACTATATGCCGGTGTGCCTTCTTCTCTTGAATACCTGAAGACTCCAAGCCGGTCAAAGCGCCCCTCTTTTACAAAATTCAGCAGTTCTTCAAATTCATCTTCGATTTCCCCGGGGAAACCGGTTATAACAGATGTCCTCAATGCCACATCAGGGATTTCCTGGCGCAGGATTTTTATAGTGTTCTCAATCTGCTCCCTTGTGAGGTTCCGGTTCATTGTCTTTAAAACCCTGTTATTTATATGCTGTATAGGCATATCTATATACTTGCAGATTTTTTCCTCATCCCTTATGAGCCTTATAAGGCCCTTTGTAATCCTGCTTGGATAGAGATATAGAAGCCTTATCCACTCAATTCCATTAGTCTCCACTGCCTTTTTGAGGAGGGCTTCCAATCCTATTGAGTTGCCGATATCCATCCCATAAGAGGTAGAGTCCTGGGCAATCAGATTTACCTCTTTTACGCCTTGCGCAGCAAGGTTTTCTATTTCTTTTATAACAGAGTTTAAAGGCCTGCTCCTGAACTCTCCCCGTATGAACGGTATTGTGCAGTATGAGCAATGATTGGAACATCCCTCCGCAATCTTTACATATGCTGAGTATCTTGGGGTTGCCAGTATCCTCGGCGTGTTGTAGTTATGGACATATTGGGGAATCCCTGCGATAACCCGCTGTGTAGACCCATTCATTATAATATCGGCAATCTTCGGATATTCACCTGTGCCAAGAAAAAAATCAACCTCAGGAAGCTCCCTTGCAAGTTCTTCTTTATACCTCTGCGTAAGACAACCTGTAACAATCAAGAGTCTGCATTTGCCGGTTTCTTTATGCCGGGCAAGCCTCAGTATCGTGTCAATTGACTCCTTCTTTGCATCGCCGATAAATCCGCAGGTGTTTACGATTAGAATATCGGCGTCTTCCTCTCTATCTATCAGTTCAAAGTTATCCTGCTTGAGGATACCGAGCATCACCTCAGAATCCACAAGATTTTTGGGACACCCGAGGCTTGTAAGGCATATTTTTTCAGGATGGTTGGGCATAGTGTTAGCAAACGCAACCTTTGGCCAAATACTGCGTCAAAGCTAACTGTCCAAATACTCACATACCTAAAACAGTATGCTCCGTCTTGTCCAGCCAGCTTTTCCTTGTCTTTGACTCAAATCTTGCGTTTGTATAGAAAAATCATATTTTGTATAGCTGATATCGTTAAATTACAGCATATATGTATCGTAAATAGATTTAGGTAAAGCGTAAGAGTTTTTTATCCAGATTTCCTATTTGCTTTTCTTCCTTGGTTTCTTTTTCTTATAAACAACAGGAGATTCACTGGCAAGAATATTTTTCCCTCCCTCTCTTTCATAAGAAACACTTTTGACAAACAAAGTGCTCATGGAAGCAAACTTCTTTTCCATAAGGTCAACATATTCCATTTTATTATCAATCAACACAATATTCCGGTTCAGATTTATTGCGGCAACTCCTGTGGTTCCACTGCCAGCAAATGGATCCAGCATGTTGTCGTTTTCTTTCGTAAATAATTTTATAAAAAATTCGGGAAGCCCAACAGGATAAACAGCAGGGTGTCCCATATTTTTTCCGACTACAGACACCACAACAGCGTTGCCAGGTAGTACAGATTCTTTAGCAACCCAGTTTCTCAGATCTCTTCCGAAGCCACTCTGGTTTTCACTATTGTGACGCTCTGCGCTCTTGCCGTTTAACTTTCGTAATCGCTTTTCCGCCCATTCTCCTATCGGTTTTTTAACAGCGTCCTGATACATGGAAAATTTTTTATTCTTTGTGAGATGAAAACAATATTCCCACTCATCCCGCAAGCGATTGGGCCAGTAGCCTGGCATGGCATTAGGTTTATACCAGATATAATCATCAACCGATATCCACCCCTTGCCGTTCAATGCCATGATGGTTTTCCATACATATCTATTTCGCTGGCCATCAACAACCTTATCTTTTACGTTTAAAATAAAGGAACCACGGGGAGAAAGGGTTCTCCAGAATTCCTCATGGAAGCTCAGAAAAAAATCAGGATACTCTTCAGGCGAAATGCTGTCGTAGTGCTTATCCCTGGCATCCGCATAAGGTGGAGAGGTAATAATCAGATTAAAAAAATCATCAGGGTAAGATTTTAATATTTCTCGGGAATTTCCGTGGTGAATTTTTATCGTATTGCTGCTCATTTTATTTTACCGCAAAATAGTTCAACAAGCCGATACGCATCATTAAAACAACCTTTTCCGTCAAGCAGTTTGTACTTGTTGCAAATCTTTCCAAAAGCATCAATTATTTCAGGAGGAATTTCCACGTCAAAAGTGCTTTTTTCTTCCTGTTCAATCAAAACTTCCAGTACGGCTTTTATAATTTCTTCATACTTGAAATTTGAAAAGAATGGCCAAAAGAAATCAGAAAGCCATATTTCAGTATTAAACGAATAAGGTATTTTGTTTTTTGATTCAGCCTTAATGCTTCTTGCGCCCTTTTCCATGGCGATACCGAACACACAGAGATAGGGACCTGACCGGTTTTTATCATGCCTGGCCACTTCTTCCATAGCTCGTATTGCCTTCGGCCAGTCCTGCCCGCCCATGGTATTGGTGCGGTTTTTTACCGAAACATAGATATTCACAGCATGGCTAGAACTTTTCTCTTTGATTACAGCATTAAAGTCTGCCTCGGATGTGCCTATATCTGAAACCGCAACAAATCTTCCGGAGAGTATGGCTGCGTCTTTTGCAATAAACTGATAACGCCATCCTGAATTCATTCTTTCTTTTTGCAGTGTCCGGTTTCTGAACTGCTCTTTTGCTACAACGCTGAAATGCCTCTTATAGCAATCATGCGCTGTTGCGGCTGGATCGCCACAGTATTTGGCAAAATATAAAAATAGTTCTTTGCCAATTTTTTCATAAAGCTGTTGTAATTCTTTCTTTGTTATATCCTCCGGGATATTCAGAATTGCCCGCCCCGATTTTTTATTTGCGTGTGTTATGGCATCCCTGATAATCCGTTTTAATTCCTCATACGATATTCTTTTTGAATGAGAAGCCAACCTTTCTTCATCCAAAAACCCGTAGAACGGATCGTCTTCGTATGTTATTCTTGGATAGGGCTGACTCGTTATTCTAAGCGTCTTTGCCATAATATAATTGTGTAATTATTCTTTTTTGAATTTATTCCTGTACCGTCAGGGGTTTCCTCCTGACAGAAGCTATTGTCTCTTAAGTGGCATATGGTAACTCTTGTCACCACAATGTTCCCAATGGCACAGTAAAAAGCTCCAGATGCAAGGCGGAGCAAGGCTTCAAGTGAGGCATACTTTTTAGTATGTTGAACGCAGAAGCCGCAGCGACAACGCCGCAGATGGATTTTTTACAAAGCTGTTAATCCCTCATATTCACAAACTGTAGCGCAACCCCCATATCCTTCGCCTTCAGGCCCTGAATTACTGCCTGAAGGTCGTCTATTTTTTTGCCTGTTACCCTTACCTGGTCATCCATTATTTGTGCCTGGACCTTAAGCCCGGATTTTTTTATTGCCTCTGCAATCTCTTTTGCCTTTTCCTTTTGAATACCCTGAACAATCTTTATTACCTGCCTCTTAAGCCCGCCGGATGCGTCTTCAACCTTGCCGTATTCCAGCGACTTTAATGATATGCCCCTTTTTACAAATTTGCCCTGAAGGAGGTCTGCTATGGTATTCAGCCTGTTATCACTATCGCCCACAATAGTTATCTCTTCTTTCTTTTCCCATTTTATCTCGCTGCTGCTCCCCTTAAAGTCATAGCGCTGGGATATCTCCTTGATTGCCTGATTTACCGCGTTGTCAACCTCCTGCATATCTACCTTGGAAACGATGTCAAATGACGGCATAGTTCCTCCTTGTTTAAAAGGTTAAGGTTGAGGTCAAGGTTAAGAAAAGGCAAAAACTTTTCCTCAGCCTTAACCTCAACCTGCTTTTATGGTTTTATTACCCTTACCCCTTCCGGAATCTTGAATTTAAAAATGTCAGCCGGGACAGATTTATTTATCCTCAGATTTTCAAATATTACTTTTGTTTCATTGCCCAGCAGGTCAAAGACTATCGTCTGTTTTACAAGGGAAGTCTTTTTATCTACGGCAATATAAAGTCTCTGGATATTCGGCTGGGGAACCTTCGGGTTAAGCTTTAAGCTATATGAGTTATTATCCGGTTTCTCAAGTTCAATGTCAAAATCCTTTTTTAAATTACCCATGCCTGCGAGAAAGTTGTTTGATATAGAAGCGCCGCTGTCTGAGGCGTTTCCAATCATAACCTGCCCGATATCCTGCTGATACGCCCATATAGTTTTGCCGTCGCTTACTATAATATCGTTTGTGGGCGACTTGTATTCCCATTTCATCATGCCAGGCTTTTTAAAATATACAAGCCCGTCTGCCTTCTGCGTCTCTTTTGCTGCAGAGGAAGTCGTAAACTGCACAAAGTCTGCCTGAATGTCCTGAATGCCTTCGTATGTCTTTTGGATCTTTGAGATTATGGCATCAAGGTCGTCAGCCCATACTACAGTGAATAGTGAACAGTGAGCAGTGAACAGTAAAAAACAAACAAGAAACCATTTCAACTTCAAGTGAACTGATAACTGATAACTGACAACTGACAACTGTTTTTTATTCACTTACCCATCCCTCTCCTTCCTCATAAGCACCTCCCTTGGCCTGCTCCCCTGTGCGGGGCCCACAATACCCTCTGTTTCCATCTTTTCTATAATCCTTGCAGCAGTATTATAACCTATCCTCAGCCTCCTCTGCAGGTATGAGGTGGATGCATACTCAAGCTGTGTAACAAGGGCAACCGCTTCATCATACCGTTTATTGAACTCCTCTCCAAAGTCATCATCCTCAGACGCCTTTTCTTCTGTCTTTGTCTCCAATATCGCCTTGTCATAGGCAGGCCTGCCCTGCTTTTTCAGAAAGTCAGTAACCTTTTTTGTCTCTATTTCTGAAATATATGCCCCATGTATCCTCTTAAGCCTTGATGAGCCCGGCGGCAGAAAGAGCATATCCCCTTCTCCGAGGAGCGAATCGGCGCCTCCTGTATCAAGGATTGTCCTGGAGTCTGTCTTTGATGCAACCTGAAGGGATATCCTGGCTGGGAAATTTGCCTTGATAAGCCCTGTTATAACATCAACGGAGGGTCTCTGCGTTGCCACAAGGAGGTGTATCCCTGCGGCCCGCGCCATCTGGGAAAGCCTTACAAGGGATTCTTCCACATCTTTGCCGGATGCCATCATAAGGTCAGACAGTTCGTCTATTACAACCACTATATATGGGAGTCTGCGATGCCCTTCGTTGTATTCTTCTCCTGGTTCTCCTTCTTTCTTTTCTTCAATAATCTGATTATAGCGGTCAATATTCTTTGCCCCCTTTTCTGCCATCAGTTTATATCTTTCACCCATTTCATTAACCATGCCCCGCAACACCACGGCAGCCCTCTTAGCGTCAGTAACAACAGGCGTCAGTAGGTGGGGTATGCCCTCGTATGCGGAAAGTTCAAGCATCTTGGGGTCTATCATGAGAAACCTTACATCAACAGGCGTTGCCTTGTAGAGTATGCTGAGGATAATGGCATTGAGGGTAACGCTTTTACCAGC
>Ga0209342_10006874_pt1 | contig 11468 bp, 8 predicted proteins | sample RifCSP16_2_FD_184023 | JGI IMG/M metagenome (GOLD analysis project Ga0209342, IMG submission 184023) | Soil microbial communities from Rifle, Colorado - Rifle CSP2_sed 16_2 (SPAdes) (version 2) | ecosystem: Environmental > Terrestrial > Deep subsurface > Rock core/Sediment | place: Rifle... | reverse complement strand
GGGAGAGCGCTGGCTTCTGGACTTTCGCTTGGCGCCATCGGAGAGCGCTACTCACTGGGAAGCGTTCCTCCGACAGATGCGGGAGCGGGGACTGTTAGGCCAGGCGCTGAAGCTGGTGGTGACGGACGGTTGTAAGGGGTTGCACGCCGCGCTGGACGTCGTCTATCCGTACGTGGCCAGGCAGCATTGTTGGGTGCACAAACTGAGGAACGTCGCCAACCTCCTCAAGAAACGTCACCAGGAGGAGTGTCTGGCCGGTGCAAGACTCATCTATCAGGCGCAGACGAGACGAGCGGCCGTACGCGCCTACTGGTTATGGGCGAAGCGCTGGCGAGCGGAGGCCCTTAAAGCTGTGGCCTGCCTGGAACGCGATCTCGAAGCGCTCCTCGCCTTCCTTGCCTGCCCCACCGCACACCACAAGAAGGTGCGGACAACCAACGCCATCGAACGCTGCTTCCGGGAGGTCCGCCGGCGTACCCGCCCAATGAGCTGCTTCAACAACGATGCCAGTTGTGAAAGGATCATCTATGCTGTGTTGAGTCACCTTAACCGCAACTGGGAGGGGAAGCCCCTACCCCAATTTACACACAACTCGTGACGCTACCGGCAAACGTTGAGGATCGGACTCGCGGTGGCCTGTTGATCGCAAGCAGGTAGGCGCCCAATCGGTTGCGAACACGCTCGCCTGAATGACAACTCAGCCTCGTTAGCTGGCCTCGCGGATGATTGCCCCTGTGCGTAGCAGCCCGGTTACGTCAGCGCGAACTCATCGACCACGCTTATCGCGTACGGCGCCTGCTCCCGGCAGGCGTCGCACTTCACGCACTTCGCCTGGTCGATGCGATAGCCGCCGTTATCGCGGACGACCGCGTTAGTGGGGCAGATCGCCTCCGCCGCAGGCAGACGCTCGGATCTGTGTACAACCTCATAGCGCACGAGCCCTCGGCAGACCTTCGCCGGGCAGCGCTTCCGCTGCACGTGCTCAAGCAGCTCTTCCTCGAAGAAGCGGAACATGGACGCCACCGCCGTCGGCGCGCCCTGGCCGTGGAAGCAGTTGGCGTTCTGGGCGATCTTGCCCAGCAGCTTGATCAGCTCCAGATCGGCCATCCTTCCGCGCCCGCTGCTGATGCGGCGCAGGATCTCCAGCGCTCGCCGCGTACCCGCGAAGCAGGTCGTGCAGCGCCCGCACGACTCATCCTCCGCAAACCATTCGAAGTAGATGCAGAGGTCCACGATGCAGTTCGAGTCATCGAGGATCACCAGCCCTCCGGAGCCCATGAGGACCCCGCGTTCCTTGTACGGGTCCGGCTCCAGTGGAATGTCTCCGTCGCTGGCCGGTATGACCCCGGAAAGAGGGCCTCCCGGCTGGATCCCCTTCAGCTTCCGTCCTTCCGGCGGGCCGCCCGCCATTCGCATCACGACATCGCTCGTCGGCGTGCCCAGCGGCACCTCCAGGATGCCCACCCGCTGCACCTGCCCGGATAGCGAGAACATCTTCGTGCCCTTGTGCTTCTCGGAGCCCATCGCCGCCCACCACTGGGCGCCGTTGCGCAGGATCAGCGGCACGTTCGTATACGTCTCTACGTTGTTGATGTTAGAAGGCATCGCGAATACGCCCGCCTGCGCCGGGAACGGCGGCTTGATCTTCGGCATCCCGCGCCGGTCCTCCAGGGAGGACAGCAGCCCCGTTTCGTCGCCGCAGACGTAGCTCCCAGCGCCCCGCACGACCTCCAGTTCGAAGTTGAAGTTGCTCGCCAGGATCCCCTCACCCAGCAACCCCTTCTCCCGCGCCTGCTCCACCGCCCGTTGCATCCGCTCCACCGGCACCGGATACTCGTCCCGGATGTAGATATAACCCACATCCGAGTCCGTGGCGAAGCCGCCAATGATCATCCCCTCGATCAGCAAGTGTGGGTCGCTCTCCATCAGATTGCGGTTCACGAACGAGCCCGGGTCTCCTTCGTCCGCGTTGCAGATGAGGTACCTGGGCTTGCGCTTTGCGTTGTGCAAGAACTCCCACTTCAGGCCCGTGCTGAACGCCGCCCCACCCCGCCCCCACAACCCCGAGTCCTTCACCTCCTGGATGACGTCCACCGGCTTCATCCGCAGCGCCCTCGTCAGCCCCTCATAGCCAGCGCGCGCTATGTAGTGGTCGATGCTGCCGGGGTCAGTCACGCCGCAGTTCGCCATCAACCGCCGCACCTGACCGCGCATGAACTCCAGTGAATCCAGCGCGGGTACGCCGCCGAGAGCGCCGTCGCCCACGACCGCCAGCGCCATCCCGTGCGCGATCCCGTCGCCCGCGACGCTCTCATCGAGAAGCGCCGCCACCTTATCCGCCGTCACCCGCTGGTAAAGCACCGCCGGGGTACCGGGCCGGCGAACCTCAACCAGCGGTTCCGCGTAGCACAGACCCAGGCAGCCCGTAACCATCACGTCCGCCTCCAGCCCGCGCGCCGCCACCGCGCGCCGCAGCGCCTCCAGCGTCTCCTCCGCCCCGACAACCCGCGAGCACGTGGCGACGCCCACCTTGATCAACGTCCGCTGCGGCTCCGCCGCCCGCGCCCACACCGCATCGGCCTTCGCCCGCAGGTCCTGGTACGTCGTAAGCGTCATTGCGTCCCGGCCGTTTTTTGTGGAGCGCCCACATCAGACGCCTCTTCTCTGACCTCTGACCTCTGACCTCTTACTTCTCCGCCCCCCACCAACCCCCTCGCCCAGTCGATCGCCTCGCTCACCGTCAGCGGGCCGAGGTACCGCCCCTCGTGCCGCACGAGCGGCGCCAGGTGACACGTCCCGTCGCACTGGACCAGCCGCAGCCCGAACCGCTCATCCGCGGAGGTGCGGTTCATTTCGCACTCGAGGATCGCCTCCAGCGCACGGCGGATGTTCAACGATCCCTTGAGCAGGCAGGCCGGCCCGCTGCACCACTCCACCGTCGTCTCGGCCGGCGGCGTCGTGCGCACCTCGGAGTAGAAATCGATCGTCCCGAAGATGATCGCCGGCGTCGTCTGAAACTTACCCGCCAGAAGCGGCACGGCCTCGCGGGGCACATACCCGAACTCGTGCTGGATGCGGTGGAACGCCGCCAGCAGGTCGACGTTGTCCGGCCGCAGGTCCGCGATCAGCTCGCTGACGCGGGCGATGACCTCAGTGCTGCCCGCGGCCGGCTCGACCGGCGTCAGCCGCGAATTATGACTCGCCTGCGAAAACAACTGCCCGTTATCCGAAATTGCTCGTGGCCGCAGGCCCTGCCTACCGGCAAGCAGGCTTCAGGCCCGCCCGTTTGTGCCAACCGTCACATAGCATACAGGAGGCGGAAAGTAGGAGGTAGCAGGCGGCGATCGTGTGGCAGGCCGCCTCGGTTCGCGTTGCCCGGTCGCCAGTCGGAATCCACCTGCCGCTCCGGATGGGCCAGACGACAGATCGTAACCGCAGACGCAACGACCGACGATAGAAGCGAAGAAGAAGCTTGAGTAAAAGGAGGACGGCAATGGAAGGCGCACTCTTCATGCTTGGCACGGTGGTTATCGAAGGCGGACTGGTCATGCTCCTGATGAGCCTTTTCACGCGCTCGGACTCTTAAGGAGCGGCGGGAGGAAGAGATGAAGCGGAGGCCTGCAACCCTCGAGGCGGAGGAAGCCCGGCTGCGCAAGGCGGCCTAACATACTGCTGCGCGGTGCGTTGACGGGGCACCCGGCCAAAGTGCCAGGTGCCTCTGCTTATCTCCCGCCTACCCTACTGGTGGGGTAGTCCCCCGCAACGCTGTATGCCATGTGGCACTAGTGAATACTGTCACAATCAGCTTCAATGAAGCCAGCGGATAGCCAAAGAGGCGCTCTTTCGGAGGTGCTCGCTATGACCGTGAAATCAAGCCGACGAAGTCTGCTGCGGAAGTTGGCCAAAGGGCTACCCGCGTTGGCCGCGGGCGGGGCACTCGCTCACATCGGTCTGGCCGGCAAGAAGGCGGGACCGAAGGGCGAATTCGCGGGCGATCCGAAGGTCTGGCGCGAAAAGTTCCTGGAGGCGGCGCGAGCCGCCAAGGCCGCTGGACCCGCGGTTGACACACTTCAAGCACCAATACGGCCTTCGGATCTCCCAGCGATGGTAATGAACCTCGGCGCAGCCGACGTCATCCCGCTGACCCCGGTGCGGCCGAATGCGGCTATTGCGAAGAAGGCTTCCGACATCATCCGTATGCAGGAAGAGCTCAGGAAGGCGATGGAGAAGCCCATCGACCAGCGCAAGTGGATCATGGTGATCGACCTCCAGAAGTGCATCGGCTGCTCCGCGTGCACAATCGGCTGCAAAGCGGAGAACAACCTGCCGCCGGGCGTCGTATACCGGCCGGTGATCGAAGAGGAGATCGGCGAGTACCCGAACGTCACTCGCCGCTGGCTGCCGCGCCCGTGCATGCAATGCGATGATCCACCGTGCACTGACGTCTGCCCGGTCGGCGCGACGTGGAAGCGGGAGGACGGGATCGTCGTCGTCGACTACGACGCCTGCATCGGCTGCCGTTACTGTCTTGCGGCCTGCCCATACGGCGCCCGCTACTTCGACTTCGGCGACAAGTACACCGACGACACGCCCGCGGTTCAGGCTTATGAGAATTCGCCATCGCCGGAATACGGCAAGGAATGGACGCGGGACGGCGAAGGTTCCCCCGTAGGGAATGCCAGGAAGTGCCAGTTCTGCATACACCGTCTAGACGTAGGAATGTTGCCGGCCTGTGTCACCACGTGCATCGGGGAAGCCACGTTCTTTGGCGACAAGAATGACCCCGACAACCTTGTGAACGAACTAATCGCGAGCCCAAGGGTGATGCGCCTGAAGGAAGAGCAGGGCACCAACCCAAAGGTCTACTACCTGGTATAGGAGGTCGCCATGAGAGTCGACATCACGTCAAAGCCCGTGGCGGTGCCCCTTGCAGCGTTGTGGGTGGCGGCTCTGGCTGCGGGCCTCGTTGGCCTCTGGCTGCGGCTAACCACAGGGCACGAACTGGCGAACTATACCAGCAGCATCCCCTGGGGCCTCTGGATCGCCGCCTACGTGTATTTCATGGGTCTCTCGGCGGGGTTATACCTCATCGCCGCTTCCGCGTACGTATTTCGTTTCGAGCGCCTACAGCCGTTCATCAAGCTTGGTCTATTCGCCGCGCTTGTCAGCTTGTCTGCCGGCTTGTTGATCGTCTGGCTGGACCTCGGACACATGGAACGTTTCTACACCGTATACACGCGGGGTAGCACGCAATCCATGATGGCATGGCTGGTCTGGATGTACACACTCTACCTGCTCCTGCTAACCGTCTCGTTCTGGTTCGTAATGAGGGCGGACATGGCAGAGTGGGCCACGGGTGACGGATGGCGGGGACGCTTGGCCACCCTCCTCGTATTGGGCCGTACAGACAGGAGCGACCACAACCAGGAAAGTGACCGCCGGACTCTGGGGATACTGTTCACGTTTGGGATACCCCTGGTGCTCGCGACCATCGGCGGTTCAGGTGCCTTGTTTGGAGTTGTCGGCGCCCGACACTACTGGAACGCTCCGCTTATGCCGATTCTGTTCATAGTCTCAGCACTGACATCCGGTGCGGGGCTGCTGGCCCTGCTAGTCGCGCTACTTGCGCCGCCAGAGGAGCGGGAGCGCCGCGAGCAGGCCCTGCGGTTCTTGGGCAAAGCGCTGATCGGGCTGGTGGTGACCTATGCGCTGCTCCTGTGGGCGGAATTCTCAATTACGCTGTACGCAGACATTCCGGCTTCATCGGAAGCAGCCTACCAGGTCCTTGGCGGGCCTTACCCGTGGGTGTTCTGGGTGTTCCAGGTCGCGCTCGGCACGATCATCCCCCTCGCAATACTCACAGCAAGACCTCGTTCCGGGGACTGGATTGGACTGGCCGGCATGCTGGTCGCTGCGAGCTTCCTTGCCACGCGGCTCAACATCGTGATACCAGGCTTCGTGGAGCCCCAGCTGGCTGGCCTCGACCTTGCGTACGAAGAAGCACGTCTAGCCTATGACTACTTCCCGAGCGCGATGGAATGGCTGGTGTTGGTTTTCGTTGGCGCGTTCGCGACAGGCGTGTTTTACCTGGGATTCCGCGTCCTACCGCTCATGGGTGGGCGCAAGGAGGCGTCGTGATGAGTGAGAACCACGAAGATAACGCGGCTATCGGGGGGCCGATGGATCGGCGCCAGTTCATTAAGACATCCGCCCTATTGGGCGGCGGAGCGCTCATCGCGACACAGACGCCGTGGCTTCTCGACTTGGTGGATGGTGATCCGGCCCGTGAGATAATCCCGGACGCAGAATACGTCCAGGCGCGCCCGGAGAACATCATCCACAGCGTTTGTCAGCAGTGCAACGGGCAGTGCGGCATCAAGCTGAAGATAAAGGATGGGGTTGTCGTCAAGGTGGATGGCAACCCGTACAGTCCCTGGACGATGCGACCCCATGCGGCCTACAACACATCTCCTTTCGAAATGGCCACGGTCGAGGGCGGCATCTGCCCCAAGGGCCAGGCCGGCCTCCAGTCGGCGGCTGACCCGTACCGCATCGTGAAGGTGCTCAAGAGGGCCGGCCCGCGGGGGTCGCAGAAGTGGCAGAGCATTGATTTCGCGACGGCGATCGATGAGATCGTCAACGGCGGCAGGCTGTTCGCCAACATCGCCGGCGAGGAGGACCGGGAGATCACTGGCTTAAAGGACATCTGGACGCTGCGTGACGCCGAGGTCGCAAAGACGATGGCGGCCGACGTCAGCAAGATCCTCGGCGAAAAGGATAAGGACAAGAAGAAGGCGCTGGTCGACAAGTTCAAGACTGACCACGCCGACAAGCTGGACCTATTGATCGATCCGGACCACCCCGACCTGGGGCCCAAGAACAATCAACTCGCCTTCGTCTGGGGGCGCCTGAAGGGCGGGCGAAACGACTTCATCAACCGCTTCACAAAGGATGCCTTCGGATCGGCGAACGCGCACGGCCACACGACAGTCTGCCAGGGCTCTCTGTACTTCACCGGCAAGGCCATGAGCGAGCAGTTTGTGGAGGGGAAATTCACGGGTGGTAAGAAGTTCTTCTGGCAGGCGGATCAGGAGTCCGCGGAATTCATGATTATGGTCGGCGTCAACCCCTTCGAGGCCAGTCAGTCGCCGCCCATGCGGTCACGCCGGATCACCGCTGGCCTTTCCGAAGGCAGGCTGAAGTACGTTATGATCGACCCCCGCATGTCGCGCACGGCAGCCAAGGCGTGGAAGTGGCTCCCCAACATACCGGGAACGGAAGGGGCGATCGCCCTGGCCCTCATCCGCTGGGTCATTGAGAACGGCCGGTTCGACGCTACGTTCCTGTCCGCCGCCAACAAGGCCGCGGCCGCAGCTGTGGACGAGCCATCCTGGTGCAACGCGACCTGGTTGGTGAAGATCGATGAGAACGGCGAGCCCGGAAAGTTCCTCCGGGCGTCGGAGATTGGGCTCGCCGAAAAGAAGAAGCGGACGAACAAGGATGGCAAGGAATGGGAGTTCGATCCCTTCGTCGTCTCCCTGAACGGGCAGCTCGTTCCATTCGACCCCAACGACGACAAGAACCCCGTGATAGGCGACGTCATGGTTGAGGCCACAGCCGGCGAGTTCAAGGTGAAAAGCTCCATGCAGCTGCTGTGGGAGGAGGCTTCTTCGCGTACGTTCGAGGAGTGGGCCGGTATCGCCGACGTCAACGCCGGGGACTTGCTGGAAGTTGCCGAGGAGTTCGTGAGTCACGGCAAGAAGGCGGTTGCGGAGATACACCGCGGCGTCTCCCAGCACACAAACGGATTCTACAGCTGCGGCACTTGGTTTAATCTCAACCTCCTGATCGGCAACTACGACTGGAAGGGTGGCCTCAGCGCGGGCTCCTCGTTCGACCAGGCAGGCGGCAAGGAAGGACAACCTTATCCCCTGTCCAAGATGCACCCCGGCAAGACCAGTACGTTTGGTATCAGCATCATTCGCCACGACGTCAAGTACGAGGACACGACTCTCTTCGAGGACTATCCAGCGAAGCGGCCGTGGTTCCCGCTGGCGAGCGACATCTACCAGCAGATCATTCCCTCCGCCGCCGACGGCTACCCGTATCCGCTGAAGGCGCTGATCCTGTACATGGGCTCGCCGGCCTACGCGAATCCCGCCGGGCACACGAACATCGAGATCCTGGCGGATCCGGAGAAGATCCCGCTCTTCATCTGCAGCGACATCATCGTTGGCGAGACTTCAATGTATGCCGACTACATCTTCCCGGATTTGCCGACTTACGAGCGCTGGGAGTTCGGAGGAACTCACCCAAACGTCGTCTGGAGGGTCCAGCCTGTGCGCAATCCGGCGGCGCACTCCCCAAATGTTGCAGTGACCGTATTCGGAGAGGAGATGCCGTGCAGCCTGGAAGCGCTGATCCTCGGCCTGGCCGAAAAGCTTGCGCTGCCCGGGTTCGGGCCTGGAGGGCTGGGCGACTTCGGCGACTTCACGCGGTCCGAGGACCTGTATCTGAAGGAGGTCGCCAACGTCGCCTTCGGCCACAAGGCCGACGGCTCCGAAGTGGTGCCAGACGCCGACGACGCTGAGCTGGCGCTCTTCACACTGAGCCGGCGTCACCTGCCCGCTTCCCAGTTTGACCTGGCCAGATGGCAGGCTGCGCTCAGCCCGGAGATGTGGAAGAAGGTGGTCTACGTCCTGAACCGCGGCGGACGCTTCGACGCTTACGACAAGGCCTATGACGGCGAGCACCTGAAGAACAAGTACGGCGCGCTGATCAACATGTACCAGGAGAAGACTGCCGGTACCAAGGACTCTATGACCGGTAAGCATTTTCACGGGATCCCCAGGTACGTGCAGCCGTCACTCGACGCGCTGGGCAACCTGATCGACGACGAGAAGGACGGCTACGACCTGCACATGATCACGGCGCGGGAGATCACCCACACCAAGAGCCGCACGATTGGCAACTACTGGCTGCTGGGAATCAACCCTGAGGGCGTCTTCAACATCAACAAGGCCGACGCCGATCGCCTGGGCCTCGATGACGGCGACGAGGTCAAGTTGACGTCGGCCAGCAACCCGGAAGGCGAGTGGGACCTGAAGAACGGGCGGAAGAAGCCGATGATCGGAAAGGTGAAGGTGATCCAGGGGATCAGACCTGGAGTCGTGTCGTTCTCCCTTGGCATGGGCCATTGGGCTTACGGTTCTAGCGATATGGAGATCGACGGCGAAGTGATTAAGGGGGAAGAGCGGAGAGCCAAGGGCCTGCACGCCAACGCCGCTATGCGCACGGACACCGTCAACACGAATACTTGCCTTTCTGACGTTGTTGGCGGCAGCGCAGTGTTCTACGACACTCGGGTCAAGCTAGTGAGGGTGTAAGGTGGCGCTCGATCAGACGCGCCTGACCGATCGTGAGAGGAATTAGATGAGGAAGCTACCGGACGCATTCGAGGCGATCAAGAAAGATCATCCCGCGGTCCTTCAGGCCTACGAGGCACTTGCCGCGGCCGCGCACGAGGCCGGGCCTCTGGACGAGCGAGTGAGGAGGCTGGTCAAGCTGGGTATTGCGGTGGGAGGCCGCCTTGAGGGCGCCGTCAAGTCCCACGCGGCCCAAGCGAGAGACGCGCGGATCAGTGAGCAAGAGATCGATCATGTAGTACTCCTCGCGCTCACTACGATCGGTCTGCCATCGACCGTAGCTGCTCGAACCTGGGTCCGGTCGAATCAGGAATGAAGGAGGTCTCTCGAATGGGCGCTCGGTTGACTGTTCTTAGAGTTGCCCTGTTGCTGATTCCCATCCTCGCCTTGCTTTCGTACGCCTGCGGCGATGACGACGGGACGAGCGGAGAACCGGCGGCAAGCTTCCCAGCGGGAGGCGACGGCGGAGACGACGCAGAGGTGCAGGAGTTCAGTATCTCGTTTGCTGACAACACATTCGAGCCCGCGGAATTCGCCGCGGCGGGCGGTGTCGTCGTCCAGTTTAATATCACCAACGGAGGCGCCGCCATACACAACGTGCGCACCGCCGGCGCTGACAACGTCTTCAACAACGAAGACGACGCTGTGTCAGACCCACCACTCGTCAATGGCGGTGAGACGGCCGTCCTCCAGTGGGCCGCTCCCGTCGCTGGCGGCACGTTCGACTTCCGCTGCGATTTCCATCCGGAGGCCATGGTGGGCACGATTACGGTCGAGAAGGGAGAGGAGTCCTCCGATGGTGGCCAAGAAGGACCTTGAGCGCCGGAGTATCCGCCTTGGCTTCGTCAGCGCGGGCCCGGTGTTCTGCTTGAACGCGCGTCCTATTCCATCCCAGGGCCGACCACGGATGAACTAGCATTTTCTCCTCATCGATGTGGAGGCCGGGTTGTTCTCTCCTTCCCCGCTTCCACTGTCCTCATCGCGAACGAGCCCATCCCGGGTGACGTAAGGACCTAGACGGGGACGGCGTGATCGAGGCGGTCGGCGACCAGGGTCGGGAGGGCGTTCGTTTGCGCGCCACCGTAAGAGCGGCCGCGAATGGTGACCGCGCACACTAGTCCCTCCTAGCATGGCGGCTACATTCGTTTATCCCTGCCTTCCGGCAGGCAGGCGTTCCCAAATCCCTTGTGAGATTCGCCCCGCAATTCGCCTAATTCGCTTCCCGCTTCGCTGACTACCGCAACGCAAAGTCCGTGAACGGGAACCGCCGCACGTGCCCCGTCAGCCCGTCCGTCGCGTACACGAACCTCCGCTCCGCATCGAACGCGACCCCCTCCGGCGAGAACAGCGGCACGTCCGCGACCGTATCGAGGCGCGCGGTCACCCTGCCGTCGCTGCCGATAAGCAGCAGGCGGCCGTGCGGCGCATCCGTCGCGATCAAGCGCCCGTCCGGCAGCGCCTCGATCTGCGGCTTGTTGCGAGGGAGCCGCTCGGCCCAGTCCTCGATCGGCCAGGCGGCGACGAACTGGAACGCCGCATCGAACTTCTGGATGCGGGCGTTTCCCGCTTCCGCCACGTAGACAGCGCCGTCCGGCCCGACCGCAATCCCCGTCGGCTCTTCGAACTCGCCCGCCTCCTTGCCCCGCCGCCCGAAGTCGCCCAGGTGCGCGCCATCCGGCGCATGGCGCCGGATGCGGTGCGTCCCAGTGTCCGCAATGAGGACATTCCCGTCCTTGTCTATCGCTATACCGCGCGGCCCCCACATCGCTCCGGGCCCGGGATTCATGAGGTCGTTGGTGGCAACGCCCCAGCCACCGGCCGGCGTCAGATCCGGCGCGAACTTCTGGATGCGGTGATTCCAGGTGTCCACCACGTACACGTTCCCGGCCCCGTCGATCGCGATATCCGAAGGCAGGTTGAACTGGCCCGGCCCACCCCCGGCACTGCCCACCGCGCCTAGCAGCGTTCCCCGCGGATCGAACTTCTGGACCCGCGCGTTGCCGCCGTCGACGACGTAGATGTTCCCGGCGCCGTCCAACGCCA
>Ga0209342_10006873_pt1 | contig 11469 bp, 10 predicted proteins | sample RifCSP16_2_FD_184023 | JGI IMG/M metagenome (GOLD analysis project Ga0209342, IMG submission 184023) | Soil microbial communities from Rifle, Colorado - Rifle CSP2_sed 16_2 (SPAdes) (version 2) | ecosystem: Environmental > Terrestrial > Deep subsurface > Rock core/Sediment | place: Rifle... | reverse complement strand
CGCCCTCGTAGAAGGCGGCGACGGCGGCGATGTAGTCGCGCTCGCGATCGGTCTTGGCCGGTGCGGCCTGGGCCCTGGCCACGGCCGCCCGCCCCCGCTCGAACTCCGCCGGCGTCGGGGGCGCCCAGATCGGGTGGAAGTTGCTCATGGCGACGCCCCAGTGGCCCATGACGCACGAGGGGTCGAGGCCGGTGACGTCGGTGAAGGCCTTTTCGGCCTCCCCATACCAGAAGGAGTGGAGCAGCGCGACGGCGCGGCCGAACGTCTCCCCGGCCGCCTCGTTGCACGACACCGGGAAGGCCACCCTGCCGAGCTTCTCGGGCTCCCCGGAACCGTGGCGGTGCTGCGAGTGATCCTCATCGCTCACAGCCGCGCCCGCCAGCGCGAGGGCCGCGAGCAGCGGAAGGGACACCCTGCGGACAGCCATGACGACCTCCTCTTTCTTGGGACTCCCCAAGCATAGCTCACTCTCGGCAGCGCGATCACGCCCGCTCGGGGGTGGGCGGATCCCTCGTCGCCTGGCACGACCGGAGCTCCTCGGGATGACGTCGCTAGACGTACTGCGGGATCCGCGCACCCCCGCGCGCCTCGGCGAGGGCAAGGCGGACCGCACCGAGAGCCGGCTCGATCTCCAGCCTCTCCACGCGGCCGCGGGGCGCGATCGCGGGAAGGCGCCGCCGCAGCTCCTCCGCCAGCCATGGCACGCCGGTGAAGACACCCCCGGCGAGGACGAACGTGAAGGCCTCGTCGCGCATGCACAGGCGCTCCGCCACCGAGCGCGCCGCCCACACCAGCTCGTGGGCCGCCTGCTCGAGGACCTGCGTAGCCACCTCGTCGCCCTCGTCCCGGGCCTGCTGCACGACCCGCGCGAGCTGGGCGAGCACGTGGTGGCGCACCTCCCGGTCGTAGATCTCATTCACGAGGTCGGCAGGCCGTGCCACCGCGAAGTGGTTCAGCACTCGCGCGGTGAGCGCGGTGGCGGGTCCGCGGCCGTCGGCGGCCCGCGCCACCGAGCGCAGCGCCTGCCGGCCAATCCAGTAGCCGCTGCCCTCGTCCCCGAGGATGTGGCCCCAGCCTCCGGCGCGCGCCGCCTGGTCGCGGGCGTTGCGGCCGTAGGCGATGGAGCCGGTCCCGCAGATGATGACGATGCCGGGGGCGTCGCCCACCCCCGCCACGAGGGCCACGAGCGCGTCGTTGACGACGACGGTGCGGGCACGGGCACCGATGCGGCGCATGATCCCTCGGATGACCGCGAGATCGGGGTCCCTATCGACGCCCGCCATGCCGAGGCAGATCGCATCCACAGCGTCGACGCGCCCATCGACGGCGCGGTCCATCACGGTATGGAGGACCTTCTCCACCCCCAGCTCGCCCTCGGACTGGAGGTTGGCGCCTCCGGAGCGGGCCTCGCCGATCACGCTGCCGTCGCCGTCGGCGAGGCAGCAGACGGTCTTGGTTCCGCCGGCGTCGATGCCGAGCACGTGCATGGGGCTGGCCCCGGCCCATGATACCGCTCTAGGATCGCGCGCCGTGGCATACTTCCTGGTGGCGGCAGTCGCGGTGGCCGTCATCTACCGCGATCTGACCCGACGCGGCTGGCGCAGCGTCGTTCAATAGGAGCGTGGGCCATGAGTGGTGGGGATGAACATCGCCGGCACGAGCGGCGCGTTCCCGCCCGCACGGTCAAGGTTGCCGCCGAGGCCGAGTTCCGCGGGGCGCGCGGCGAGGCCCGCAACCTCTCCGCGGGCGGGGCCTGCCTCGCCCTCGACGGGGAGTTCGTCGTCGGCGACGAGCTGATCCTGTGGCTGATCTTCGCCCACGGCCGCCATCCCGTTCCCGCCACGGGAAGGGTCGTCTGGACCTCGATGCGGTTCTGGGGCCGGCCGCGCTACGGACTGGAGTGGACGCACGAGGGACCCCAGCGCGCCTGGATCGACTGGCTCAGCCGTGCTTGATGGACGGAAGACCGCCGAGCTGAGGGGGCGAAGGGTGCCCTCGCTCCGTCCCCCTCCCCCCCGACGCTGCGCTAGCCACGCCGGGCGGGTGACAGCGCGGCGAAGCTCACGAGCTCGGCCCCCGTCGCGCGCACAGCCTGCTTCGCGGCCTCGCTCGTCAGGATCTCGAGCTCGCCCTCGGGGGGAAGGGGGTCGCTGCTCGTCGTGCGCAGCTCCTCGTCCACCCGCGCTGGGTGGCACATGATCTCGCTCGTACCCCCGGGCAGGTCCTCGAGGATCGCGCGCAACGTCTCGAGCGTCGCCTTCTCGTCGCAGAAGTCCTCGATGAAGCTGTCCGCCGAGGCGATCCCCTCCCGCCGGAGGAGCTCCCTCATCGCGGGGTCGAGCCCGCGGACGGGGCGCCAGATCTCCTTGGCGAGCGCCACCACCGCCGCGAAGACCGAGGGTACGCGGTGGCAGTGGTGGTGGCCGTCGAAGTGGGTGGGGTCCCGTCCGAGCAGCTCGCGGAACCGCGCAAGCTGGGCGCGGGCCTCTGCCAACACCTCCGCCGGGTCGGCCTCGTCGAGCGCGTCGGGCTTGGACGGCAGCCGGCCCTCGGCGTCGACGAGGCTGGCGACACGCTCCGGGGACAGGGTGGGCCTCCCCCCGCTCAGCTGGAGGTGGAGGCCGATGCCGAGATTGGGGCACCCCGCCGAGAGCGAGCGGACCTCGGCGGCGGGGGGGTAGTTCACCATCAGCGTCGCGCTGGTCACGATGCCCCGCCGGTGGGCCTCGAAGACGCCGCGGTTGACGCCGGCGGTGCGGCCGAGGTCGTCGGCGTTGACGATGAGACGCCGAGCGGTCACGGCGGGCCCCCGCTCCGGTGGGCGGGAGGGCGGCGGGCCCTCAGGATGGCGGAGAGCGAGCGCGTGCGTAGCTCTTCGAGCGTGAGCCCGCTGGCGTGCGCCTCCTCGGGGGTGATGGCGCCGCAGGCCACCCCGCGCCGGAAGTAGTTGAGCAGGCCCTGACCGCTCGCGGCGTCGTCGAAGACGTCGCCGACGAGCGTCGTCGGTGCCGCCTCGACCAGCGCCCGCAGCCGCGCCGCGGCCGCTTCGAGCCCCTCGAGGAAGAAGGAATACACGGCCGCGTAGCGCGTCGGGAGCTGGGCGGGGTGGAGATCCCACCCCTGGTAGTATCCGCTGCGGAGCGAGCTCCGGACGTCCTCGAAGTGCAGCCGCCACGCGCGGCGAACGGCGGCGCGGTTCTCCTGCTCCTGCTGGCGTGTCAGGCGCGGCCCCCCGTGCGCGGCGCGGTGAGGGCGGACGGGCAGGACGTTGGTGGCGCCGTCGGAGAGGGTGACGGGCGTCCCCGCGAGGGCGACCTTCATCACCTGCTTGGCGAACTCGCAGGCCGGGTGGGTCATCGTCTGGTGGGGGGCGGTGATTCCGCACGCGGCCGTGTAGTCGTAGGTGCCGAAGTGGGCGGCGACGCAGCGCCCGCCGGAGGCGGCGACGAGGTCCGGGAGCCCGGCGAGCCCGCGTCCGTTCAGGATGGCCTGCGGGGTCTCCACCATCAGCTCGAGCCGCAGCGATCCCCGCGGGAGACGAGAGCGGGCCTCGAGGGCGGCGAGGGCGCGCGCGAGGGCGGCGCACTGCTCGGGCATGGTGACCTTCGGCAGCGTGACCACGAAGCCGTCGGGCAGTCGCTTCGCCTCGCGCACGAGGGCGGTCACGAAGAGGTCGAGGGTGCGGAGTGCCCGCTCCCCCCGTTCCGGCGATAGGGGCTTGACGCGGACGCCGATGAAGGGCGGCAGCGTCCGCTCCCTCATCCCGCGGGCGACCTCGCGCGCGGCGCCCAGGGCGTGGCCGTCCTCCTCGGTGTCGGGGCGATAGCCGTAGCCGTCCTCGAAGTCGATGCGGAAGTCCTCGACCGGCTCCCGCTCGAGCTTGGCTCGCACGCGCGAGTAGATCGTCCCTGCGAACTCCCCGGACGGCTTGCCCTCCGGCGGCTGCAGGGCGATCGCCTCCGCGAAGGCCCCCGCCGAGGGGGCGTGCTCCTCGAGGGCGCGCCGGGCCAGACCTCCGAGCTTGGACGCGGAGTCGAAGCGGAAGAGGTGGGCGCCGCCATAGACGGTATGCACAGGCTGCCGCGCGCCGGGCTCACCGGGGTGGGCGCGGGCGAAGGTGGCGCCGGCTCGCCGCACGGGGGCGAGGATCCTCCGTGCGGTGGCGGGGGCGAGGGACAGCGGCGCGGGCGCGATCTTCTCCTTCATGGCGTGGCGCCGAGAAAGCGGGCGAGAAGGTTGCGGGAGACGGCGAGCCGGTATGCGGCCGTGGAGCGCACGTCGTCGATCGGAGAGACGTCCTCGGCGAGAAGGGAGCCCGCCTCGTGCACGACCTCTCGCGTCAGGCGCTTGCCGCGGACGAATGCCTCCGCGCGGACGAGGCGCCTCACGGTGGGAGCCATGCTCCCGAGGGCGAAGCGCAGCTCCTCCACCGTCCCGTCCCTACGGAGCCAGAGCAGGCCCGCAACCACGGTCTTGGAAATGGCCTGGGCGGCGCGGGTGCCGACCTTGCGGAAGAGCTGCCGCGACGGCGGGCGAGCAGAGAAGGGGACAGAAACGGCCTCGATCAGCTCCCCCGGTACGAAGGTCGTCCGCTTGGGCCCCGCGAAGACGTCCAGGAACGGTATCTCCCGGCGCCCGGAGCCGGAGACGGCGAGCACGGTCGCCTCGTAGACGGCCAGGGGCGGGAACGTGTCGCCGGCCGGCGAGGCGTTGGCGATGTTGCCGCCCAGCGTCCCGCGGTTCTGGATCTGGACGCCGCCGACGGTGGCGCAGGCTTCGGCCAGGAGCGGGAAGCGGCGGCGGACGACTGGATGGCGGAGGAGGTCGGTGTGCGTCGCGAGCGCGCCCAGGAGCACGCCGGCCCGCGTCGAGCGGATGCGCGTCCAGGCTTCGAGCGGCGAGAGGTCGAGGAAGGTGCGCCCGGCGAGGGCGCCCGCGTTCCAGGCCACCATGAGGTCGGTCCCTCCGGCGAGCGGGAGCGCGTCCGGGTGGTGCGCAAGAAGGCGCACCGCCTGGGCCGGTGAGCGTGGCCGCAGGAGCTTAGCCGCCTCCGCGTCGCCCCTCACCCCCGACCTCTGCTCCGCCGCGCGGCTCTTTGCACCGCACGCACGATGTGCTCGTAGCCGGTGCAGCGGCACAGATTGCCGGCGAGCTCGCGTCGGATGCGGGCGGCGTCGGAGCGCCCTCCGGCGCGGAGGTAGGCCGAGGCCGTCATCAGCATACCCGGTGTGCAGATGCCGCACTGCGCCCCGCCCTCGACGAGGAAGGCCTCCTGCAGCGGGTGGAGCCGCTCGGGACGGCCGAGCGACTCGACGGTGGCGACTCGCCGCCCCCGGACCTGGGCCACGGGGATGAGACAGCTCGTGACCGCCGCCCCGTCGAGGAGGACGGTGCACGCGCCGCACTCACCCTCGCCGCAACCCTCCTTCGTCCCAACGAGACCGAAATCTTCCCGCAATACGTCGAGCAGGCGCGTCATCCCCGGTCCCGAGAAGGACCGCCGTCGGCCGTTGACGGTGAAGGCGATCCTCATGCGCCGCTCCTGCGCGCGAGCGCGGCCGCGATCCTCTCTGGTGTGACGGGCAGATCGGGGATCCACAGCCCGAGCGCATCGTGGATCGCCGCCGCCACCGCCGGGGCGGGGACGTCCATCGGCAGCTCGCCGACGCCCTTGGCGCCGAAGGGGCCGAGGGAGTAGGGTGAGGGCACGAAGGCGACTTGCATCCTCGGCGTGTCCAGGGTCGTGGGGATCGTGTAGTCGGTGAAGCGCGCGTTCTTCATGACGCCGTTCTCGTAGACCGCCGACTCCAGCAGCGCATAGCCCAGCCCCTGGGCGACGCCGCCCATGACCTGGCCCTCGGCCAGGAGCGGGTTGATCACGGTGCCGATGTCGGCGGCGAGCGTCAGGTCGCGGACGGTCACCTCGCAGGTCGTCTTGTCGACCTCCAGCTCGACCGCCATCGCCGCGAAGCTGTAAGCCTCGTAGGCGTCGCCCCGGTAGGCGGCGTCGTCCCACGCGACCCCCTCCGGCTTGCGGTATACGGCCTCGAAGCGCCGCTCCTGTGCGCGGCCACAGAGCCGCCGGGCGGCGGCCCGCAGACCTGCCCGCGTCGTCGGGAAGGGGCGGGCACGGCCCCCGACCGCCGCCTTCAGCTCGAAGGCGGCCTCGCGCAGGAGCCGCCCCACCATCATGCAGGTCCGGCTCGCGACCGTGGGGCCACTGTTGGGGACACGGGTCGTGTCGGGGGTCTCGACCCTCACGAGCTCGGCCGGGATGCCGAGGGTCTGGGCGACGATCTGGCCGAAGAGCGTCGTCGTGCCCTGGCCCATCTCCGTCGACGCCGCGAGCACGCGCAGCTCGCCCTCACGGGTGAGGGAGACGGCGGCGCGGCTGCCGAGATAGACCTCGCCGCTGCCGGTGAAGCCCGCGCCGTGATGGACGAGGGCGAGCCCGACCCCGCGCCACGACGGTCGACCCCTCGCCCGGTTCCAGCGCGCGCACGCGCGGGCCCGGCGCCGGTAGCCGCTCCGCCGCGCGCACGCCTCGAGGACGCGAGCGGCGCCGACGCTCTCGCGCAGGGTCTGGCCGACCGGGAGCGTCGAGCCGGGACGGACGACGTTGCGCCTCCGGAGCGCGAGCGGATCGATCCCGAGCCTCTCCGCCAGGCGCTCCATCTGCATCTCGGCCGCGAACAGCGTCTGTGGGGCGCCGAACCCGCGGAAGGCGCCGTTCGGGGGCGTGTTGGTGGCGACGACGCGGGAGCGGATCCGCACGTTCGGGCAGTCGTAGGGGCCGGTGGCGTGGAGCGTCCCCCGGGAGAGGACGACGGGAGACAGCGTCACGTAGGCTCCGCCGTCCATCAGGATCTCCACGTCCTGGGCGACGAGGCGACCGCCACGGTTGGCAGCCGTGCGGTGACGGATGACGGCCGGGTGGCGTTTGGTCGTGGCCGCCATGTCTTCGCCCCGGTCGTAGATGATCTTGACCGGGCGGCCCGCCTTGCGCGCGAGCAGCGCCGCATGGGCGCAGATGACGTTCGGGTACTCCTCCTTGCCCCCGAAGCCGCCACCGGTCACGGCCTGAATGACCCGTAGCTTCGTCTCGGGCAGGGCGAAGATCGGCTGGAGCGCCTTCTGGACGTAGTAGGGACACTGGAGCGAGCCGAGGGCGACGAGCGTCCCGTCCGGCTCGAACCACGCCGCGGCGCCGTTGGTCTCGATGTAGGCCTGCTCCTGGTGGGGCAGGCGGTATTCGCCCTCCACGATCACGTCCGCACGCGCGAGGGCCGCGTCCACCTCCCCCCTCTCGATGAAAAAGCTCTTGAAGACCTTGGTTGACTCCTCGGGAGAGAGGACCGCCCGCTCCTCCTCGTAATCGACGCGGATGTGTTCGAGGGCGGCGTAGGCCTTCGCCCGGACGGGATGGGCGACGAGGAGGATCGGCTCCATGGCGTGTCGCACGCGGTCTTTCGCGAGCAGCGGCTGGTCGGTCTCGATCAGGGCGACGTGGTTCGCGCCCGGGATGTCCTCCGCCGTCGCCACCGCGTACTCGCGCCAGGGAAAGCCGGGCTCGAAGACGATCCCACGGATGCGGCCGCAGGGGATCGTCGAGCGCAGCGTCGCTCCGAAAAGGCAGCCGGGAAGCTCATAGTCGTCGACGTACCTCGCGGCGCCGGAGAGCTTCTCCGGCCCCTCGCGCCGCCGCGCGCTGCGCCCAACGATCGCCACGCGCGGCATTCTAGTCTTTTCGCCGGTAGTCCCGGCCTGTCAGCTTCTCGGCCGCGTCGAGGAGCGCGGCGGAGAAGCTTTCCGCCCGCTCGACGAGATCGGGGACGTCGACACCCCGCAGCTCACCGCCTTCGACGACGATCCGGCCGTTGACCATCACGGTGTCGACCGGCTCCGGCCAGGGGGAGAAGACGAGGGCGGCGAGAGGGTCACTGCCTGCCCCCGCGTAGGAGAGCCTCCGCGTGTCGACGAGGACGAGGTCCGCCGCCTTGCCCGGCTCGAGGCTGCCAAGATCGTCGCGTCCGAGGCAGCGCGCACCGCCTCGCGTCGCCATCCAGAGAACCTCCTCCGCGGTGATCCAATGCGAGGGTTCGGCGCGGAAGCGGTGGGCGAGGAGGGTCTGGCGGGCCTCCGCGAGCATGTTCGAGCTGTCGTTGCTGGCGGAGCCGTCGACGCCGAGGCCCACGCTCACCCCCGCCTCCAACAGCGCCCGCACAGGGGCGATGCCGGAGCCCAGGCGGAAGTTGGACGTGGGGCAGTGGGCGACACCCGTGGCCGTCTCACCGAACAGACGCACCTCCTCCGGCGAGAGATGGACGCAGTGGGCGAGCCAGACGTCCTTCCCCAGCCAGCCCAGGCGGCGGAGCAGCTCGACCGGTCGGCAGCCGAAGACCTCCTGGCAGTAGCGCTCCTCGTCGGTCGTCTCCGCGAGGTGGGTGTGGAGGCGCAGGCCGTGCTCGCGGGCCAGCTCCGCCGTACGGCGCATCAGGTCCTCGCTGACCGAGAACGGCGCGCAGGGAGCGAGGGCGATCCGCAGCATCGAGCGCGGGCGCGGATCGTGGTACTCGCGCACGAGACGGCGGGAGTCGGCCAGGATCGTCTCCTCGGCCTGGCAGATCTCGTCGGGGGGCAGCCCGCCCTGGCTCCGTCCCCGGCTCATCGAGCCGCGGGTGGGGTGGAAGCGGATCCCGAGCTCGCGCGCAGCCTCGATCTCGGCGTCGATGAGCCGCTCCTGCCCGCGCGGGAAGAGGTAGAGGTGATCGCTGGTCGTCGTGCAGCCGGTGAGCAGCAGCTCGCCCAGGCCGACCCGGGCCGCGGCGGTGACCGCGGGCGCGTCGAGGTGGCGCCAGACCTCGTAGAGCTCGGTCAGCCAGCGGAAGAGAGGCGCCTCCTGCACCCGCGGGACGTTGCGGGTCAGGACCTGGGGGAGGTGGTGGTGGGTGTTGATCAGGCCCGGCAGCACCACCTTGCCGCGGGCGTCGATCCGGCGGTCGGCCTCGAGGCCGGGGGGGAGGGGCGGCGGGCCCGCGGCGGCGATGCGGTCATCCTCGACCAGGACCCACCCGCCCGGCCAGCGCTGACGGGCGTCGTCCATGGGGGCAACGAGCCGCGCGTCGTGTATGAGCGTGCGCACGCTCCCTAGCGTGTCGCGTCGAGGCCGGACATGCAAGGAACGCGGCTCGGGGCCGCGCTCGGCGTGGCACCGCTCGAGGCGGGAAGGTCTTTCTAGGGCCGGCCGCGCTTCTTACGGTCAGCGCTCGACGTAGAGCTCGCCGCAGGACCCGTTCTCGGAGCAGGCCATGTAGTTGCCGGTGGAGTACATCCAGAGGAGGAACTGGTTGTCCGGGTGGTTCTCGCAGCCGCTGTCGGGCCCGGTGCAGAGCTGCTCGTTGCGGTACCACGTCGGACCAACGCGGCCGGTGTCCTTCGCCCTTCCCACCCGCCAGGTGTCGCAGGCCTCGCGCTCGGGGTCGCCCTCGCGACGGGTGGGGCAGGAGTCCCGGCCGACGAAGCCGGCGGCGGCACAGTACTCCGGGTCCGCGATCTGGGGCGTCGAGTCGAGCGTCCAGTAGTCGGGGCCCTTGATGTGGACCTTGACCCTGAAGAACGAGATCGGAGGCGGGTAGGGCTTGCCACAGCCGCTGCCGCGGGGCGGCGCGTCGGGATCGGGGTCGGTCGGGAACGCGGCGGGCGTGCAGGTCTGACGGTAGGCGCCGGAGCGCCGTATGTAGCCGCTCGAAAGGAGGACGTCGAAGTCCTCGGAGAAGTCGTTGACGCTCTTGACGCGGATGATCTCGGGGTTGTCCCAGTCGCGCTCGGCGCACAGCCCCGCCACCCGGAGGTTGGCGACGACGCCATTGAGGTAGGCCTCCGTGTCGAGGACGCGGTACTGGCGCGTGCTTGCCCCCGCCTCGTCGTTGAGGTCGAAGAGCTCGGGCTTTTGCTGGATGAGGAGGTCGATGGCGGAGTCGACCTCGGCGACGAGGGTGGAGGATTGCCCGGCGCAGGTCGTGTTATTGGACCCCGTGCCGATGGGGCAGCTCGAGGCGCCGACCCCTCCCCCGGGGGGTGGGGTCGGGGGGGGCAGTGTGGTTGGGGGGGTGGAAGAGGCGGGGGAGCCCCCGCCGCACGAAACGGCCAGCACACCCAGCACCCCCACGCCAATCAGGGCTGCCGCACGAAATGAAACATAACGCAAGATCACTGGTCTTTCTCCGTCCGAAATGCGGCCGTCCGCGGACGCCCGCCGAAAGGAAGACTATAGCCCTCGCCGAGGGGGAAGGCAAGGCTTCGATGGGCTTGTCTTGCCTCGGGGGGGGCCGGACCCGTTGGTCGGGGGCCCTCCAGGTCGCGGCGAATCGTCATCTTGCGGAGCCGGGGGTAGCCTAGTGCCGTTCCAAGGAGGTGGCCCATGCGTCCTGCCCTCCGTCGACCGCTGCTCCTCTCCGCCGCGCTCAGCGTCTGGGGCCCGACGGCAAGGGTCAGGGCAAGCTCGCCATGGCGGCCAAGGTCAGCTATGACAAGGACACCCGCACGATCGAGATCGAGAACAACGACATCGAGCCGGTGCGGCTGCAATCGGTGCGGGTCGTCGAGAGCGGGAAGAAGTGAGCCGAAGGCCCCCGCGGCGTCAGTCGCGGTCGACGTAGACATCGCCGCAGGAGCCGTCCTCGGAGCAGGCCATGTAGTTACCCTGTGAGTAGACGGTGAGGGAGTACTGGTTGTCCGGGTGGTTCTCGCAGCCGCTGTCGGGCCCGGTGCAGAGCTTCTCGTCGCGGGTCCACGTCGGACCCGGACGGCCGGTGTCGCTCGCCTTCCCGACTCTCCAGTTCTCACAGGGTATGCGCTCGGGGTCGCCGTTGGGACGGGTGGGGCAGGAGTCCCGGCCGACGAAGCCAGCGGCGGCACAGTACTCGGGGTCCGCGATGATGGGCGTGGAGTCGATCGTCCAATAGTAGGGTCCCTGTATGTGGACCTTCACGTTGAAGAACGAGATCGGAGGCGGGTAGGGCTTGCCGCAGCCGGTGCCGCGGGGCGGCGCGTCGGGGTCGGGGTCGGTCGGGAAGGCGGCGGGGGTGCAGGTCTGACGGTAAACGCCGGTGCGCCGTATGTGGCCGCTCGAGACGAGCACGTCGAAGTCCTCGGAGAAGTCGTTGACGCTCTTGACGCGGATGACCTCGGCCTGGTCCCAGTCGCGCTCCGCGCACAGCCCCGCCGCGCGAAGGTTGGCGAGCATCCCTTCGATGTAGGCCTCCGTGTCGAGGACCCGGTACTGGCGCGAGTGCGCCCCCGCCTCGTCGTTGAGGTCGAAGAGCTGGGGCTTCTGCTGGATGAGGAGGTCGATGGCGGAGTCGATCTCGCCGAGGAGGGTGGAGGAGTGCCGGGGGGCGCAGGTCGTCTCATCGGACCCCTTGCCGATGGGGCAGCTCGTGGCGCCCACCCCTCCCCCGCGACGGGCGG
>Ga0209342_10006872_pt1 | contig 11471 bp, 7 predicted proteins | sample RifCSP16_2_FD_184023 | JGI IMG/M metagenome (GOLD analysis project Ga0209342, IMG submission 184023) | Soil microbial communities from Rifle, Colorado - Rifle CSP2_sed 16_2 (SPAdes) (version 2) | ecosystem: Environmental > Terrestrial > Deep subsurface > Rock core/Sediment | place: Rifle... | reverse complement strand
TCGAAGGAAAGCAGCACCTTCATCGCATCATCATCCCTGCGCGGGGAGGATCATAACCGTTCCGGCCGTCGCCCGTCCCCTCGGACGAGCCCGTTTTGGAGAGGCAATTTGCGCATTGACTCCGCGCAGGCCGCCGGACTACGATCCGGTCACTCTCCGGTGATCGATGGGCAGGATCGGCGTCCGAAAGGCCATGCCACCCCGCCTCTTCCGGTGTTCCCGTTCCCCCGAGGCCAACCGGCGTACACGGAGGTTGTCATGACACAGATCCCACGAGTCTTCTTCAGGAGAACTCGAATGAAGCTCATCGTCTGCAGGACACTCGCCTTTCTCGCGTTCTGCGCCCTGTTGTGGCCGGTTGGCCAAGCGTATGGGCAAGGTGTGACCACAGGCTCCGTCACCGGCATCGTGACCGATCCCCAGCAGCAGCCCGTCACCGGTGCAACAGTGATCGCCGTACACGAGCCGTCGGGAACCCGGTACCAGGCCGCCACCCGTGCAGACGGAAGATTCTCCATCCCGGGCATGAGGGTCGGTGGTCCGTACACCGTCACCGTTTCCCTCAGTGGCTTCCAGCCCCAAACGACCAAGGACGTCATCGCCAATCTTGGCGTCGCCACGGATCTCAAGTTGAGCTTGACCACGGTGGCGGTTACCGAAGAAGTCACCGTGACCGCGGAGTCCTCTGCCATCTTCAGCTCTGCCCGGACCGGCGCCGCCACCACCGTGAGCCGGGAGGCGCTGGCCACGCTTCCCAACATTTCAGACCGCCTCGAGTCCTTCGTTCGCCTGAGCCCTCAGTCCACCGGCACCGGCACCGGCATCAATGCCCTCTCCTTCGTCGGGCAGGACGCCCGGTTCAACAACATCACCGTCGACGGATCGTACTTCAACAACTCCTTTGGGCTGGAAGCCGCGCCCGGCAACAGAACGGGTGTCGCGCCCATCGCGTCTGCTGCCATCGAGCAGATCCAGATCAACGTCGCCCCCTATGACGTCCGGCAGGGCAATTTCGTCGGCGCCGGCATCAACACGGTCACACGGAGCGGCGGCAACCAGTTCAGGGGTTCCGCCTACTATTGGTTCCGTGACGACAGCCTGGTCGGCACCGAGGCGAAGGGCTTGTCCTTCAACCCCGGCACGTTCGACTCTCACCGGTACGGCGCCTGGGCGTCCGGCCCGATCCTCAAGAACAAGCTCTTCTTCTTCGCCAGCGTGGAAGACGACTCGATCAAGCAGCCGGGGACGACGTTCCACGCCAATTCGGGAGGTGAGACCGTCGGCGGCAGCACCACGCGCGTGCTCGCCTCCGACCTCGACCAGCTGAGCACGTACCTGGCGCAGAACTTCGACTACGAGACCGGCCCGTATCAGGACTACACCTTCGAGACGCCCGCGCGGCGGTACCTAGCCAAGCTGGATTACAACCTCAACGACCGGAACAAGCTGAGCCTCCGATATACCCACCTGGATTCCAGCACCGACGTGTTGGTGTCGAACTCATCGTCACTCGGCTTCGGCAGCCGGCGAAGCAGCACCCAGGGGCTGAACTTCGCGAACTCGAACTACAAGATCCTCGAGAACATCCGCTCCGTCGTCGGTGAGTGGAATTCGATCCTCGGCAGCAGCAGCGCCAACACGCTCATCGTGGGCTACACCCACCAGGACGAGAGCCGCGGCTTCGTGGGCTCGTTCTTCCCGATGGTGGATGTCCTCCAGGGGGGCTTTGTCTATACCACGTTCGGCTTCGAGCCCTTCACGCCCAACAACGAGCTGCGTTACAAGACCTTCCAGCTCCAGGACAGCTTCACGATGAATCGCGGAAAGCACGCCCTCCTCTTCGGCGCGAGCGTCGAGCGCTATGAATCGGAGAACGTGTTCTTCTCTGGCTCCCAGAGCATCTACGTGTACAACTCGCTCGCCGACTTCTACACCGACGCGAACGACTATCTGGCCAATCCCAACCGGACGACCTCTCTGGTGACGCTCAATCGGTTCCAGGTCCGGTGGATGAACATCCCCGGCCTGGAGAAACCCGTGCAACCGCTCAAGGTCTGGTACACGGGCGTCTACGCCCAGGACGAGTGGCAGGCGACGAGCAGGGTCAAGGTGACTTACGGCCTCAGGGTTGATGTGCCGTTCTTCGGCGATACCGGGTTCGAGAACGCGAACGCCGACCAGCTTTCTTTCCGGGACGAGAACGGCAATACCGTTCAGTACTCGACGGGGAAGCTCCCGGATGCGAACATACTCTGGTCGCCACGGGTCGGCTTCAACTGGGACGTGAGCGGCGACCGCCGGACGCAGGTGCGGGGTGGCACGGGGGTCTTCACCGGTCGTCCGGCCTACGTGTGGATCTCGAACCAGGTCGGCACCACCGGGGTGCTCACCGGGTTTCAACGCCTCGACAATACGAAGGCCAGGCCGTTCCATCCCGATCCCGACCACTACAAGCCCACGAGCGTCACCGGTGCGCCGGCGACCTCCTACGAACTAGCTGTGACGAATCCGGACTTCAAGTTCCCTCAGGTCTGGAGAACCAACCTCGCCGTGGACCGGAGGCTGCCCTGGGGGCTGATCGGCACGGCGGAGTTTATCTACAACCGGGATGTGAACGGCATCTACTACATCAACGCCAACCTGCCGGCGGCGAACACGAGCTTCAACGGCGCGGATACGCGCCCACGCTGGACGGCCGGCAACCGGATCAACTCGAACGTCGATAACGCCATCGTGCTCAAGAACCAGAACGAGGGCTCAACCTGGTTCCTCTCGGGGTCGCTCGAGAAGTACTTCCGGGGGGGCTTCTTCAAGGGAGCCTACAGCTACGGCCAGGCCAAGAACACCATCGATCCGGGCTCCATCGCGTTCGGCTCGTGGAACAACAACCCGCATCCGGGCGATCCGAACAACCCGGGCGTGGCGTTCGCGGGGACATCTCCGGGGCACCGGGTGTTCCTGGCGGGCTCTTACCGTTTCGAGTACAAGAACTTCGGGGCGACGACCGTCTCGCTCTTCTGGCAGGGCGTCACCGCCGGAAACACCAGTTACACGTACTCCGGTGACCTGAACGGGGACGGCGGCACCAGCAACGACCTGCTCTACATTCCGCGAGACACGTCGGAGATGAACTTCCAGACTTTCACCTCCGGGGGTCAGACGTTCACCGCCGAGCAGCAGGCCGCGGCCTGGGACGCCTACATCAAGCAGGACAGCTACCTGAGCCAGCACCGGGGCCAGTACGCCGAGCGCGGAGCCATCTTCCTCCCGATGGTGTGGAGGGCCGACTTGAGCATCGCCCAGGACCTGTTCCGGGACATCGGCGGCAAGCGCCACGCATTGCAGTTCCGAGTGGATTTCCTGAACTTCAGCAATCTGCTGAACAGCGACTGGGGTGTGGCTCAGCGCATCGTGGGGTCGACGGCCTTCGCCCCGATCATTGCCCAACCCCTGTCCGTGCCGTCGTCCAGCCAGGGCGGTCCCGCCGACGCCCAGGGAAGGGCTCAATACAGACTTCGAGTCATCAACAACCAGCTGATCACCAAGTCCCTGGAACCGGTGGCCGGTATCAACGACGTGTATAAGATCCAGTTCCAACTGAGGTACAGCTTCAACTAGGACCGCCGGCGGCGGGGACTTTCTCGAGGGCCGAGCGGGTGTCCCCCGCTCGGCCCTTCGTCTTCCCCCGGGGGAGGCGCGGGCAGCGCTCCGCGAAGGATCGCCGGCACCAGAAAAGCGGATCTTTTGACCCCGCTCCGTCGTTAGACGATGTGGTGCCCAGATGACCCGGGGGTCGCGACGGGTGCGCCCCCGAGGGTCGGGGTAGAATCGCCGTCTCGCCGACGGCGCCCCGCGCCGATGGCAAGCCGGGAGGTCATGAAGGACATGAGAGCTGGGATTCGGGCGTCCGCTGCCGTGCTGCTCGCCTTCGGTCTCGCCGCGGGGACGGGCGTCCTCGCCCAGGACCGGCCGACGCTGGAGCTGACCTTGGACGAGACGGTCAAGCGCGCCCTCGAGAACAACGCTGACCTCGCGGTCGAGCGCTACAACCCCGAGCTGAGCGGCGAGGACGTCCGTGCCGCCGAGGGGTACTACGACCCCTTCGTGTTCGCCAACCTCAGCCGCAGCTCGACCGACACCAAGGGCACCACCTTCTTCAGTGGCGGCGATATCGTCAACACCAAGACCAACGTGTGGAACTTCGGACTCGGTCTTCCCGTCAAGAGCGGGGCCCAGCTCGAGGTGTCCTTCAACAACAACAAGCGGGACACGAACAACGCCTTCACGAGCTTCAACCCCATCTACAACTCGTTCCTCGGCTTCAACCTCAACCAGCCGCTGCTCAAGAACTTCAGGATCGACGCCCCGCGCCAGCAGCTGCGGGTCGCCAAGAAGAACCGCGAGATCTCCGACGTGCAGTTCCGCCAGGCCGTCATCAACACCGTGGCGACGGCGAAGTTCTACTATTACGACCTCCTCTACGCGATCGACAACCTCGAGGCGACAAGGACGAACCTCGGCCTCGCGAAGAAGCTGCTCGGGGAGAACGAGATCCGGGTCAAGGTCGGCACCATGGCCCCGCTCGACGTGGTGACCGCGCAGTCCGAGGTCGCCAGCCGCGAGGAGGGCGTGATCGTGGCCGAGAACGCGCTCGCGGAGGCGGAGGACAACCTTAAACGGGCGATCTTCCCCCTCAACGACCCCTCGATGTGGGCGCTTCGGATCGTCCCCACCGACCGCCCGAGCGCGGAGCCGGTGCCGGTGGACATCGACGCGGCGGTGCGCAGCGCGCTTCAGAACCGCACCGACGTCGTCTCCGCCCGCAAGGGCCTCGAGCGCGCGGACTACAACCTCGCCTACGCCCGCAACCAGCTCCTGCCCCGGCTCGACCTCGTCGCCGGCTATGGCGGCGCCGGCGCCGGCGGCACGCAGCTCATCCGCGACCCCGAGATCGGGGGTCCGGTGGTGGACACCATCCCCGGCGGCTACGGCGACGCCCTCGGCGAGGTCTACGGGTTCGACTTCCCCACCTGGACCCTCGGCTTCAACGTCTCCTACGCGATCCCGAACCGCACCGACAAGGCGCTTGCCGCCCAGGCCCGCATCAGCAAGGACCAGGCCCTCGCCTCGTTCCGGCGGCTCGAGCTGCAGGTGGCGGCCGAGGTGCGCACCGCCGGCCGGGGGGTGGAGAGCGGCTTCAAGCGCGTGGCCTCCACGCAGGCGGCCCGTGTGCTGGCGGAGCAGCGCCTCGACGCGGAGGAGAAGAAGTTCGACGCCGGCATGTCGACGAACTTCCTCGTCACCCAGGCCCAGCGCGATCTCCAGACGGCCAGGGTCAACGAGCTGCAGGCGGTCGGGGACTATCGCAAGAGCATCGTCAACTTCCAGCGCGTGCAGGAGGCAGGCCTGAGCGGCACGGGTGCGGTGGCGGTCCTCACCACAGGGACCGGCCAGGCCGGACAGGCGCTGCGCTCCAGCCAAGCGGCAGCGTCCGTCGCCCAGGCCAGCTCCGGCGGCCAGTCGTTCTAGGGGTGCTCGGGGGTCACGCTCGCGTGCGACCCCCTCGCCTCTTTCCGCCGTTTCGCACCGTTTGACGGCCTCTGCCAACCGTCGACACGATTACGGGTCTAAACTCGCGGGTGATGCTCCCACGACGTGCTCGCTTCGTCTGGCCGGCCGGCCTGGCGCTCGCCCTCGCTGGTCTCTTTCTCGCGCTGCGGGGCGGGCACGAGGCGGCGCGGTTCACCCTCGCCATCGTCGACCGCGGGGACATCGTCGAGGTCGTCGGCGCCACCGGCACCCTCGAGGCGGTGACCACTGTGCAGATCGGGTCCCAGGTCTCGGGGACGATCAATACCTTGCACGCCGACTTCAACTCCGTCGTGAAGAAGGGCCAGGTCATCGCCCGGCTCGACCCCTCCCTCTTCGAGGCCCGCCTGGGCCAGGCGAAGGCCAACCTCATCGCCGCCCAGGCCAACGTGGAGCGGGCGCGGGCCACGGTCGAGGACGCCCGGCTCAAGTACGAGCGGGCGCAGGAGCTGGCCGCTCAGCGCCTCGTCCCCCAGAGCGATCTCGACACCGCGAAGGCGAGCTACGACGGCGCGGTCGCACAGCTCAAGGCCAGCGACGCCGCGGTCAACCAGGCGGAGGCGAACCTGAACCAGGCCCAGGTGGACCTCAGCCACACCGTGATCACGACGCCCATCGACGGCGTCGTCATCTCGCGCAACGTGGACGTCGGGCAGACGGTCGCGGCGTCGTTCCAGGCGCCGGTCCTGTTCGTCATCGCCAACGACCTCGCCGAGATGCGCGTCAACGCCTCCGTCGACGAGGCGGACGTGGGCCGCGTCCACGAGGGCCAGGAGGTGACCTTCCGCGTCGACGCCTTCCCGGAGGGGGAGTTCCAGGGCGTCGTGCAGCAGGTGCGCCTCAACCCGACGACGGTGCAGAACGTCGTCAGCTACAACACGATCGTCACCGTGGACAACCGCCGCCTCCTGCTGCGACCGGGGATGACGGCGACGGTCTCCATCGTCGTACGGAAGGCCGAGGACGCCCTGCGCCTGCCGGCGGCGGCGCTGCGCTACCGGCCCGAGGGCTTCGAGGCCGCCCGGCCCCGCCGGGGCCGCCCGGGAGGGCCCGAAGCACGTCCCGGGTCGGGCGCGGGCACGGCGATCGCGGCTCCCCGCGAGAGGCCAGCCGGGACGGGGCCAGAGGGCGGGCCGCAGGGGCGCTCCTCGGTGGTGTTCGTCCCCGACGAGGATGGACGGCCAAGAGCGGCGCCGGTCAGGGTCGGGATCTCGGATGGCGAGTTCGTGGAGCTGCGGGAGGGCCTCGACGAGGGCGCGACGGTGATCACGGGGACGGAGATCCCCGGGGCCCCGCGGGGCCTGGGGCCGCGCGCGGGACCGACGCCGACGAGCAACCCCTTCTCGCCCCAGTTCCAGCGCCGCCAACGCTAGCGCTCATGGCCGAGCCGCTCATCCGCGCCGTCGACCTGCACAGGTCCTACGTCCTCGGCGACGTGACCGTCCACGCCCTCCGCGGGCTCGACCTTGAGGTGGACTCCGGCGCCTTCCTCGCCGTCGTCGGCGCCTCCGGCTCCGGCAAGTCGACGCTGATGAACATCCTCGGCTTGCTCGACCGCCCCACCTCCGGCCGCTACTACCTCGAGGGACATGACGTCTCGGGCTTCGACCGCGACCACCGCGCCGAGCTGCGCAATCGGAAGATCGGCTTCGTCTTCCAGAGCTTCAACCTCCTGCCGCGCACGACCGCCCTCGAGAACGTGGAGCTCCCGCTGCTCTACAACGGCAACCGCCGGAGCCCGAACGAGCGCCACCAGAAGGCGCTCGCCATGCTGCGCGCGGTCGGCCTCGGCGACCGCACGCACCATACGCCCAGCCAGCTCTCGGGCGGTCAGCAGCAGCGGGTCGCCATCGCCCGCGCCCTCGTCAACGAGCCGGAGGTGATCCTCGCCGACGAGCCCACGGGCAACCTCGACAGCCGGACCAGCCTCGAGATCATGGAGATCCTGCAGAGGCTCAACCGGGAGAGGGGGCTCACGATCATCCTCATCACCCACGAGCACGACATCGCGGAGTACGCGGCGCGCGTGGTCCTGGTGCGCGACGGACGCATCCTCTCCGAGGCCCCCGTCCCCCGCCGCCGCGACGCGGCGGCGGAGCTCAGAGCGCTCCCACCACCGGAGCCGGAGACCTAGGAGAAGTCACCATGGGGCTCCGTGAGAGTCTCCGCCTCGCCCTTCGCGCCATCCGCCGCAACAAGGTGCGCTCCGCCCTCACCATGCTCGGGGTGATCATCGGCGTCGCCTCCGTCATCACCATGATCGCCCTCGGCGCCGGCGCCCGGGCCGCCATCGACGAGCAGGTCCAAAGCCAGGGCACGACCCTCATCTACCTCTCCTCGGGGAGCTGGGGCGGGCGCGGCACGGCCAGCAGCGGCGCGGGCGCGGTGCAGAGCCTCACCATCGAGGACGCGGAGGCCCTGGTGAGGGAGGTCCCCACCATCGCGAAGTGGAGCCCCGTCGTGCGGGGCAGCGCCCAGGTCATCGCCGGCAGCAACAACTGGAGGACCTCGATCGAGGGGGGTAACGAGGACTACCTCGTGGTCCGCAACTGGGTGGTGGCGGAGGGGGCTAACTTCACCGCCCGGGACGCCCTCGTGGCGGAGAAGGTCTGTCTCCTCGGCGACACCGTGGCCCGGACCCTATTCCCCGACCAGGATCCGGTGGGCCAGATCATACGCATACGGAACATGCCCTTCCGGGTCCTCGGCGTCCTCGCCGCCAAGGGGCAGGGTCAGCGGGGCGAGGACCAGGACGACTTCATCCTCGCCCCCTGGACCACCGTTCAGAGGAAGCTGCTCGGGATCACCCACATCCACCAGGTCTCCTTCACCGCGGTGACGAGCGAGATGGTGGAGCCTACCGCGGTCGCAATCACCCGGCTGATGCGGGTGCGCCACCGGATCTCGAACCCCGAGGAAGACGACTTCCGCGTTCGCACCGTGGAGGAGATGGCGGCCACCCGCGTCCAGATGGCGGAGACCATGACCGGGCTGCTGATGAGCGTCGCCTCCGTGAGCCTCCTCGTGGGCGGCATCGGCATCATGAACATCATGCTGGTCTCGGTCACCGAGCGCACCCGCGAGATCGGGGTGCGCCTGGCGGTGGGGGCCCGGACGGGCGACATACTCCGCCAGTTCCTGGCGGAGGCGGTGACGCTGTCGGTGGTCGGCGGCCTCGTGGGCATCGCGCTCGGGTTGGCGGTATCGGAAGCGATCACGAAGAGCCTGGGCTGGCCCGTGCTCGTCGACGGTCGCGCCGTCCTCGTTGCCTTCGCCTTCTCGGGAGCGGTGGGCGTCTTCTTCGGCTTCTACCCCGCGCGCAAGGCCGCCAACCTCGACCCCATCGAGGCCTTGCGTTACGAGTGACGCCGTGACGGGCCTCCTTCTCTCCGCCGCCCTCGCCGCCGCCACCGATACCCTGGTCGTGGGCACGCTCTCCGACCCCGTGGGGCTCGAGCCACACCGAGCCACCGACCTCATCTCCCTCGCCATCGTCGCCAACGTCTGCGAGACGCTGGTGCGCTTCCCTCCCGGGCGCTCGCGACCCGAGGCCGCGCTCGCCACGACCTGGGCCACCGCCGACCAGAGGGAATGGACCTTCACCCTCCGCGAGGGAGTGCACTTCCACGATGGGGCCCCGCTCGACGCGGAGGCCGTGGTGGTGAACCTCGAGCACCTGCGGCGCGAGCGGGGTTTCCCGGGTCGGGGAGAGCGCGTCGGGCCCTATGCGGTCGCGATCACCCTCGATCGTTCCAACGCCGCTCTCCTCTCGACTCTCTCCCAAGCCTTCTTCGCGCTGCAGAGCCCTCGGCGGCTCGGCAACGACGAGGCGCCCCCTGTCGGGACCGGCCCCTTCCGCTTCCGCCGGGCGCGCCCCGGCCTCGTCGAGCTCGAGGCCAACGAAGGCTATTGGGGAGGATCGCCGCGCCTGCGTCGGGTGCGGTTCCGACGCCTCCCCAATCAGGATGCGCTCATACGGGCCCTGGTGACGGGAGAGGTCGACGTCACGTCCGCCCTCGACCAGACGCGGGTGGCCGAGCTGCGCTCCCACCCCGAAGTCACGCTCGATTCTCAGACCGGCCTGAGCCTCGTCTACCTCGCACTCAACAACGAGCGCGCCCCGCTCGACGACCGCCGCGTTCGCCAGGCCCTCGCCCGGGGGCTGGACCGCGAGGCCCTGACGCGCGACCTCCTCCAGGGTCACGGCGAGCCCGCCCACACCCCCCTGCCCCCCTCGCTTTGGGGCCACGACACCCGCTCCCGGGAGCTCGTGCTCGACCGCGCGGCCGCACGGCGTTTGCTCGCCCAGGCCTCCATGCCGGGGGGCTTCGCGACCACGGTCACCGTCTCCGCCGCGCCCCGCCCCTACCTCCCGGATCCCCTGCGCGTGGCGGCGCGCCTCCGCGAGGACCTGGCGCAGATCGGAGTTGCCCTGACGGTGCGCCAGGCCGCGAGCTGGCGGGAGCAGGTCGAGCTGACCTCGAGCGGCGAGTTCGACTTGGCCCTCCTCGGCTGGCAGGCAGACACGCTGGACCCGAACGACTTCTTGACCGCGCTCCTGGACTCGGGCTCGGTGGGCAGCACGAACCGCAGTCGCTACCGCAGCCCGGCCATGGACGCCCTGCTCAAGCGCGCCCGCATGGGGAGCGACCTCGACACCCGCCTCGCCGTATACCGCGAGGTGCAAGACCTCTTTCAGAAGGACATGCCGTTCGTCCCCATCTACTACGGCTCGGTGTTCACCGCTCACCGGCGTCAGGTGGGGGGCCTGGTGCTGGGCCCGACCGGCATCCCGAGGTACGACAAGGCATGGAAGGCACCCTGAAGCGCACCTTCCTCGTCACGCTGGCCGTCTCCGCGGCAACGGTCGTCGCCCTCGCCGGCGAGCCGCCTCCGATGGAGGCCGCACTCCTCGCGAGACTGCGCGCGCGCATCGCGGATGTCGCCCGCAACCTCGACGGCATCCTCGGGGTGGTAGCGAAAGACATCACGACCGGGCGCACGATCGGCCTCAACCCCGACCAGAGCTTCCCCACCGCTTCCTCGATCAAGCTCGCGGTCCTCTACGAGCTCTACCGGCAGGCCGAGGAAGGGAGGATCGATCTCGCGGAGGAGGTCCAGCCTTCGGTGCCCCGCGTCACCGGCGGCGGCGTCCTCCAGTGGCTCGGCGACCGGGTCCGTCTCACCTGGCGCGACCTCGCCGTGCTGATGATGGGCTGGTCCGACAACGAGGCGACGAACCTCCTCATCCGGAGGCTAGGCCTGGAGGCGGTCAACCGGAGACTCGATTCCCTGGGCCTGCGCGCGACCCGTCTCCGACGGCTGATGATGGACCTCGAGGCGGCACGGCGTGGCGACGAGAACCTCTCGACGCCAGCGGAGATGGCCGAGCTCGTCGCCGGGATCGCCCGCGGGGAGGGGCTCCCACCCGAGCAGGCAAAGGACCTTCTCGCCGTGGCCACGGTCCCGGACGCCGGGTCGTACTTCCGCTCGGGCCTGCCCGAGGGCTTGCGCGCCATCAGCAAGCCCGGCTCGCTCGAGGGCGTTCGCTGCGAAGTGGCGTGGGTCGACCTCCCCGGCCACCCCTACACGGCGGCGGTCATGACGAGCCATCTCCGCCACGACGCCGACGGCGAGGCTGCGATCCGGGCGATCTCGACCGCGCTTTTCGAGACCTTCGACCGCCTGGCCCGCGCCAGCGAGCACGGGCGCATTATTCGTCCTTGAGCAGGGGGGCGCTGCAGCGCGCTTTCTCGCCATCGCGCGTGCGCCCCCCTGACCCCCCGCTCGCTCACGGGAGTGAATCCCGCTCGCTCGCCGCCCGCTGCCTGCGCCTGAAGCGGCTCGGCGCGCGGGGTTGACAGGGGCTCGGCGCGCACCCC
>Ga0209342_10006870_pt1 | contig 11475 bp, 10 predicted proteins | sample RifCSP16_2_FD_184023 | JGI IMG/M metagenome (GOLD analysis project Ga0209342, IMG submission 184023) | Soil microbial communities from Rifle, Colorado - Rifle CSP2_sed 16_2 (SPAdes) (version 2) | ecosystem: Environmental > Terrestrial > Deep subsurface > Rock core/Sediment | place: Rifle... | reverse complement strand
CGACAGTGGAGTCAACGGAATCCGTTCCCTGATTTCCCTTCAATTCATCGGATTTCCTGATCCGGTGATCCTCTTTTTCCAAAAATCCATCTTTTTCACGCTGGACAACGGCATCGGCTTCCTGACGGACAGGATCTTTCTGAGAAGAGGTCTTTTCTCTTGCGTTCTTCTTCCCCTCTCGCTGCGACGATATTTCTCCCGAACCTGCGAGCTCCACCATGATCGGACCCGGATACATTCCGGACGCACCTCTGGTGTACTGGGCATACGCGAGGGCGCTGCCGAAAAGCAGGATGTGGACGCCAAGAGATATGTATAATGATCGCTGGAAGGTCATACCAATAATATAATCCAGAATAAAGGAGCCGGGAGAGAACCTTCCCGTTCCGGATTCTGACTCCTCTGACGTTGTTAAAACTGCACAGTCATCCCGCCGTAGATCTCTTTCGGCGGCATGGGATAGTCGCCGGAGTGATCACCGGTAGAAAAACCATAGGTCCGGACTACCGAATATTTTCGGTCAAGGATATTGTTCATCCCGAAAAACACCTCGCCTTTCATACTCTGTCCGAAAACCACCTTCCGGGTGATTTTACCATCCAGCGTTGAATATTTCCACTCATCCTCGTTCGGTTTAAGGTAGTTTTTCACCGACCGTCCTTCGAGATACAGCGTTGTCTTCGTGGCGAGCGTCAGGCTCAGCCAGCTCTTGAGCTGCTGCTGAGGTATCCGGTAAATCTTTTCGCCGGTCTGTTCATCGATCGCGTTCATATACGTGTAATTCGCCGACAGGGTGAGGCTGTCAGCCGGTTTCGCCGTTGCCTCTGCCTCCACGCCTCTGATCGTAGCCCTGCCGATGTTTTCCGGCTGATACTGGAAAGGAGCATACTGCTGCCAGTCAATCAGGTCCTTCACTTTGCGTTCGAATCCCGTGACCTTCATGTCAACGTTCTTTCCCAGAGGTTGTTCAATGCCCCCTTCATATTCTTTGGCGGTCTCAGGCTTCAGATTCGGGTTCCCGATATCACCATACGCGTCAGTCCAGTAAAGGTCGTTGAATGTAGGCGCACGGAAGCTCTTTCCCGCCGAGGCGCGGAAGATCGTGCCGGTGGATGCTATACGATAACGGGCGCTCGCCCTGGGGCTGAACTGATCGCCGTACACGGAGTGACTGTCGTAGCGGCCTCCGAGAACCAGGATAAGCGGCTCACCGATGCTGATCTCATCCTGGATATATCCCGCCAGGAGCCTGGTGTCATGGTCGCCTGAATCCGTGCTCTTCACATGGTCTTTCCTGGCCTCCGCCCCGACGCTGATAGCGTTCCACGAATTGGCAAGCCAGTTGATCTGCGCATCAGCGCCAATGGTCTCGCTTTCATGTTTGCTTACCGCGGATGCCAGGTCCAGCCTGTAAGACAACGTATCACGGTGATAATCGGCGTTGAACTTCCAATCAAGTTCTTTGGACAGCTTCGCCCGGTACCCTATCCCCGCAACAAGATCCCGCGTCCACTGTCTCGCAAAGGGAGTGAGCCTGTCTGTTGACCCCGGCACTCCGATCTCCTTGCCGATGTAGTTTGCCGTGAGGTCAAATAACGAGTCCTGGGTGATCTCATACCCGACCTTCCCGCCAGCAGTCTTCTGATCCAGATCGCTGTTTCTCCGAAAGCCATCCGACGTCTCCCGCCCGGCAGTCATTGAATAATACATCTTGTCTGCCTTGCCGGAATTGCTTGCTGATACAGAATCATACCCGTGGCTGCCGACGGTACCGCTCACTCTCATCTGGTTTTTTTCGGGCTTTTTGGTGATGATGTTCACTACACCGCCCACAGCATCCGCTCCATACAGCGCCGATGACGGTCCGCGCACGATCTCGATCCGCTCAATGTCGTCGAGGGCTACCGGCAGGTCGGTCATATTGAACCCGCCGTCACGAGGAGAATTGAGTCTTATGCCGTCGAGGAGTATCAGTACCTGGGCCGCCGTGGATCCGCGGACACTGATATTCGCCGTTGATCCCCTGGGGCCGTATTCCTGAAAGTTCAGATCCACGCTCCTCCTCACGACCTCAGCCGCGTTCGAAGCACCAGACTTTTTTATCTCATCTGCACTGATCACCGTGACCGACTGCGTAACATCCTTCGGGTCTTTCTCGGTCTTTGTTGCCGTGACCACTATCTCTTTAAGTTTGACATCAGCCTCTTCGGCAAAAGCAACAACTGACCAGACAGCCGACACGATTACCACAAAAAACAGTAGTACGAACTTCTTCATTGTATTCTTTCTCCTTCATCGAGGTTTTAGGAATGAAGAGGTCTCCTGGCTCAGGACTTCCTACTCGCCTGCCTTCCCATCCCGTCTTGCGGATAGTGGCTTATCGGAACAGTTAGAACAATTCAGCGGTGATGAGACAAGACTGATTTTCCGCCTCACCCCTCACGCCTTACGCCTCACTGTCCCTTCGGCTTTCGTTTCCATCACAGTTGCGCGACAGCAGGGGAATCGCACCCCTTTCCGCTTCTCCATTCCCTGTTGGTACGATCTTCACTACACAAAATCATTGACAACAATTTGACCGACTTTCTCTTCACTCACCCCCTTTCCTGTTTTTCTCATTGGCATTAAACTTTTAACAGATTTTCTATATATTCAATGTCCACGTGTGTTGATAACACTTTGGTCCATTTGTCGAGCGCCTCATCCCGCAACTTCGTATAATCCACGGCCGCTTCCACGGGTTCCAATCCGCGCTTTATGCGAAGGGAGTTTATGAGACCGCGCCTGAAGCGGTCGTTATCGAATATCCCGTGAATGTATGTGCCCCATGTGTTGCCTTTTATCGATCCGTCCCGGACAAGTTCAAAGTTCCCCTGATAGAGACATTCGAGGGCAGGCTGCGTTCGGAGCTCGGAGTTTGATGATATTCTCTTTACATCGAATAGTCCTATTTCACCAATGGTCCTTCCCATATGGATCTCATAGCCCTTCAAAATTTCCTTGCCTTTGTCTTCTGAACTTCGAGCTCCGAACTCCCAACTCCGAACTGCCACCGCTTCCACCTGCGAAGTGACCTTCGATTCTTCGAACACGGTCTCGACATCAAGGAGTCCCAGCCCGTCGACCTCCTTGTGTACGCTTTCAATACCGCACGGATCGAAGAGCTTTCTCCCGAGCATCTGATAGCCACCGCAGACACCGATGACCATAACGCCCTTTTCAACCGCCCGCTTCACACTCTCCACTATGCCGTGCTCCTTGAGGAACAGAAGGTCGTTCACGGTGTTCTTGGAACCGGGAATAATGACCGCATCGGCGTTCTCGATGTCTTCCGGTCGAAGCGAGTAAACAAGTTCCACGCCCGGTTCATAGATGAACGGGTCGAAGTCCGTAAAGTTCGAAATATATCGCAGCCGCAGAACAACGATCTTGACCGGCTTAAACTGATTAAACCGCTTAAACTGATCGATCCGTTCCAGAGGGATCCCGTCTTCCTCATGCAGGCCGAGGTCGCCGAGATAAGGAATGACGCCGAGAACTGGCCTGCCGGTCTTCTCGCGTATCATGTGCAGTCCCGGCTCAAGGATGGTCATATCGCCCCTGAACTTGTTGATGATGAACGCCTTGATATAGTCTGCATCACCATCAAGAAGCGCGATCGTCCCGTAGAGCGACGCGAACACGCCGCCCTTGTCAATATCGCCGACAAGGATTACGGACGCCTGCGCGTAGCGGGCGATGCTCATGTTCACGACCTCCTCCTTGCTCAAGTTGATCTCGGCAGGGCTCCCGGCGCCTTCGATCACGATAAGCTCATGCTTTTTCGACAGCCGGTCAAAAGACTCCGTCACCGCGGCCCAGGCCTCGTCCTTGTATGCATAGTATGCCCGGGCGCCCATGTTCGCGTGGACCCTGCCGTGTTTGATCACCTGGCATCCCGCCTCGCTTGTTGCCTTGAGCAGGATGGGGTTCATGTCCACCGACGGCTCGACCCCTGCAGCCTCGGCCTGCAGAGCCTGGGCGCGGCCGATCTCGCCGCCCTCTCTGGTGATGAAGGAGTTAAGGGCCATGTTCTGTGCCTTGAACGGCGCCACGTTCACGCCCCTGTTCCGGAACAGCCTGCAGAGGCCCGCGACGATGAGGCTCTTGCCGACCCCTGAGCCGGTACCCTGTATCATAAGCGCCTTTGCCATCAGTTCTCCATCTCTACCGTGCGTAACGTGGGTATGTCAGGACTTCCCCTCCACGCAGGCAGCCTCGCAGCGACAGCCTCGCTCGAGCGTGCTTCAACCACACATGATGCAGCCATTCGAACGAAAAGCAGCACGGGCGCAGCGGAAGTGCTGCCGGGACGCATCTCCCGAAGCGTGACACATCTGCTCTACCGGCACGCTGCGCGGCAGAGCGAAGCAGGCTCCTGCACGTACAGAGTAAACTATCCCCTCACGTGGTAATCCTTTACATCCAGGAACCAGAACCCTTGCCTGCCCCTAACATCGGCGTCCGTGAACTCGATCCGTCCTCGAAAGAGCGGGCCGTTCGTCACAAAGGTATGAAATTCCCCATTTTCTCCGCAGACATCGAGGTTTTTGGACTTGAGGTATTCGATAAATTCCCCGTCCATCTTTCGGCCGATAAATCTCTTGTCGATCAGCTTCTGATCTCCGCTCACGACGATGGTCTCGAACCCTTCCTCGAAAAAATGTTTAATAATGTTTTCCGTCTTCATCCCCCAGAGCGGCTCCACAGCTTCGAGACCGAGTTCCCCGCATACCCGGTCCACCCATTCCTTATGCGGCTCCAGATAGATGTCACCGAAGACCACGCCTCGCGTGCCGTTCTTCGCAAATGCCCCGACGGTTTCCTTGAATTCATGCTCGAAATTTTCCTGTTCCACCTTTTTCTGGATGAGAGGAATTCCCGCAAGCTCTGCCTGGAGTTTGATCATCTCCGCGCTCACACCGTGGAGGTTGAACGGACGGTCGAAATGGACAAGACGGGAAACCTTCATCCCGTTTTTGAGCGCCCGATAGCAGGCGAAACAGCTGTCCTTCCCGCCGCTCCATGATGCGAGATACATTGACGCCCTCCCTAAAACCACCGCTCGTGGGTGATGTGCGTACCGCCGCGATCAGACTTCCGGATCTCGACGGCCACATCAAAGGCCTGCTTGATCATCTCCCCGGTCAATACCGTCTCAGGGCTCCCGATGCCGAGGATCGAGCCTTCCTTGATCAGCATCACCTTTTCGAACTGTAATGCCACATTGATATCGTGGAGCGCCATGATCACGGAGATGCCCTTCTTTTCCTGTAATCCCCTGAGCAGCCGCAGGAATTCGATCTGGTACTTGATGTCCAGATTCGCCAGCGGTTCGTCCAGGAGCAAGATCCCCGCGCCCTGGATCAGCGTCATGGCGATGAACACCCGTCTCCGCTCTCCGCCGCTCAGGTTCGTTACGTACGCGCCCGCTTTTTCTCCGAGTCCCACCATCTCCACGGCTTCATCAACCGTCATCTGAGGAGGGATGTCATAGGGATAGAGCCCCATGCCCACGATCTCCCGGACCGTGAACGGCGCGTTCACATCCAGATGCTGCGGAAAATAACACAGCAGTTTCGCCCGGTCCTTATTGCGGTAGGCAGGCAGCGGCTTGTCCCAGAGCCTGATGTCCCCCGCTGCCGGATAAAGCATGCCCGCGGCAAGCTTCAGGATGGTTGACTTCCCCGAGCCGTTCGCTCCCAGAAGACCGATGAACTCGCCGTTCCCGATGGAAAAGCCGAGCTTATCGACGATCAGCCTGTGGCCGGGATACCGGTACGACACATCCCTGAGTTCGAGTATCGGCCCGCTATACACTGAGAACATCCTTCCTCCGCAGGAGATAGAGAAAATAAGGGGCGCCGATAACGGCGGTCACCGTCCCTGAGGGAAGTTCCATCGGCGGCATAAGGGACCTCCCGATCAGGTCTGCCAGACACAAGAACGCCCCCCCTGCAACTGCGGACGCGGGGATCAGCACCCTGCTGTCGGCGCCGAGCAGAAACCGGACGATATGGGGCATGAGAAGCCCGATAAAGCCGATGGTGCCGCCGAGGGACACCGATGCCGAGGTCATAAGCGCCATGGCCGCGAACATGAACAGACGTTCGCGCTGTACCGCGAACCCAAGGCTATGGGCGAATTCATCGCCGAGGATCAGCGCGTTCAACGCCTTTGACCGCGCAAAAGCGATACCGAGCCCGACAACGACAAATGCCGAAGCCGGAGGAATGAGCGTCCAGTCCGCCATGGAGAGGTCGCCGAACATCCAGAGGACCGCCCTCCGAAGCCCTTCATCGCTCGATACGCTCATGAGGAGCATCAGCACGGCACTGAAGAGAAAGTTCAGACCGATGCCTGCAAGCAAAAGCCGCTCGGGCCACAACCCGCCCCGTTTCCATCCGAATGCTCCCACGAGAAGGCTGACGAGGGTAGCGCCGATGAATGCGGCCACGGGAACGCTCAGGCTGCCAAAAAAATAAAAACCGGACATCAGGCCAAGGGCGGCAGCCAGGGAGGCCCCGCTCGATATCCCGAGAATATAGGGGTCGGCAAGGGGGTTCCTGAGCACTCCCTGAAGGATTGCGCCGGAAGCGCCCAGAGCCATGCCCATGAGCATGGCCACGACCACCCGGGGCAGACGTATGGCGAAAAGGATCTCGCGTTCAGTGCCGCTCAGGTGGAAGGGATTGATCATCCGCGGCCCCGCAAAAAGAGCCAGCGCCAGGATCATGGCTGCCGCGATGATGAATATCCCGAACCTCACCGTTCGCATGCGGTAAGCTCCTCAATGCCCTTGATGACCCGCGGTCCAAGCCGGTACAGGTTGTCGCTTATGTAGAAAACAGAACCGTTTCGGACAGCGGGGACCGGCGCCAGCCTGTTAAGAATCTTCCGGGATACATCCCGGATGTCCATCCCTGATGCTTTGCCGACGAAGATCACGTCAGGAGCCTGACGAATGACCTCCTCAATGGAGTATTTTGGATAGGAGGTCTTCGCTGATACTGCGATGTTCTCGTATCCAAGCAGCCCGATGGCGTCATCCATGACCGTGCCGGGTCCCGCGACGATAAGGGGCTCAGGCCAGATGATAAAAAGGACCTTTTTGCGCGTTGCCGATCGCCCCGTTCGTCGTGCGGCATTTCTTTTTTTATAGCGATCGATGCCGTCCTGAATCTCTTGCGCCAGGCTGTCTGATTTTTCCGGCGCTCCAACTATAACGCCCATATCCCGGATCCCCTGGGGAAGCTCGGCAAGCCTTCGTGCCGTGAAAACGTAAGTCCGTATCTTAAGGGAACGAAGCCGGGCCTCGAACTCCTTCGGGTTGCCGTCCGTGGTCATGACGACCAGGTCGGGCTTCATGGTGATGACAGCCTCAAGCGAAGGATTGGACATGCCGCCGATCTTCGGCTTTTTCCTTGCCTCCTCCGGATAGTCGCAGAAGCTCGTGACGCCCGCGATGCGATCGCCCAGTCCCAGCGCGAACAGGATCTCGGTCGTGCTCGGCGCGAGGGACACGATGCGCCGAGGCGATGATGCGAGCTCCTTCGCGAAAACCGGGGAAAACAGGCCACAGATAACGATAATAATGAAAAGTCTCTTCATGTTGTTTTTTGTCAGCCACACGGCCTTACAACTTTCCGCTCAATTGCAGATCTTCGGAAAAAAGCTTTGCAGCCCCTTTCGCTGCGCAGAAGCTTCCGCACATGGTGCAGGAATCCTCATGCTCCGGCATACGGCTTTTGCGAATTGCTCTTGCTTCCTCTGGATAGAGCGCGAGCTTGAACTGCTTCTCCCAGTCAAGGTCGCGGCGCGCCTTGCTCATCTCCTTATCGCGCATCCTTCCCTTTTCGGGATACTTATTCATATCACCTATGTAAGCCGCGATCTTTGCAGCCTGCACTCCCTGGCGAACATCGTCCTCATTCGGGAGAGCCAGATGCTCTGCAGGCGTGATATAGCAGATCAGGTCCGCGCCGTAGCGGCTCGACTGCGCAGCACCGATGGCCGCGGTAATATGGTCGAAGCCCGGAGCCACGTCGGTGGAGATGGGACCCAGCATATAGTAGGGAGCGCCGCCACTCATCCGTTTCTGGAGCTGGATGTTTCCCTCGATCTCGTCCAGGGGCACATGACCAGGCCCTTCGACCAGCATCTGGCAGCCCATATCCCTGCCGATCTCCGCGAGTTCGCAGTTGATGAGCAATTCCTGTATCTGCGCACGATCGGAAGAGTCGTGGATCGCCCCCGCCCTGAGTCCGTTGCCGAGCGAGAGGACCACGTCATATTTTTTCAGGATGGAGACGACGCGGTCGAACTTCTCGTACAAGGGGTTTTCCCGGTTATTGGCAAGCATCCAGGCGACCATGCTGACCCCGCCCTTGCTCACCAGCCCGCCATAGCGATATCCCTGTTTTCTGAGCCGCTCGATGGTATAGAGGTTGATGCCGCAGTGGATCGCCATGAAGGCGATGCCGTCTACGCACTGCTGTTCGATCAGGTCGAAAAGCATTTCTTCATCGAGCTTGTTCGGATCGCCGTACTTCCTTCCTGCCTCGCAAAAAGCCTGGTACAGGGGGACATTCCCGACCGGCAGGTCCACAGCCGCTATTACTTCGCGCCGTACGCGGTCCAGGTCGCCGCCCACCGAGAGTTCCATGAGCGTGTCCGCGCCTGCAGCCTCGGCGATTTTCGCTTTCCTTGCCTCCGCGGCATAATCGACAATGTCCGACGACGTGCCGATCGAAGCATTCACCTTCGTGCGCAGCCCTTTGCCGACGCCGACCGCTTTCGGCTGCCTTAACGTGTTCCAGGGAATGACGATCTTTCCCTCTGCCACCATGGTTCGTACATACTCAGTTGATACATCCTCCGCAGCAGCGACTGTTTCCATCTGCGGAGTAATAAGCCCTTTGCGGGCGTGCTCTATCTGGGTTGTCATAGGTCTTCTCCTTGGGATTATCACGTACGGTTTCACCTGCCGTACACACAGGATTCCTGACCAACAGGATCATCCCGTCATCTATGACAACACAGAGAATAATATGGTGACCATGGTCTCTCCTTGTACGCGAGGATCGGAATAAGACGTCTCCTGGCTCAGGACAACCTACTCGCCTGCCTTCCCACCCTGAAGGGCAGTGGCACCATCGGCTTTCGTTTCCATCACAGTTGCGCGACAGCAGGGGAATCACACCCCTTTCCGCTTTCTTATTCCTCCGTAATACCGCAAGACAACAAAAATCCCCAGCCTTCTCTTCAAGACTGGGGATTAATAGACGTAAATTAACCCACACAGGGTCTTACGGCCGAAGACTGTGCGAGAACATCCGGCAGGTCTTCTGGCTCTCCCGCCTCCACCTGCCTTCCCGGTCACCTTCAGGGTGACCAGTGGCATATTTCCGGTGGAGGCTTATGGCCCCGTATGATGATGGGGCCGGGATTACAGCGGCGGGTCCGCTCCCGATTCTCACGGGATTCCCTTTGCCTGGATGCAGCGTACTTATGTAAGCAACAGCCCTTTTATAGCACGGAAAGATTTCAAAGTCAAAATGTTTTTAACCTTCCTTATATTATATTATTATAAAAGGGGAACACTTCAAATTTCCGCTCCAAGATGCCAGTTCTATCGGCTTTTCGCCGCCTACTTCCAATGCTTTTTTGCCCGCGCGAATATCTCATCAACGCTTTGCCCTTCATACAACCTGCGGGAGACCGCAACATAATCAGTCTGTTCGCGATGCAGCATGGTGAGGAATCTCCATGCCGCTGTTGTGCCGAGCGATTTGTTCAACGCTTCGATTCCCTTGAGTTTAATCTCGGTATCATTCATGACCTTCGCCTTCATTATTCATCCACCTCCCTGATGTATTCCACGGGATTCACAACCTTTATTTCCATATCCAGCCTTGCGGACCTTTTGATAAGATCGTCGTCACATGTTATGAAGAAGACGCTTTTCGCGATATATGCGCAAGCCAAATGGATCGAGTCCTTTGCCGATAGCCTCGCCTTACGCTGAAAGTCCAACGCCAGATCATGTATTTCCCTGGTCGGTCCTATTCTTACCTTGCAAAGATCAGCGAGTCGCGCGACGGACGCCTTCCGCTCCAGGAATGGGCACAAAACGTTCTCGTCTTCATGCATAAATGACCAGATGAGCCGAATGACCTTTCTCTCCGCCCTCGCAAAGATTTCCTCGCATGCCAGCGTCTCCATCTGGATTTTGACCTGACCTGGATCGTCAAAACCCCGCTGAAAACAATTGTAATCCAGATAAACCATTTCCATACGTATCATTCTGCATTATCTCTACAGAGATGTCAAGGCGGAAACAACTCATGTCTGCCGCTGAGCAGAGGCGCAAAAAGCGTTCTCGCAATCAACAAATAAATGCAGCGTCAGCCGGAACAGGGCGTGCGAAGCGAAGTGGCAGGCCTGAGCAGTAACAAAGTCAAAATGTTTTTTATAACGTCACAGAACATCCGGGATCTCAATCCTGCAAGACTACCGCTGTGAGGCTATCATGTCTCTATTTCTCTTCCTCGCTCTCCGCGGTCCACTCAAGCCGTTCTTTAAGGTTCTTAACGAACTGCCTCGTTATCTCTCCGAGCTTTTCGGCCGCAACAATGTCCTGGAGCATCGAGAGCGGTCCGATGACATGGGCCTCGATCCGGTACGTGACCTCCGTCTCGTCTTCGGAAATCCTGCGAAGGGCGATGGACCCTGAACTCTTAAACAGCTCCGCTTTCGCATCCCATGCGATCTTTTCACCTTTTATGAATTCCGTATTATGCGTAAAGATATCGACCGTGCGACTGAAGGGTCCCAGGGAAAGCCTGACGGTCCAGATCGAATCCATATCATTGAGGATCTTGACCCCCTTGCATCCCGGAAACAGACATCCGACCTCGTGCCGGTCCGCTATAAATGACCACACCATCTTGAGCGGAAGCTTGACCGTAAATATTACTTCTTTTGCCGGCATCTACTTTTTCCTCCATAATCATACTACCACCTAACCCGGACAATCCGGAACTAAAAAGGCGTCTCGCGCAAAGACGCAAAGGACGCCAAGGTTTTAAACCAAAATTTCGCCTTTCTTTGCGAGCTTGGCGGCTTCGCGCGAAACATTCTTCCCATTTTGAACAGTATTTGATTCTTAACAGGCTGAGCGGGCTGCCGACCGCTCTCTCGATCGGCTTATTTCAGAAATTTCCATCACCGTTGCTGGGCAGCACGTTCCACTTGCATTTTGTTCATGGGTATTGTATAACCGTGCATGCGCCTGCTGCTGAAACCGGTCGACATGCTCTCTCTTTCGTTCATCGGTCTGCTCTCGGCCGTTACCCTCGCCTTCTTCCCGCTCATTCCCATCTGGGGATGGCTCGTGACACGATATGCCCTTCTCGCCCTCGCAGTTATTTCCGT
>Ga0209342_10006868_pt1 | contig 11476 bp, 9 predicted proteins | sample RifCSP16_2_FD_184023 | JGI IMG/M metagenome (GOLD analysis project Ga0209342, IMG submission 184023) | Soil microbial communities from Rifle, Colorado - Rifle CSP2_sed 16_2 (SPAdes) (version 2) | ecosystem: Environmental > Terrestrial > Deep subsurface > Rock core/Sediment | place: Rifle... | reverse complement strand
GTTGTTGATTTGGGTAGTTTTTATTCTTTTTTTGGGCAGATCGTTATTCTTGTGTTGATCCAGATAGGGGGACTGGGATATATGATTTTCGCCGTCACGATCGTGTTGCAACTCGGCGTTAAGTTGTCACTCGGTGGAAAACTGATCCTGGAAGAATCCCTCAGTAGTCCTCCTTATGAAGAAGTCTACCACTTCAGCAAAGTAGTAATCTTTATTACCTTCATATTCGAGTTTTTAGGAGCAGCGGTATTAAGTTTGTATTGGATGAGAGATTTTCCCATAGAACATGCCGTCTATTTAGGAATATTTCATTCAGTCTCTGCCTTTTGTACAGCCGGTTTCAGCTTATTTCCTGACAACCTGAGCGTTTATCGTGATAGTATTGTCATAAACGTGATAATCGGCATGCTTTGTATTGTCGGAAGTGTTGGGTTCTTTGTCATCTATGATGTGTATAATATGGTGTCTCGGAAAAAACGTGAAGATGAAACACCTAAGAAACTCCTGGTTCATACAAAACTGGTATTAATCATGCTTCCAATACTTATAATCACAGGAGCGTTACTGATATATCTATCTGAATGGAATACCCCATTGCCATCGTTTAAAGACAGAATTTTAACATCTACATTTCAGGCAATCGCAGCATCCACCACAACAGGTTTCAATACGTTGGATACGGGGACGGTGAAAACTTTGGGATTAGCCACCATGGTTATGTTGATGTATATTGGAGCTTCTCCAGGTGGCACAGGGGGTGGAGTTAAAACTACCACCTTTGGACTATTGATTTTGTCTATTATCTCTGTTATATCCATGAAGGATGAATTAATATTGTTTAATAGGCGTATATCCCCCAGGACCAAAGACAAGGCATTTGCTATCTGTACCATTGCCCTGCTCCTTATAGCATTGGATGTCCTTATTTTATCAGTAACTGAAAATGCCTCATTTATGGAAATAGTATTTGAAACTGTCTCTGCATTTGGGACTGTTGGGCTTTCTACTGGCATTACACCTGCGTTAAGTTTTACAGGCAAGATTGTCCTTGTCGTTACAATGCTCATTGGCAGGGTAGGCCCTCTTGCTATAGGATTTTCCATCAGGGGCAAATGCAGGCTGGTACCGATTAAATATCCGGAAGGGGGGATATTGGTTGGATGACGAGCTAGAGACAGGTTTAAAACCTGTCTCTACGTTTGGTTTTTATTTTGCTTATTTCAGGCTATTTTGCTATTTATAGATATCAAATTAGATTGGGTTTTGTCTCACAAATCCCAACAACTTTTTCTTGTTCATGTGAACTAATTACACACCCCTTTATTCCCTCTTTTTAGAGGGGACTTGCGTTCTCCCCTCTATCAAGAGGGGTCGGGGGTGTGTCGGAAACCAACGAATGCTTCGACACGCAAGTTTGAAATTAGTATACGTTTAAAAATGCAAGGAGATCACATGAGACAATTTGCCGTAATTGGTTTAGGAAGGTTTGGTCGTAAGGTGGCAGAAACACTTGCTAAAAAGGGCGCCCCTGTTCTTGCGATTGACAGTAATCAGGAGTTGGTAAGCAGAGTAAGTGACCTTGTTACTAAGGCAGTTCAGATAGATAGCACCGATGAGCAGTCACTTGTTGCCAGTGGTGTAAAGGATGTGGATGTGGCAGTGGTAAGCATGGGTGAGGATGTCGAATCGAGTATTCTAACGACGGCTCTGCTCAAAAATCTGAATATTCAAGAAATTGTTGCACGGGCGTGTACCCCGCTTCATGCCCAGATATTAAAGATGGTGGGAGCTACCCGTGTCGTATATCCTGAAGAAGATATGGGCATTCGTGTGGCCAACAGCATACTTTCTCCGGGTGTGCTGGAATATATTGAATTAGGCGCAGATTATACCCTCGCAGAGATTGAGGCAAAAAGTGAAAGTATTGGACGTACAATTAATGAGTTGGATTTAAAGTCAAAATATGGAATCAGTGTCATTATTGTAAAAAGAAGGGTATTTGAAGTAGGAGAAAAGACGGGTGAAACCGTAGGAAAAGAAGTAAAAGTTTTGCCTACATCCGATTATAAGATTCAAGAGGGAGACATCCTCGTTGTTGTGGGCAACAGTAAGGATGTTGAATCCTTCGAAAAACATATGAAATAATTTTAAACTGATAGCGTAACCGTCTCGGTTGCGCGAATGAGAAGGTTGCCAAATGCAGCCTGATTTAATACATGCGAAGTATTGCACTGACTAATCAAAAAGGCGGCGTAGCCAAAACAACGACCACCGTGAATCTGGGCGCCTGCCTTGCACAGATGGGCAAAAAGGTGCTCGTTGTTGATTTAGATCCTCAGGGGAATTTGAGTTCATGGCTGGGTCTGGATATCCATAATCTCGAACGTTCCATGTACAATGTATTTTTGGAAGAAGTCCATTTTGAAGAAATCCTGACGAAAACATGCGTTGAGAATATGACCCTGGCCCCTTCGAATGTCGCACTGGCTGGAGTAGAAAGGATCTTGGCCCATGAAAAGGGACGAGACCTCATCCTGCGAAAGCGTATGTCTACCGTAGTAAACAAATACGATTACATTCTGTTGGATTGCCCGCCTTCATTGGGGCTGATCACTATTAACGCACTAACCTTTGTTAGGGAGGTCTTCGTTCCTTTAGAGACAAAGGTACTGGCCTTAAATGGTCTCGTAACCCTGATGAATACCGTACAGGTGGTAAAAGAAAGGTTGAATCACAGCCTGGAAGTAACCGGTATTATTGCCTGCCGGTTCGATGGCCGGACAAACCTTAGTAACGAGGTATTTAACCAGATCAAAGAACGTTTTAAGGACAAGGTCTTTGATACTATTATCAAGGAAAATACACGCCTGGCTGAATGCCCTATTTCCGGAAAGCCTATTACCTTGTACGCACCGGATAGTTCTGGTGCTATCGATTATACGAATCTGGCAAAAGAAGTAGTACAGAGAGAAAAAAATATCTAAAAGGTAAAATCACATCACAGACCCCATCTAATAAAAATCCCTTTGCACTCTTGATAATTTTCAATTTTTATCCTTCCTCAGTGCAATTTAACCTAAGCGGTTATTTTTGTTGTTCTATATTCCGAGTTCGTCAAGCTGTATACATACTACAATTCAGCTTAAATCGTTTATTCGCCTTATTCTATTGGAAAATGTCATTGACATTAATTTTGTAAATATGTAAAATGCCAACTGTCGTTGTGACAGATACTTGCATTATAAGTGTTTAATATTGTCATGAAAGTGAAACAAAATATTTATGTACGTTGGAATCGATATTATAGAAATAAAGCGCATTGAAAGGTTATTTTCTGCCAATGAGGGTTTTTTGCGAAAAATTTACACTGAAAAAGAAGTAGAATATTGTAAGCCCAAAAAGAACAAATATCAGCATTTTGCAGCTCGCTTTGCTACAAAAGAAGCCATGTTCAAGGCATTGGGGACTGGTTGGGTCGGTAAAATGAAATGGACGGATATCGAACTGTTAAACGACGACAATGGCAGGCCCTACGTGAATCTTTATGGAAGTGTAAAAGAATTGGCAGATAGTAAACATATTGGTGATATTGCTGTATCATTGTCACACTGTCAGGATTATGCCATTGCACAGGTACTCTTGGTGCCAAAAAAAGAGGAACGTTCATGAAAAAGCTCGTACTGATTAACCCACATCCGATTGGGAATGTTGGTGAGGAAAATGTCTCCGTATTAAATCAAATGCCCGTGAATCTCGGGTATCTGAAGGTATTGACGCCAAAACACTGGCAGGTTGATATTATAGATGAAACCCAGGGGCTTGCGATTGACGATACAGGGAATATTACCTTTGGTGAAGCTGACCTTGTTGGCATTACATCGGTGAGTTATCAGGCACATCGTGCATATCAAATAGCAATTGCCTGTAAAAAAAGGGGTATACCTGTGATTATGGGTGGCATTCATGTCACCAGTTATCCTGAAGAAGCGGCAAAATACGTGGATTGTGTTGTGACCAGAGAAGCAGTAACCACATGGGAAAAAATTATTAACGATTTTGAAAATGGATGTCTCCAAAAAAGGTACGACGGCGTTCTGACTCCTATGGAGTTATATCAGGGATTACGACCCGATAGGAAATATTTAAAGGATAAATATAAATACCGATATTCAGGTATTATAACAACTGCGGGGTGTCCCTTTAGCTGTGAATTCTGCTCGGTACCTCAGTTCCAGGGCAGGAAATATCGTGAAAGGCCGATTGAAGACGTCCTTGATGAGTTCGAATCCATCAAAGGTCAATATCGAGGTTTGATATTAACGGATGAAAATTTTTATGGGCATAGCAAAAAATCCAATGAGCGTGTCCGAGACCTTTTCAAGGGAATGGTTGAAAGAGGAATTTACCAAAACTGGTTCGGTTTTACATCTCTCAATATCTATCAGGACGACGAAACCCTTGAATATATGAAGAAGAGCGGGTGTGTCGGGGTATTAATTGGGATCGAATCCATCAATGAAGAAGCCCTGAAAACGATGAATAAAAATGTAAACTTGCGCATCTCGATCGAGAATTATTTTGAAGCCATTGCCAACATCCGTAAACACGGTCTTGCTGTTTGGGGAACGATGGTCTTTGGAAACGATGCCGATACCCCTGAAACCTTTAAACAGGTTGCAGATTTCGTCCTGGATTCGCACGTTGATATTATGACCTGCGGTATTCTGTGTCCGTTCATTAATACGCCGCTGTATCACAGACTGAACGGAGATGGAAGACTTTTCAGGACAGACTTCCCAGAAGATTGGAAGTATTACACGTCTCATCACCTAACCTATATCCTTAAAAACATGTCTCTTCAGGAACTCATCGATGGCTTCCAGTATTTATATGACAAGATTTACGCCACAGAGGTATTACGGCAAAGATTCCAGAATGCAAAAGAAGTACATAAAGATAACATGAATGCCGCCATGTTTGCATTCAGGGTAAATCTGGACTGGCAGAGTGTCTATCAACACTTGATTCAAAATTTAAAAGAACTGCAAGCATCGGGGTTTTACGATGAGGCATTGAAGCGTTATAATCAAGTGAGAAAACAGGTGATAAAGAAGGAATTAACACACGTTGAGGTTTCGTCCTAAATCAAACTAAACAATGAGGTGGATATGCCATCAGTAAAAGACAAAGTTGATACTCTCGAAAGGGTACTTGAGGAATATATTAAAAATGTAGGCAATGCCCAGATGCAAACTGAGAGAGAAATGAGAGGATTTAAAGATGAGATGCGAGGATTTAAAGATGAGATGCGAGAATTTAAAGACGAGATGCGAGAATTTAAAGACGAGATGAAAGAATTTAAAGATGAAATGAAAGAATTTAAAGACGAGATGAGAGAAGACAGAAGGAATATGAATAAAAAATGGGGGGAAATTGTCAACAAAATGGGAACGTTGGTTGAAGACATTGTAGCGCCAAACATCCCAAGGATTGCGCGAGAATATTTCAAATGTGAAGATATGGAATTTTTCGGTTTAAGGGTAACTAAAAGAAATTCAAAAGACAAATCAAAAAGCAGGGAGTTTGACATAATAGCAGTATGTGGCGATACGGTAATAATAAATGAAACCAAGTCTTCTCCGAGGGTTGATTATATAAACGAGTTTCTAGAGATACTGAAAGAGGTTTGCGAGTACTTTCCTGAGTATGAAAGTAAAAAAATAATTCCAATATTTTCTTCCCTCTACATTCCTGAAAATGTGGTAACGTATCTTACCAAGGTCAAAATTTACGCTATGGCTATGAAGGACGATGTAATGGATTTACTGAATCCCCACATTTAATTCGATTGCATCCGTGTTGTTATGTTATAGAAAAAACGAATATGTCTAAGGTCGTAATTACAGGATTGGGATTGGTTACGCCCGTTGGGGTTGGCGTCAAGCAGAGCTGGGAATCGTTCATACATGGCAGGAATGGAGCGAATGAGATGAAGTCATTCGATACCTCCCAATATAAGGTGCATCGTTCCTGTGAGGTAAAAGGCTTCCAACTAGACATAGAGCTGGAAAATCAGATCAAGGAAAACACTATCCATAAATATGTCTACTATGCAGCCAGAGAGGCGTTGCAAGAAAGCGGTTTACTAAATGATAATAATTTCGATAAAGAGCGATTCGGTATCGCCATTGGAACATTAGCAGCCGAATTGACGCCTTTTGAAAGGCTTCTGAGGTTAGACACTTCAAAAAAAGATAACGGTTTTGATAAAATCGTTGCAGCCGTTTATCCCCCCAATTCTATCACAAACATCATTGCCCAATATTTTGATTTTGAAGGTCCAACCATGATCTCGCTGAATGCCTGTTCATCAGGGAATCACGCCATTGACTGGGCATATGAACTTCTTATGGAAAACAAGGTGGACGTGATGATGGTCGGTGGCGGCGACATGATACCTCAAACGGAGTTTACCCACTTTCACAATCTCAAGGCCTTAGCGCCTGAACGCTGCCAACCTTTTGATAAAAACCGCCAGGGTCTCATGATAGGTGAGGGGGCTGGAATATTGATCATGGAACGCTATGAATTTGCGAAAAAACGAGGGGCACAGATTATTGCTGAAATGGCGGGTTACGGACTGAGTTGTGACGGATTCCACATGACTGCACCACATCCCGAAGGAGATGGTGCTGTAAAATGCATGAGCGATGCGCTAAAAATGGCAAACCTTTCTCAAACAGATGTCGGTTACGTCAATGCGCACGGTACGGGAACACCCCATAACGATAAAACAGAAACCATTGCCATAAAACGTGTCTTTGGTGAACGTGCCTATAAAATACCGTGCAGTTCTACAAAATCTATGATTGGTCACCTTATGGGCGCTGCAAGTGCCGTTGAATCGGTCATCTGCTGTCTGGTACTGAGGCATGGAATAGCGCCTCCAACGATCAATTATGAAACGCCCGATCCTGAATGTGACCTCGACTATATACCGAATAAGGCACGAGAATTAAAAGCAAAGCATGTACTCAATAATTCATTCGCCTTCGGTGGTAATAACGCCACCACAATATTTAGTAGGATGGGTTAAGCCTGTCCTGAGTGTACGAAGGGCGAAGCGAACCCATCGTTTAAGTCTTTTTTAAAACCACGAAGCACACGAAGACCACGAAGAAAAAGACTATAAAACAACTACATAAACATAACGCAATGGCGCAAAGAAGCAAACAAAGACGCAAAACCTTTTCATACTTTTCTTTAAGCCTTTGCGACTTTGTGTTAAATAAAGAAATAATTCTTCGTGTCCTTCGTGTTCTTCGTGGTTACATTGTCTTTTGGTTGTGGCTGTGCCACACTGTGATTAATTTACATTTTTCGTGCACTCTGTGTCTGGTGGTAAATTATAATGTTTTATATCTGTGCTCTTCCGTGTCAATCCGAATTTAAAAGTATATGAAAAAGAGAGTCGTTATTACCGGTTTGGGAGTTGTTTCTCCTCTTGGCTGCGGCAAAGAGGCATTCTGGAATAACCTTATTGAGGGAAAGTCAGGTATTGCACCAATGACTTCTCTTGATCTCTCTCCCTATAAATGCAAGCTGGGCGGAGAGGTCAGAGACCTTAAACCAGAAGTATATCTCGGCAGCAAGGGTCTAAAATATTTAAACAAAGGCACACGGTTTCTAGGCTCTGCCTCTAAAATGGCGATGGACGATGCAAAGCTACCGCAGGATGGTTCATTATCAAACCAAACGGGCATTGTTATTGGCTCGTCTCTAGGAAATTTTTCTGAGACGACAGACTATTTCTACGAAATTATCCGGAATAATCCCTCAGAACTATCTCCGATGCACAGCTATGATGTGGCCTTAAATTCTTCCATCAACTACGTGTCGGTCATCTTTAAAATAAAGGGACTTGCCCGTACCATATCAGCAGGTTTTACGTCAAGTACCGATGCCGTTGGTGATGCGTATAAAATGATTCAAAGAGATATGGCAAAGGTAATCGTGTCAGGGGGGGTAGAGCAGATTTCCATTGATTTATTTCTGATATTTTATTTACGTGGCCTTTTATCCGGCCTCGACGGTATAAAAGAGGCTAGCTTACCCTTTTGTAAGGCAAGAAACGGTTTTGTCATGTCAGAAGGCAGTTACGTGGTTATCCTTGAAGAGCTTCAGCACGCCCTGGATAGAGGGGCGCATATTTATGCCGAAATAAAAGGCTTTGGAAGCACGTTTGTTGGAGGCAAGAAACACCCGGAAGACGTAAGAGTGCTACGTGTCGAAAAGGCCATGCACGATGCGCTGGACAACACAGAAGTAAAGAAGGAAGATATTGATTTTATTAGTGCAAATGCAAACGGATGCAAGATGCAGGACAAAGTCGAGGCGAAGGCAATCCAGTCTTATTTTGGCACGGGGAGCAGTAAAATTCCCATATCTGCAATCAAATCGAATGTGGGGGAGTCTTACGGCGCTTCAGGCGCAACCCAGATCATTTCCACGGTCATGTCCATAAATACAGGTCTTATACCCCACATCATCAATCACAGCAATAAAGATCAGGAAATTAATCTGAATCTAATCATAGAAAAGCCACTCAAAAAAGAAATCCAGAACGCAATAATAAATACCATGGATTATGATGGAAATAATTCGTGTTTAGTAATAAGTAGGTTTGGCAAATAGTATAATGCTTATTGAGTGTTTTATCTGAAATATCATAAATAACATGTTGGTAATTATAGAATAAAGATAAAAGTAAATGTTCGACACTGAAAGATGATTAACATTCTACAGACGATCAAGTGGCCAGATGTAATCGCGGGCGCATTGGTTGCCGCAATCGTCAGCACGATTGGTTTTGGCTTGAGACTGCTGATCCAATTCCGTCTTGCTCGACGGTCGATCCTGCGATACGGCCAGGGAACATGGTACAGCGCGGAATACGACACCAAAGGCAATGTGCCAAGAGATCGCCGCGTGACATACCTGAAGGTCTCCATGACACCGACGTTGCTTGGCCGAGTCAAAGTGCGGTCCCTTGAGCAGTTGAACCCTGAAGACAAAGCAGTCGAAACCGGATGGATCGCCGAAGGAAGAATTCAGAATGGGGTGCTAATTGGAGAGTGGCGAACAACTGTCAAGGGTACTGATCGATTCGGTTCAGCTATGCTTCGTTTTCTCGATAATGGACGTGCGGTTGGTTATTGGATCGGAGTCCGCGGCTTCGATCCCCCGCTGTACGGTTATTGGATAATGAGCAAAGACTTCGATGACCTTAGAGCGGTTGTCAACGGAGCCGTGCCTCCAGGCAGCTTTGAAGCGATCGATGTCGCAAGGCGTGTTGCAGACTTCGAGCGCGGTACTCGAGGAAGCCGAGTATAGGGGTGTCGAACAATCGCATGGAGCACTACGGCGAGCCCGCGGCGGGCTCGCCGAGGCTCATGCGTGACGTTATGGGAAAATAAAAAATGAATAATAAACTACAAAACAGCATAGATCGGGCAATCGGCTTATTGAATACTCTAAATGAATCTGAAAATTATATTTCAATAAAGCTATCCCCCATTCCTTCTGGATGTTGCTGTTTTCATTGTTGGCCAGATACATGGGAAAAAATAAACAAATCCATCCAACCATGCGGACCCATTGAAGACGAGGGCGATGTCTTAATTGAAAAGAATAAAAGCAAATTTGTTTTAGAGTGTCATGAGAGCGGCCCAGAAATTATTGCATATCTTGCACTGGCTACATCATCAACCGTTCTATTAAAATCAATTATTGACTTGGTGATAACCATAATAAAAGCTCTGTCGAATGAGGGCGGGAAACAACCGGCTCGCATAAAGATATCAAAAAGACAAATCATCAAAGGAAAGATTGAAGAGGATAATTTAATCGAAATAGATATTCCAATTTCAAAAGATATAGAAAAACAACTCGAAGATAGATTGAAGAATTTAATAAATAAAAACCCATAACATTTCACTGCATGGGATCGCGCGAAACGACTGCGCTCCCCATGAGTTCAGGCGTTGTACAAATTGATAAACATGACCAAAAAAGAATTTCTCACCTTCATAAGTAACGGTAAAGAAGACGTCCTGCAGCAATTGCTTGATTTAGTGGGGCTTCTTGGGTTTACATGGTCAACACCATTAACTTAAGAAACACAAAGAACTCAGAAACCACATGTGCCTATTTTCTGTTTAACTGCGGCAGGTTGTTCGTCTGGAAATGGTCAACGTACAGAAAGATGTATTCGCGCACGCAGGTGCGCAGCTCCCACTTCGGATCGTGGTTTCGTTCAAACTCTTCAAGTAAATCCGCTGCCTCCTGTATTCCCATCCCTTTCTGTACGGTAAAATAGTAATCCAGGGCAAGGTCCCATTCCGGATTTTTATAAATAGAGACGCCGTATCTTTCCGGTTCCAGGGCAACAGGACTGTACTTCCCCAGCATAAAGGTCATGAATCCCACGGAGTGCACGTGCTCTTTGTTCTCCTCCAGGAAACGGACGCTGTCTTCCGCCTCACTGCGCGTTTCTCCGGGAAATCCAAAGAATCCCATACAGTGATTCCATATACCGTGCTGCGCTGACTTTTGTAACACTGCCTTTATCACTTCGAGGTTTGTCGCCTTGTTCATCAATTGCAAGACCCGTTTATTCCCGGACTCATACCCAAAATAGAGACACCGGCAGCCTGACGCTGCTGCGTCCTTCCACACATCGTCCCCTGTGAGGGCATCTTCAAACCGCAAGTGGGTTGTCCATGCAATGTCCGTCTTTTCTTTGATAAATTCCTTGGAAAGTTTACGAAAGAGGGCTGGTGGATACGACTCGTCGGTAAAATGAAAATAACGGTTGCCATACTTTGTCTTCAGGAACTTGATTTCTTCCAATATTTGGCGTACGGATTTTGTGCGAAACTTTTCTCCATAGCCCTGGGAATGATCGCAGAATGCGCAATGCCCCCAGTAACATCCACGGGTAGCCAGATAGGGGAGAATACGTTCGGGAACGAAGTATGTATCGAGCGGTAACCCGTCAAAATCAGGCGGCGGGAGTTTTGCAATGTCAACTGCGCATACCTTTGCGTTCGTGTGAATGCCGTCCTTATCCCTGTACATCAGATTTGGCACCCCAGATAAATCCTTTAACCGAGACTCCAGGGCGTTTACCAGTTCCAGCAAGGCAGTTTCACCTTCGTAGAGGATGGCAGTATCAAAGAGCGAAAAGAGAGATGCGTTTTTTCCCAGGACGTCGCGAATCCGCGTGATGATATTCCCGCCGAGTGTAATATGGATATGCGGATATTTTTCTTTGATCATCTTGCAGAATGTGAACGTAGGAATTAATTGCTTCTTCTGGACAACGGAAATCCCTATCAATTCAGGCAATTCATCTTCAATTACCGGTTCAACGATACGGCGATACACGTCCCTGAAGACATTTACCTGTTCGTCA